>QWCD01000070.1_pt1 | contig 65204 bp, 64 predicted proteins | sample 1972461 | NCBI WGS metagenome assembly QWCD01 (sample SAMN09866717, study PRJNA288562) | Human vaginal metagenome isolate term4_vaginal, whole genome shotgun... | isolation source: vagina | host: Homo sapiens | place: USA: California | reverse complement strand
CATGGGGAGATGCCATAGTATGGAGTGATTTGCATAATTATGATTATTCTTTTAACAATTCATGGGATTAAATTTGCAACACGTTTTGTCCTATAAGCCGAAATTATAGGTATCACAATAAATCCCCCAACACAAATTAGTGTTGGGGGATTTATTTATAACAGATTTACTTTTCTAATTGTGAATTGTAGATATGCTATATCTTTTATAGGTTATAAAATCAGTTTATACAATTTCTTGATTTGGATCAAATGTTTCGCCACCACAATCGGGTAATAAACCGTATTCTACAGTCCATAATTCTTTATATTTTAATGCTTGATTATGTATCTTTTTAATCATTGTTGCATCGGTGCGAGCAATACGAGATGGAAGCCCTACAACGAGTGAGTTTGGAGGAATAATAGTTCCTTCTTTGACAACAGTGCCAGCAGCAATAATAGAACCAGAGCCGACATGACAACCACTTAGTACAATGGCACCCATTCCGATTAGTACATCATTTTCAATTACACTAGCATGAACAATGGCACCATGTCCAACAGTCACATAGTCACCTAGAATACATGGCTTGTCACTATCAACGTGTAATACAGAATTATCTTGTACATTAGAATAACGACCAATTACTACTTTATTTACATCACCACGAATGGCAACATTCTGCCATACAGAGGCAAATTCTTTCAACTCTACGTCACCGGCTAATTCTGCTCCCGGCATAACACAACTCTTAGGATCTAATTTTGGATATTTTCCTTGAAATGGTAACATATAATCTCCTTTATAATAATTCATAGTTTTCTAGCTAGCTTTATAATTATATAGTTAGTAATAGCGATTATGCATGTTGTATTCAGTGCTATTTATTCGTTTAATTAAGAAGATATACGAGAAAGATAGGGTGGTACATAGTGTAGACTTTTTATAACTAATTTTATTAGACACTATGCTTAGCATCACTTGTATAGGTTCTATTCATTATAAAGCTAGATAGGTATATATTATGAAATTACTACGTGTATAATATAGTACTGTTTTTATATAGAAAATTCTATTAAATAAATCGTTGAGCAGCGGTAATTGCTTCCACTGCTTCAGCTATAATAGAGTCAACAATCGTTTTAGCAGGCTCTATTTTAGTTAGACGATTTAAACCTTGACCACATTGAACAGCTCCATTGACAATATCACCATCAATAGCGGCTAATTTATTAGTCCCTTTAGACATGTTAGTCAATTCCTCTCTGGTGACTGTTTTACTAAACTCAGCGGCTAGGTATTTTTCTGTAAATTCATTCTTTAAACTGCGTACGCCACCATGACCAGATGTGAGACCAGTTACGATGCTATCGGTATCAGTGGCACGGATAATAGCATTTTTGCAATTTAGATGCATAGTGCATTCTTCGGCTAGAATAAAACGAGATCCCATTTGCACGCCTTCAGCACCCATTGTTAAAGCAGCGGCTAGTCCTCTTCCATCTACGATACCACCAGCAACGATTACAGGAATCGATACTTCAGGAAGTATATTTTCCATTAATGGCATTGTCCCTTGTGTACCGATATGACCGCCAGCTTCTTGGCCCTCAATAATAATAGCATCAGCTCCTGCATCAGCGACACGTTTTGCCAACTTAACATTAGGAATAACAGGAATAACTTTAATGCCTGCTTCTTGTAAGGGCTTAATATAAGGCACTGGATTGCCCGCACCAAGTGTTACAAAGGCAGGCTTTTCCTCTAGAATTACTTGTAAAATTTCATCTTTATTAGGAGCCATTAACATAATATTTACACCAAATGGCTTATCAGTTAGAGCTTTACATTGTTGTATTTCTTCACGAACCCATTCAGTAGAACGCCCGCCACAAGCAATAACACCAGTGCCACCAGCATTTGCCACTGCAGCAGCTAATTTATGTTCAGAAGTCCAAGCCATAGCGCCTTGAATAATAGGATATTTAATATGTAATAATTCTGTTAATTTTGTGTTCATAATACCTCCTACGATATAGTATATGATAATTATCTTTACATCTATACTCTCTTATTATATAGCAGGATAGCATAATTAGATAGATTTAATTTTGAAAATAATTATTAATTATAATTTATAAATAATGAAGAAGAAGTGATAATAATTTTTTAGAAACGTATCATTATATCTAGGGTATTATCCTATATATGCTTGATGAGTAAGGAGAAGAGCAAGTTGTATGAATAGCTTCTATTAGAGAGAACTTAATAGATAAATTGTAGAAATTTGATACGGAAAGTATATCTTTGTGGTATAATTTAAAATATGTAAAGAAAAGAGTGCGAAGGTGTAATATAAAGGAAAGAATACAATGAATAGAACTTACTTACAAATGATTTCAGGTGAATCGACTGCGCATACGCCAGTTTGGTTTATGCGCCAAGCTGGTCGTAGTCAAGTAAAGTATAGAGAAATTAAGAACGGTCGCACTCTATTTGATATTGTTCGAGAACCAGAATTATGTGCTTACGTTACTAAGTTACCTGTTGATGAATATGATGTAGATGCAGCCATTTTATATAATGATATTATGACGCCATTATTACCGATGGGGGTTGATGTAGAGATTCAATCTGGCATAGGACCAGTGATTGCTAATCCCATTCGAACACGGCATGATATCGATCAGTTGCGTGGATTTGACATGGCAGAAGAGTTGCCATTTATGGGGGAAACAATTCGGCTATTGACACAAGAACAATTAACAGTTCCTTTAATTGGTTTTGGTGGTGCTCCTTTTACATTAGCTAGCTATATGATAGAAGGAGGGCCCTCTAAAAATTATATTAAAACACGACAAATGTTATTAGGTGAACCAGAATTATGGGATTATTTAATGACTAAATTAACAGATATGAGTATTGATTATTTATTATATCAAATAAAATCTGGAGCTAATGCGATTCAGATTTTTGATTCATGGATTGGAATTGTAGGCACAGAAGTATATCATTATCGTATATTCCCTCATATGTGTCGATTGATAGATGCCTTGCATCGTCAATACCCTCATGTGCCAATCACTATATTCGGTGTAGGAACGACTCATTTGTTACCAGTATGGAAAGAGTTGCCGATTGATGTAATTGGTATTGATTGGCGTTGTTCATGGCAATTAGCTAAGCATATGGGCATTCAACAGACGATTCAGGGAAATTTAGACCCTTTATATTTGTTTAGTGAGTGGTCCATTTTAAAAGCTGAAATTGATCGAATTTTAATGCATGGCAAGTTACATGGTAGACATATTTTTAATTTAGGACACGGAATTTTACCTGATACAAATCCAGATGTAATTAAGCGTGTGGTTGCTTATGTGCATGAGGCCTCGCAAGTATAATGGAAACTATAGTAAAAGAACGATGGGGCCTATTGTTTATGACATATGGGTCGCCAGAAACTCAGAGCGATATTAAAGATTTTTATACACGCATTCGAGGTGGACGAGAACCGTCAGAGGTAGAAGTAAATGTATTACAGAAACGGTATGCGGCTATTAAGAAATCTCCATTATTGACACACAATGAAGAGCAAGTTTGCGCTGTAGCTGATATGATATATAGTCGTTTTAGTATAGAAATGCCGTATTATCTAGGATGCTTATATGCTAAACCATATATGTATGAAACTTTTCATGCTATGAAAGACGCAGGCATTACTAAGGTAATAGGATTACCAGGCACGCCCTTTGATACACCAGCAACACGTTTACCGTATGCCAAGATGATTTCAGATGTATCTGAGCAATATCATATACCGGTTACGATGGTAAGTAATTGGTATGATGATGGAAAATTAGCATTGTGCTGGGCTCAACGAATTATGGATGTTTTACAGGCCAATGGATTAGAACGTTTACATGAGATTGCGTTTATTTTTACCGCTCATAGTATGCCACAGATGGTAGTAGATGCAGGTGATGCATATACACAACAAATATCTGATTTGATTAGTCAGATATTAGTAGCTATTGATATACCTAATTCGGCAGTGTATCAAGCTTGGCAAAGTGCAGGTACTAGAGGTACATGGTTACAACCTACTATAAGTGAAGTATTGCAACGTGTATATTCCGAGGGATATAAAATAGCTGTAATCATCCCTGTAGGATTTATTACAGAACATTTAGAAGTGTTATATGATAATGATATAGAGTGTAAAAACTTTTGTGAATTACATGATATGATATATTTACGCCCGATAATGCCTAATACTAATACATATGCAGTAGAAGCTATGACGAATGCTGTATATAAAGCAATGGGAGATAGGAAGGATAAGTAGGAGATAGTAATGAAACGAGTGGCAATCATTGGGGGCGGTTTAACTGGTTTAAGCACAGCCTATTATTTAGCACAAGCACAACCATTATGGCATATTGATCTATATGAGAAAGAAGATCATTTTGGCGGTAAAATACAAACTAAACGTGTTGATGGGTATGTAGTAGAAACAGGACCAGATTCATATTTAGCTCGTAAAACTGAATTAACTGAGTTGATTCAAGAATTAGGATTGGGTCATACGATTGTTAGTAATGCAACGGGGCAAGCTTATATTTATGATAGGGATAGAATGTATCCAATTCCAGGTGGATCCATTGTAGGTATACCTACAGAATTTGTTCCTTTTGCCATATCACCATTAATTTCTTGGAGAGGTAAAGTAAGAGCCGGAATGGATATTTTTAAGGCTCCATATCCTGTTGAGGGTGATATATCGATAGGATATTTTTTTCAGTATCATTTAGGACAAGAAATGGTAGATAAATTAATTGAGCCATTGCTTTCAGGCATTTATGGGGGGGATATTTATTCACTTAGTTTAGATGCTATATTTCCTAATTTTCATCAGTTAGAAAAAAAATATGGTAATATGATAAAGGGAATGCTTGCGCTGAAGAGAAGACAATCTGAAGTATCTGCATCTGATAAGAAACATGCTTCTAAAGGTATGTTTCGGCAAGTAACGGGCGGACTTATCTCTATCATTGATGCCTTGATACATAAAATGCCTAAGAATGTAACATTGCATCAGTCACAGGAGATTATATCTATTGAGCGAACAACTCAAAATACATATCATATGGTGGTTCGTACATATAATTCGACTGTAACCAATACTGAAGATAATCAATCGACAATAAACGTATCAGATGCTAAGGCGGATATTATGGATAAAAACATTGAAGTGGATTCTCTAATTATTACTACGCCACCACAGGCCTACAAGCATTGGTTTAATGATGATCGAGCTTTTGATGAATTGTCTAGTATGGCGCAGTCATCTTGCGCAATTGCAGTGATGGCATTTAATGCTAACGATTTTGATATTCCTTTAGATGGAACGGGATTTGTTATTACACGGAAAACTAAAACACCATTGACAGCTTGTACATATATAACAAAAAAATGGCCTCAAACAGCACCAGATGATAAAGTTGTATTACGAGTGTTTTTGGGAAAACCAGGTGATGCTACGGTACAAAATTTATCAAAACATGAATTAGGACAATTAGCTCTTACAGAAATTCGTCGCATTATGGGATTTACTGCAGAACCATTGTGGATTGAAGTGATGCAACTTATTGATAGTATGCCGCAGTATGTGGTAGGACATAGAGAATTGGTACATCGCATACAAACACATGTAGATCGTACATATCCGGATTTATATTTAATTGGAACACCTTTTGATGGCATAGGCATGCCTGATGGGGTAAAGCAGGCAAGAGAATTGGTAGATAAGATATCGACTTCTTTATAGGTTATTTAGTGGTGCTATATACGCTAGCATAGGATATGACTTTTGATAGTATAGTAGATATTATTATATAGTCAATATAATTAACAGTATATTAGATTAATAGTTTTATGGTAGAATTATAAAATAGTCATATGATTTTGTACTATAGTTTAGATTATTTTAATCTTACATAGAATTATTATAGGAGGCGTTATTATGAAAACAGCACAGGCACATGTTCAGAATGTAGAAACAGAAATTACTGCATCTAATGCTGTAGAAACTTTTGAGGGATGGTATAGTTTACATACTGTGTATGGCGTAGATTTTCAGAAATGGCAGGCTATAACACCTGCAGCGCAAGCAGACATGTTGGCGGAATTAAAAGCATTTATTGCGGAACAAGAAGTAGGATATAAAGCTCATACAAGTAGTTACGCCATGTATCATGTAACAGGACAAAAAGGCGATATAATGTTTTGGTTTTTACAACCGACCATTAAAGATTTAAACCGCGTAGAAACACAATTAAAAAAATTAAAAATTTTTAGTGTCTTTGAAAAAGGTAGCTCCTTTGTATCAGTTATTGAACAAAGTAATTATCGTAATTATGATATCAATGATCCCCTCATTCAAGCTAAATTATATCCAGATATTCCTCGCAAACAGTATATCTGTTTCTATCCAATGAAGAAAAAACGCGATGGACAAGATAACTGGTTTATGACAGATAAAGCAGAGCGTGCTCGTTTAATGCGTTCTCATGGAAGAATTGGTCGGACGTATGAACCAGAATTAAGTGAATTTACTACGAGTGCAGTTGGTCTTGATGACTGGGAATGGGGAATCACATTAATGTGTGATGATAGTTTACAATTTAAAAAAATTGTTTATGAAATGCGCTTTGATGAAGTGAGTGCTAGATTTGGCATTTTTGGTCCATTTACTGTAGGATCCTTGTTAGATAATGCTGCATTAGATAAAATGTTTAAGTAGAGATAGATATATAGATTTACTATTAATATGCTTAGTAAGACTTGTAGTATCTTATAGAGATAGACATAGACTATAGGGCAAGATAGAATATATTTCTATTAGTTTATAGGTGTATATTACATTATATAATAAAAGTTCATGGCTAATTATTGTAGTCATGAACTTTTATTATTATAGTTATTTAGTTAGCTCGTCGATTGTCACGTTAATGGTAGAGCTTATATGATCACGCTTAAATTGTATAGAAAGTGTATCTCCTGGCATGTGACTATCTAATATACCTTTTAAATCTATTAGATTTAGAATAGCTTTATTATCTACGTTAATAATAATATCTCCAGGTCGAAGACCAGCTTTTGCTGCAGGACCAGTTGTATCTAGTTTAGCAATTAATAAACCATCATCATTAAATGGGATATTATATTGCTTAGCTGTTTCTTTATCAATAGCCCATAATCCTAAATAGGGACGAATCACCTTCCCGTGAGCAATAATTTCATCCACAATTTTTTTTGCTTGATTAATAGGAATGGCGAATCCCATACCTTCTATACCTGTTTTAGCAATTTTGGAGCTATTAATGCCAATGAGTTGGCCATCAGCATTGATTAAAGCACCACCTGAGTTTCCAGGATTGATAGCCGCATCTGTTTGAATTAGAGGGAAACGCTGCCCTTGAGCATCAATCGTGCGTTGCACGGCGCTGATAACACCTGTAGTAACAGAGCCTTGAAATTCAAGTCCCAAAGGGTTTCCTATGGCAATAGCTGGCTCTCCTACCTGCAATGCTTCTGAATTACCCAATTCAATAGGGGATACATCTTGAGATGTATCGATTTTAACGACTGCTAAATCAGTTTCTTCATCGGAACCTATGACGGTACCAGTGACTGAGGAGCCATTTGATAAGGTTACGGTGACTTCGTGATTAGTAGCGCCTTCGATTACATGATTATTTGTAATAATATAACCATCGTGATTATAAATGACACCAGAACCGACACCTTCTCCAACTACTACAGAGCGGTTAAAAATATCTCGCTGGGATATTTGGGTAGTAATACCTACTACAGAAGGACTTGCTTTTTTTACGGCTTGTACTACATAGGTATTTCTTCCATTACTTAGTGGTGCTGTAGGAGATGACAAATTGTTTGTATGTGTGTCAGTTGCAATAGAGGTTGAATACTTATATCCTATGATATACCCAAGTAAACCACCAATGATGAGTATGAATATAATTACACATACAATAATATATTTTTTATGACACAAATAATTGTTATTCAAGGTTAATAACCTCCTTTTCTTTGTAGTATATGGTTACTATATGAACTATCTATGAAAAATTTTAATCCCTTTCTCTAGCATATCATATTGTTTTTTATAGTGAAACGTGTGTTACAATATAGTACGAAGTGCAATACTATATATTTATATGCATTATTCATTATACTTTGTTCTGTATAAATAAGGAGATACTATGAGTCTTGTTGATGAAATTTTAAAGTTTAATAAGCATTTTATTGCTACTAAAGAAATTGATTATGATATACATGATACAAAGTCTAGTAAATTGCCAAGTAAAGAGCTTGCTATTTTAACATGTATGGATACACGGCTTGTTAATTTTTTAGAAGATGCTATGAATATTGGTAGAGGAGAAGCAAAAGTCGTTAAAGTGGCAGGAAATTGCATTAGTGGACCATTTGATTCTGTTGTTCGCAGTTTACTAGTATGTATCTATGAATTAGGTGTTAAAGAAATTTTGGTTATTGGTCATCATGAATGTGGTATGGCTAAGACTACTTCTGAAAATTTAACAGAAAAAATGTTGGCTCGTGGTATTAAACAGGAAGTAATTCATATGATACAGCATGAACTAGAACATTGGGCAGATGGTTTTCAACATCCTGAGGAAAATGTAGTAGAAACAGTAGAAGCATTACAAATGAATCCACTTATTCCTCATGATGTAGTAGTGCATGGGTTTATGTTTCATCCGAGAACTGGTGAAATTATTTCAATTGTTGATGGCTATAAGAGCATAAAGTAGACGTTATTGATCTTTTAAGATACGTGGCAACTGGACAGTCAGTTACTGGATTATTTGCGTGTTTTCTTGTGTGAAAGTATATAAATTACTATTCGAAGGATGATTATACTTTCTTATTATAATGTAGATAAACAATTACATCTTCTTATATAATTATTACACAGTTTGTAAGCAATAAAAAATCTAGCTATCATACGCTTTTTATTTAGTATTCGGAACGGAACTAGTATAAGGTAATTAGGGTCTAGTCATTGCCTATTAGAGTTGAATTAATAGGAGTTATTATAGTATGAATTGTTAAAACCTTATACTTAGAAGTATGCATTGCATATTCATAGTTCTTTCCTATAGGGTTATATTTACCTTTTTTATAAAATTCGATATAATAAATACATAAATCTCGATATTACTATACTTGCTACTATACTTTATATTTGTATGGTAGAAATGAAGTAGTAGCATAGGTATAGCTAGTGTTGAAGAATAGTTTTATTTTATACTTTGAAAGTTAGGGAATGATACTTTCAGTATAGAATAGTGTTATTATGTATAATATAAAGAATGGAGTATCAATTGGAATATACAACAATTATATATGAGGTAACTGATAGAGTAGCTACGTTGATATTTAATAGACCTGAGGTAAACAATGGGTTTAATGTTCCTATGTGTAAAGAAATATTAGATGCTATTGAACGGGTTAAAATGGATGACAGTGTTCATGTATTAGTGATTAAAGCAAATGGGAAAGTATTTTCTGTTGGTGGCGACTTAATTGAAATGAAACGTGCTGTGGAAGAAAATGATCAAGAGTCATTAGTAGAAATCGCTGAATTGGTTATGCAGATTTCTTTTGCTATGAAAAAGTTGCCAAAGCCAGTTGTTATGGTGACAAATGGTGCTGTGGCTGGGGCTGCTTTTAATATGGTGCTAGCTGCAGATATCTGTATAGCCTCTACGGAAAGTCGTTTTATTCAAGCCTTTGTTAATGTAGGATTAGCACCTGATGCAGGAGGAATGTACTTATTAACTAGATCAATTGGCATGAATCGTGCAATTCAATTAGCTATGACTGGAGAAGCGGTTACAGCAGAGCGTGGAAAAGAGTATGGTTTTGTTTATAAGGTGTGTGAACCAGAGGTATTGGATAAACAGGTTGACCGTTTAGTTAAACGTTTAGCAAAGGGGCCAGAGCTTTCTTTTAAAGCTATGAAAGAAATGGTCTGGGCTAGCGTATTTAGTGGTTGGGATGAATATGTCAAATTAGAAGTAGCCTTGCAAAGTAATTTAGGACAAACCGATGATTTTGCAGAAGGTGTACGAGCTTTTGCTGAGCGACGGAGACCTAACTTTACAGGAAAATAAGATTATAACGACTTATAGAGTAGGTATGATTTTATAAGAATCTTTTTTATGATAGTATTAAAAAGAATTTTGACTAATTGAATACTAATTCGATTATTATGAACTGTTTTCTTGCTTATAGAGTGTATACTTCGCTATTTTATCGAATTATGGAGCAATGAATTTGTCTATGTGTTAACGTTTATATATGTGTATTATATTTTAGTATAATTAGTTGAGGTCATATTTTTTATTTGTTCATAGTATCTATACTGAGTATTTTATTTATAGGTATATGCACAATTTCATAGATTTGTAGGTACGGACTCATGTTTATATAGTTACATATCTTATAGAATTTGATATGCTTATATGGAAAGTAACCGTTTTATTTTATGCATATAAAAGTTTATAACATCAACAGATTGATAAATCCCCCCTTTACTGGATGAGCAGTGAAGGGGGGATTTTTATGAGAGATAGTTAATTATTGTCTATCATTTTAATGATTATAGTAAAAATAGGGTAAAAAAACCATTAAATATAGTTAAGAAAAATCGTTGTAGCGGAATTAGAATTATAGCTAATATAGGTGTATAGAGCAATCCTATTAATACAATAAAACTAAAAGGGGCAATTTTTTGGTAGATACTAGACATAGTATCAGGTAGTAAATTTGCTACTATGTGAGATCCATCAAGTGGAGGTAGAGGAATCATATTGAAAATAGCAAAATTAATATTATATAGTACTATGTAGGATACGACTAATTGTAATCCATAAGACATGGGCTGCCAATGATTATATAGTATATAGAGACCAGTAAAAATAAAGGCAATTAATAAGTTAGCTAGGGGCCCAGCTAAGGATACTATGATGTCATCACGTCGAGGATGCTTAAAATTCATAGGATTAATTGGCACTGGTTTTGCCCAGCCAAACCGAGCAATGATAAGCATAAATAAACCTAAAAAATCCATATGTGCCATTGGATTTAGAGTGAGACGTCCCATATTATAAGGTGTTTTATCACCTAATGTGTCCGCCATACGTGCATGGGCATATTCATGAAATACCATGGCAATAATAATGGCTGGTAATGAAGCAATAATATGAATTGGATTTATATCAAACATAAGAAACTCCTTATTACATGTAATATCTTTTTTATTGTAGCATGATTGTAGTAATGTATTCAATTCTTATATATCTTAACAGGTTTACTTACTATATGAAATCATTTTACATTTTAATTGTAGGTGTTTTTGGTGCCGAATTATATTTTTATAGTGAATAATTATAATAGATATTTAAAGATTAGCTCTCAAACAGTCCCTTATAGTAATTAGTAACATTCTAATTATAGTATTGGAATAGAGTATAGATGTTTCACTACATTTATTTCATAAGTAGAACAATATAAAAGGTAAATAAACCATAGGAATTATTATTTTTACAGGATAGATAGAAAATAGGTTAGATAGATTGAATGATGATGAGTGCGTAAGACGTATAAAGAGTTGATATTTTATTGTAATTTGCCTAGTAATTAGAGAGTTCCTTGATAGCTCTATTGAAGATGTCATATAGAGGTGAGATTATAATAATGATAAATATAATTCTAAAGGCAATCCTTTATATGCATTTTTAGATTTTTGACTTAGTACAATCATTTCTTTTACTAAATCCATGGCTATATTGGCACTATCTGCTACAGATTTATTACGTAATATATGTGCTGTAAAAATTGATGAAAAAATATCACCTGTTCCAGAAAAACGCATAGGAATAGGCGTATATGAAATATTAAAATAGGTATTAGTAGTATTGTCATAGCCAATGACGCAATCAATATCCTCTACTTTGGCACTCGTAATAACAATTGATTTAGCGCCCATTGTTCTAAGTGTATTGATGAGAGTAATACTTTCTTTTTTAGATAAGCTTTTGGTGTGACAAGAATTTTTTGCCAATAATAAAGTTTCTGTCATGTTGGGAATGATATAATCAGCTACAGAGATTAATTTTTGCATATATTGTATCGTCTGGTTAGTCATGCCGTTATATAGATGCCCTTCATCGCCCATAATGGGATCTACAAAAATCTTGGTGCCCTTTTTTGATTCGGCAGCACACAAGTCGAATACGATAGATGCTTGCACTTCTGATGCAATAAAACCAGTACAAATAGCATGAAAAGAAAAGTCTAATTGTTTCCATACAGCTAAGGTATCTTTCATATAGCTAGTTGTGTCTAATATGGAGAATTTCCCATAGTTTAATGTATTAGATATAAGTGCGGTAGGTAAATTATAGACATGAAATCCCATGTGAGATAAAATTGGTAGCATGGCCGCGAGAGCTACTTTCCCATATCCTGGCAGATCATTAATCAATAAAATATGCTGATGATTAGGTTGCGTATGTAATGTAGTCATTAAGAATCCTTTAAATAATATTTGAAATAGATAGATATGTATTTATTCTAGTCATATCGTATTATTATATTAAGTTAGGTATTTATTATAATTGATAAGTAAATTTTTTTCTAGATATAGAGTGGATAATAGTGTTAAAACCTATGTTTGTCAATGTACTAATAGAGTATGTGTAATATATTGGATAGTATGGTACTAAGTAGAATTAAAAAATAATAGCTGATGACAGAGAATTATATGGGAAGATTAGAAAAAGAGAAATAGAATTGATAGAAAAATGGTAAAACATATAAATTCTAAATAAAATAGAATATATTTTATTTTCCTATTCACAAATTCTTTTTATTCATGCATAATAAATATAAGGGAAAGGAGGCACAGGACAATTAATCCTTATAGTGAGGTAGTTATTTATAAAATTGTCTTGATACATATGGACGTGAATGAAATAAAAAGTAAATATATTGTGCCAGCAGTAGCCAATTGTTTATATGCAGTAGGTAAGATTCCAAATTATTTGCCGAATGTTACATCTAAACAAGTTCGTAAAAGCGGAGTTGTAATGAGTGTTGTAGGTGCAGCTATAGCCGTAGGCAGTGTTATTTATGACCAAAACAAGGCTAATAAACATATGGATACATAATATAATAACTGATTTGAGGAAATATGTGATTGCATTGAAAAGCGTCTCTTAGAGTTACATCTAAGAGACGCTTTTTTAGAAGTATTTTTACTGGTTGTATATACGATATTAGTAAGAAATATACATATATAATAGAACCGCAATTTGGATAGACGTGCGAGAATTTATTGAAATCATTATGTGTTTACTAGAAGAGTAGTAGCATTAACGGTCTCCATTAAAGATGGAGTTTTTTACTAATACATAATCAACTTTTTTAATAGCATTTAATGTTTTACCACCAGCATAAGAAATAGATGATTGCAAATCTTGTTCCATTTCTGTCAATGTATCCATAATAGACCCTTTGCTAGGAATATATATTTTTTTCCCTTCTACATTTTTGCGAACGCCTTTTTGATGTTCAGATGCACTTCCAAAATATTCTTTGTGAGGAATGCCATTAATATCTATATTTTTCCCAGGAGATTCAATATGACCTGCAAACAATGAACCAATCATGACCATGGTAGCACCAAAACGAATTGATTTGGCAATATCACCATGATCGCGAATTCCGCCATCAGCAATGATAGGTTTTGTTGCCGCTTTTGCACACCAACGAACAGCGGCTAATTGCCATCCACCAGTACCAAAACCAGTTTTTAATTTAGTAATACATACTTTACCAGGCCCAATTCCTACTTTTGTAGCATCAGCTCCTGCGTTTTCTAATTCACGAACCGCTTCAGGGGTACCTACATTTCCTGCAATAATAAAGCTAGTAGGTAAATTAGCTTTAATATGTTTAATCATATCAATAACTTGATTAGAATGACCATGAGCAATATCAATTGTGATGTATTCAGGGATTAGATTAGCATTTTTTAACTCTTCTACAAATGTAAATTCATCTTTCTTTACACCAATACTGATAGAGGCGAACAAGCCTTGTTCATGCATATTTTTGACGAATTCAGCACGTGTATTAGGCTGAAAACGATGCATAATATAAAAGTAATTATTAGCGGCTAGTTTAGCCGCTAATTTTTCATCAATAATAGTTTGCATATTAGCGGGTACTACAGGTAAGCGAAAGGTATGATTACCAAGAGTAATCGTAGTATCACATTCACTTCGACTTGTTACAATACATTTATTAGGAATTAATTGGACATCTTCATAATCAAAAATATTTGTTGTATTGATCATAGTTACTATATCTCCTTTTGAGGTATTATGAATTTATGTAAAATCTCAAAATAAACCTGTATCATTATACTGTAAATAGAAAAATTTTTCAACTACATATGAACGTTTAGAAAACAATTCCATGCAATGTTCGAAAATATAAAATATAGATACAATTTCTACACATTAATTTTATTCTTTGATGATGTAATTAAATGATTAGTTATGTTATAATTAAAATAAGTTATTAAGAATATGAATGTAAATGAATAAACGCATTAAGCGACATAGAATTAAGTAAATTAGAGAAAGGAGTGCATAGTTGCAATATGCAACTATGCGAATTGTATGATGAAAAAAAGTATATTAGCAGCAGTTGGATTGTTAGCAGTGACAATTGCGTATCAGCCAGTATCACTGGCTAGTGATGTAGGAACAATTACAGTAGAAGGAGTTGCTCATGATACCTATAGAGCGACACAGTCTGTTGTATCAGTTACCAATAAAACTGAACGAAATACAGTGCTAGAAGCAAAGAATGATAATGATAAAGTATCAGAAGATTTTAAAAATATGTTGCATTCGCTAGGTATTTTAGATAAAGATATTCGTACAAGTAAATATGAAATTACTGATAGACAATATCGCATTGGGGATACAGACACATTTAGAACTACCTATGTGGTGACAAATACAGTTGATGTAACAATGGATGATATTGGTAAGACGTCTTATATTATTGATGCAGCAGCTAAGGCGGGGATCAGTGATGTACGACTTAGTAAATTAGACTTAAATACAGTTGCTAAAGATGCTCAACGTCAAAAATTATTAGTGTTGGCCGCTAAAGATGCACGTACTAAAGCAGATGCGATTGCAGCAGCATTAGGAACACGTGTGGTAGGAGTGGATTCATTAGTGGTTGATGATAATTATAACTATAACCCTCGCATGTATCGTGCAGTTAATTTAGCAGCCAAGTCAGATATGATGGACTCTGCATCAGATATAGAAAATGGAGAGAATACAGAGGACTTACATATTAATGTGGTTTTTAAAGTTAAATAATTTTTAGCACTGGTTAGATATTTTTAATGATAGTTTATGAAGGTACTTATACTCACTATACAGAATATTCTGTATAGTGAGTTTTTGATATAGTGATTAGAATTACTAAGAGTAAATATTTCCATAGGAACAATGAATAAGCCTGTTATAGGTTGTTGTTGTTAGGTATAGTAAGTGATACATCTATGGCTATGGTAAAAATTTAACAGTAGCCTATTGTACTTATAAAGTTTTATTTGTTTAGGATTGATTATCCTACGATAGAATGCATTATTTGTTTGACAGTGATTACTAGAGTATGTGTAGAATAATGAGTGATTTGAGAGACTTTTCTATATAGTGTTTACAGGAATATTCCTATTATAACTCTATGTATTGTAGAAGCAATCTATATTGTGCATTAATGAAAGATACTAGGTGAGAAAATTTATACACCGCGCATAGATGTAGTTATCTTTTGAACAGCGAGGCAAGAAATTGAATTATGAGTGCTATTAATAATAAGAATATACAGCAAGAGGTATATGAACAGTTGGGATATATTTCTTATCCGTTCCCCTATACTACGCCAAGCTTTTTAGAAACGCGAGCTAGGTTAATGGGCGTAGTGCCAGCAGAATCAAGAACGGCTAGAGTATTAGAATTAGGATCTACTTTTGGTGGAAATATCATTTCTCAAGCTTTATTTCAACCAGAATCTACATTTGTAGGGGTTGAACTATCAACAAGTCAAGTTGATTTAGGACAAGCGATTATTGAATCCTGTGAAATTCCAAATGTTTCTTTGATTGCAATGGACATTGCTAATATCGATAAATCATTTGGTACATTTGACTATATTATTGTCCATGGTATGTATTCATGGGTTAATGATGTAGTTAAAGATCATATACTACGAATTTGTAGTGAAAACTTAGCGGATAATGGGATTGCCTATATTTCCTACAATACATTCCCAGGGTGGCATGTAATGGAAGAAGTGCGCCAATTAATGCTATTTGCTAATCGACATCTAGAAGGTTGGAACCATAATAAAAAAGTTCAACATGCCAAATATATAGCCAGTGTCATTGGTACAGAAATTTTAAATTACAATGATTTAAAACAAAAAAATCAAAAATTCTTACAAGCTCTTAAAAGAACGATACAAAAAGATGACTATTATGTGGGACATGATCATTTAGAGCCTCATAATGACCCAGTTTATTTTCATCAGTTTATAGAGCATGCTGCAAAATATGATTTGTCCTATTTATGCGATGCAGATTTAACGCTATCGGCAGTATCCACATATGATAAGGCATTGGCTAGTCGATTGAAGAAGTTGGTACCAGATAGTCGTATAGAGCAAGAACAATACTTAGATTTTATAGTGGATACATCATTTAGAAAATCTATATTCTGCAAGTCTAAATTGGCAACAAAAACAACGCCTCATTTATGTTCTATAGAAAACTATAGTGATGCAATGGTAGCTGATATATTGTCAAACTTTCACTTTCAAGTGATGTTTGATAAAGAATTTATTAATACTATTCCAGATGCTGTTATGCGTAGTACCTTAAATAAGTTACATGATATGGAAAGAAGTTTTCAGTTTGAACAATCTATTGCTATAGTGAAAGAATCAATTAGATATGTTCTTCATACGAATGAGGCAGATCAAGATAGTTATAGAAATTATCTATCGCAATGGCAACATTTATTAGTGGAACATTGTATTAAAGGTGGTATACGATGTATGTATTCTGATGTTTCTCCACATTCATATGAAGATAATCGCAGTTATATTCCAAGCAAACTTACTCAATTTATAAAAATTACTGTTCTGAAGGAAGGTAAAGGCAAATTATACCCCGCTAATATATATAATGAAGCAGTGGGAGACATTAGTGAGGAAGATATTCACTATATGGAATTTTTCAGCCTTCCAAGGGAAAAACATGAAATTATAGATGAAATTTTGCGATTTTCTTTTGGGACTACTACGTGTCATGATTCGACGTACGCTATGTTAGCCGATAATTATTATGAAGCATTGATTAATCGATTTACTACATTAGGATATTGGTGTATATAAATATAAATTGTTTTTACAACTTGCAGGTATATTTATAAGATATTGGCAACTAGAGAATATATAAAATAATTAACTGTCCTTAGTATCTATAGGAATTATAAAAAATAAATTTTTATAAAATAAGTAGTAGTATTTATACTTATATAAGCGTATAATATAAATCACTAAGAATATAAAGACAAATTGGAGGGTTGTCTTTATAACAGTATGAAAGGGATGGTTATCATGAAATTCTTAGCAACAAAAGGTTGGGGTATTTTATTTAGCTTTATCTTAGCAATACCATGCTGGTTATTAGGTAAAGCATTTCCTGTAATTGGAGGACCTATCTTCGCTATTGTGTTCGGTGTTATTATTGCTATGTTTTATAAAAATCGTTGTAAGACAGGCGAAGGTATTGGTTTTGTATCAAAAAAAGTACTACAATATGCGGTTATTTTTTTGGGCTTTGGATTGAATATTGCAGAAGTTGTAAAAGTAGGCTATGATTCATTACCTGTTATTATTTCTACGATTTCTACTTCTTTGATTGTTACTTTTGTCTTATATCGTGTTATGAATTTAGAGACAAAATCTGCTGTATTAATTGGTGTAGGCTCCTCAATTTGTGGTGGTTCTGCTATTGCTGCAACAGCACCTGTTATTAAAGCAGATACAGAACAGATTGCACAAGCAATTTCAGTAGTATTCTTTTTCAATGTAGTAGCTGCGTTTGTATTCCCTAATTTAGGTGACTTTTTAGGATTTACTAATGCGGGATTTGGTTTGTTTGCTGGTACAGCTGTTAATGATACATCGTCGGTAACAGCCACAGCAGCTATCTGGGATGAAATGCATCCTGGTTCAAATGCGCTTGAATATGCAACTATTGTTAAACTAACACGTACATTAGCTATTATTCCTATTACATTATGTCTTGGTGCTTATGAAGTATATAAAGCAAAACGTAATCAATCGGAAAGTGGCGAAGAAGTTAGTGTTAGAAAAATCTTTCCACACTTTATTTTATATTTTGTGATCGCTTCTTTAATTACTACTGTATGCATGGCATCAGGAGTTAGTGCTGAATTTTTTGCACCTTTGAAAGAGTTATCTAAATTTATGATTGTTATGGCTATGATGGCAATTGGTTTAAATACTGATATTCTTAAGTTAATTAAAAGTGGTGGACGTGCGTTACTTTTAGGTGCTTGTTGCTGGATAGCTATTTCTATCGTTAGTATTTATGTACAACATTTAATTGGTATGTGGTAATTCGTATGATAGAAACTAATTCCTCCATGTAGTTAAGTAGGAAAAGCCTACAGAGAATAATTATTCTCTGTAGGCTTTTTGTATATCGTTAGATCTTTGCAATTCTATGAAAATCAACCGGCTAAATTATTTACTAGGCAGATACAGTTTGTCTAATAAATTATCTAATGGACAGACAGTAGGTTATCTGTAATATAATAATTTTCACACTATATCAGTATAGTATGGGAAATTATAATTTATACAAGTAAGGTTTTCTATCGTCAAAAATATTTATTTTGGAACGAATATCATTAATTATATCTATATCAATAGTAGTTAGAGCAATAGCTTCATGCCCTTCTAAATGAAGCAGTTCTTTGCCCCATGGATCAATTAGTAGTGAGTTACCGGCACATTGGGTTTTTCCGATTTTTCCACAACCATTAACAGCACATACATATAATTGATTTTCAATAGCTCTAGCAGTAGAAAGGGTAATCCAATGATTAAGTCGCATAGTAGGCCATTGGGCGGGAATGAATAGAACATGAATGTCTTGTAAAGCCGCCATCCGGACAAGTTCAGGAAAACGAATGTCGTAACATGTTACCATACTACAAGGGACTCCATCAAAATAGAATTTACTTATTTTTTCGCCGCCTTTAAAATATAGATTTTCTTTTGCTGGTGTAAAGCAGTGAATTTTATTGTAGGTACCAACAACATCGCCAGCGCGATTAAATGCATAGGAGGTATTATATATTTGTCCGTTATAATTAGTAGTTACGGATCCACCTAATATATTAACATTATATTTGTGAGCAAAATTCCCTAGCATATCTTTTGTGTGTTCGCCGTTGGTGTCAGCTAATTGTAACAAATCTTTTGATGGATAAAATCCTGTATTCCACGTTTCTGGAAGTACAATAATATCTGGTTGTAATTGTGCGGCTTGTTGTAATAAGCATAATGCATTTTTATAATTATACTCTGTATCTTTTACATGTACATTCATTTGAACCACAGCAATACTTTTTTTCATAGCTTACATACTCCTTATCGTTAATACATGTTTTTTAGTGTAATGAAAAGTAATGTAACATCATATTATTTTGTTCATTAGAAGTAGTAGATAGGACTGGTCTTGTTTAGATTAAATAAACTATCTGTTGTCACCTATCATCTTTCATGAGTGAAGATGACATATAATATGTTACTTATGTTAACACTGTATTATATATTATAACATTATAAAAATATAAAATGATTTGTTTCCTATCTTAATTTAGTAAATTTATGATCTATATTTTATATCTATAAATAGACGAGTAGAAATAGAAATTGAAGTCATTAGGAAAATGTATGCGATAGAATATCTTATCGTAATAGGATGATGATTAGAAGTACTATACAGTAGTACTGTATGCGTGATTATTTTTATGAAAATATAGTATATAAAGAAGCGTAAAAATATTGAAGTTGTGTCGAATCATGTAATTTATAATTTTTATAGGCAATAATAAATATCGTCCTATGTATAGTATATATGATAGCGTTAGAATTTATTACTGATTATTTTTAAAAAAAATGATAAAATAAAAGATATTCAAATTACGAGCGTATTGATAGTATATTCTTATGTACCAAACTAATATAAGGAGAGAGTCATGAAGCGTTTATATGGAATAATCCTAGTGCTTATATGTATGGTTATTACAAGCGGCTGCTTATTTGAAAAAACAGGACAAACAACACCTGTAAAAGAAGTAGAAACGCAGCAATCTAAGGTGCCTACAGAAGTTCCTAAAGGAATCCCTGTTCTTATGTATCATAAAATTGGTAATGATGTAAATAATGATGCGGTAATTCGTGAAGACTTATTCAAAGAACAAATGAAATTTTTGAAAGATAACGGATATCATACTATTTCTATGGAACAACTCTATGATTTTGTTATGCATGGTACACCAGTTCCAGTAAAACCTGTTGTTTTGAATTTTGATGATGGGTATGCGGATACATATAGCATTGTGTATCCTGTATTAAAAGAATTGGGACTACAAGCGACGATATTTGTAAATCCTGGTGATGTGGGTACTCGTTTAACATGGGATCAACTTAGAGAAATGAAATCTGGTGGTATGACTATTTCTAATCATGGATTTCAACATATAAGTATGGGCGACCTATCTAAAAAAGAGCAAATTGCTAATATAGAAAAAGGACAAACTAAATTAGCCTCAGAATTAGGAATTATAGATAATCATTGGTTTTGTTTTCCTTATGGAGATATGAATGAAGATTCCCATGAAGCGGTCAAAACTGCAGGTATTACTATGGCAGTGACAATGAATTCTGGATGGGTTCATACAGGAGATGATCCATATACATTAAATAGAGTTTGGATTGGTAATGCCGTTGATATTAAACATTTCGAAGAGCGATTAAGTACAGAACATTACTCTAATTTATAATATCTATCATGTAACAGTAGTAGAGGTTAATATGAAATCATTTTTAAAAAAAACATGGGTTAAATTTATTATTAGCGTGTGCATATTTACAATTATTAGTGCACCATTTGTGATTCTTTTAGGACCATTTAATAATGTTAAACGTGCCGTAGTAGGGGCTATTTTACAGTCGCGACATCCATTTTATATTACCTGGCTTTTTGATGAAAGTCAGTTACAAAAAATCTTAGGTACTGTAGGTACTGTTAAAAATCAAGATTTATTTAAGTTTGATGTGAAAGAAGATAATACATTAAATTTACAAAAAATAGACTCTAATCGATTTGTAGGCTATATTTTAGAAATACCTAATCCAAAGAGAATTCAAGTAGCTACTGCAGCTAATATAGAGGAAAAAGGAGATACAACGAGTAACATTGCTAAGATGAATGGGGCTGTAGCAGCTATTAATGGCGGTGGCTTTCATGATCCTAATGGGACTGGAACAGGACGATTACCGTATGGATTCATTTTAAACGATGGGAATTATATTATTGGTAAAGATGTGGGACCTGATGAGCCCGTAGATTTTGTAGGCTTTTCTAAATCGGGTAATTTAATTGCCGGTAATTATAATAAAACAGAATTAGCTGATATGAAGGCGAAAGAAGGTATTACTTTTGGCCCCCCATTGATTGTAAATGGTAAGAAGATGATTACAGATGGTGATGGTGGCTGGGGCGTTGGGCCTAGAACAGCTATTGGTCAGAAGAAAGATGGTACGGTTTTATTTTTAGTTATTGATGGTCGCCAACCAGGATATTCTATTGGCGCTACCTTGCGAGATGTGCAGGATATTTTATACGAAAAAGGCTGTTATATTGCAGCTAATTTAGATGGTGGTTCGAGTACGACTTTGTATTATAATGGGAAAGTAGTAAATAAACCAGCTGATTTACTAGGTGAGCGTATGATTCCCACAGCATTTATTGTAAAATAGGAGGTACTATGAAACCATTTAATAAAGTGTTAAGTTGTTTTGTAGTGGGTATACTTCTACAAGGTGGCTTATATTACTATTTAGATCAAGTTGTTTTTGCACCAACAACAGAATTTAGTGTTAGCAGTACTGATGAAGATTTAGAACAAGGCGATTTTCCTGATATAAAAAGTGGCCATAAATATGTATCTCATGATCATCAATATATGGCAGTTGTCACAGAGGAATCGCTCAAAATTTACAAATCCGGTGAGGATACTCCGATTGACATCGATCTAAAGGGACGTTCTATTAGTTATTTTGAATGGATGCCAGATAGAGCATTAGCTATTATGGGGTTATATGGTGGAGAAAAAGATGAAGTTGTATTAGCTAGACTTGATCCATCGAATCCAGAACATGAGGTGGATACAGAAATTGAAGATGCCCCTAGAAGTAGTAAAATTGTCGATGTAGCCTATTCAACAGCAACTAATGTTGTGTATATGAAATTGAAGATAAGCGACAATGTGTACAGAATTTATCGTACAGATGCCAACTATGATACACGTCGTGTTTATATGCAAGCTTCTAATATAGGGCGTATAGCTGTATTTTACGATAAAGATAATTTCTTCTACGATAATGTTCGCACAGGCGATGTATTTATGTTTGATGGTGTTGAAGGTGGATGGCGAGTTATTAATCCAAATGGACGATACCGTTTGATAGGTGTTGATAAAGCTAAACATATTTATATTGCTAAAGTTGATAAGGATGATAATGCGATTTCTGTTAGCGAAGGAAAATTAGGTGTTGGCTTTACGACTGTATTTAGTTATAAAACACCAGTTACTTTATCGGAAGTGACCATGTCGGAAGTGAAAAAAATCATGGAAAATGGTAGCGATAACACAGTTAAAGCAACAGATGATACTGATATAACAGAAAAAAAGAAAAAATAAATATATAGAAGCTATATACTCAGATTGAAAATGTTTAGGAGTGAGTAATATGGGTAAATTTAAAATACAAAAAGGTTTATCTGATGCAGATATGTTAAAAAATATTGTAGAAGAAGATAATTTTGAAACAATTATGTTGGAAAAAGAAGCGATCAGAAATAAACCTAAATTTCACCAATCACTAGTACAGACGCAAGAGTCTTTTTATCAAGAATTTTTAACAGATAAGGTAAAAATACAAATTGGTAAAATGTTATTAGATATTAAAATGGAGTACTTTCGTGAGGGTGAAGGGGATTTTTCTATCCAAGTGAAGCGAAATGGAAAACATATCCTATTGGAAACAGCACCTAAAAAGGTTAAATAAATCAAAAAGCATTAATGATAAAAGATTAATTTTATCATTAATGCTTTTTATATATAAAGTTAAGTGCTATATAATATTTATACCATAATTTTGAATGTATTAGATTGATATATTTCGGTATAGCATAAATCAAGAGAAATGTTATGACTAAAAGAGATAGCTAATAGAATTGAGATATCACTATATTTTGTAGGCATTAAATGGATAGAGTTGATAGTAGAACGATAAAAAACACACTATCATGATTAATTCGCATAGAAAACATGTTGACAAAGAATTTTATAAGTAGTGTAATATATGTATATCGAGAAGAGAAATCTTTCATGAGGTCACATTTATGAAAGGTTAACAAAAGGTTAACTATCGATACAAATCTAAAGTGCATAGATATATTGAAATAGTTTAGAGGATATTTTAATTGCACTTTATCAGTGGAGGAGAAGAATTATGAGTAAGAAAAAAGTAAGAATTATGGAAACCGTTCTTCGTGATGGTCATCAATCCATTTTAGCGACTCGTATGCGTATTGGTCAAATGTTACCAGTATTAGAACAATTGGACGAAGTTGGTTATGATGCTCTTGAATGTTGGGGCGGTGCTACCTTTGACAGTTGCTTACGTTTCTTGAATGAAGATCCATGGGAACGTCTTCGTACATTAAAAGCACACGTTAAAAATACACCATTACAAATGTTGCTTCGTGGCCAAAATTTATTGGGCTATAAACATTATGCAGGCGATGTGGTAGATGCATTTGTTAAAAAAGCAAAAGAAAATGGTATTGACCGCATTCGTGTATTTGACGCATTAAATGACCCAGAAAATATGAAAGCAGCTATTGAAGCTTGTAATAAATATGGTGTTCATGTACAAGGCACAATGGTATATACTATTTCTCCAGTTCATACGAATGAAATGTTCGTTGATGTAGCGAAAACATTAAAAGAAATGGGGATTGACTCTCTTTGCATTAAAGATATGTCTGGATTATTGGCTCCTTACGATGCTTACTCGTTAACTCAAGATTTGAAAAAAGTGCTTGGTGATAAAACTCCTATTGACTTACACAGTCATTTTACTTGCGGATTAGCTAGTGCTACTTATCTAAAAGCTGTTGAAGCTGGTGTTGATATTATTGATACTGCATTAAGCCCATTTGGACATGCAACATCTCAACCAGCTACAGAAAGTATTGTTGAAATGTTTAAAGGTACTGAATACGATACAGGTTTAGATTTAGATAAATTACGTCCATTGGTAGAACATTTCCGTAATGTGCGTAAAGAAATTGAAGATGAATTTGGTATTAAAGCTGCTCATGAAGTATTACCAGAAGTTCGTCGTTATCAAATTCCTGGTGGTATGTTATCCAATACTCAAAATCAATTAAAAGAAATGGGTATGGCTGATAAATTCTTCGATGTTATGGATGAAATGCCTCGTGTTCGTGCTGATTTAGGATATCCTCCATTGGTAACTCCAACTAGTCAAATTGTTGGTACTATGGCTATGATGAACGTAAACTTTGCAGCTAATGGTATGGATCGTTATACTGCAACTCCTAATGAAGTAAAAGACTTAGTACGCGGTAAATATGGACATTTACCAGCAGCTATTTCTGAAGAAATTCAGAAAAAAATCTTGGGCGATGAAAAAATTGTACCTTATAGCCCTGCAGATATTCCAAATGAAATGGATAAATATCGTGCAGAATTAAGTGAAAAAGGTTTTGTTGATTTCTCTGAAGAAGATGTATTATCCTATGCATTATTCCCAGAAGTAGCGTTAAACTTCTTTGAACAAAATGCTACACAAGTATTCCAAAAATCTTTAGGAAAAAAATAATTATAGTGTAAATCGATAAGTATTTATAATTATTAATAGTAAAAAAGCAAGTCTATTCTAATAGTTACCATTGCGGGACTCATTCGGTAGACTTGCTTTTTCTTTTATATATAATTGTTTTTATGTGCGATTTTACTGTAATATAATGTATCATAAAGTATGCATTTGTATAGTAAAAACCACCTAGCTCTCGTTGGATATGTTTATTAACAGCTAGATGGCTTTATAAGATAGATATTCTATTCTATAAGAAATAGGGGAATATTTTATTTATTATGGCGACTTCCACGTTCTGTCATTGGAATTTTTTCGGCGCAAAGAGGACATGCATCAGGTGTATACGTAGGTACTGTTAAATTAAGTAGGGCGTGTACTTTTTCTTTAGGCACACCAAACTCTGCTTTTCCTCCACTACGATTTACTAGTAAACCAACACCTACAATTTCACCTTGTGATTGATTGACTACATCGACTACTTCTTTTACAGAGCCACCAGTGGTTACAATGTCTTCTACAATAAGTACACGAGTACCAGGTTCGATTTTAAAACCACGACGTAGTGTCATAACACCTTTTTCACGTTCTGTAAAAATAGCACGTGTGCCAAGCGCTTTTCCTACTTCATGAGCTAGTAAGATACCACCAGTCATCGGACCTATCACGAGCTCTACTTTTTCGTTTTGAAAATATTCTGCTAATTCGCGACAAAGTTTTTCTGTATACTGTGGGTGTTGTAATACATTAAATTTTTCTACATATAGGGGACTGTGTAATCCAGAAGTTAATAAAAAATGACCTTCTAAGATTGCTTTTGTATCAATTAATAATTGTTTTACTTCTTTTTCTGTCATCATTGGTTTATGCCTTCCATTTCTTTTACAATTAAGCGAACAGCTTCTAGTGGTTCTGTGGATTGTGTAATAGGCCTACCTATTACTAATTTAGAGGCACCATTGTCTAATGCATTAGCCGGTGTAGCAATTCGTTTTTGATCATTGGTAATAGCGAAAGAGGGACGGATACCAGGAGTAACAATCAGAAAATCATCGCCACAAGTGTCACGGATTAACTTCGCTTCTAAAGGAGAGGCGACTACTCCATCCATACCTGCTTTTTTAGCTAATTTGGCAATACGAATTACTTGGTTGGAAATTGGTAACTGCCCACCTACATCTTGCCACGATGCATCGTCAAAGCTAGTTAATACCGTAATAGCTAATAGTTTTGGCGTGGGGATACCTAACTTTTCGGCACTTTCTTTGGCAGCTTTTACAGCGGCTTGCATCATAAGAAACCCACCTTGACCATGTATAGTCATAAGATTAACACCTAATCGAGTTAAAGCGGATACACCATGTGCTACAGTATTAGGAATATCATGCAACTTTAAATCTAGAAATATAGACTTTTTTTGCCCTTGCAAGTAGTGTATTGTCTCTTCGCCTGCTGAATAAAATAACTCCATGCCAACCTTATAATAGCTAACGGAATTACCTAATGATTCCACTATTTGTTTCATCTCACTCAATGATGATACATCTAGTGCGACAATTAGTCGATTATCAGCCATAATGAAACCTCCTCTTTCAGAAATTATTTAAACTTTCATAATTTTACATAAAGATAAGATATTTGTCAATGTATTTGCAGTGGTATTTTATTATTCCTACAATAATTAATTGATATAGTGTATAATTTAATAAGAGTATATATCCTTTGGATGTAAATTGTTGATACCATAGTTTTATGGTGCATTCATGCATCAAAATAGGAGTATTCTTATTTATAGTAGTATCACGTAATATATGTGAATGATGACCATTATATGATATATATAATGATATATAAAGAGAGAAAGGAGTATATATGTTAGATTTTGTAGCTATAGATTTTGAAACAGCTAATAAGTTTAAAAATAGTGCCTGTTCTTTGGCTGCAGTTACTGTTGAAGATGGGAAAATTACGAAAAAAGGATATAGTTTGATAAAACCTCCATATATGAATTTTGACGAAGAGTGTATCGCCATTCATGGCATACAACCACAAGAGGTATTAGATAAACCAACCTTTGATAAATTATGGTCTTCCATATATAATAATCACTTAAAAGGGAAAATTGTCATAGCGCATAATGCAAAATTTGATATAGGCGTATTGAGAGCTACATTAGACCATTATAATATTGATTGGCCTGAATTAGCCTATGCATGTACTGTTAAAATATCTAGAAAAGTTTGGCCAGATTTGATTAACCATAAGCTTAATACAATGGGAGCATTATTGGGGGTAGAATTTAAACATCACTATGCATTAGACGATGCTGAAACATGTGCTAAAATAGCTATAGAGGCAGCTCGTTTGCGAGGTGTTAATTCTATGGATGCTCTACTTCGATCAATAGGTATAGAAGCAGAACCATTTATTGATGAGCAGTATCAAAATAAGCAATCTGAGTTAGCTAAGGCTCAAAACAAACCAGAGCAAATGTCATTTTTTTAATAGATGGTAAGGAGGGGTATTATGTTAGGGCGTGAGATATTAAGTTATGTAGACCATACTATGTTGAAAGTGGATGCTTCATGGCAGGAAATTCAAACTGTATGCGAGGAAGCCATTGCTTATAATACAGCCTCTGTATGTATCCCTCCCGCGTATGTTAAACGAGTTAGTGAAGCTTATGACAAGTCATTAATTATTGGTACAGTTGTTGGATTTCCGGCAGGCTATAATACAACTGCTATTAAAATGGCGGAAACGGAACAAGCTTTACATGATGGAGCTAAAGAGATTGATATGATGATTAACTTAGGTGCAGTTAAAAATTATGATTTTTTATCAATTGTTGATGAAATTAGATCCATAAAATCTATATGTGATAAGCATGTTTTAAAAGTAATCATAGAAACTTGTTATTTAACGGAAACAGAAAAAGTAGAAATGGCAAAAGCTGTTAGTGATGGTGGTGCTGATTATATTAAAACATCAACTGGATTTGGTGTGGCAGGAGCTACTTTAGCAGATGTTAGAACATTAAAAAAATATATTGCGCCTAAAGTTAAAATAAAAGCTGCTGGAGGCATAACTGATATCGAAGATATGATTGCCTATTTAGAAGCTGGTTGCTCTCGTATAGGAAGTAGTCGCGCTGTATCGTTACTTAAGGATACATTAGATACAGAGTATAGGGTAGTCATATAAAGTGAATTTATATTCTTAATAGATGGAGTATATAATTAAAAAGGAGAAAGATTGTAGTAACAGTTGTTACAAATCTTTCTCCTTTTTTATGAAATTTTCTAATATTGTTGTATAGTAACAGATTGACAGGAATCAGTATAATTACTGCGAACCATCTAATATGAAAAGGGAGGTAATAAATTTCTTGTATGTATCATATAGTTAGATAAGTTATATGATACATACAAGAAATGCTTTTTACCGATATTTGTCGATTAGAAAGCAGGAAGAATACTACCTTTATATTTATCTTCTATAAATTTTTTCATTTCCGCAGATTGCAATGCTTTCATTAATTTTTTGATTTCAGGACGGTTTTCTTCATCTTTGCGAATAGCTATAATATTGGCATATGGTGAATCTTTAGATTCAGTTAATAATGCATCTTTTAAAGGATTTAGATTAGCTTCTAACGCATAATTGGTATTAATAACTGCAATAGCTACATCATCAAGAGAACGAGGTAATTGAGGCGCTTCTAGTTCAATGATTTGAAGATGATGTGGGTTTGATTTTACATCAGTTACAGTAGCATGAATATTATTATTATCATTTAACTCAATTAAGCCGGCTTTTGCAAGTAGCAATAGTGCACGTCCACCATTTGTAGGGTCATTAGGAATAGCAACTTTAGCACCATCTTGTATTGCAGCAATATCTTTTAGTGAATGTGAATAAATAGCCATTGGTTCAATATGAACGGTGCCGGCACTAATTAATTCTAGTCCTCTGTCAGCATTAAATTTATCTAGGTATGGTTGATGTTGAAAGAAGTTTGCATCAATTTCTTTATCATTCAATGCAAGATTAGGCTTTACATAATCTGTAAATTCTACAATTTTTAATTCAATGCCTTCTTTTTCTAATTCGGCTTTTGCTTCATTTAGAATTTCTGCATGTGGTACTGGTGAAGCGCCAATAGTGATCGTTGTTTTTCCAGTGTTGTTTGATGATGTTGTAGAGCTACCACATCCACTAAATAGTAAAGTACTACCTAGAATAATAGTAGCCGTTAATGCTAAAAATTTGTTCATAATATTACTCCTAACTAATATATTGAGAATAGTAAATTAATTACTTACAAGTATACTAAATCGTATCAACTAGTGTAAATAGTTATTTCTTACTAGATTATATGGTAAATAAATAGCTATCTATAGATTGTATCTATAGATAGCTATTTATTATATTAAACTAGTTCACTAATTATTAGGGATAGAGATAATAAAAGATGATAGAGCATTGTTGCCTTAACAGTAAATGACATGGCCTTATCTAAATTTGCCGTATCACTATAGGTATTTAAAATATGTATGGATTTTAGAGCAGGAATGATTGATAATAGGGTGATTAATGATAAAATCGGTAACATATGTATATATACCCAAGCAATTATCCAAAAGCATACAAAGAAAAATATTATTTTCATTAAATTAATAGCCCGTTGGCGCCCTAATATAATGGGCAATGTTCGTCTTCCGTGAGATTGATCATTATTGATATCTCGAATATTATTAGTTAACATAATCATAGCGACTAGAGCGGTTGATGGAATAGCTGGAATTAATAGAGCTAGAGATAGTTCATGTACCCAAGCATAACCAGTAATCATAACGATAGCAAATCCCATGGCTAAACCAGAGGCGATTTCACCAAAAGGCGTGCGTGAGATAGGGAATGGGCCACCAGAATAACAAAAACTAATAAGAATACAAAAAATACCTGCAGGTATGTACCAAAAGGTAATAGTCATGGCTAAGTATAGACCAATGAGAAAGGCTATGCCACTAAATACTTTTATATAATTCAAAATAGTTCGTGGATTGATAGAACCACTTACAATTGAACCTGCATTACCAATCGTTTGTCCATAATCTAAGCCAGATTTAAAGTCACAATATTCATTCCACATATTCGCCACAATTTGCGCCAATAGGACAACAAGTAAGATTAAAAATGTTTGACCAATAGACAGAGAGAGGGGCTGAATTGGAAGAAATGTATAATAGCTAAATGTAGCACCTAATAATAAAGGCGCAAAAGCAGCTATTAATGTGCGTGGGCGAAATAAAGCGATAAGATGAGTGAACGTCATAGTATTCTCCTTATAGTAGTGTAGTAAAATTGAATGTATTATGTAACTGTTGCATTATAGATATAATGCATTTTATTAGTATTGCTTGTTTGTTACTGTATGAGTTAATTTTTTATGTACTAATGGTGAAATTGAATAAGGTGAAGGAAGTTGGGCCAGTATAATACCGATACTTAATAGTATGACACCATACAATTCTTGCATCGATAGACTTTCATGTAAGTATAAATATCCTAATATGGTGGCAAATACCATTTCTCCACTCATAATAAGTGAGGCTTCTGTAGGCGGCACTTGTTGTTGCCCAAGTAACTGGCCTGTAAATCCAATACCTACAGATAATACACCACCCTATAAGATGGGGATACAAGCATTTAGAATTTGTTCATAAGTAAGAGGATTTATCAGTTCTCCTAGGAGAACTGATAAAAGACCACAACTCATGAATTGTACAAATGCTAAAGGAAATGGTTTAAACTCTTGTGTAAATTTATTAAGCAATAGAATATGTGCGACCCAAAATAATGTGCTAATTAACAATTCTATATCACCAATAGCTATATACGTATCACCTTGCCAAGTTAATAGAGTAGCGCCAATAAGGGCTACCATAACACCACATAGGCTAGTTAACTTTAATCGTTGTCCGAATAGAAGGCCTGCAATTGGTACTAATACAATATATAAAGAGGTTAAAAAGGCAGCTTTTCCGGCAGTGGTAAAAGCAAGTGCATATTGTTGTAAGGTAGCACCAGCGAATAACATAAAGCCGCAAAGACTACGGTTTGCTCTTGAATTTGTAGATTAGAGGTAGAATTGTAATAGCGCCTAGTAAGAAACGAATACCATTGTAGCCTAACGGGCTAATACTGTCAGCAATCATTCGTTGAGCAATAAATGTAGACCCCCATATAAAGGCCGTTAATAAAAGAATACATCGTGATAGAAACATTATAACTCCTTGGTGTGTATAAAGATTAGAAAGTATCAAGTTAATACTTGTAATGGTACACTTTATATCGATATAACTACTATTATACTACTAATACTATGCGTGTCATTAGTAGTGAAATAATAATATATAGAAAATGTAATTCATAGAGTAATGCCTTCTAAGTGTAATAAGGTTAGTTTAGCATCAACTCCACCGTTATATCCAACAAGACGTCCTTGACAACCGATGACACGGTGACAAGGAATAATAATGGGTATGGGGTTATGTCCTACAGCGCGGCCAATAGCTTGTGGTGACATACGTGATTTTTTTAGTAATATAGCTACTTTTTTTGCTACTGTACCATAGGTAGTTGTCGTTCCATAAGGAATCGTTAATAATTCTTGCCAAACGGTCTTTTGAAAACTGTTGCCTATAGGTGCAATAGGTGGTAGAAATGAGGGGCTTCTACCTTGTAGATATATAGATAGCCAGTTACAAGTTTCTAGTAAAGCTGTGTTTTCATGCACTTTATGTATCGTATAAATGGGATCATTCATTAGATATGTTTGTGTAGGTAAAGTAAGACCCACAAGATTTCTTTCTGTGGCATATAAATTTATCGTAGTAAATATAGGCGTTTTATATTGATAGTGATAAATCATAATAGGCTCCGAAAATTCTTCTTTATTCATAGTAGTAACATAGTAATTATAGCAAGTATTATTGAAGAAAAGCATGTATAGTATTAGACACTCTTTATTTACATTTTTAATAGATGTGGATGATACCAATTATATATACTAATATATTTACATAGAAGTATGTGATTGTTGATTGATATAACAGTTGATAATTCATAGGTAGAGAAGATTTTAATTATGTGAATCTAGTCAAGAGGAATATATTTTTTTCAGTATATTATATGATTATAGATATAATGATAAAGTGATTTTATAAATATAATAAGATGGTGGGAAAAAGAAATAATATATTATAAATAGGATTATATAGAAAATGTAGAAGTTATATAGCAACTTTTAAAGTATTATAGTACTATTATAATGATAAATCTACCTAGATAGTGAATCGAATACTAATAGGAAATGTGATTAATCAAGCGTTGTAGTAGTATATGGAGGGATAAGTAATGAAAACAATTCATACAAATCAAGCACCAAAGGCATTAGGACCTTATTCTCAAGCTAAAATTAGTGGTAATCTAATATATATATCTGGTCAAATCGGTATTGATCCTAGTACTAATAGGCCTCAAGAAGGAATAAGAGCACAGGTAGAACAGATATGTAAAAACATTGAGGCTATATTACATGAAGCAGGCTCTGACTATTCCAAAGTGATTAAAACAACATGTTTATTGGCGAATATAGAAGATTTTGGAGAATTTAATGACATATATAGTAACTATTTTATAAGTAAACCAGCACGTAGCTGTTTTGCTGTTAAAGATATTCCAGCAGGTATGCTAGCTGAAGTAGAGGTAATTGCGGAAATTTAAGATTGATTAGATATATGTTTAGTAAAAATATATCATAGCGTGATATAACATGCTATCATGTAATGTAAAAAAAGATATAGTGGATTAATGATAGTTCACTATATCTTTTATTTGTATGGAAACAGATATAGCAATATAGAATGTAAATTTTAGCAGTGTAAACTATAGAATTATATATACAATCAAGAGTACTGTATATATCTTTACCTGATATAGTTACATTATAGATGCCTATAGTAGGGAATAGATACTTACTTGAATGTATTGATATGAAGCATCATTGATGCCGGTATACATAGGCTAGTTTCTTACATGAATTTATTCTACATAACACATATACTCTGACTTCTTTTCATGAATCAAAATATATAAAGTATATGCGATGATTAAAAAGAAAACTGCTTACTATACGTCTGAATATAGTAAACAGTTCACAGAAGATAAGTGGTTAACACTATATATTAAAGATGTTGTTATTGAAAGTTATTGGCAGAGGAGAGAGGATTTGAACCTCCGCGCCGGTTACCCGACCTACCGCATTTCGAGTGCGGACCCTTCAGCCACTTGGGTACTCCTCCGCGATTTGCGTCGTTCTTTAAAAAATCGTTTCATGATTTGGCTACACTCATCAGCTAAAATACCACTGACTATTTCTGGTTCGTGGTTTAAGCCAGGATGAGTGAGTATATTAAATAAAGACTCGACTGCACCACCCTTGTAGTCACTGCTGCCATAGATAACTCGTGAAATACGACTATTTACGATAGCACCAGCACACATAGGGCACGGTTCTATGGTAACATATAGGCTACAACCGGTCAACCTCCACCTATTTAATTTTTTACAGGCCTCTTGAATTGCTAATATTTCAGCATGAGCTGTCGCATCATGGTCTAGTTCACGACGATTATGCTGCGCAGAAATCACTTGACCGTTATAGATGATGACGGCACCAATTGGCACTTCATCTAGTGCATAAGCTTGATGAGCCTTTTCTAGGGCTAATTGCATATAAATTTCATCTTCACTCATATGATTCCTTTCTATGTATATGTTTATAGTATAATCATTGTAACATATATTTACTATATTAATATATTTACGATATAGTGTACAATAAGTATCAGGAGATTTCTTTCGGTACATATACGAATCTATAGTTGACATGTATAAAAACAGATGTGAAATAATAATTGGTATATAGAGGATGTATGATAGATTTATAGTAAGAAGGTATTCTTACTATTGGTGTATATGACATATAATTAGTACAATTGTCGGAGCATATTTTTAAAATTAACGTTATATGATGGATAGAGTATACTTTAATCTCATAGTTAATCATACGTAGTTGTTTATAAATGAAAGGAGACTATGATAATGAGTAATGCATTATCATATATGTAATGATGGAATATTTATGGTATGTATTTGAAATTATTGGAACCATTGCGTTTGCTATCTCTGGTGCATTAGTAGGTGTTGCTAGAAGAATGGATATTTTTGGCATGACTGTTCTTGCATTAGCAACAGCTATTGGTGGTGGTATTATTCGGGATATATTGGTGGGACGAATTCCGCCTAATTCATTGACATCAGGATTATACGTGGGCATCACTATTGTGGTGACGCTTCTTATATTTCTAATATATAGAAGAGATTATAGAAAAATGTTAACAGTGCCTTTAATGGGGAAGTGGAGTCGTATTCTGTATTTGATAGCTGATGCGTTAGGACTCGCTTCTTTTACAGTTACTGGCGCATCTGTAGGATATATTTTGTTTCCTCATATGGCTACTCTTATCGTTATTTTAGGAGTTGTTACGGCTGTGGGAGGTGGTATCATTCGTGATGTATTAGCCAAGCGCATTCCATCAGTCCTAAAAGAAGAAGTATATGCGTTGCCTTCTATAATTGGAGGTATCATATATTATGTGATGTCTATTTATGACATGGAAATCATGAAAGCTTATATTTCCTTTATGGTTGTATTTATTATACGAATGTTAGCCGTTTATTTTCATTGGGAATTACCAAAGGTTTCCTAAAAGAAGCGTATATGCTATGAGTTAAAAAAATGATATAATGAAAAAATATATAGTACTTATGAACCGATAAAATCATTCATGTATTTATGAGGAGCTGTGATTATGAATAAAAAAGTATATCTAGCAATTATGGTAACTATTGTATCGTTGGTATGGGGCCATGCCACAAAAGTTGAGGCAGAAACTATTTTATATGTACCTCAAGACGATAGACCAGTAAGCCTAAAGTATACTGTAGAAACGGCAGAGGGAGCTGGATATGATGTAATAACACCACCAATGTATTTGATTTCTGGGAAAAATTATAAAGGACAAGCAGATAAAATATGGGATTGGGTGGAAGAGAATGCTCATCGTGCAGATGTTATGGTATTGAGTACGGATACGTTGATTTATGGCGGATTAGTAGATTCACGGAAGCATAATTTACCTTTATCTACATTAACAAAACGAGTTAATAGAATTGAATCTTTAAAAAAGGAATATCCGAAAATACCTTTTTATGGTTTTGGAACGGTAATGCGATCGCCACGGGCTAGTGGAGGTGGAGTTGAACCAGCTTATTATGGTGATTATGGACCTGCAATTTTTAGGATTGCTGCACTACAAGATAAAATGGATGATAGCCGATTAAGTGATGATGAAATGGCAGAACTTATGAATTTGCAAACTTATGTGCCTATAGAGTATTTGCAGGATTGGTTTAATCGTCGTGCAGAGAATATGAAAGTCAATAAATCACTTATTGATTTAACGCGCAACCATACATTTACCTATTTTGCACTAGGCCATGATGATACAAGTTCATTATCACAATCAGCATTAGAAGGTAGATATTTAGCGGCATACAGTAAGAATATTTCAAGTAGTGAATATGGTAGCTTCCCAGGAGCAGATCAACTTGGATTATTACTCATAGCACGAGCTAGAGTTGATAAACTACAATTACATCCAACATTCGAAGTTATCTATCCATTGGGTGGTGCTGGAGATACAATACCACACTACGAAGATCAGACTGTAGCCAAAACTATTGCAGAACACGTAACTGCTGTCGGTGGTACGATGATTACTACTGGTAAACCAGATGTATTATTAGCAGTTAATACGCCACTAACTAAAAGCACTGGTGAGTCAGAGGCATTTGAAAATTTCCCTATGATCTCTAAAAGCACGAATTCCTTTTTAGATCATATCGAAACAGCCATTCATAATGGAGTCCAGACGAATGTTATTGATATTGCATATTCTAATGGTTCTGATAATACGCTAGTGTTCGGATTGTATCAGCGAGATTTATTATATCGAGTGGGATCGTATAATGGATGGAATACGGCTAGTAATTCGATAGGCTATGCTATTGCTCAAAGCATTTTGGCAACAGCCATGCCCGTTCATAATCATAATAAAATGTTGACACAACAGTATTTAGATAATTGGGCATATCAGGCTAATATCCGTAAGGATGTGTATCGTATGCAAGATACAATCCGTTTAGATAATGTGAGATATACAGGTGAGTTGAATAGTAAATTAGAAAACTATATGAATGAACGGGTTCAAGATTTTGCTGAAAAATATTTATCCCTCGATCCACGTACAGTATCTGCTAGATTCCCGTGGGGACGATTGTTTGAAACAGAAATTTCTGTATATGATGAACCAATAGCACCTTTACAAAGAGATATACGAAAGCAATCTGAAGCCGCAGTGGCTACTCGTGGTGCATCGAGCGTTGATGAAAATGGATTAGGACATGTTACATCCACAACAGAAACAAGTACTAACTAACACTATTTTATACATTGGTAGGAGGTGGTATATTGCGTAAACCATTTTTACCAGAGATTACCTATATGAGAGGCTTGTGCATGTTAGGCGTTATCGCTATTCATGTAGGTTCTATGGCATTAACAAATCCTCTAGCAAATGTACAATTGATTGGTTTGTTAGAAATTTTATCGCGCTTTTCTGTACCAGCATTCTTCTTTTTATCTGCCTTTGGGCTATTTTATCATACATCAATTTATGATTCATTTTCTTATAAAGACTTTTTAAAGCGTAGAATACAAGTCGTCTTATGGCCCTATATAATTTGGTCCGTATTATATATGATTCATACAGCAATTACGTTACAGGATTTTTCAATCTTTCATCCTAGTGTATTGATAAAATCACTAATTTTTGGCACCGGATATTATCATTTATATTTTATGGTTATTTTATTATGGTTTTATCTTTTTATGCCTCTTTGGCGGTGGCTTGTGCGATTGATCGAGCCACATCCAGTACTATGGCTTACTGTATTATTACTTATCCAAATTGGTATTGATTATTGGTCATCCTATGTAGCCGGCAGAGTATTATCTTTTTCTAATCCATATATTCAATATGCCTTTGATATGCGGTTAAATTATTGTGTAATTTTTTATGTATGGATATTTTTATTAGGCGCTATGATGGCAGAACGATATGAACAAATTATGGAGATTCTCTGGCGCTATCGAATACTCCTATCCATAGGATTTATTGTATCCGTCACATGTATGTTGAGAGCCTATTATTATGTGATGTACGTATGGAAGTACACACTTTTAGAAAGCGTATATACGGTTCATCAATTAAGCCCTATGGGGGTAGTATATACTGGCGTGGGGACAATCTTCTTTTTATTTTTATTTTATGCATCTCCTATGAACGATGGGTCACGAATGTTTTGGGAGCAAATTGGTAAATGTTCTTATGGCATTTACTTAGTTCACCCATTTATGTTATTGATACTGTCGAATATGATGGTATACCTACAATTACAATACACTGTAATACATGTTTTAGCTATTTATATGTGTACTGTTGGTATGTCATATATCACAACATTGGCATTACAAGTCCTACCAAATCCTGTGAGAAAATATGTATTAGGAAATTAAGATATCAACATATGCTGTTATACACCATAGTTTTGAATTATGTTGTGGTATAATGAAAGTATAAAATTTCATGAAAGAGGTGTAGTAATGAAAGAGTTAACTTATTTTAATGGCGAATTTATTGAGCCAGGTGCGAAAGTTGTTAGTGTAGATGATAGAGGATATTGCTTTGGCGATGGTGTTTATGAAGTTTGTCGTGTTGTAAATGGTAGATGTTTTGCTCTATCATACCATCAAGACCGGTTATATCGTTCTATGAGAGAAATGGATATTCCCGTTAGAATGACACCTGATGATTTAACAGAATTACATGAAATAATGATTGAACAAAGCGATATTACGGAAGGATATATTTATCTGCAAATTACTCGTGGTGTTGCACCTCGTCATCATGCCTATGACAGATCCAAGCTAGAACCACAGATGTTGATGTATATTCGACCACTCGATTTAGATACTATTGCCGCATATGGCAAAGGCGTGAAAGCAATTACATTGCCAGATGAACGATGGCTACATTGTTCAATTAAGTCCTTGAATTTAGTGCCTAATATCTTAGCACAAACGAAGGCAGAAAAAAAATCGGCATATTCGGCTATTCTGTTCCGTGATAATATTTGTACAGAAGGTGCTTGTTCTAATGTATTCGCTGTAAAAGATGGTATTTTATACACATATCCAGCGAATGATCTTATTTTAAAAGGAATTACGCGACAAATGATTGCCACACGTGTTGCACCTAGTTGTGGGGTGACTCTAATCGAGAAAGAATGCGATCGTGAATTTATAGAACAAGCTGATGAACTATTCTTTACGGATACAATTGGAGGCGTTATTCCTATTGTCAAGCTTGATCGTATGCAAGTAGGGGATGGAAAACCAGGTCCTGTTACTATGCGTTTACGTGAAAGTTTAGAAAAAGTTATGTTGGAAGGATTGCCATAAGACTATGAAAATTCGTGATTTAACAGGAACGTCATTGCTACTGGCCATAACTCTTTTAAGTCAAAGCTTACGATTGTGGGTGCCGTTACCAATGATGACGAGTATGTTTATTATTGGTTCATTAGTGGGGACGTGTATGATACTTGCTACATGGAAGTATGGATTGTGGGCAGGCATCTCTATTGCTGTAGTAGCACCTGTAGTAGCGTTTTTACAAGGTATGCTAAAGTTAATCCCTTTACTACCTGTAGTAGCCTTGGGTAGCATATTATTTTGTGTGACTGTTTACTATATGAGATATATGCCAGTCTTAGTTACTGCTATCGTAGCAGCATTAGTAAAGATGATTGTTTTGTATTTAGGCACATGCTTAATACTTTCTTTATTTCACATTCCTGATGCGATGCAGCCACTTATTTTATTCCCCATGAGTTGGCCTCAGATGGTGACAGGTATGATTGCAGTTGTATTAGCCAAATGTATAGAGCGGCGTCTTCATATATAAACATAGATATACATATAATGCCATAGTTATATAACTCTTCCTATTATAGGCTTAGAGTAGTATATGACTATGGCATTTAATTATGTATAAGCTTGCTACTGGTCTCCCTATATCAATTCCTAGATATGAGAGATAGATAACGATATAGGTATAGACTATATCTAACCATACAAACTAACAATGGCATGAATGCTGAATTAAATTGACATGTCGCTTATAAGAATGCTATTATTTACACATTGATAGAATTATATAAAGATATCATCAAGAGCTGACAGAGGGACTGGCCCTATGAAGTCGCGGCAACCATCTAGTATAGAACGGTGCCAATTCCACGGAATATCCGAGAGATGAAGATTAATTACTCTTCATATGAAGAGTTTTTTTAGTTATGAAGGAGGGTGTAGATATGATTGAATTGCAACATATTAGTAAAATCTATGATGGTGCAGTTAGAGTAGAAGCACTTAAAGATATTAACCTTTCTGTTAAAGAAGGTGAAATTTATGGCGTTATTGGACAATCAGGTGCAGGAAAATCTACATTGATTCGCTGCATCAATATGTTGGAAACACCAACATCAGGATCAGTTATTGTTGATGGCGTAGATTTAACAAAATTAAGTGAAAAGGATCTACGTGAACAGCGGAAACATATTGGGATGATTTTTCAACATTTTAACTTATTATCGTCGCGTACAGTGTATGATAATGTAGCGTTCCCTTTAGAACTACAAGGGCTTAGTAAAAGTGAAATCCGTGAAAGAATTCTTCCGATTCTTGATATTGTTAAATTGAGTGATCGGTTGGATAATTATCCATCCCAATTATCTGGCGGACAAAAACAACGTGTAGGCATTGCAAGAGCATTAGCTAGTGGACCTAAAGTGTTACTGTGCGACGAAGCAACATCTGCGCTTGATCCGCAAACGACACAATCAATTTTGAAATTATTAAAAGATATTAACGAGAAATTAAAACTTACTATTGTATTAATTACGCATGAAATGCAAGTAATTCGTGAAATATGTGATAGAGTAGCAGTCATTGAAGGGGGTACCATTTTAGAAGAAGGTTCCAGTATTGATGTATTTACTAATCCTCAAGAGCGGACTACGCAAGAATTTATTGGCTCTGCGGTAAATGATAATTTACCACCAGAAGCATTAGCGCATTTAGATTTACACGATACATGGCAGGACGGGACAGCACCATTAGTAAAATTAAAGTTTACAGGAGATCAAGTGGATGAACCGTTAGTGGCATCATTGGTGAGAAAATTTGACTTGGATGTAAGTATTTTATTTGGTGGCGTTGATTATATTCAAGATAAAAGTTTTGGACGCTTGATTTTAATCCTAAATGGAGATCCTAATGATGCTAAACGTGCATTAGCATATATTGATGAGTTACCAATAGGAAGCGAGGTGTTGGGATATGTCAGAGCAAATAATTAAGTTGATGATACAAGGCTTAGGAGAAACCTTGCAGATGACTATTATCTCTACTGTTATTGCCATGTTAATAGGCATACCTTTGGGTGTTATACTAGTCATTACTTCAAAAAATCATATTTGTGAAAATATAGGTATTAATAAAATATTGGGCATTATCATTAATGCAACTCGTTCCATTCCATTTATTATTTTAATGGTAGCTATTATTCCTTTTACACGTTTAGTGGCCGGTACATCAATTGGGACAACTGCAGCTTGTGTTCCATTAACATTAGCAGCAATTCCTTTTTTAGCTAGATTAGTTGAAACATCTATTAAAGATATTCAGTTCGGCGTCATTGAAGCGGCGCAATCTATGGGAGCATCTCCACTTCAAATTGTATGGAAAGTGTTATTGCCAGAAGCGTTGCCGACTATTATTGATAATATTACTGTATTAATTGTTAATTTAATCAGTTATTCTGCTATGGCTGGTGCTATTGGCGGCGGTGGATTAGGTGATATTGCTATACGATATGGATATCAACGATTCCAAGGGGATGTTATGCTAGCAACCATTATTATTTTAGTTATCTTAGTTCAAGTTATTCAAATGATTGGCGATGGATTTTCGAAAAAAATGAATAAAAAATAAATAGAATTTAGCTGAATGGGGACGGCTTATTATTATGAGTGATACTATCTATGCAAGGTATTATGTACTTTTATCGTTGTCGTATGAAGTATCAATGAATGAAGAAAGTTATATCATAATTTATATATAATGTTGAGAATATAGAAAGAGAGTATGAGATATGAGAAAATTAACAGTTATTTTTATGATAATTCTAGCATTTGCAGTTGTGCTAGGTGGTTGTAGTAGTGATCGTACTAGTACTTCATCTACAGAAGTTAAAAAAGAAATTACTGTAGGTGTTACTGCTGGACCACATGCACAAATTATGGATTTTGTCGCTAAAGAAGCGGAGAAACAGGGCTTAAAAGTAAATGTTGTTGAGTTCAATGATTATATTCAACCTAATTTGGCCTTAGAAAACAAAGAAATCGATATTAATTCCTATCAACATGAACCATTTTTAAATAATATGGTACATGATAAAGGGTTACACTTAGTGAATGTAGGAAAAACAATTTTATTACCAATGGGATTATATTCTCATACATATAAAAATTTATCAGACCTTAAATCTGGTGCTACAGTAGCTATTCCGAATGATCCTACAAATGGTGGACGAGCTTTATTATTATTGCAACAAGCTGGTTTAATTGCCCTAAAAGATGGTGGCTCGCCAACTTCATCAGTAGCGGATATTGTAGAAAATCCTAAAAATTTAAAAATTCAAGAATTAGAAGCAGCACAAATTCCTCGTTCTTTAGATGATGTAGATGTGGCAGCAGTGAATACTAACTATGCATTAAATGCAGGATTAAATCCATTAAAAGATGCAGTGTTGGTAGAAAGTAAAGATTCACCATATACTAATATATTTGCTGTTCGTGAAGAAAATAAAGATGATGCAACAGTAAAAAAATTAATTTCTATTTATCAGTCAGAACCAGTTAAACAATTTGTAGAAGAAACATTTAAAGGGTCGATTATTACTGGCTTTTAATAGAAGGGGATGGTATTACATCAAAGATATTGATGGGTAACTTCTTTTAGACGAATTGATGGTACTATATAGCAACTATTACTAGACGTAGGTTTAGTAATAGTTGTTTTTTATTAAAAGAGATGACGATTTGATTTTTTGCACACGTTAATCATATTCTATATTAATGATAGTCATGTAGTGAAACTATAAAATTAATAATAATGAAGTTATTATAATAGTTTATTAGAAAGTATTTATTATTTTCTAGACCTGTACTATAATGAATTTAGTTTGGTAAAGGAGAATCGTCATGAGTATAAATGAAAAATTAAAAAATTCTATGAATGACCAATTATTTAAAGCAATCCTGAGTCTTACTACGTTAGAAGAATGCTATGCTTTTTTTGAAGATATTTGTACTGTGAATGAATTAAAATCTTTGTCACAACGGTTACATGTGGCGCATATGCTACAAGCTGGTGAAAGTTATGATAAAATTGTAGAACAGACAGGTGCTAGTACTGCTACAATTAGTCGTGTAAAAAGATGTTTACTATATGGGGCAGATGGATATCAATTGGTATTAGATAGAATAGAGGAGAAAAGCATACGTTAAAATTGTCAATTATATGACAAGTAGAAGAGGCTCAATAGTATAAATGCAAATATAACATTAGCCGTCTTTCTAGTGTAAGATATGTAATTTAGTTAGTAGTTGATAAAGTAAAAATTAACTATGAAGGAATGACTGATGGAATTATTAGGAATGATAGATATACCATATATGACAGTCTTACTATTATTTGTAGTGGGCATTTTTGCAGGCTTTGTAGACTCCATAGTTGGCGGAGGTGGACTGATTTCTGTGCCAGCTATGTTATTGACTGGAGTTCCTCCCAGTGTCGCTTTAGGGAGTAATAAATTAGGTAGTATTTTTGGAGCTGCTTCTGCCTCTATAGCATTTTTAAGGAATAAGATGGTAGACTATCATTTAATTAAACGATTATTACCATTTACTTTTATAGGATCTATGATAGGCACACTATTAGTGATTTCCATTCCTCCGTTATATGTAAAGCCGATTCTTATTATTTTATTGGTAGCAGTTATGATTTTTGTCCTAACGAATAAACACTGGGGTACTACTAGTACGTATCACGAGGCAAAAGGTTTAATTCTATATCTTTGTATGACAATTGCTTTTCTAATAGGCATGTATGATGGATTTATAGGCCCCGGCACAGGTACATTCTTAATTATGGGATTCATTTGTATAGGATTTGATTTTTTACATGCGGCAGGTAATGCTAAAGTGTTAAATTTTTTTAGTAATTTAGCATCATTGATAGTTTTTATTTCCTTAGGATATGTAAATTTCTTATTTGGATTATCTGTAGCACTAGGTCAAATTATTGGTGCTACATTAGGAGCACGATTGGCCATTGCAAAAGGATCTTCATTGGTGCGAACCGTATTTATTTTAACGACTACTTGCATGCTAGTTAAATTAATATATGATTATTTTGTTAGTTTATAGTCTTAAGAATATATAGTATAGTAGTTTTTATCGATTAGTACGATGATAGAACAATGAGATATATGATTTCTGCTTTCAGTATAGTGATTTATTCATTATACTGCGGATTTTAATAGCTTTGTAAAAATAAGTAATAGACTAGACTATAGAGTAGCGAATATAAAGAGGTGAATCTATGGCTCAAACAAGTGATAATCAAGTCGTATTGATTAGTGGAGGTACCCAAGGGATTGGTTTTGCTACAGCAGAACTGTTATTAAAAGCTGGTTGGTGCGTTGTTATTAACGGACGTAATGAAAAAGAAGGACAAAAATCATTAGTTAAATTACGACGATATTCTTCGAAGGTAAAGTTTGCACAAGGCGATGTAAGCAATATAGCGGATTGCCAGAGAATTGTACAAGAGACTGTAGATTATTTCGGTGGTATTGGTGCATTAGTGACAGCAGCAGGCGTTTATGATGAAATGTTGTTGGATGATGTAACAGAAAGTTCATTTGATAGTATGTTCGGTACGAATGTAAAAGGAACCATATTCTTATGTCAAGCCGTATTACCATATATTCGTAGTGCCAAGGGGAGTATTGTTACCATCTCTAGTGATGCGGGACTACAAGGCAATGTAGCCTGTTCTATTTATGGAGCTTCGAAAGGAGCCATTGTAAGCTTTACTAAATCCTTATCGTTAGAATTAGCACCACATGGAGTAAGAGTTAACTGTGTTTGCCCAGGTGATGTAGATACGCAATTAGTTGCTAAACAACTGGCTAATAGCAATCAGAATATTGATGCCGCAAGAGAAGAAATGGCTATGCATTATCCCTTGGGTAGAATTGGTAAGCCTCATGAAATTGGGGAGGTTATTGCATTTTTATTAAGTGATAAGGCTTCTTTTGTGACTGGTGCAGCATGGACAATAGATGGAGGATTAACTAGTTGGTAATCGAGTTATCTATTGTATATGAAACGTATAGAGTATATTCTTAAATTTTCATTATCACTTAGGAGTAATTGTGATAAAATAGAAATATAATAATTTGTACATAGACATTAATATGTAAGAGGAATTTAGAGGTATCATGTCGAATTATTAAAGAGGAGAAGTCTTCTGATAGCACAACATATGATTTTTTAAGTCAAAATTAAAGGAGAGCGTGTCGATGGAAGAGAATAAAAATGTAACACTCACAACATTTATGGAAAGTGGTAGTGAAGATAAAGAATATAGAGCAGAAAAAATTATATTTTGGGCAGCTGGTCGAGCAGGCATATTTGCCATGTCTCCAGCGTTTAGTGTGCCTGCATTAATAGGCAATAATACATATATGATTACATCATTGGCTAGAGTATATAATGTGAACTTAAAAAAAGGTGCTATCTCTGGATTAGTTGCTGGTTTAGGCGTGGCTTGTGCAGGTTCATTGGTGAGCCTAGCGTTGCCATTTAAAGTATGTCGTATGCCAGTAGCGGTTGGATTGACATATGCTTTAGGTAAAGTAGCTCATATTTGGATTAAGGATGGCATGCCTAATGATGTGGAACGATACATTCCTATGCTAAAGAATTGGATTAGCGAAGGTAAGGCTATGTGCTATGATATTGTAAATGATATAAAAGCTAGTATGTCACCAGAGACGATGGAAAAAGTAGCTTCTTTTGGCAGTCAAGCCGTATCAGCTGTAGCGGGAATAGCAACTACTGTTGATGAGTTAAATACACCAGAATTCCAAAAATCTCTAAAAGATACTGCTGAGTCAGTGCGATTTAAAACACATGATGCAGTAGCTCATACAATTAATGGACTAGCAACAGCGGTTAGTAAGGGACCTAAAGCTGCATTAGAAGGTTCTGCTGTGAGCGAAACAGTATCAGCTGTAAAAAAACAAGTGATGAGTACTGATATTGGAAATACTCTTAATGAAGTGGCCGAATCAGCACGTTATAAGGTACATGATACAGCTGCTGATGTTGTGGAAAAAGTAACACGGCCTTTTAAAGATAAGTAGTATATACTATGTAAAGTAGATGAAGATAACGTATATTTTCTATAGTATGATGGAATAGGCTTAGGATAGGTAGATTCTTTTCTTATTTAATCAGTATAGATATGTATGTTATATGAGAAAGTGAAGTATTGTTGATGAATCCAATAAAGATTATTAAATATGGCAAATATTTCTCTAATGCAAAATTTATTCATTTTGTATCAAATATGGGGAAAAATTTAGCTTTTATTAGGAAAGCATTGGTCTTGTATTATTGTATTCGAGATGAAGAGACACCTAAATATGTAAAAGCTGTATTGGCTGGTGCATTAGGATATTTGATTCTTCCTTCCGATATGATACCAGATGCACTTGTAGGTGTTGGTTGGCTTGATGACTTAGCGGTAATTTCATTAGCTTTTAAGGTGGCTGGTAAATATATAAAACCAGCTCATAGAGAAAAAGCTGAAAAACGAATACCTTTTGGGGAAAATGATGATTAATATGAGATCTAGCAATACAGCATACCCCGTTAACTGTTGTTGATATGATGAGTTATAATAATATAGTGATGCACATAAGGGGTGTATATATAGTATTTACTCGGTTTGTAGTGCTATTATATACGCCTATTATGTGCATTGTTTTATATGAAGTAATAGACTTTATATAGTGAAAATTGGCTATGGTACATACTACTCTTGTTGAATAGATTAGAAGCTAATGGATATGTATAAGTAGTACTTTATATTAGTAGTGTTATTTGACATTCTAGAAGTAATAGGTCTACAATAAGTCATACAGTATTAAATAAAGGACGATGCACATGTTAAATATACCAATTAGAGTTCAATTTTATGAAACGGATATGATGGAAATAGCCCATCATACAAATCATTTACGCTGGTTTGAAATGGCTCGCATAGAGTTTTTTCGCAATGCTGGAATCGAATTGTGGGATATGATGAATAAGGATATTGTATTTCCTATACTATCAATTAACTGTCATTATAAAGAGGCAGCTAAGTTTGATGATCAATTGATAATAGAAACACGGTTAGTAAAGATGACAAAGGCACAAATGGTATTCACCTATCGAATTATTCGCAAGAAAGATGGCAGGGTATTAGCTGTAGGGGAAACTCAAAACGCGTTTTCATCAAAGTCTAGTGGTAAAATTATTCGATTACCAGATATATTTTATAAGCCATTAGTTAAATTAGTTGAATGTGAGACAGGTATATAGATATGATGATAGATGACAGAACCAAGTGGCCTATTGGTGTATTTGACTCAGGGATAGGTGGTCTTTCTGTATTAAAAGTTTTGAAAGAGGCATTTCCCAATGAAAATTTTATATATATAGGTGATAACCTTAATAACCCTGTGGGAAATCGGCCTTATCAGGAAATAACAAGTTTAGCTTGTCATATTGGTTCATTTTTAGCAACCGTTCCCGTAAAGATGATGGTTGTAGCGTGTAATACATTTACAGTGGTTGCCTTAGATGATTTGCGAGCTAAATTTTCGTGCCCCATTGTTGGTGTGTGTCAAGGTGTGAAGACAGCCATACAAAAGACAAAGACAAATATTATAGGCATTATGGCGACTGCAGCTACAGTTCAAACACATATTCATAAACATGTAGCCTTAGAAATTGAACCTCAATTATCGGTTTGGGAGCAGCCATGCCCTGATTTAGCTCATATTATTGAAAAAGGGCATTTGTCAGATGCTGTTGTAGAAACGGTGGCTAAGAAATATATTGCTCCTATTATAGAAAAACAAATAGATGTAGTAGTATTGGGATGTACACACTATCCATTTATTACAACTTTACTAGAAAAAATAACAGATGGACAAGTGCTTTTTATTGATCCTTCCTATGAAACTGCGGATTTAGTAGGACGGGTATTAAGTGATAATCAGTTAGTTAATAGGCAAGCAGCAAAAGGGACTATTCATATTTACTTTACAAAAGATGTAGAATTAGCATCTGAATTAGCGAGTGAATTTATTGATCCTGCAGAATTTTCAGTAGAAAAAATAACCTTATAAAGGAGTGGAACGTTATGTTATTATATACTATATTAAATATAGTAGTTGCTGTTATTTTAATTATAGCCATATTATATGTGGCATTTCGTTTTTATTGTGTGCAACAAGGAAATGAACGTATCACGATGTTGGTAAAACGGCGTTCTCCATTTGTTGTAGAAGATATTAGTTTTGATAAAGTTGTCTTAGTTTGTGATATTCCATTTGTTAATAAAGGAAAACAAAATGGTACTATAATGGATTTGTATCCGCGCCATTTATTACCACAAGAACAATTCGATAATGTACATATTGAATCTTGGACAACAGATGCAAATCATGAACGACATGATGGATATTGGGAAGCGACTATCATTGAACCAAGACAAGGTGGTATGGTTAGATTGCGATTAATAATTACCGGCATTCATGGAAATATAAAGAAGGATTTAATAGGATTTCCAGATATGAATATCGATATCGTATACCAAGTAGTTGGCCGTAGTGACTGGCATATTGCTAAAAATCGTTTAGTGTTAACATCTGAAGAATTACAGGACGCATTACACCAATAAAGGAGGAACGTAATAATGACAGAGTTGAAATTACTTCCAGTGCCTACGCGCATTCTTACTGAAAAAGATGATATTATAGAGGCGATTGTCCAGTTTGGAGGCGATCAAATTGGACCAGAAGATATTGTTTGTGTGGCTGAATCAGTGGTTGCCATTACACAAGGTCGTATGACACGACCAGAAGAACTAACACCTTCTTGGCAAGCTAGGTTATTATGTCGATTTATACCAGCAGATGGCTCTATGAGTTCTGTATATGGTATGCAGGCTGCTATGGAATTAGAAGGCAAATGGAAAACGATGTTTGCTTTTTTGGCAGGGGCAGTTGCTAAATTATTTAAAAAAAATGGCGTATTTTATCAATTGGCTCGTCAAGCTTCATTGACCGATGATGTGACAGGTACTATGCCTCCATTTGATAAGCACATTGTATATGGCCCTAAGAATCCGAATGCAGTTGCTGAAAAAATTGTACAACGTACAGGGTGCTATGGAGCAGTTGTGGCAGATGTAAATGATTTAAAACGTTCTGCTGTATTAGGTGCTAGCCGTGGCATGAATCCAAATAAAATAGCTAAAATTCTAATCGACAATCCATTTGGCAATGATAGTCAAATGACTCCAATTGTTATTATAAAAAATTATGCTTCTGTATCGCGAAGCAGTAGATGATAGAGTGATTTGTTACCATAATGCGTCTTGTGAAGCATCTTCATAAGGCGCATTATTTGTGCATAGATTTTGTGATTATTTGCATAGATACTATGTATCATATATACTTTTAGGTGTTTTATGATGCATCTATTGTAGTATATATGTCTTACATGATAGTTTTGAAATGGTTATCTAAATGGGAGATGAATATATGTTATTAGGAATTGATATAGGCGGTACATTTACTGATGCTGTACTGATAGATTCAGGACATATTGTAGCTACATCAAAGTGTAGAACTACCCATGATAATATTATGCAGGGGTTGTTGTCTGCTTTGGATACTGTATTAAAAGATATACGGGCTGTGGACATTGATAGAATTACATTGTCGACCACAGTGATTACCAATACAGTGATTCAGAAACAAGAAGAGCCTGTTGATTTGTATATTATAGCTGGACCTGGTATGAATGTATCCGACACATTACCTACGAAGCCTATTTTGGTGTCTGGATATACGAATCATCGAGGTATTGTAGTTGAACCACACGGATTAGTTGTTAGCGCCGCCTCACATAGGGTAGCCGCAGTATCTGGAAAGTTTTCTGTAAGGAATCCATCTGAAGAAAAAGCGTTAGCTAGTGAAATGATGCATAACTATAAATACATATCAGAAGGATCTAAGTTAAGTGGAACCTTAAACTTTCCTAGAAGGACAGTGAGTGCTTATTTTAATAGTGCTGTTTACGTTACATTTAAAAATTTTAAGGAAACTGTTATACAGGCTTTGAGAAAGCGAGGATTATTAGCGCCAGTATATATTTTGAAAGCCGATGGTGGGTCATTACCTATCGATACGATGATAGAACGCCCTGTAGAAACTGTATTTACAGGCCCTGCTGCGAGTATTTTGGGATTAATGGCTCTCGATAATATGGGAACTAAGATGACAGTGGCCCTTGATATAGGTGGAACGACCACTGATATATCCTTATGGCGAGAAGGCAGACCACTCATGAGAAAACATGGTGTTACTATTCGAGAATACCCTAGTGCGGTACGCGGATTCTCTGTGCAATCTGTGGGTATTGGAGGAGAATCGGCTGTATCAATTCATGATGGAAAGGTACGTGTAGGACCTTTCCGCCAAGGACCTTCAGTGGCCTTAGGAGGCACTATCCCCACATTGGGAGATGCGCTTATTGTATTAGGAAAAGCCAATTATGGTGATGAGAAAGCAGCTAGAGCGGCCATAGAAACATTGGGACATCAATTAGGTTTTGATGAACAAACCATGGCAGAAAAAATTGTAACAAAAGCAGTTACAGTTATAGAAAATGCTATTCATTCTGTGGTAGAAGAAGAAAATAAGCGACCTATTTATGTTGTCAGTGATATTGTTAATCCAGATCGATTTATACCAGAACAACTCACAGTGGTAGGGGGAACGGCACAATCATTGGGTAGATTTATAAGTGAATCCATGAAATTGCCTTTACATATACCACCATCTGCTGCTGTAGCTAATGCGGTTGGCGCCGCTGTATCAAGAAGTTTTGTTGAATTAACAGTACACCTTGATACTAAAAAGAAAACATTAGTAGTGCCAGAATTAGGTATTGTTGAAAATAATGTAACGATGAATACCAATGATGAAGTGATAAAAAGGGCATTTTTTTATTTACAACAAGAGGCGGAACGATTACAGTTAGACGAAAACTCTCCCGGTGAAATTGTCAGCGTTGAGGATTTTCCTATCATAGATGATTGGCACTCAATGAACCGACTAATTACTGTAAAAGTTCAATTACAATCGGGGGTATGTATGCATGTATAAATCAGAATTAGGCCTTATATTTTTCCCAGCTTTTGATTGGAAAATATCGTCCACACATCCAGAACGACAAGAACGATTATTGTATACGCGTAATCAAATTGAGGAAGAAGGTTTACTAGATCACCCAGCCATTCGTGAATATAATCCTATAGTTGCTAGTTATGATAGTATTGAACAAGTTCATGTAGGTGTACCTAGTTTAGAAGATTGGGTAACACCAGCCCATCAAATATCTGCTGGTGGAGCCATAGTAGCCGCTGATAGTGTCCTTTCAAAAGACGTGCGTAGGGCATTTGCTTTGGTACGACCACCAGGACATCATGCGATGAGTATCGTTCATGGTATACGTGGGTTTTGTACTATTAATTCGGAAGCGATTATGGTCCAACATATTAGAAACGTATATGGCATTCAAAAAATTGCCATTGTCGATACAGATGTACATCATGGAGATGGAACTCAGGACATTTTTTATCATGATCCTGATACACTATATATATCATTTCATCAAGATGGAAGAACGTTATATCCAGGTACAGGCTTTATGAATGAGTTCGGAGGACCACAAGCAATCGGCGCTACTGTTAATATTCCATTGCCCCCAGGCACTGGTGATGAGGGACTAAAAAAAGTGATGACAGAGCTTGTGTTACCGATGATTCATGATTTTGGAGCGGAAATTATCATTAATTCTGCAGGGCAAGATAATCATTTTAGTGATCCTCTTGCTAATATGAATGTAACGGCTAAAGGTTATGCGGAGCTGGTTGATATACTAGATGCAGATATTGCAGTATTAGAAGGAGGCTACTCAGTACAGGATGCATTACCTTATATTAATACCGCTATTATATTATCTATGGCAGGACTTGATTATAGTAAAGTTATTGAACCAGCTTTTGACAAAGACCGATATGGGCAAAGTGCGGATGTTACTGGCTATATTGATATGTTGATAGATAAATGGAAATTACAATGGGATGAACGCCATAATTTACAAAAAATGTTAGTGTTAGTACAGGGGATTATTGGAAAAATACGAGAGAGATTTATTATGATGAATCTGGCATTAGGGAAACGCGAAGTGAAGTAGTTCGTATGTATCATAATAGCATGGGATGGCATAGTATTATGAGTACTGGCCGAGGAGGGCCATATGGACATCAATCAGTATATGCAATGTTTATTCCTTGGCAAGCGAATAAAAAATGTAGAGATGATGCGTATGATGTGATACTGAAAGAAAAACAATATGGTAATGCACAGCGATATGTGATTGTTGATCCCATGGGCGTAGGGCAAGAAGAAATTTAATTATAAGAGAAAAACTTGTTTACTATATGATGTTACTATGGCTGACTTATGAAGTAATAGGTACCTCGTGCATTATATTAGAATTATATAATGTATATTCGTATATTAGTATGATACAATTGACTAGCTATAGAAGTAGGCCATGAGGCAGAATATATTTGTCTATGCTAGAATCATGTAGTAGAACGTGATAGAATAATTCTATACGATATGAGAAACATAAAGGAAGAAAAAATATGAGAATTGATAATCGAGATAATGAACAGTTGCGTTCTATTACTATTACAAGAAATTTTACTACCTATGCAGAAGGTTCTGTACTTATTGAGTGTGGAAATACAAAAGTACTTTGCACCGCTAGTGTAGAAGAACGAGTACCTCGATTTTTAAAAGGATCCGGTCAAGGTTGGGTGACAGCAGAATACTCTTTATTACCTAGATCTACTATGACTCGTACTAGTCGTGAAGCTACTAAAGGAAGACAAACAGGACGTACTGTAGAAATTCAACGGTTAATTGGTCGTGCCTTACGAGCCGTTGTAGATTTAACAGCATTGGGAGAACGGACCATTACAATTGATTGCGATGTCATTCAGGCCGATGGAGGAACACGTACCACAGCTATTACAGGTGCATTTATTGCTTTGGTGGATGCAGTTGATACAATTTTTTCAGGAGATGGAATTTTTCCAGTTACAGAATTTTTAGCCGCTATCTCTGTGGGGATTGGAAAGGATGGACTGATTACAGATTTATGCTATCATGAAGATAGTGAAGCTGTAGTTGATATGAATGTTGTTTCGACTGAGTCAGGGAGATTAGTCGAGCTACAAGGAACCGGGGAACATGGCACATTTTCTCGTAGTGAATTAAACTCTTTGCTAGATATGGCAGAAAAAGCGATTACAGAGTTGATTGGTTATCAGAAACAATCATTGGGTGCGTTAGCAGAAAAAGTAGGAGCTGTATATGAAATTAGTGCTGGCAACTAAGAATCAAGGTAAAATTCGAGAGTTTCAAGAAGCCTTTCATAGGTTAGGAATTGATTGTATAAGTATTCGTGACATTTCTAATGTGTCAGATCCAATAGAAAATGGCAATACATTTATAGAGAATGCAAAAATCAAGGCATTATATTATATGAATGCGTGTGGATTGCCTTGTTTAGCTGATGATTCAGGGCTTGATGTAGATATTCTTAATGGAGCACCCGGAATTTATTCGGCTCGTTATGCAGGAAAACATGGTGATGATGAGGCGAATAATCAAAAATTAATTTCTCAATTACAAGGCGTACCTATGTCAAAGCGAGGCGCACAATATGTATGTGCATTAGTATTAGTTTACCCTGATGGTCGAATGTATGAAGCGGAAGGAATTTGTAATGGACTTATTCAAGATGAACCAAAGGGAACAGAAGGCTTTGGTTATGATCCATATTTTTATGTTCCTAAATTCCGTAAAACTATGGCAGAATTGACAATAGAAGAAAAAGAATTGATTAGTCATAGAGGTCGGGCCTTACGCCAATTAATAGGGCAAATAGAAAAAATGGAGTAATATGAGACGTATAGGTGTTATTAGTGATACACATGGGTATCGAGAGGTAATTGATATAATTTTAGAAAAGACTAGAGATAAGCATATCGATATGTGGTTACATGCTGGTGATCTGGGTGACGATGCGCGTTATATGGCCACGAAAACGAATGTACCTGTTATTGCAGTACGGGGAAATAATGACAGACAGAGGCCGTTAGAACCAGAAGAACAACTCATTCCTTTCGAAGATACATATATTTATATGGTACATGGGCATAAAATTCCCTATTATAACCGTATTCAAGAGTTATTATATATAGGTGAAGCTATGGAAGCTACATTGGTAGTATCTGGACATACGCATTATCATGCCTCTTATGAGGGACAAAATTGTTTGTATGTTAATCCAGGTAGTCCCATACTTCCACGAGATAAAAGTGGAGGTACATTTGCTATTGTTACCTATCAAGAAGGAAAATTTTCAGTTAAGTTTTATTATATGAATGACCTATAAAGTACAAACAATGATAATAGATTAATAGGTAAAAGTTATATAATGTTGTAGTAAAGGTGTATAGTAGACGTTAAGGTAAGTAATTGAGAAAGGTGTTAGGTGAAGCATGTCGGGTAAATCAAAAAATAAAATGAAGTTATATGGTTTTAATAATTTAACAAAAACGCTAAGCTTTAATATATATGATATTTGTTATACTCGCACAGAGGAAGAAAAAAAAGAGTATATTAAATATATTGATGAAGTGTATAATGCAGAACGGTTGACAGCTATATTGACAGAAGTATCTCATATTATTGGCGCGAATATTTTAAACATAGCTAGTCAAGATTATGATCCACAGGGAGCTAGTGTTACTATTTTGATTTCAGAAGAAGAACTTGAAAAAAAAGATGTAGTATGTCATCTAGATAAAAGTCACCTAACTGTGCATACCTATCCAGAAAGTCATCCTCATAAAGGAATTAGTACATTTAGAGCAGATATTGATGTATCTACTTGTGGAGAAATATCTCCATTAAACGCGTTGAATTATTTAATTGATAATTTTGACTCAGATATTATCAGTCTTGACTATCGGGTACGTGGCTTTACACGAGATATGTCAGGTAAGAAACTCTATATTGATCACCGCATTAATTCAATTCAAAACTATATTACAGCCAAAACACGTAATCAATACAATATGATTGATGTTAATGTATATCAAGAAAATATTTTTCATACTAAGATGATGTTGAAAGAATATGACTTAGACAATTATTTATTTGGTATTACTAAAGAAGATTTAACACCTAAAGAACTTAAAGCAATTAATCAACAATTAAAGCAAGAGATGAGTGAAATTTTTTATGGGAGAAATTTACCATCTGTTAAAATGTAATAGTTGCTAGTGGCCGAATCTATCGATAAGAATAGCAGTTTACAATAAATTAAATCGAAAAAGATTGATTAAATCGAATTTGTTAGGTATAATAGAAACAGATACTAATAGATAAGAATACATGCATAGGTTGCAGATATAATTAGACTTTATGTAATATGGTATTATGATAATGTTATCCATAGGAGGGACAGTATGGATATTAAAGAAGAAGCAGTTGCAAAAAAAAGAGAATTACAGGGATTTTTGACAGTTACTAGTAAATATGAATTGAAAGATGCTCATGATTTATCAGTAGCTTATACACCAGGTGTGGCAGAACCCTGCTTATTAATCAAAGAAAATGAAGAAGAGTCTTTTGAATTAACTTGCCGCGGTAATATGGTAGCAGTTATTTCTGATGGTACTCGCGTATTAGGACTTGGTGATATTGGAGCGGCAGCGGCAATTCCAGTTATGGAAGGTAAGTCGTTATTATTCAAAAAATTTGGCGATGTGGATTGTGTTCCAGTCGTTATTGATACAAAAGATCCTGAGGTGTTTATTAATACAGTTAAATTATTGCAAAAAAATTATGCAGGTATTAATTTGGAAGATATTTCATCTCCTAAGTGCTATGAAATTGAAAATCGTTTAAAAGCTGAATTAGATATTCCTGTCTTCCACGATGATCAACACGGTACCGCTATCGCTTGTCTAGCTGCTGTAAAAGGTGCTTTGCGCTTAGTTAAAAAAGAGTTAGCTACAGCTAAAATCGTTGTGAATGGAGCTGGTGCGGCAGGTGCTAATATTGCTCGATTATTATACTTAGCAGGGGCTCGTAACATTACTGTATTAGTAAGCTCAGGTGTGCTTCATAAAGATTATAAACGACTTGATTCGTTACAATCTGAACTTATCGATTTATTAGACTTAGAAAGTAAGCATGGTAATTTGGCAGAGAATGCTAAAGGTGCTGATATTTTATTAGGCGTATCTGCAGCAGGAGCTTTTACAAAAGATATTTTAGAAAGTTTAGCTGATGATGCTATTGTGTTTGCCATGGCAAATCCTAATCCAGAAGCGACGTATGCAGATATGAAAGCAGCTGGTGTGCGTGTGGCTGGTACAGGTCGTTCTGATGCACCTAACCAAGTTAATAATGTAGCTGTATTCCCAGGTATTTTCAAAGGTGCTTTCAAAGTACGTGCCACACAAATTAATGATGAAATGAAATTGGCAGCAGCAGATGCATTATGTAATTTAGTATCTGACGCTGATTTGGCAGAAGATCATGTAGTAGCTTCTGTATTTGAACCAGGTGTAGCTGATGCAGTAGCTGATGCGGTAGCAAAAGTTGCGATTGAAACAGGGGTAGCTAAAAAACAATAATTGCTTATACATGTGATTCGAAGATAGTTGTGAATTAGTTGTAGGCAGTTTTGGTAGAGATATAAAATAATATTGACGACCTTTAGTCAATGAAGTATATAATAAACGTGTCAAGTGGATTTTCATTTGACACGTTTATAGTTTTTTTGATAGTAATTATACTATATAAAGGGAGCTAGTTTTATGAATCATATACAAGAATCAGGAAAAACAATGAATACAAGAATGATAGTAGAAGCAGCGATGGCAATTGCTATTAGTTATATACTTCACTACATAGTGTTATTTCAGATGCCTCAAGGTGGTGCCATAAAGGCAGCAAACCTTGTGCCATTATTAATTTTTTCTTATCGATGGGGTGGAAAAGCTGGCATATTAGCATCGGTTACGTATGGACTTATTACATTTATTTTGGGATTTAAATTTTCTTTGCATATTATGAGCATTGTTCTTGATTATCTTGTAGCTTATGGCATAGTAGGTGTAGCAGGATTTTTTAAGGATAACACAAGAGGCTTAGTAATGGGGAGTATTTTGGCTTGCTTCTTAAAATGGTGCGCTTCTGTGGTGAGTGGGGCCGTTATTTTTGCTTCCTATGCACCAGCAGGAGAAAATCCATGGATGTATTCCATGGTGTATAATGCATCATATATGCTACCAGATGCGTTGATTAATATAATAGTGTTGTTGATTGTTTATAATAGTATCAAAAAAGGCTTACGAAGAGTATTGTAATGAATAACTCTATATATCATTAGGATGTAAGCGGCGAAGATGGCATGTATGAAAATAGAAAATGGTAATACGATGAATAGAAACTCAATTATAGAAGAAACTATGCACTCTAGAATTTCTAATATGAGCTTAATTATTATGGCGGGAGGTATGAGTTCTCGCATGGGCTATTGTAAAGCCCTATTGCCTTGGGGCGACTCAGTGCTTATTGTAGAGCAGATTTGGAAAGGATTAGCAGCAGGATTTCAAGGGATTATTATTTCATTAGGTGTAGATTCAGATCTAAATGAGCATATTATTTCTACGATTCGTAAATACATATCAGAGGATGATTGGAAACAGATTAGAGTTGTATACGATTCGATTCCTTCTTGTGGCCCCATACAAGGAATTATTAAGTCATTTCAATCTGCTCTATGTGATTGGAACCTAGTGATAGCGGTAGATATGCCTTTTGTTGATTATCAAATGTTACTATCTTATACATGTGGTGATTATGAAAATGTCGAGTCGTATATACCTGTTCATGATGGCTATAGTGAACCCCTTGCAGGAGTCTATCATAGGTCATTATTAAAAAATTTTATTACTAGCTATCATGATGGATTCTATGCATTACAAACAGTAGTAGAGAAAGTAAAATCCAATCTTGTTGTAATGGATGCTTATCGCCATATGTTTATGAATATGAATACCTATGAAGAATATCAGTGGTGTAGGGCTCGCTTTGAAAGTGAAAACCGTGATGTACCTATTATTTCTGTGGTAGCGTCGCGTAGAAAAACGGGAAAAACCACATTTATAAAAAAACTCGTTAGTGAACTAACAAAGAGGCATGTTGTAACAGGTGTCATTAAAAGTGATGCGCATGAATTTACAATGGATAAAGATGGTAGCGATACGGATGAGGCTATTAAAGCAGGGGCAAAAGCTGTTATGATTGCGAGTCATAATGAATTAGCAATTCGAATTAAAGCAGACTATAAAAATCAGATGTATCATTTATCACAAATTCTTCCCGTCGAATTAGTTATTATGGAAACGAGAACACAAGGTGTATTTCCTACTATTGAAGTATTTCGAGAAAATTATACAGAAGAGCTTATGACCCCCTTCAATGAGTTGGTGGGACTAGTAGAAATCGACGAATCATCTAAGATAGGAACAATAGAACATCATGATATACAAGATTTAATAGATACAAGTATTCGCGTGGGAGTGGCACAATTACATGACACAGGACAAGGTGAATTTTTTAAATCTATTATGAATCATAATATGGATATGATGAGAGAATCTTGTAATATGGGTAAGCCGCCAATTCTTTTTTCCTATAAGGATGACACATCCTTTCAACTACTAGTTGATGCTATTTGTCGCTATATAGTTAGGAAATAATTTATTTCAGTTGCTTAGAAAGAGGTAGTGTATGGCAGGCATAAGAGTAGAAGAAGTACGAAAAAAATGGAAAATTGTCTTGAGCAAATATTCATTAGAATCTATTGTGGTACCTATCAATGAGGCATTAGGTTATATTTTAGCAGAACCGATTATTGCTAAGACTGATATACCGGCCTTTAGAAAATCTCCTTATGATGGATATGCACTTACTTATGAACCTAATTGTAAAGAATATAAGGTGATTGATGTAATTGGTGCTGGAGTAGATTATAAAAAGAATATTTCTAAGGGTGAATGTATTAAAATTATGACGGGGGCTCCAGTTCCAGATTCATGTGACACGATTATTATGCAAGAACAGTGTGTAGGAGATGGTAGAATTGGTACTACTATTTCTATACAAGGAAATCACGTTTCAGGGGAGAATATTATCCCTCAAGGGGAAGAATGTAAATGTGGACAGACTGTAGTGGAACCAGGACTTTGTATTGATGCTGGTATAATATCGATGGCGGTAGGATTAGGATATACAGAGATTAGTGTATATAAACCACTTACGGCAGCAGTCATTACATCAGGAAAAGAAATTATTGAACCAGGAAATCAGTTAGAGAAAGGTCAAATATTTAATTCGAATCGTTATTTACTCACTGGATTATTACGGGCAGCGGGGATTAATGATATATCCTATTGCCATATCAGCGATGATCCAATATTATTAGAAAAGGAAATTGAACGAGTTCGTACTAGTATTGATACAGTAGATATTGTCATTAGTACTGGTGGCGTTTCTGTAGGCGTATTTGATTATATGCCTAGCATTTTTGAACGATTAGGAGGCGATAGCCTGTATCGACGTATTATGATGCGACCAGGAGCGGCGTCGTATGGGTGCATTAGAGAACGATATGTTGGACATACAAAAAAATTACAATGTATTTGGGGCCTATCGGGAAATCCAGCAGCAGCATATAATAGTTGGTATTTACTTGCATTACCTACTATTTATCAATTGCAAGGACGAAAGTGTACAGACCTGTCTGTCATGACTTGTAAGTTAGAAGTGGCTCTTACTAAAAAAAATCCTGTTGATCGATATGTACAAGGACAGATTATATTGATAGATGGCAAACCTATATTTAGACCTAATAAACTATTTTCGGGCAGTGCGTTACTCGGTCTACAAGCCGTTAATGGGTTGGCAAAACTACCTCAAGGAACTATGCATTATGAGGTGGGCGATGAGGTTTCTGTAATCATATTGCGATAGACTAGTTATTAATAAAAATGAATAGGCAACTACATAAAAATATGATATACTTTGTGGAAAGTATAGTCACAACAAAACACTCCTAAAGTTTCTTTGGGAGTATTTTGTTGTGTATGATGAATAATGAGGTGGAATATGGGGACTTTAAAAAAGCTTAGTTTATCAACATGGATCTTAATTGGTTTAGTACTGGGAATTATTGTCGGTGCTATTTCTCCTGATTTAGGTAAGGCAATGAAGCCATTAGGCGATGTTTTTATACGAATGATTAAAATGATAGTAGTACCTCTCATATTTAGTTCTTTAATCATGGGCATTGCAGGTACAGGAGATTTTAAAAAATTAGGCCGCTTAGGCGGGAAATCTATTATTTGGTTTGAAGTAGCAACAACATTAGCATTAATTATAGGCTTATTATTAGTAAATTTAGTAGGGCCTGGCCATGGTGTCAATATTGCAGCACAAGCTAGTGAAGCAGTTCAAAAGGCTGCTCATGCTAAACCGTTAGATCATATACAAATGCTAGTCAATATTGTGCCTACTAATATTATTGATGCAATGGCACGTGCTGATATGCTTGAAATTATATTTTTTAGCTGTATTTTTGCTATTGCTGCCGCCAAAGCTGGTGATGAAGGAAAAGCTATTATTAGCTTATCTAAAGATGTAACACATATTATGTTTAATGTAACACATTATGTTATGAAAGTATCGCCTATTGGTATTTTTGGTGCCATTGCTTATACAGTTGGACTATATGGTCTTGATGTGTTATTGCCATTAATTAAATTAATTGCTTGTTTATATGTGGCACTAATTATATTCTTAATATTAGTATTAGCCATAGCATCAGCATTTACTAAAGTTAGCATGTTTAAATTGATAGTGGCACTAAAAGAACCATTATTATTAGCGTTTACTACATCTGCTAGTGAAGCGGCATTACCTATTGCTATGGATAAGTTAGAACGGTTAGGCATACCGAAACATATAGTTAGTTTTGTACTTCCTTTAGGATATACATTTAACTTGGATGGATCTACTTTATATAGTTGCTTGGCAACCATGTTTCTAGCACAAATGTATGGTATTGAAATGTCTATTACGGCACAAATTGGTATGCTGCTTGTTCTTATGGTTTCTACTAAGGGAATTGCAGGTGTACCAGGATCAGCATTAATTGTTATTGCTAGTACTGTATCTGCTTTTGGTATTCCTGTTGAAGGGATTGCTATCATCTTAGGAATTGACCGTATTTTAGATATGGCTCGTACTTGTTGTAATGTAACCGGCAACTGTATTGCTGCTGTAGTAGTGGCTCGCTGGGAAAAAGAGGCGACTGCTGATGCGATTAACTATCGCATTGATCACCCATATACTGACTCTGAGTTGGAATCAATTAATAACTGATATATTAAATCTTATATATCTTAAAATATATTATTGGTCATTCGCATCTAGTATAGTAATACCTCCTTTAAAAGATGCTACATGGGTAGGATACGTATAGTAATAAAAGTGTTGCTGTACTCGATTATTTTAATAAAACATCCATTGATACATATAATAGAATTACAGAAAAAGTAGTCATATAGTTGCCATACTAGTTATATTCTAAGGCATTATGTAGGTGTTCTAGTAGTAGATATAGTTAGGTATATGTGAGATAAGTGCATCGGGAGGTTCTATGGAATATTTTAAGTATAAATATGATCATAATCATATTAGATTTAATAGTCATATTTATAAAGTGGGATCATACCATTATAATTGGCATCCAGAAACAGAAGTACTTGTGTTGTTAAAAGGAAAAGTTGAAGTGTGTCATGATAGTGAATGTACATATATGGAAGCAAATGACGTAATTATTTACTCACCACAGTGTGGACATGCCACATTAGCACTAGAAGAAAATAGTATTGCGATGGTATTGCATATTGATATTAATTTTTTTTCTAGTTTTAATAAAAACTTTAAGAAATATGTTTTTTGCATAGGTTCTAATGCCCATACGCGTGATAATATTTTTTACCGATACATTCGTGCACAAATGGCTGAATTATTATTACTACAAAAAAATAGTAACCTTATAGCTACAGATTATATGTTAATAGAATCGTTATTTATTAATATGTCAAGAGCCGTATATGAAAAAGTGAGTAAAATATGGCAAATTCCTAAAGGTGTAGGACCAGTAGATGAAATACAAGCTACATTTAGTAAGATGATTGAATATATTGATAGACATTATAGAGAGCGAATTACTCTTGCTGATATAGCTAAGATAGGAGGATATAATCTTAGCTATACTTCTCAATTTTTTAAAAGACAACTAGGTATCTCTTTTATAGAGTACATACTTAGAATGCGATTAAGAGATGCAGCTATATTGCTAGCTAATACTGATACACGGATTGCAATTATTGCCAATATGTGTGGATTTTCAGATATAAAAGCATTTAATACTGCTTTTAAAAAATATTTAAAAATGACTCCATCTGAGTATAGGAGATACTCAAAAGCTGATATAAAACAAACTTATTTAGACGATTGGAAAGAGTTTATTCATACTGGTGATGAGGAAATTATTGGTTTGCTGAAAGTGATGAAGAGTGAGAAAGATATAGAGAATAAGGATATTGAGAATTATAAAATTAATAGTGAAAAGTTTCATAAAATTCGAAGTGAGTTAGAAAAAATATTGAATATATAAAAAGAATACCAATAGGCGTTTTTTTATATAATGATTATATAAATAAGGCTATAGCATATCTATGTTATGGCCTTATTTTTTTATAGAATAATGAATTTTTTATCACTATAAGTAAAGAGGATTAACTATATTCTTACTAGTGCTATATACATGTAATTGATTATGATTTTAATTATAAATATATAGAATATAGGGAAAATAATATATATAGTTCGAAAAACGAATAGTAAAAATTACTAATATGCATAAAATTTATTGATAATATCATCTTTTAATTTGGATAGAGCTTTTTATAAATTTAATTAGAATAAAAGTATAGAAGCTATGATTTATATATGAGTATAAGTATATAAAGATAGTAGTATATTTTAGTAAGTATTTACCGGTTTATTATGAGAACATAGGTATTGGAGGATTTCTATGAGCGATACAAACCAATTAGAAAAAATGACTCATGTTATTGCTGAATTTGTTGCATATATGGCACGAAAGTTGCCAGATGATGTGGAAAGCAAAATTAAAGAATTAGCAAGTGATGAAAAAAATCCATTAGCAAGAACTATTTATGAGACTATGAAAAAAAATATGGAGTTAGCTATGGCATTGAAAAGACCATCTTGCCAAGATACTGGAGTGCTTCAATATTGGGTAAAATGTGGGGCCCAGTATCCTTTTATAGGGGAATTGGAAAGTATATTAAGAAATGCAACCTATATAGCTACAAAGAATGCGCCACTTCGTCATAATTGTGTTGAAACATTTGATGAATACAATACAGGTAAAAATATAGGAACAAGTGCACCGTACATTATGTGGGATATTATACCTAATCGTGATGATGTAGAAATATTTCCTTATATGGCTGGCGGAGGCTGTTCTTTGCCAGGTAGTGGAAAAACTTTAATGCCAGGAGAAGGATATGAGGGGGTAGCGAAATTTATCTTAGATCTAATGACAAGTTACGGTTTAAACGCATGTCCTCCATTACTGGTAGGTGTAGGAGTTGCTACTTCAATTGATACAGCAGCATTGTTCTCTAAGAAGGCATTGATGAGACCAGTATCTTCTAGAAATGAAAATGAAAAAGCAGCGTATATGGAAGATTTATTAACTGATGGTATTAATGCATTACATTTAGGACCACAAGGTATGGGGGGGAGTGCCTCTGTATTGGGCGTCAATATTGAAAGAGGTGCGCGCCATCCATCTGTTATTAGTGTAGCTGTAAATGTGGGATGTTGGAATCATCGAAGAGGGCACATAATATTCAATAAAGATGGATCATATAAAATTTTATCGCATAGTGGGGTGACATTTTAATGGAAAAGAAAATTTTAACAACGCCAATTTCTTTAGAAGACATAAAAAATATTCATGCAGGCGATATTGTATATCTAACAGGTCATATTACAACTTGTAGAGATGTAGCACATCGTCGATTAGTTGAGTATGGTAGGGAGTTGCCTGTAGATATTCGTAATGGAGCTATTTTGCATGCAGGACCAATTGTGCGTGAATTGGGAGACAATGAGTATGAAATGATTTCTGTAGGACCAACTACATCTATGCGAATGGAAAAATTTGAATATGAATTTGTTAAGAATACAGGCGTGAGGATCATTGTGGGCAAAGGTGGTATGGGACCTGAAACACAACGTGCATGTCAAGAATTTGGAGCATTGCATCTTGTATTTCCTGCAGGTAATGCCGTACTAGCCGCTACTGAAGTTGAAGAAATTGAACAAGCTAATTGGAAAGAATTAGGCATGCCTGAAACATTGTGGACTTGCCGTGTTAAAGAGTTTGGCCCACTTATTGTATCTATTGATACACATGGTCGTAATTATTTTGAAGAAAAAAAAGTAGAATATAACAAGAAAAAAGAAGAAGTACTAATGGATATTTATAAACATGTAAGTTTTATAAAATAATTACTACATATAGAATAAATAGATTTATAAAAAAGCTAATCATACCATTATTTCTGTAGTGATTAACGATTGGTAAATCATTACAATATATCTTTAGAAAATTGTACATTGAAATCTTTTTGTTGCGTTGTAATCTTGAGGTATTTGATTAAATTCGTCAATAAGAATGGATTCTAAATAGCTTTTCGTAGAAGACATAATGGAATGTGA
>QWCD01000023.1_pt1 | contig 66039 bp, 67 predicted proteins | sample 1972461 | NCBI WGS metagenome assembly QWCD01 (sample SAMN09866717, study PRJNA288562) | Human vaginal metagenome isolate term4_vaginal, whole genome shotgun... | isolation source: vagina | host: Homo sapiens | place: USA: California | reverse complement strand
CCTTATATTGTTCAGTTTTCAAAAATCTGTTGTCGCTATTTCTTCAACCGACGACTTGATTATCTTATCATTTTCAAGATGTCTTGTCAACAACTTTTTATGATTTTTCTTGCTCATCTAGTACATACGCTCTAGACAAGCAAATTAAAACAGCTCACGGCTGAACTGTATTAGTATTGTATCCTATTGCATCATAAATTGCAAGAGGATTTTTTACATGACATTATCTATTTTTAATTATCTATTTTTAATTTTCTATACAATCACACAGTCTGATTCTTTTCTATTACCAATACTCCACGTATTTCCCCTCATTAGCACGAATACATATTTTACCAATATCATGCAGTAACGTGCCTTTTACTAGTACATCATGAGTATCCATATAACACCTCATCCATTTTGATTTCCTATGATTTTATCGTCTTACATAGCTTGATTATATAGCAATATATTTCTCTAAACAATAGGCATATGCATAAAACTTATAATTTTTATCACAAAATTATATAAGTATCATTTTCATGTCATATTGCTATCTTATTCCTAAAAGATACCCACCCTACATGTACCATACTAGATTACATCTATACCGTATCACACCATTATACATAAAAAAGAGTATAGGTACGTACGCTTCTCACCGTTCTTACATAATTATATACTCCCTATCGTCCATTAAAAATATAAAGAAGTATATACCACTCGTAACTGATTACAGATACTCTATCACAGTGTCAGAAACAATGTATATTTACCGATTTCTCCATTTCTTAGATAATTACATCCACTCTATCATGTATTCAAACTCAAAAGAGCATAGCAAGTAATGGATTACATCACTTCTTATATAAACCTAATTTACTTTATCATGACATCATAAACGCAGAACCTATGCGACTACTCTTATCACGCTTAGATAATTACATTCGCCTATCATGTATCCAAACGCAAAAAGCGTAACCCTTATATATACTAAGGGTTACGCTTTGCGTGTCGTTATAGTATTGTAGTCCTTTAGCTAAATATCTTGAATAAAAGGCACCATTCATCTACTATGCGTACCAGACTTACAAATAGATGCGCCTGTATCACATACATCTATTTCACAGAGTTTCCCAGTATAACTCTATTGAAATAAATAACAAATTTCATCACTTAGAGGACTTGTGAATCCATATCACTATGTATGATTTTCAAATGTCCCAGCATGACTTTGTCGAGAAGAATTGGAGATTCTCCATCTAGAGAATTTTAAATGACTATCACTATGATTATGATATCTTTCAATTACCTCAGCACGATTCCATTGAAAAATTATGAAATCCGCCATCTAGAGAACTTCCAAATGCGTATTCTATGATATAGTATCTTCCGATTGCCTCGCCATGATTCTATCGAAAGAAAATTCGCCACCTAGAATACTGTTAAATGCGTATCACTATAATTGCACTATCTTTCATGCTCGTCTATGCCAGATAGCATCGTTTCGCACATGGTAAAGTGCATATGCAAGTAACAACTGCATGCCATTTACCAATAAGTGCTTACTACCAGTAGGAAATTATGGATACAGAGGACTATTTTTTATCTCATTTCCTACGCCACTCCATGTAGCGTAAGTACTAATTACCTTTATGTTTTAAAATATCGGCCCCTGCAATACCAGGACGGGTCATTTCCGCAGGAGATAAAATATGATTCATTTCTTCTTCTGTTAATAACCCTTTTTCTAAAATAATTTCACGAATCGCACGTCCCGATTGATATGCTTCTTTCGCTAAAGCGGACGCATTTTCATAGCCCACGTGCGGTAAAAGTGCCGTAACGATACCGACAGATTGTTCTAACCAATAAGCACACCGGTCACGATCCACTTCCAAATCAATTAGCAATTTATCTACGAATGTGTTCACCGCATTTTTTAAGTAACACATATTATTAAATAGATTATACGCAATGACCGGTTCCATAACATTTAATTCAAATTGGCCATTTTCCACGCCTAATGTGATGGTCAAATCATTGCCAATGCATTGGTAGCAAACTTGGTTCAACACTTCGGCGATAACAGGATTAACTTTACCTGGCATAATGGAGCTGCCTGGTTGGCGAGCGGGTAGTTTTAATTCTCCAATACCACAACGCGGTCCCGATGCCATTAAGCGAAAATCATTCGCCATTTTAATGAGTACCAATGCAGTAACTTTCACCCCGCTAGAAATATCAGCAAATACATCGGTATTATTAGTGGCATCAATAAGATTATCAGCTGTATAAAATGGCACACCTACCACTTGTGTCAATTCATAGGCCACATCTTCAATATAGGAAGGTTCTGCATTTAAACCAGTGCCGACAGCTGTCGCCCCCATATTGATAATATGAGCGCCTTCCAAGGCAGAATTAATCCGCCGAATACCGCGATAAATACCAGAAGCATAGGCCCCCATTTCTTGTCCCAATGTGATAGGCACTGCATCTTGCAAATGAGTACGCCCCATTTTTAATACTTCTTTATATTCTTCCGCTTTCTTTTCTAGTTCATCTACTAATCGTTGCAACGCTGCAATTAAAGGAACACTTTTTAAAATGGCACATACTTTGATGGCTGTTGGAAATGCATCATTAGTGGATTGTGCCATGTTCAAGTGATTGTTAGGGCTAATGATGTCGTAACTTCCTTTCGGATGTCCCAAAATTTCTAAGGCCCGATTCGTTAGCACTTCATTCATATTCATATTAATCGACGTACCCGCGCCACCTTGAATAGGATCCACAGGAAATTGATCGGCCAACTTTCCTTGAATAACATCATTCGCAGCTTCTACAATCGCTTTACCAATGGTGGCATCTAGGCGACCGGTTTTCATATTTGCCATAGCACATGCTTTTTTTACCATGGCTAGGGATACAATGAAATCATGATCCAAATGTTTGCCCGTAATGTGAAAGTTTTCTAAGGCTCGTAATGTTTGCACCCCATAATACATATCATCTTGTAATTCTAATTCGCCTAAAAAATCATGTTCTTTTCTCATAGTTTATCCATCTCCTCCATACGCATGCCTATCACCCATGACAATGTATCTACAAATGCATAGATTGATACATATTGTTCTGCTGTGTCACTTGTTCCACACTAAGGCGACATAAAATACAACGAACTTCTATCTTGTAACTAGCCATCAAGGTTAAATCAGATACATGCCACTGCCATACACAACTTATAACAAGTACAACCTAAAACATTACTCCTCCATCTACTAATGTCATGTTCAAGTCACGCTTATACATCTAGGACTATGTAACGATAGTACACACCTCTTATACTTGTATCTTATATCAAATATACTTTGTATACAAGATACAAAAGGCATGATTTTGAAAGGAGCCTATATAAAATTGATATGTATATGCTTGTTTTTCTCATATTTTATTATTGCTGCTGAATTACATCATATCTATACTCAATTTCATAATCATGCATTAAAATCATAGTTATACCAACTCACCACCGTCCTAGTATTACCATAGCTAACACTACATACTAAAACTAATTATCTACGTATTTATAATAGTGGAGCACACCGTTCACAAAATAAACCATATAGATAGTTTAATTATTATTCGGAACATTCACACTGCATGAATTTCCTTATACGAACTATGAAAGTATACTACGCTACGAAGGGGCACTATCTGCACTTTTAGCATTGAGAAATCCCTTATATCAACCATGAAAGTATACTACGCTTGTAGCGACATCTTCGTACATCACGATGCAAGGCATTTCATTTTCTACTCAGACGCCTCCGCCATATTCTTATCATAGAATGTATCCAGAAGCTGAGTGGTTATACTTGTTATCATATCATGCAAAAAACCTCATGATGCAAGCATCATGAGGTTTCATATAGAGGAAGTTTCCTCTAGTATAGTAGATGAAATTATTTCAATTCTACAGAAGCACCAGCTTCTTCTAATTTAGCTTTTAACGCTTCAGCGTCAGCAGCAGGTACGCCTTCTTTCAATGGAGCAGGAGCACCATCAACGATAGCTTTAGCTTCTTTCAAGCCAAGACCAGTTACTTCACGAACTACTTTGATTACGCCGATTTTAGAAGCGCCAGCATCTTTCAAGATTACATCGAAAGAGTCTTTAGCAGCACCAGCATCAGCAGCGCCAGCAGCAGCTACAGCTACAGGAGCAGCAGCAGTTACGTTAAATTTTTCTTCGATTGCTTTTACAAGATCGTTAAGTTCTAAGATTGTTGCGTTTTCTAATTCAGCAACGATATTTTCAATGTTCAATGCCATTTTTATTTCCTCCATTACTAAGATTACATACTATACATTATATTGCTAATCTCATATTATTCTGCAGCTTGTTCGCCATCTTGTGCGTCTGCAACTGCTTTAACAGCATATGCAACGTTGCGGATAGGCGCTTGCAATACAGAAAGCAACATGGAAAGCATACCATCGCGATTTGGTAATTTAGCGATAGCTTTAACTTCTTCAGTGCTTAATACAGCACCTTCAACCATACCAACTTTAACAGTAAGTGCTTCAGTTTTAGTATCGTCGATGAAGTTTTCGATGATACGAGCTGGAGCCACTGCATCTTCTTTAGATGAAGCTAATGCAGTAGGGCCTTCCAAATGTTCAGCGAACCCTTCAATGCCCAATTCATTAACGGCAATGCGAGTCAAAGTATTTTTAATTACTTTGTATTCTACACCTTCCGCTAAGAATTTACGGCGAAGTTCAGTTGCTTGTGCCACTGTTAATCCAGAGTAACCAATCAACACAGCACCTTTGGCTTCAGAAAGAGTGTCTTTCATTTGAGCAACAATAACTTTTTTTTGTTCAGTGACAGCCATTAGAGTACCTCCTTATAGATTTTGGTGATGCTTCTATGTACTATCTTAGCTAAAAAGACCTCAGAATGTATACACAAACTGAGGTCTGATACCAGATTTATTTAATCTAGAGCCTCAGTAGGCGGATATGCATCCATTATAAATACCTACAGTCTACAGCTAAGAGACATATTCAATTATAGTAATGCTTAGGCTTCTTTAGATGCAACAGTTAATTTGAATACATTTAAAGGAACGCCAGGGCCCATTGTAGCAGACAATGTTACAGATTTAATATATTGTCCTTTTGCTGCTACTGGACGAGCTTTAGTAATAGTATCTACGATAACACGGTAGTTGTCAAGCAATTTTTCAGCATCAAAAGACGCTTTACCGATGGATGTAGAAACGATACCTGCTTTATCAGTACGGTATTCGATTTTACCAGCTTTGATTTCGTTAACAGCACGTGCTACGTCTGGAGTTACTGTACCAACTTTAGGATTTGGCATTAACCCTTTAGGGCCTAACACTTTACCAAGACGACCAACTTGAGCCATCATATCAGGTGTAGCTACTACTACATCAAAGTCGAACCAACCGCCTTGAATTTTTGCTACTAATTCTTCGCTGCCTACATAATCTGCACCAGCTTCTTCAGCTTCTTTAATTTTATCGCCTTTTGCAAATACTAACACGCGTTTAGTTTTACCTGTACCATGTGGTAACACAACGGCGCCACGTACTTGTTGATCAGCGTATTTAGGATCGACGTTCAAATTGAAAGAAATTTCAATTGTTTCGTCAAATTTAGCAGTAGCAGTTTTCTTAACAAGCTCAATAGCTTCTACTGGTTCGTAGAATTTACCAGCTTCGATAAGTTTTGCTGCTTCAGCATATTTCTTACCTACTTTTGCCATATTATTTCCTCCTTTGTGGTCTAACGGGATGTCCCTCCCACTGGTTCGAGCCAATTGCTCAAATCATACGCTGATTAATCAACGATTTCAATACCCATACTGCGAGCAGTACCTTCAACCATACGCATACCTTGTTCTACAGTGTTAGCGTTTAAGTCAGGCATTTTTAATTCAGCGATTTCGCGAACTTTGTCGCGACCAACTTTTGCTACTTTATCACGGTTAGGTACACCAGAACCCTTTTGGATACCTGCTGCTTTTTTCAAAAGTACAGCAGCTGGTGGAGTTTTTGTGATAAAATCGAAGCTTCTATCTTCGTATACAGTGATTACAACTGGAATAATTAAACCAGCTTGTTTAGCAGTACGTTCGTTGAAATCTTTTACGAACGCCATGATGTTAACGCCTGCTTGACCTAATGCTGGGCCAATTGGTGGCGCTGGACTCGCTTTAGCTGCCTCACATTGTAATTTCACCTGTTTAATAATTTTTTTAGCCATGGTGATTACACCTCCTTGCGCTCAGAATGTGGTGGTAACGGATTAAACACCCTCCCACTGGCAAACACAATTGTCTGCCTTTTTAGAGTTATATATATATATTAAAGATAGGCCTCAACTTGAGAACTATCTACCTCTACCTCAGTATCTCGATTAAACATTTCCACATTCAGTGTCAATGTCCCCTTTTCTGCATTAATAGCAGTGATCACGCCTAAGCGATCTTCAAAGGCTCCAGATGTAATGCGTACAGTTTCACCGATTTCATAATCAGTTTCAACTAGTGGTTGCTTGTCAAGCCCTTGGGATTTAAGTATGTATTCAACTTCGGAATCAGAAAGTGGAACTGGTTTTGTAGTAGCCCCTACAAAGCCTGTTACGCCTGGTGTATTTCTCACAATATACCAGGAGTTATCATTAACTTCCATTTCTATCAAAACATATCCTGGGAAGATTTTTCGTTTAACGGTTTTAGAAACGCCATCTTTTACTTCTACAACTTCTTCCACGGGAACAAGAATACGACTAATCACATCTTCTAGGCCCATTGATTGAACCTTTAATTCTAATGTGGTTTTTACTTTATTTTCGTAGCCTGAATAGGTATGGATAACATACCACTTTTTTTCTGTTTCCATGTAATGGCCTCCTATCCAACAAAGTGCATCAACATGTTAAAAAGTTGGGCAAAAATTGCATCAACTACACCTATCAAGGCCGCAATAAATACAGTCACGATAAAAACGACTATCGTATAGTTGATAAGCTCTTTTTTTGTTGGCCAGACTACTTTTCTTAGTTCAGCTTTTACGCCTCGGAAAAATTTACCAAACCCGCCGCGACGTTGCACTGTTGAGTTAGATCCTGCCATCGTTACCTCTCCTTAAATCAACAGGGTATTGAAATATATCAAAATTATTTTGTTTCACGATGTAACGTATGTTTACCACAGAATTTGCAATATTTCATCATTTCAATACGATCAGGGTTATTTTTTTTGTTCTTATTAGTTTGATAATTGCGTTGTTTACAATCTGTGCAAGCTAAAGTAACTGCATTACGCATCTGGACACACCTCGCTTTATAGTTATAGTAAGGAACTTTTTAAATTTCGCAGAGTAAAGAACTCATACATACCAATACACTCTATCATAGAAAGTATATCTTGTCAATATTTTTAAGCAACTCAAAAAGTCAGGCCTCGTTGTGCCTGACACGTTGTATTATACCAAAAGCAATAGGCGCATGTCTATAGTTCTAATGAAATACATCACCGTACCTTATGATTCCCAATCAACCAAGGCAAATACCTTATCCTTCATATGCTCTAGTTCCGAGTTAGGTACATATCGCTCTATAGTAGGATACTCTGCTATAGACCATATTGAATTATGGGGCTTTGTTTTATACCTACATGAATACGTTTCTTTATAAGTGTGTAAGGGGCATACACTATGCCCCTTACACACTATCATTACCATATACGAGGTACAACATTCCTAATAGCACGCATAGATTTCTACATTAGTACCAATTAGTATCCTATACGCACCATATGTCACCCATAACAAGAATATTCTTCTATCAGTAAAAATGCTATACTATCTGCAATTAATAATCCCACCCAAATAAATGGAACACTTTATCCTTCATCGCTTCTGCTTCAGAATAAGGCACATATCGTTCAGCTCTCCAACTATAATCTGAATATTGTCCACCATTACTATAGCCAGAATCACTTAAACGACCATCATAAATCAAATTGCCGTGCACATCATAATACAAGGATGACCATTCCTTCATCGCATCAACATAAAACACGACTTTTTCCGTAACGGATCGAGTAATCACGTCTGGCCGAACAGCACCGCCACTGGTCACCCCTAGCCATTGTGACCCTAACGGCGTATACACACGAATAATCTGTGCTGTTACCGATCTATTCTGTGCAGTCCCGTCCGCCCAAGCATGCTTTGTATCTAAATAGGTTGTATAGTATTGATTCGAGCCAATTTCAATTAAACGTTCTTTGTGATACCCCAACGTACGCGTTCCATCTGAATTTGTAGTGGTGCTAGTTGCAGAAGACACCGTTGATGTCCACGCATCTAGCTTATCCAAAGTTTTGCTAAGCCAACTCGCATCGGCACTACCACAAAGCGACGCTGTAAAGAGACCCACTAATGCTAAGGAAGCTATTTTTTCATAGTCATACCCCTTTCATGAAATACTTCATTTTTCTTTCATAGTACAAAAGAAAGTATCCCTTGTCAAACATAATTTCTGCATCGTTTCTCATAGGGCTTAAACAATTATCCCATTATTAGGTGTATATTACCTGATTAGCTAGGATAATTGTATGACAACGTCTTAAAAAGGGTGTTACCGCTATGACTAGCATAGTATGTAGTCATAGTTTTATATAGCTAGTATATGACTATATTTTATATACCATATCTATAGCGCACCATACTATCTGTTACACACCACATCTACTACATTCTGTTGTCATACACCCTTCTACTACATCACACATGATACGGCAATTACACTCTTTTTAGTAAAACTTCTTCTTACACATCGCATACGATATAAATGATAGGCGTGTCATCATCCATGAGCATCCAGGCTATATACATGGTCAACCAGACTATAAAAATATTTCCTATAATGTAGCAGATAATAAGAAAGGTACATATGGCCTTCCATGGACTCCATACCATCAGTCCACGTCAAAATCCTATGTACCTAATCTACTATATACTATAAAAAATATAACTTTTACATATTCTATTATGTTATTATATGTTCTATTTTATATATCCTATTTTATTATCACCTATTGTAAAAGCCTGCTATATCCCTTTATTGAAAATCTTCCTACACTAGAACTAACGATAGAGACATACGGCGATGGTAAGAATAACTAGTAAAACAATCACCACATAATCAGCGGCACGCAATCCTACAGTTGCTGCAAAACTATGTTCTTTACCCCCAAAGCCACGTAATTCTAAACTGAGTGCCATGGTTTCTGAGCGGCCTAACGATTTCAACATAAGGGGTTGAATCACCGACATATACGACTGTATGCGTTTAAAGATATTTCCCTCTGTGGACATGCCGCGGCACGATTGTGCCTCTTGTACGGCGTGACTTTCAGCAATGAAATCAGGCACAAACCGAAGCGCCGCCGTAAACATAAATGCATATTCGTAAGGTATTTTACATTGTGTCACTAGGGACGCTGTTAAGTCTTGCAGTTTCGTAGTCGCCAATAGCATGATAAATACCATGGTCATGCATAACATTCTAAGCCCTGCCACTAAAGCAGATTCCACCGATCCGCTACCAATGTATTGCACTAATCCCAAGAATGCCGCGAAACAAACAAGGGCGATGACCGCTTTTATTTGTTTTACCAACAAGCCTGTTACTAACAATATGCATAATTCTAGGCCTAGCAAGCCACATAATTGTAGAGATGTATGAAAGGCAATGGCCCATGCGGAAAACACCAAGGTAAGTATAATTTTTGTAAGTGGAACTAATTTCGACATACGACACACCTCCCTATTCTTCTACCGATTCTGCAGTGCACAAGTGATTATCCATCACACCATCATTCTTTACCGTTTCTATATCGTCACCATATACGCCACGAGGAACGTGGTGCTTTTCTAAGTACGCAATCAACCGTTTTTGAAAGTCTTCCATGGACTTACAATAGCCGAGCCCAGGTATCGTTTCTGCTAATTCTACGCAAGGCGGTTTCGTCAATCCCAACTCATGAAGATGATCGCAAGTCGTAAACAATTCTTCTGGGGTCCCGTCAAAGGCTTTCGTGCCGTTTCCCATAATAATCGCACGCGTGCACGCAGAGGCCATAATCTCCATATCGTGTGTAATGAGTAATATGGTCAATCCTTGTTCATGTAGATCAGCTAGTAATGTCAACAAATCCTTAGTTTCTTTTCCATCTTGTCCACTAGTAGGTTCATCAAGAATTAAAATTTTTGATTCCATCGCCAATGCAGAAGCAATCGCCACTCGTTGTTTTTCACCCCGTCGCAATGTAGGTGGATAGGCGTCTTTTAAATGGCTAATCCCCGTGCGAGCTAAGGCATCATCTACCATCTTTGCCACTTTTTCTTTGGAAAATCCCAAGGTTTCTGGCCCGTACGCCACTTCTGCCGCTACCGTATTGCGGAACATTTGCCGGTCTGGTTGTTGGAACACGTAGCCAATAAATCTACCGCGCGCCGATGCAGGCATCGCTGTAATATCGACGCCTTCATACATGATAGTCCCTTCTGTTGGGCGTTCTAACCCTACCAATAAACGAGTTAAGGTTGTTTTACCACATCCATTACGGCCACCGATAGCGATAAATTCGCCCGCTTCGATCGTTAAGGATACATCATGAAAAATATCAACTGTTGGCACATAGCCAAAACGTAAGTTGCTAACCTTAAGCATGTGCCTCACCCCTTTCACACTGTTTCATAGGCTCTGTGGCGCCAACGCCACTTTCATCACGTTCATCTTGATTTTCTATCACGCCTACCACATCGAATAAGGATTGTTTCGCCCTGTCCAAGCGTAACCAAGCATCTCCAAGAGTATAGCCCGCTTCGATTAATGCCATATAGGCAGCAAATACAGTTGGTAATGCATCTGTATAGATATGATGTGTATACATATAGGTTAACGTAGCCTGCACGGTATCATCACTCTTCACTTGTCCATCTACCAATAACACCATGCGATTAGCATACGGCAATACAGCATGTAGATCATGATCAATGACCACAACGGTAATACCGTATTCTCGATTTAATCGTCCTACCAAGCGATATAATTCTACTGTTCCATCTGGGTCCAATGAGCTAGTCGGTTCATCTAACACCAAGATGGACGGATTGGTAGCCAACACGGAGGCGATTGCCAATCGTTGTCGTTGTCCGCCGGATAAACTAGTTACTTTTCTATCTTCCATACCTTCTAGACCAACTTGATGGAATACTTCTCTGCAACGCTTTGCAATCGCTTCTCTTGAATATCCTCTATTTTCCATGGCGAATGATACTTCTTCTTGTACCGTCATAGTTACCAATTGTGTATCATAATCTGCTAACACGACGCCAATGTGAGTAGCCAATTCAGGAATTTCTAGTTGTGTCGTCGCCTTGCCATCCACAAATACCATACCTTCCATTCGGCCTCCATAGAATTTAGGAACCGCCCCAATCATGGCCATGCACAATGTAGATTTACCACAACCAGCAGGTCCAGTAATCACTAAAAAGTCACCTTCATGTACTGTCAAGTTTACATCGCGTAAACTAGGTGTCTGTGAGCGACCGTAGTAATATGTCAAATGCTCCACAGAAATTTTTCCATCTCTTGCTGGTTTTAATTCGTACTTACTATGGTCCGAAGTAATCTCCCCATTGTCAGGTAAAAAGCCTCGTGTAGCAAATAATTTCTTGGCTGGCAAATAGAGTACAGGTGTTACTATCGCATTCAATGCAGCAACTACAACAACTAGAGGTAACATGCCTTTAAGATATACATTGACAGGCATACCCAACACAAGAAATAGACAGGTAACGAAAATACCTCCAGACATAACGGTAGCAATAAATCCTGTTAATAATGGCGATATGTCAAATCTACCAATCGTTACCGCCTTCATACGGTAGAGGAGATTCATCACAAAAGCGCAAGATAAGGCCCCTACTGGTTCACTCAATAAATTAGCATAAGGCAATCCCGATTTCGATGTCATTACATTGATCAATGCGGCTACCAAACCAATTCCTAAGGTTTGTTTGTAACTAGGTCTTGTCAATAATATGGCAACACAATAGGTAGCAATGGTCCAGTTAGGTGTTACCCCCGCCACGCTAGGACTGACTAAGTGCAAAATCGTACCTAATGCTAATAGCAGTGTGCTCACAGTCACCCATCTAAATTGTCCCCCTTGCACATGCGTATAGACTAATTTAGATACATCTGTAATTTTCTCCATCTGTACAACCTCCTTTAAGGATTACCAATTGTATCGCCCTAGTCGTTTGCTATATGCTTTCACCTGTTCTAAAAGAACTAAGAAAACAATACAGGACTAGGTCACATACATGCCAATTAATAATTTCGGAAAGAAGGCACAAAAAAAGCCCTCGTTCCTCTAGAAAAGGGACGAAGGTTACTCCGCGGTGCCACCCTAATTAATCATATATGATTCGGCTTATTCATACAGTCATAATGTGTATCACAGTATAGAAAAACGCTTGCATTCTAATCAAGTCATTCGTCCATACACGCGTGCATTCACACCACAACGATATGTTCTCAATAATAACGGTCTGAGTTGACCGGTAACGCCTAGCTATCTAGTTCGGATTACGCCTCATAGGCCCATTCCCTACGCATCTAGTATTAGTCTTTCACTATCACTAACTCGCTGACACTGATCATCATAGGTACTCTTCCTATTCATCGGTACTTTATGTATAACTTATAATACGTCTATTATAACGATACAATCGTTCATCGTCAATGCAAAATCTAAAAGGGTCTAAATAAGTCCCATTAAGGCGTATAGTGAACCTCTGTACGCGCTGACGCGTGTATCCAATGTATACCCCTATACGTATGAATGTAACAAGTACCGTATTTATCTAGTTTTTTTAATAATCCTATGCACATATATACAATTCATGATATAATTTCACCTCTACAAAAAGAGAAACATCTTATAAATACCGTATAATATATACACAATATATCACCATAATAAGGTTTTCACTATCCATGAAATAGTATATACTTAGTTAGTAAAAAGTACACAATAGAGGAGTTTTTAATATATGAATAACATTGTAGTCATAGGCAGTTGCAATCTGGATATTACGGTACTAGCCAATAAACGGCCCGTCGCAGGAGAAACTATTCTTGGAACGGGACTCAACATGTCCCCTGGAGGAAAAGGTGCTAATCAAGCGGTAGCGGCCGCCAAGCTAGGTGCACAAGTCACCATGGTTGGTTGCATTGGTAATGATGCCTATGGAGATATTTTTGAAAAAACCTTCGCTAATTACGGTATTAATACGGACTATTTAATTCGTTTAGATGATGTAACCACTGGTACAGCACATATTACATTGGCAGAAGGTGACAACAGTATCATTGTCATAATGGGAGCTAATGCCCATGTAGATGCCACCGTTATCGATCACGCTTGGGATGCCATAAAAGAGGCCGATTTAGTACTCGTTCAAAATGAAATCCCCCTATCCACCATTGGCTATATCGCCAATCGTTGCCAGAAAGAACAGATTCCACTCCTCATCAATCCCGCACCGGCTGGCGATTTAAAACCGGAGTGGTTAGCTGCTGCTACATATATAACACCTAACGAACATGAACTCGCTTCACTATATCCACATATGTCGACAGAAGAAGTGTTATTACACAATGAAGAAAAGATAATCGTCACATTAGGAAAAGAAGGTGTTTCTTATGCCAAGGATGGACATATTAAAACGATTCCCGCCTTTGTTATGGACCCCGTCGATACAACTGGTGCTGGCGATACCTTTAACGGTGCCTTTGCTACCGCCATCGTAAATGGTAAGTCTCTAGAAGAGGCATTACGATTTGGCAATGCGGCTGCCGCTTTATCAATCACACGATTAGGGGCACAAGGTGGTATGCCAACGAGGGATGAGGTAATGTTCCTAGTAACCACTAAAGAATAATCTGTAAGTAAGATATATCGTATTACGTACCCATAGAAAGGATGACTCCTATGCAAAAAGGTGGTATATTAAATAGCCATATTGCTAAGATATTAGCAGATTTAGGTCATACGGATACAATTTGTATTGCCGACTGTGGTCTTCCCGTTCCAGCAGAGGTTCCCAAAATTGACTTGGCCCTAACCTTTGGCGTACCTAGTTTCGAAGATGTGCTTCGCCTACTGCAACAACACATGCAAGTAGAAGCAATTCATATAGCCGAGCCAATGGGCACACAAAATCCTCACAACTATAAGGTGGTACAGGAATTATATCCTCAAAATCGATATGAGTGGATTACCACAAGTCATGAAGCATTGAAAGAGGCTACTCGCTCTTGTAAATGCATTATTCGTACGGGAGAGATTACCCCCTATGCGAATATCATTCTACATGCTGATTGTATTTTTAATGATGAACGATAGGTATCATTAAAGGCAGTATCTTTACTAGCCTTTCACATAAGACGCGATGCGTTTTATAATCCCCCACAGATAGGAGTTTTATATAATGGAAATCATCATGTCTGGTATTGCCAAAGCCTTTGGCACGAATCAGGTATTGAAAAATGTAAACATCACCCTACGAGCTGGCGAAGTACATGCTCTTATGGGAGAAAATGGTGCAGGAAAATCCACACTGATGAATATTCTTGCAGGCATTCACACCAAAGATGCCGGCACGATTACGGTAGATGGCGTAGACACCGTATATCACAGTGCCATCGATGCGGAAAAACATGGCATTGCTTTTATTCACCAAGAATTAAATATTTGGCCTAACTTAACGTTGCTAGAAAATTTATACCTTATGCGACCTAAGAAAAACAAACTAGGTATGCTCGATAAAAAAGCTATGTTGGAAGAAGCACAAGCCAAATGTGAAGAGTTACATATTACACTACCCCTAGAAAAAGAGGCTGGTACTTGCTCTGTAGGGCAGCAACAAATGACGGAAATTCTCCGTATTCTCATGCTCGATGCAAAGGTGGTAATCATGGACGAACCCACCGCAGCCCTAACAGAACGAGAAACCAATACCCTATTTCGTATGATGCGCCAATTAAAACAACAAGGCGTGGCCATCGTCTATATTTCTCACCGTATGGAAGAAGTATTTAATGAATGCGACACCATCACGATTATGCGTGATGGCCATACGATTACCTCCTGTCCCATCGGTGATATTACGGTAGATGAAGTGGTAAAAGATATGGTAGGTCGTTCTATCAATGAATTTTATCCAGATCGCACCACTACGCCACAAGAAGTTGTATTGGAAGTAAAAGACTTACAACCGAAAGGTCCTTTCAAGCCGATCAGTTTTACTCTTCGCAAAGGAGAAATTTTAGGTGTCGCTGGCCTTATGGGCGCGGGCCGTACAGAAATCATGCGTGCCATCTTTGGTATTGACGGTCACAATGGAGGATCCATCGTATTACATGGTGAACCACTGCATATCAAAAAACCAGAAGACGCCATCAAAGCTGGCATTGCTTTCATCACGGAAGACCGTAAAGAAGAGGGATTAATACTAGATTTCTCTATTGGATCTAATATTACACTGCCTAATTTACCCCATTTATGTCCTAGTCGCGTGATGCACAAAAATAAATTAACGGAATTTGCTGATACCCTCGCTAAAAAGCTAGGCGTTAAAACACAATCGGTTCATTTACCCGCCTCCTCATTATCTGGCGGCAATCAACAAAAAGTAGTCATCGCCAAATGGATTGGCCTTTCTCCGGATATTATTATTATGGACGAACCAACTCGTGGTATCGATATTGGTGCGAAACGCGATATTTATGATCTCATGAATGAACTTACCAACGATGGCGTATCCATCATCATGGTATCTTCGGAGTTACCCGAAGTACTTGGCATGAGTGATCGCATCATGGTTGTTCATGAAGGTGCTGTAGCCGGTATACTATCCCGCGAACAAGCCACATCTGAATCGATTATGTCACTAGCTACAGGAGGAGAGTAATATGAACACGAAAGCTATTGAAACCATAAAAAAACTAGGCCCCCTCATCGGTCTTATCATCTTATTTATTATTATTTCTACATTAAATTCTAGTTTTTTAGAAATTTCTAACTTAAAAAATTTACTGCGCCAAGTATCGATTAATGCCATTATCGCCTTTGGCATGACCTTTGTTATTCTCACTGGTGGCATTGATTTATCAGTAGGTTCCATACTCGCTCTATCCAGTGCTATTATGGCAAACTTTATCGTAGGCGGCATGAATCCAGAAATAGCCATTGTCGTATCGGCTATATTCGGTCTTATTTTGGGCAGTATCAATGGTATTGTCATTACCTTTGGTCGCGTAGCACCTTTCATCGCCACCTTGGCAACAATGACAATCTATCGTGGGGCTACCCTCGTATTTACTAACGGCAATCCTATTTCTGGCTTAACTACCGATAGTGCCTTTCATGCATTTGGTCAAGGTAATTTGTTGGAAATTCCAATTCCAGCCATCACCATGTTTCTATCTTTCTTGATTCTTTGGTTCGTCCTTTCTAAAACCTCCTTTGGGCGTAAAACTTACGCCGTTGGTGGTTCTGAAAAAGTTAGTTTTATTGCGGGTATTAAAATTAATCGCATTAAAATTGTAGCCTATGCATTGACTGGTATGCTCTGTGCCATTGCCGGTGCCATCATCACATCTCGTTTAAATTCTGCTCAGCCAACTGCTGGTACAGGATATGAGTTAGATGCGATCGCCGCCGTCGTTCTTGGTGGCACAAGTCTATCTGGCGGTAAAGGCCACATTGTAGGCACATTAATTGGTGCGCTTATCATCGGCACATTAAATAATGGTTTAAATATTTTAGATGTATCTAGTTTCTATCAACAAGTTGTAAAAGGTATCGTCATCTTACTTGCTGTTCTTGTGGATCGCAAAAAAGCGTAGGAGGTTTATCCATGAAAAAAATATTTGCACTAGTAGCGATAGCTGTCACCGTTATCGCATTGGTAGCTGGTTGTGGCTCCAATAATAATGCTGGTAGTAATGACAAAAAAAGTGCTACTATCGGCGTATCTATCTCAACATTAAATAACCCATTCTTCGTATCCATAAAAAAAGGTATTGAAGATCAAGCTAATAAGATGGGGCTAAAAGTTAAAATCGTAGATGCTCAAAACGACCCTGCCAAACAGGCGAATGACATTTCTGATTTATTAGAAAGTAATGTATCATTGTTAATTATCAATCCTGTTGACTCTGCTGCTATCTCTACGTCTGTAGAATTAGCCAACAACAAAAAAATTCCAGTAATTACCTTAGACCGTTCTGCCGATCAAGGTACTGTGGTAACTCACATTGCTTCTGATAATAAAAAAGGTGGAGAAATGGCTGCTCAATTAATTGCACAAGCACTTGGAGAAAAAGCCAAAGTTATCGAACTTGAAGGTGTTCCTGGTGCTTCTGCTACACGTGAACGTGGCGAAGGTTTCCACGCATTTGCAGATCAACATTTAACAGTATTAGGAAAACAATCTGCTGATTTTGATCGCACTAAAGGCTTAAACGTTGCTACTAACATGTTACAAGCTAACCCAGATGTACAAGCTATCTTTGCACAAAATGATGAAATGGCATTAGGTGCTATTGAAGCTGCTAAATCAGCTAACAAACAACTTTTCATCGTAGGCTTTGACGGTACACAAGATGGCCAAACTGCTGTTGACAACGGTTCCCTCAGTGCTACTATTGCACAGCAACCTGAAATGATGGGACAAATTGCTATTGCTACTGCCGCTAAAATTATAGCTGGCGAACAAGTAGAAGCTAAAATTCCTGTAGATTTGAAAATAATAAAAAAATAAATATATACTTGACGATACCCCTTATAACTTGATGTGAAATATAATAAGGCATCTCATGATTATTCATGAGATGCCTTATTTACTACGTCTTGTAATAAAATTATGTATTTGTATATGGCGATATACAAAGTCAAGAAAAAGAAGAATAAAGCGTAAAAATAGCCTACAAAGTTGTAGACTATTAGCGTTATAAAGGTTGTGTAACTACTTTACCAGAGCATGGTTTTCATTTCAGTCCTTGTAATCGATGTGTAAAAGCAACGATATAGGCAGTATATAAAGTTTCCTATAAGAAAGGTCCACATTATATATTCAAAGTTTTGAAGTATAACTGAGGATAATCCTAATAGAGCCAATATGCACAAAACTATAAGAAGTACAACGAAAAAATAAAATGTAGTTAGGGCGTACGTTCCTAGGAACAAAAGTCCTATAGTAGTTACATAACCTAGAATACGCATCGTACGTAATAGAAATTGTTGCCACATAAAAATCCCACATCTTTTTAATACTTCAATTATCACTTGTCTTACCAAAATCTAACACGTATTATTTACTGTTACACCTACATAAAAAACTATAGATGTAGTTTTCAATAATTATAGCCATAATATCTATTTATCTAGCAAAGTTGATACCTTTCTTAAAATCCAACGGTTAATGTTTCAATCTTATACAGATACTATTGAGTATTCTTAAGAAATAAAAAACAACATTTAAACGGCTGTTATCTTATGTCTATTACAACGATTGTTTATAAAATCACATACCATTGCAATCACCATAATTATAGACCATACTAACATAGAGAATATAGCTTTGTTTCTACTATGTCCATAGGAGATACCTTTTCAACAATGATAACATAGTAAACGCCAGAAAACAACGCTATTAAACGACTGTTACCCTATAACTATTGCAACCATTGTTTTATACAATTACATAAAATTACAACCTCATAATTATAGACCATACTAACATAGAGAATATAGCTTTGTCTGTACTATGTCCATAGAAAACAGAAAATTCGACAACGGTAGCATAGTAAACGCAAGAAAACCCAGTAACCAAAAAGGTTACTGGGTTTTTGTAAAACGCTACTATTAACGTTTTGAGAACTGAGATGCTTTACGGGCTTTTTTAAGACCGTATTTTTTACGTTCTTTCATACGTGGGTCACGAGTCAAGAAGCCAGCTTTTTTCAAAGCTTGACGTAAATCGCCATCAACAGCTAATAAAGCACGAGAAATGCCGTGACGAACTGCACCAGCTTGGCCAGAAGGACCGCCACCAGCTACAGATGCGATAACATCATATTGTTCAACTGTACCAGTTAAATTCAATGGTTGTTTTACGATTAATTCTAATGTTTGACGACCAAAGTATTCAGCTAAGCCACGATTATTAATAGTGATATTACCTGTGCCCGGTACTAGACGCACTCTAGCAACGGAAGATTTTCTACGGCCTGTGCCGTAATATTGTGCTACTGCCATTTATATGCCTCCTCCGAATTATCTAACGTCTATTTCCAAAACTTCAGGTTTTTGAGCTGCATGTGGATGCTCAGCACCTGCATATACGTTTAATTTACGATACATTTGAGCACCTAATTTATTTTTAGGTAACATGCCTTTTACTGCAATTTCTACAACGCGTTCAGGTTGTTTTGCCAACATATCAGCAACTGGGATGAAACGAGTGCCACCCACATAACCAGAATGACGGAAATAAGTTTTTTGCAATAATTTTTTACCTGTTAAACGAATTTTTTCTGCATTAATAACAATTACATAATCACCTGTATCTACATGTGGTGTAAATGTTGGTTTATGTTTGCCCCGAAGAACTTTAGCTACTTCGGCAGCAAGGCGTCCTAAAGTTTTACCTTCAGCGTCAACAACATACCATTTGCGTTCAATTGTGCTCGCATTGGCCATAAATGTAGTTTTCATGCTGCTTTTCCTCCTAAATTACGACTAAATCTACCAAAAAGCTACCTATCTGCTTCCGGGGCTAATGGAAACTAGATAAAAGCTTACTTAAAAAATTATACAGACTTTTACAGATAATGTCAACATATCAAAGGGTATTAATTCTACCCTAACGTTTGCCGTGTTACATGTTCCATGAAAATTTTCATAGTTTCCCATTTGGAGTTACCTTTACGATATACAAAGCATACTTGCAAATTTAGCGGTTTTTGTAACTCGTAGTATCCCTCAGTAATTCCTAATTCAGTTAAGAATCGTTTAGACACCATGGCACCGGCTTTATTCTTTTTACAATAATCTACCATCGCATATGGATTAGATAAGCGACTGCCATGTGGTTTATCATGTTGTGACACTTCAGAGAAATAGCTTCTCATCGCACGACTCATAAAGTATTTAGGCGGATAAGCTACTAAAGGCGATTCCACAATTTGACGAATCGTTACTTTTTGATCTGCTGGCAAATTAGTTATCAATGGCGCGTAATAGACGATATTATCATCGCGAAGAGCTACACTTTCATACATGCTCATGTCTTTATTATTTGGCAAATATACAAAACCAATATCGATGCGATTTTCACGAAGATCCAAAAGCATTTCTTCTTCTTCCATATCAAACACGCTAATTGAAAAGTCTGGATTGTCCCCTGAAAAATGTGCCACAAAAGAATTCAAGCGAATATCACCCATACTACGCAATATACCTACATTGAGTACAGGTCGTTCTAGTTTACTCGATAAACGAATCGTATGTACTGCCCGTTCTAAACTTCCAATAATATGTTCTGCTTCTGGTAAAAAACGTTCGCCTTCTTGTGTTAAGCAACTACCTCTTGTGGAACGAGCAATTAATTTTACGCCTACCAATCGTTCTAATTTTTTCATCTGTGCACTAAATGCAGATTGTGTAATATTCATAGATTGGGCCGCTAATGTGAAATTCCCCATTTTATTGTAGGCTATAAAGCTTTGTAATTCCTGTAGAGTTGGTAGTTCTTTCATGTTGAAACCGCTCCTTATTCGAACTTAATCAATTTATTTTATAAATCAACTATGATTTCTATTTTAATGGTTTTATTATAGCATATTTTAAAATTTTTCATACTCTTTTTTAGTATTAATTATCTTAATATATACTATTAAATAGGTTCTAAAAATTTCTATGATAGACCGACATGAATCGCAGTGAACCACATCGTTGTAATTTATATAGGTACTCTTTCTATCATCATAACATCACCATGTATAGCTCATATATTATATAATACATTTAATAGTTTAATTATACGTAATGGTATATGTTAATCCAATGAGACTACTAATACCTGATTAGTCATACATAATAACTGATTAAGCATGCATACTGATAATCCATACATGTAGTAAAGAAAAAAATAATTTACTTTCTACATGCTCCAATACATAGTATCCCCTACCGACCACAACACAATACGTACACATGCTCTATAAAAATAATCCTCATAAGAGGAATAGACATGATCGCTTTTCCTAATCACACGTGCTTTATAAAGAAAGCTACCATATATTCACTAACGATAGGCCCATATGCACATAGCCTCAAGGAAAAGCTAACAACCAATATGGCCTACTATACAGGTTGTTCTATATTAAAATTGCAACCTATCCTCAATGGCCCAGGCGTAACCGTACCATACAATATATAAAACAGACAGACCTATCTAATTTAAATGTGTATAGAATTCTAAATCAATTAATACAATGAATTGACACTCATCACGCAACGTGCTATGATAGGTGAGTACTATTTTATGTACATGTTTTTATTTAATATATGAGGTGATGTATAACATGGCAACGAGAAGAGAAGCACGATTTAAGTTATGCCGTCGCTTTGGTGTGAACGTATTCGGTCATGCGAAGGCTTTAAAACGTGTTAAGAAAGACCAACGACAAAAAAAATTATCTGAATATGGTCTTCAATTACTAGAAAAACAAAAAGTTAAAGCGTATTACAATTTATTAGAACGTCAATTCGTACGCTATTATGATAGAGCTAAAAAAATGCCAGGCGTTACTGGTCAAAACATGTTAATCTTATTGGAATGTCGTCTTGACAACTTGGTATATCGTATCGGTTTTGGTAATTCTATTCGCCAATCCCGTCAAATGGTAAACCATGGTCATATTTTAGTCAATGGCCGTCGCGTTGATATTCCTTCCTACCAATGTAAAGTTGGCGATGTCATCGAACTTCGTGAAGCATCTCGTGAAAACGAAATGTTTAAATCCAACTTCCAAGAATTGAAATCTTTTGATCTTCCTTACATTACTAAAGAAGAAGAAGCTTTCAAAGGTACATTAACACGTCTTCCACAACGTGAAGAACTTCCTATCGAAGTAAACGAAACACTTATCGTCGAATTGTACTCAAAATAATTTGGCGTCACCAAAACCGCTTTTCTACGGAAAAGCGGTTTTTTTATATACCCACAGAGATTATATGCTCACATGCTTCGCCCTAATAGATTGGTCTATCTTGGAAAGCATCTATCGATAAAACTCTCATCTATTTCCTTTGTGTTTTTACTCACGTTGCTAGCTGAGTCTCTGCGGTCTTTGCTAAATTAGAACTATGTAGATACCTATCCTTCCTTGTACAGTCTATATCTATCCCCTATACCGCTATGTCTATCTAGTAAAGAAAATCATGGTGTAATAAAAAAACTTTCATAACTTATGAATTGCTCTAGTTAATAATAAATGCTATAATTTTCTTGACTTTAATCAAATCATAAGGAGGAGACAAATGAAACGATTTTTATTGTTAGTAGTAAGCATCCTATTAATTGGTGCTCTTACCGCTTGTGGTCTACAATCTGGTTCAACTGGTTCCACATCAAAAGACACAATCCGCATCGGACAAACTTGGGTCATTGGCGGCACAGACCCTACCGATTCCTCTGTACCATGGGGATTAACTAGCCACGGTGTTTCAGAAGGCGTGTATATGCTTGATGAACACGGCAAATTGGTAAGTCGCTTTGTCAAAAGTATCCAACAAGTCGACGACACTACTTGGAACGTAGTGATGAAAGAAGATGCCAAGTTCTCTGATGGTAGTAAGGTAGATGCTAAAGCATTATGTACTGCTATGAATATGATTCAAGAAAAAAATAAGTTGTCCAATGCCACAGCCGGGGTAATGAAATTTGACCCTACTGGTGAATTTACTTTTACCATTAAATCAGAACGACCAACCATGGCGATGGATTCCGTCTTAGCAGAATGGTCAAATGTAGTATTTAAACAAGATGGGGATAAATTTATTTTTACTGGTCCTTATGTAATTCAATCATTAGATGCAGAAAATAAAATTGTATTAGCCCCTAACAAATATTATCCTGATGCAGATAAACGAAAAAATGTAGAAATTCGTACATTTAAAGATGCGTCAGCACTTAAATTGGCCTTTGAAAGTGGCGATATTGACATGGCCTTTACTGTAACACCAGATGTAGCAGATATGCTTACAAGTGAAGGAAAAACAGTAAAAACTATACCAGCAGGTTACCAATATTTTGGCATGTGTAATCTAAAAGAAGGTCCTATGGCGGATCCAACTGTTCGCAAAGCTATCAACTTAGGATTGAATCGTGAAGATTATATTAACGTGTTAAAAGGCGGCCGTGTGGCTACTGGTTTATTTGCTTCCTATTATGATTTTGCAGGAAAAGAAAAAGTTGTATTCAACAAGGAAGAAGCTGCTAAATTATTAGAACAAGCAGGCTATCATAAGAATGCTTCTGGCATGCTTGAAAAAGATGGACAACCATTAACTGTTCGCTTAGTAACTTATACATCCCGTCCTGATCTCGGATTAATTGTGCAAGTAATGGCTTCCCAATTAAAAGAATTAGGCATTGAAACAACTAGCTCAATTGTAGATAATATTGATCAATTCAAAAAATCTGGACAATTTGATATCATGGTATATGCACAACATACAGCCCCTACAGGAGAACCTAGTTTCTTCCTTAATCAATTCTTCAGAACCAACGAATCAAACAATACAATGGGCTATTCTAACCCAGCCGTTGATCAGTTGCTAGACCAAATGGGCACTGAAAAAGATAGAGCCGTAAGAAATAAATTGGCACAAGATGTACAGCATATTCTATATGAAGATGCGCCAGCATTATTCTTGGTAGACCCAGATTGGCATATTGCAGTAAGCGATAGTATCAAAGGGTATGAACCATATGGTGGTGACTATTATATAGTTAACGCAAAATTGGGCTTCTAACAATAAGAAGAGGATACCTTTTCAGGTATCCTCTTTTTTCGTTTATAATCAGGAGAATCTATGTTATTTATAAAACAACTAATAAAATGGCTATTAGGCTTTTTCGTCTTAAGCTTTTTATTTTTTATCTTAGTACGCACTATACCTGGTGATCCAGTAACTCAATTATTAACCACGTATCAGCTCCCTCACACAAAGGAAAATATTGAGTTCTTAACAGTTTCTTTTGGTCTTGATAAACCTTTATGGTATCAATATGGGTATTGGATTATCCACTTTGTGCAAGGAGATTGGGGTAATTCTTTCATTACAGGACACGATGTGCGCGTAGAAATCATACGACGTGTACCACTATCACTTACAATCGGTCTAGGTGGTGTATTATTAGGGGGATTTTTTGCATTTATCCTAGGCTATGCCGCCGCATGTAAACCAAAAGGATTTTGGGATCGCGCTAGTCGTGCCTTATCATTATTCGTGCAATCAGTGCCGTCCTTTATGACCGCCGTCTTTGTAATTTATTTACTAAGTGTATATTTTCAAGTTGTAAAAGTATATAGTAATATCACCGCAGCTACCATACTAGCATTACTATTAGTTGCTCTAGGAACAACCGGTGAATTATGCCGCGTCATGCGAAGTCATTTTTTAGAAATTGCCCATACACCGTACATATATTTTTCTCGTTGTCGTGGGTTTAAGCGAAATACATTGCTCTTACGCGACGGTCTTCGTCCCGCTCTTATTGCTTTAATTTCTACGATGGTAGGTCGATTTTCATGGGTTATCGGTGGTACTGCCGTTGTTGAATTTGTATTTGCCATTCCTGGGGTAAGCTTATTTTTAGTACAAAGTATTGCTGCGAAAGATTATAACATTATCCAATCGTATCTTTTATTCATCCTTCTATGGATGGGAATCGTTCACGCTATTTGTGCCTTACTCACATATTTGTTACGAGGAGGAGTTAGATGAAAAAAAATATAGCCATATTGCTATTATTCGCCATTTTATTGGTCTTAGTAGCCACACAACGACATATGGATATGGTGCCCGTAAATCTAATGGATAAATTAGCTCCTATCAGTATGAATCATATTATGGGTACCGATATTTTGGGTCGAGATATATCTGAACTCATGTTAGTCGGATGTTTGCGTAGCTTTTTAGTTGTCATCATTGCCGGTACGATTAGTTTGTCCGTCGGTGTTACCGTAGGCATCCTAACTGGCTATTTTCAAGGAAATATTTCAATGCTATTACAATTCGTAACAGATTTTCTATTGATTATACCGACTTTCATTGTAGCCCTCTTGGTAACGGCTGTATTTGGATTACATCCTGTTAGTGCCGGTATTGCCTTAGGTCTCTGTCAAATGGGACATTTCGCCAATCATGCAGCCGCATTAACTAAGGAGATTAAGAAAAAAGAATATATTTCTATTTTGCACATTATGGGGTACTCACGGCCACGAATCCTTATCCGCCATATCCTTCCCAGCGTATTACCTCTCGTATTTCCTTATTTCGGTTCCATGGCGTCTTCCAATATTTTACAATACGCGTCCTTAGCATTTATTGGACTCGATAGCGATATTACAAAACCTGATTGGGGTACTATGCTCTATCAATATCGCGTTTATATTGTAAACGAACCATTATTAATCATCTGGCCTAGCCTTGGTATTTTCTTAATGGCTATCATTTTTCAATTTCTCTTTGATACACGAAAGGTGGAAACATCATGATCGACGTCAAGGACTTACAAATCACGATTGGCAATCGTCCCATTATACATCATGCTAATTTTACCGTAAAAAATCAGGAAATCATCGGCATTGTCGGTGCCTCCGGTTCAGGGAAATCAATGATGATGAAAGCCTTGATGGGATTATTGCCCTATGGTGCACAGGCACAGGGACAAGTGCGGTATGATGACGGTGAATATATGGATATCAACGAAATGCACCAATCCTATAAAGGACACACCCTATGTATGCTTCCCCAAGATTCCATCAACGGCCTTCACCCTTACAAAACCTTAGAAACACAAATGGAACAAACCTTTCAACACCATCACCTTAAAGGAGGTCGCGAAAAAATACAAACCATTTTTAACGAATTAGGATTACCCAATGACGAACGATTTCTCTCGTCCCATGCTAGATCTCTTTCTGGTGGTATGCGGCAACGCGTAGCCATTGCTCTTTGTCTTGCTGCAAATCCTGACATTCTCATTGCCGATGAACCAACTACGAGCTTAGATGCCATTAACCAATTAAAATTTATTACCATCTTAAAAAAATTGCACACCCACCATGCACTTTCACTGTTAGTAGTCAGCCATAATATCGCCTTAGTGGCACAAATTGCACAACGATTATGGGTCGTGCACCAAGGCACTATTATTGAAAGTGGTCCCACAAAAGAAATATTGGAGCATCCTCATGAAGTGCATACGAAAACACTTGTAGAAGGCTGTAAACGTCTGTACGGAGGGATCTTATGAAACAATTAGTAGGAAATAATCTATCCAAAGTCTATTATGAAAGAGGTCTGTTTTCTGTACACAAAAAAACAGCCTTGTACCCATTAGATATTTCTATCGACAAAGGAGAAATCGTTGCCTTAGTAGGAGAATCAGGGTCTGGCAAATCTACCTTAGCCAATATACTAGGCTGTTTAACAGCTCCCTCTACGGGAGAGTTGTACTATGAAGGTCATTTAATTAAGCATCCTTTAACAGGGCCCTTGCGACTCGACATACAAATGATTTTTCAAAACCCCTTTACCACTTTGCATCCATTCCACACCATTCAACAAAGTCTAACGGAACCAATTCGTCTACACAAAATCGTGCGCATGTCTGAAGAAAATGACTATATTCATGGATTATTAGAACGTTGCCATCTGAAAGATGATATTTTACACCGCTATCCATCTATGTTATCCGGTGGACAATTACAACGTGTGAATATCGTTCGTGCCTTGAGTCTTAAGCCTAACATACTCATTGCTGATGAAATCATTACTGCCCTTGATATCCCTGTAGCCCTAGATATACTCGACCTGTTAAAAGATTTACAAGAAGAAAAAAATCTATCTATGGTATTTATTTCTCATGATTTAGGGGCTGTCAAGAAAATCGCTAATCGAGCCATCGTTTTAAAAGAAGGCGTCGTGCAAGAAGAAGACACTATTTCTAATCTTTTTTCACACCCCCAATCTGCTTATACAAAAGAATTGCTAGCGGCGATTCCTGTAATATAAGGATTGTACGTCGCACTCTACGGATTACCTTTTCTTAGTGTGCACGTATATATGAGGTAATGTGTATAAAAACCTATTACCTTCCGTTGAAAATAATACAATGTATCTATGACGTATCTATATGGCATAGGGTAGGGCCACGTAGTCTTCTTTACAAAACGCAATACGCCAATGAGGCACAAAAACGTCTTATTACACGATATATCAAGTGTAATAAGACGTTTTTATTTGTTATGTAATTAGAATCTACCCTAATGTACTACAATCATACTATAGACTGTGACTATGCTTTCTGACTCTATTATACCCTTACACACAATCTGACTCAGTAACTAGTGAAAATATGTTACTCACTAGTTACCACATATACTTGTGCAAAATACCATACCTATTCTACTTTACGGTACTGTTTGATACCTTGTACAATGCACCAAGAAAGCAAAAATAAAGCACATAATACGGTCGCCATCATACCTGCTAACGACGTATTATAGTATACGGCTAGAGAAATGCCGAGTATACTTCCTATAATACCGATGATAATACTGATGATAATTCGTTTACCTAACGTCTTTGCCCATAATGCGGCTACCATAGCAGGTACAATCATAAAGGCAATGAGGAGGATTGAGCCAACTGCCTGAAAGGATACAACCGCTGTTAGCGACACTAAGGACATAAGTCCATAATATACGAGTAGTGGTGAAATATAGCTTAATTTGGCAAAGGTTTCATCAAATGTAGCCACCACTAATTCTTTATAGAACAAATAGACCATAGATAGATTGATAATTACATTGATGCAAGAAATGTAGAGGGCTTTTGCCCCCATATCAATATCCCCAATAAACCATCGATCAAACGGAGCGAAGGCTAGTTCGCCCAACAATACAGCATCCGTATCCAGCTGTACATTAGCACCGTATAAATTAATCAAAATGACAGAACAACTAAAGAAAAAGGGAAATAATAATCCCAATGCCGAATCAGGTGCCACTAATTTCGTCTGTATCAATAATTCTGTCCCCCATACGGTCAATAGGCCCATTAACGTAGCCCCTATCAATAACCATGGTGAATGTAAATCTTGAAAGATGAAAAATGAAATGACAATGCCTAATAGGACAGTATGACTGATTGCATCTGTCATCATCGACAACTTTCTTAAAATCAAAAAGTTGCCCAATACAGCACAACTGATAGATGTGCCGATAGCAATGAGGATAATTTCAATAAAAGGCGTCATATCACTCATCTCCACAACAATCCACGCTTAGGTGCTACTAATAAACTAATAAAGGTAATACCAGAAATCACAATGGCAATCGATGGTCCCGTTGGCATCCGATGCAGTAAAGAGCTAATAATCGTACCTGTTGCTGCACTACTAGCACCTAATATGGCAGCTAATATAACCATAGACCGCAAATGCGATGTCCATTGTCTAGCACTCACTGCTGGTGCAATTAATAGAGCACTCATCAAAATGATGCCCACCGATTGAATCGATAACAATACGGTGATCATAGATAGAATGCCTAGCATATATTGATAGCGATGACAAGCAATTCCTACAGTCCGTGCATAGTCGCTATCAAAGGTCATATACGATAATTCTTGCCACCGCCATATGATCAATGCTAAAATCATACAGCCTAATACACCAATAAATACCACATCATGTAATAAAATCGTTGAAGCTTGCCCCAATATAAATCGATTTAATCCTGCTTGATTTGCATTATCCGTTTTTTGTACGATGGTCATTAATACTAACCCAAACCCAAAAAAGCCAGATAATATCGTCGCTAATAATCCATCGGACGGTAAACGAGTTCGCTTTTTAATCATCAAAATCGTCATAATCGCCACAGTCGCTGATAGTAACGCGCCCAATAATTGACCGCTTAATTCTTTCACACCGCTCCATAAAAAAGCACCTACAATGCCTGGATAAGATGCGTGGGCCACGCAATCACCTACTAATGCTTCCTGTCGCAATACAATAAAACAGCCAATGACACCGGATAAAGCACCCAATAGCGATGTGCCACAGAGAACAACTAAAAACGTGTAATCATTCACCAATACCGATAGGGCCTGTATATATTCACTCATTTGCTTCACTCCACGGCAAGAATGTACGCCGCACTAACTCATCATGAAAGATGTCTTGTACCTTGCCTACGCCTATCATATACCGATTCAAACAAATTACTTCATTAAAATATGCTTTCACCGTATGTAATGCATGGTGAACCACTAAAATAGTTTTTCCCTGTTTTTGCATGTCTTTCAACATGCCTACAATCATTTCCTCAGTCTTAATATCAATGCCTTTAAAAGGCTCGTCTAATATATAGACCTCTGCTTCTTGTGCCAACGCCCGTGCCAGAAACACTCGTTGTTGCTGTCCTCCAGATAATTCATTGATTTGCCGCTCTTGAAATTCATCAAGTCCTACCTGATGAATACATTGAGCTACTATATCTTTATCTTGTTGCTTAGGACGTCGAAACCAACCTAATTTACCATATCGCCCCATCATGACAATATCAAACACCGTCGCTGGAAAATCCCAGTTCACAGAATTATTTTGAGGAATATAGGCTATATATGGTTGTGCTTCTTTAAACGTTCTTGCTCCGTGAATATGATAAGTAATCTGGCCTTGTCGAGGTTCCAACAAATGTAGAATGGCTTTTAATAGCGTGGATTTACCAGCCCCATTAGGCCCGACAATCGCCATTAACGCCCCTTTAGGAATATCTACACTTACCCGTTCTAATACAGGATCACCATCATAGGCCACTGTTACATTATCTACAGTAATTACTGGTTCCATACATAACCTTTCTTTTCAATCACTACCTATCGTAGGGCCCCTGTAATAGTTTGAATATTCTTCTTATACATACCAATATATGTGCCTTCTGGTGTGTCGCTACTACCAAGAGAATCGGAATACAATTCGCCGCCAATAACAACATCTTGTCCTTTAGCCTTTACCGCTGCTTGCAAGGATTCAATTGTTTTGGTCGGTACAGAGGACTCTACAAAGATTGCTTTAATATGATGTGCTACAATAAAATCTGCTAATTCAGAAATATCTCCCGTACCTGCTTCGCTAACCGTACTAACACCTTGCAATCCTTTTACAGTAAATCCATAATCCCGTGCAAAATAAGAGAATGCATCGTGAGCCGTTACCAACACACGTGACGTTTCTGGTACTGTAGCCACTTGTTCATGAATATACGTATCTAGTTCATCTAATTGGGCTATATACTTTTTCGCATTGGCTTCATATAGCGCAGCATGGGCAGGATCTTTTTTAGATAATCCTTTAGCAACTGCCTCTGCAGCTAATTTCCAATTAGCTACAGAAAACCAAATGTGAGGGTCTTTTACCGTAGTACCACCTTCTTCAAAATCTAGCAAGGTAGCTGGATCAATGGCATCTCCTACACGGATAATTGATTTCTTTTGTTTTTCCAAGTTATCAAAAATGGCTCCCATTTTCCCTTCCAAATGTATGCCATTATATACGACTATATCAGCTTTGTTCATAACCTCTACATCGCCTGCTGTCGCTTGATATAAATGAGGGTCTACCCCTGCTTTCATAAGGCCTTGCACCTCAACTTGATCACCGCCAATTTGTTTTACTAAATCGGATAGCATAGTTGTAGTGGCTACCACTTGCAATTTATGACTATCCCCCGTATTTCCTTGTCCCGTATCTTGTGTATTTCCACAACCAGAGGCAAGAATGACAAAACTTAATAAAATGAAACATTGTATGCCGATCGATTTGATAATTTTTTTCATATACCTGTTCATATTAGCACCTCCTTATTTTCTTTATGATAACTATTATCATTTAACAATATATTAGCATATAAATTTTTATTTGTAAACATCTTAACATCATCTGTCGAAATTTTTCTATAAAACCCTTTAAATTTAACATTTATAGGAATTTATCGTATATTATAGGCTATTTTACAAATGTATATTTTAAAATTATTAATTGATTATTATTATCATATAGTGATTCTTCATTATCGATAAAATAAATATAACTAGATAGATAATAGGGGCTTTCTGTTAGTAAAATACTTGTAAAATATGAACATGTGTTATATAAAAAAATAAATATACTATTATATCTATAAGGAGTAATCAGTATACTTCTTTTTTTCTAGAATATTTACAATTTTTACAACTTATATTACAATTTTAATAATTATTCATAGTATCTACAAAGGAGCATACCATGCTACAATCTATATTTTATTTTATAATGGCTGGCCTTTGTGAAATTAGTGGTGGCTATTTAATATGGCTCTATGTGAAAGATGACAAAAGTCTTTTTTATTTTTTAGCAGGATCTCTTGTACTCATTGCATATGGAATCATCCCTACATTACAAACGGCCAACTTTGGTAAGGTCTACGCCGCCTATGGTGGTATTTTTATCGTTTTATCAATTCTATGGGGCTGGGCAATCGACGATATCATGCCAGATAGGTATGATATAATTGGCGGTATCGTATCTTTAATTGGCGTCTATATTATCATGTATGCCCCACGATAGGATATTCATTCTATTTACTATTACAAAGGAGTTTTTTTATGGCTAAACGACCCGCATTTCTCTATCTTTCAAATAATGTAGAAGAAAAAAGTTTTGAATTTACATGGCACAGTGGATTTGCTCGTTCTCAAAAGCAAAAATCCATTGCCGAATGGCACACCGCTATCCAGCAAAGCTATCCACAAGCTAACATATTAGAAGTATCTACTAAATCTACTAACCCATGGGGCGTAAAAGCGAGTGCTTTCAGATTAAGCACATGTATAGCCGGCCATTTCTATACAGTAGAGCAATTATATCAAAAAAGCAAAGTCTTTAAACATCACGGTGCTCAGTGGGGCACTATATCTGAATCAGAAGATTCTGTAACCTTAAAACAAACCATGCGACGATTACATAACGAAGACACCTTAACTGGTTTCTGTTTTCAAGACAAAGCATTTCCATTACAACCAACTAGTTTTTTCTATAATTGGTTATACATAATGGTACTATCAGCGCCTGAAAATTCTGCTATCGCCGATGAAATTGCTAAGTACGACATCTTTACAGATATTGAATTTAATCCGAAGCGATCTGCTAGCACACAAGCACAAGCCTGTGCTATCTACAAGATGTTGAGAGAGAATGCTACTACTATAAGCCAATTAAAAGAAATCATTCACTCACCCGAATTATTTTTAGCTACTGTATATTCTGATAACCACTAAAAAGAGTATCATTTCATCATGATAACGTGATGTATTGGTGTTATACATTCATACCTCTACAAGCGATGATACAGATTCTCTAAAAAAATAATTGAAAATAGAGTTAAATACAAATATTTATATGAAGTATTTGATAAATACCATGAAATGTCATTAGAGACGACAGATAGGCATGCTGGAATGGTAAAAGAAGCTATGGGAGAGTATAAGGTATAGTATTTATAGAAGGAATAAAACTAAAAAAGATATTTTTATATCAGATTATAAAAATTTTATTAAGAATAATAAAATAGAGCTTTCCAAAGACGTAAGTGTTCTGATAAAAAAGTAATTAAATTATAAGATATGGTAATACTTATTTATGTATATTCTCTATCCATGACGAGTTAGCAAGGCATACCTAATTGTATGTCTTCACTAGACTTTTACACGTTCTACTACACGCAATCCTATAGGTATACGAAAACGGCGATAACCGAAGTTATCGCCGTTATTGCATTGGACGATGATAGAATTGAACTTTTCTCATCCACTTGTAAGACGAATGCTATATCACTCCCCCTACGTATGTATATCTAGTTACACAAGGTATACCTAGTTATATTCTTTTTTTACTATCGTAAATAACATAGCTTACTGTTACACACGGATACCTAGTTGTATGTCTTCACTAGCTCTATTTCACGTTCTACTACGCACAATCTTATAGGTATACGAAAACGGCGATAACCGAAGTTATCGCCGTTATTGTGGTGGACGATGACAGGATCGAACTGCCGACATCCTGCTTGTAAGGCAGGCGCTCTCCCAGCTGAGCTAATCGTCCATATATATTGGTGACCCGTGGGGGAATCGAACCCCCGATACCGCCGTGAAAGGGCGGTGTCTTAACCGCTTGACCAACGGGCCATAAATGGTGGCTCACCCGAGATTCGAACTCGGGACACCCTGATTAAAAGTCAGGTGCTCTGCCAACTGAGCTAGTGAACCATATATAAAATTGGCAGGGGTAAAAGGATTCGAACCTTTGAATGGTGGAGTCAGAGTCCACTGCCTTACCGCTTGGCGATACCCCTTCAAAAGTGACTTTACCCAAAAACAAAATGGCTCCCCGAGTAGGACTCGAACCTACGACCGATCGGTTAACAGCCGATTGCTCTACCAACTGAGCTATCGAGGAATGTATGGAGCGGGAAACGAGATTCGAACTCGCGACCCCCGCCTTGGCAAGGCGGTGCTCTACCACTGAGCTATTCCCGCATACAGAACCGAAGACAATCATAACACAATCGCTATAGACTGTCAAGCCGACTTACACATCTCGTTCTTGACTGCTTTATAATAATAACAAATCGCCTAGGCATTGTCAACACTTTTTTAGTCTAATTCTCAATGTTTATCGTTACGGCAACTCGAAAAGCACCTAAATAATTCATCTTAGCACCGTGAGCCACCTAGCTAGCATGACAGAAATAGCCCTACTCACCGATAGACACGAGACAACAATATCCAGTGCGATTTAATCACAACTCTATTTCTTACTGAGTAGGATCTACCATAAAATAGTAAAATACGCATTCTAGTAACAACACGATTTCTTGACGAATACGACCTACTACTAAAATGTAGTATAAATTAACTACTATATACCGACAGTGATACTCCTTATTTAATGACTACCTACCACTAAAACGTTTGGTATGGGTAAATGTAGCGATCCAAAGCCATAACCAATCGCATTGCATCTAGTAAGACATGTTTCCATCTCCTCTATGCTAGACACACTATAAGTAGCCAAGGTTTTCACTAATGCAGCTCCAGTAGGTGTAACTAATTCACCCATAACGTGCGTCGTAAAAGTCGGTATTCCCTGCAATAATTGCTCTGTAGCCGGTGTCGGCACTGGCATCCACCCATGGTCACAATACACTTGGCCCGTACCGACATGTAGGGGCGATATGACTAATTCACTGGCTCCTATGTATTCCATGCCAATCATCGTTCCTACTATATCAATGATACAATCAATGGCGCCCACTTCATGAAAATGTACCTTATCAATAGATACGCCATGAACAGTAGCTTCTGCTTCACCTAGATGAGTAAATGCGGCTATGGATTTTTCTTTCACCCAGTCAGATAGATCACTGTGACGAATGATATTCACAATATCTCCATAATTGCGTTTTACTCCATGCGATACGATTGGCGCTACGCCGATTAATTTAGTAATCGTTCTCCCCCAGTGCCGTATAGTCCGTTTCCATACAGGTTGATGCGTGATAGCATGCAAAGCAACATCAAAAAAGGTGCCCTTAATTCTCACATCGCGTTGTTCAGTTATGGGTCTATAATGATTTACAATGACTTTGTCAGATTGTTTCACGGTCTCTCTTGCATGGGGCCCCTCATCATGTATGATATGATTGTCATCAGCCATTTCTTCTGTCTTATCATCTAACCTCACAACCTGTAACATACTTTCACACCCATTCATCTCATAGGAGCGAGGCTGATAGATATAGTCAAATCCTGCCAGATGTAATTTTTCAATTTCCTTCTGAAAGTACGCAAAAGGGACGCCATAATCTAATAAGGCGCTCACCATCATATTCCCACTAATACCAGAAGTACATAAGGCATATAATTTCATTTGCTAATTCCCCACTATACTACGTTTACACTGCTTACTATATCCTAAGTTTACGCTTTGCCCTTTTTATAATTATCTGGGTTTTCTTGTCGTTCATTACCTGGTCCATCTTCTGCGGCCGCTACATTTGCTTCCACAAAAGTTTTCATATCGTTGAGCATATGCATAGATGCGTCGAGAATCGATAATCCCATAGTAGCACCTAGTCCTTCATCAATCGATAAATCATAATATAAATAAGGTTTCATCTGTAAATACTTCATTTGTTCTTGATGCACCGCATCATCATAAGCGGCAGATGGGAATACATACTCTATTACATTGGGTTCTATCGCCGTAGCCGCTACGACAGCTGCCCCTGTTATAGCATTATCAAACACAATCGCCATTCGGCAAGCCGCTGCACCTAGTACAAATCCCACTAAGGCTGCTATATCTGCTCCAGCTAGACGCACTATATCGTCTATGGTATCTGCTGTTTCATTCATCACAGATGTATCTATATAAGTACTATCATTGTCTATCTCTAGTTTCTTATGATACGCAGCGAGTAGCGTATCTACTGCAACCCCTGTTACCTTTGCCGTAACCAATAACGCTTGCAAATAGGCTCCTTCGCCAATATGCCCTAGGGCAACGGCTTCGATGCCCTCTTCGTGCAAACGCTTCGCCCATGACACACCGATGGCTATCGCTTCTTGGCACTCCTGTTTAGATAATGCCTTTTCTCCTGATCCTTTCACAACGGGCATGGTAGCAATGGTTGACAAGTCCGATGTATCACACCCAAGGCCAACATCCACTACATACACAGGAGCTTTCAATTTACTAGCGCCCCCCTGTGTGGCTGTACGTCCTTCGTGAAAGCGCGTTACGCGCTGTAAACTATGTGCCATATCCGATGTAGGACCTACATGATCTGCGCAGAACAGAATCACGCCATATCGTAAATCATGCGGTTTTGGTTCTTTATAAATACCTGCTAATCGTTCAGCGATAACCTCTAATTGTGCCAAACTATAAATCGGTTTCGTTAAATTATCAATTCGTTCACGACATGCTTTCATTGCCTCTCTATCAAGTGTGCCTACCGTCATGCCATCACGATTCCATTCTATTGTATTAGGTATGCTCTGTGCCATCATTATACCCCTTTCATAGTTCTATACATGTGTACTGCTAAATCTAACATGCCCATTTGGATAGAACCACCCGATGCTTCACCTAAGCAAAGGCCCAAATCCACATAGGCGGCTAGACCCATCTTAGCCAACGCATTTTTATGAGCTTTTTCAGCCGATAAATGAGAGGCCATCACATAATCCATAGACATAGGTACTAAGGAATGAGCCACCATGGCGCAAGCAGTCGTATTGAATCCGTCAATAATCACCATGCATTTATGGGCAGCAGCACCCAAGATAACGCCCACAATGCAAGCAAATTCAAAACCACCTACGGCCGCTAGGATGCCCAATCCATCGGTTGATGGAATGTCCTTGTATTTTACCAACGTGTCATGTACTACCCGTTGTTTCAATTTCAATCGTTCATCGGAAATATTACTGCCTCGTCCTGTCGCTTCGTCAGCTGTTAGGCCCGCAAATTTAGCAGTCATCAAGGCACTAGAGGTAGTATTGGCAATCCCCATTTCTCCCACTAAAAATACGTTATAGCCTTCACTATGTTTTTCTTCTACCAACTGAATGCCTGCTTCGATGCCCTTAATGGCTTGCTTTTTCGTCATAGCTGGTTCTTCTAGAAAATTACGAGTTCCCATACCTAACTTGCACGATCGTAATCCTGGCACCCACGACATATCGGCAGCTACTCCCATATCGATGACTTCCATATCCGCTTCACAGTAGTTAGCCAGTGCGTTGGCGCCTGCTCCTTTAGGGATTAAGTAGTTTTGTGTCATGCCTACCGTTGTTTCAATAGGATAGGCACTCACGCCTAATTTGGCAATACCGTGATCTGCCGAGGCAATAATCATACATCGTTTCGGTGGCATCGGCGACACTTGCTCCGTCGCCGCCCCATATTGTGCTACCATAGGTACTAATTTACCATATGCTTCTACACAATCTCTTTGTTGCCATTCTTCTTTAATGGCGGTTTCAATATCTCTATTGCGCGCTGTAATCGCTGCACATGTTTCTTTAAACGTACTCATAGGTCCTCCTCTACGTCTTTACTTGACCATTAACTCTGTAAATGCATCTCTAATCGCTTTCGCTTTGCGCAAATATTCTTCTAACCCACGTCCTTCATCATCGGCCACTAACAATTCTTTCAATCTAGCCACTTGTGTTTCCACTTCGGTCAACTCACGAAGGACCGCCTCTCGATTTCCTCGCAAAATTTCTCTCCACATACTTGGATTGCCTGCACAAATGCGAGTGACATCACGGAACCCTCCTGCTGCTAATTGCATTCGAAATGTGCCATCCTCACCGCCACCGCCGACAACGGCTACGGTAGCCGCCATCAAGTGCGGCATATGGCTCACACTAGCTAAGTAGTCATCGTGTTCTTCTAACAGCACATGTATTACACGAGCCCCAAAAGCACGTCCCATATTACTCAATTCCTGTGCCACTTGTTCACTCCAACACGCCCGAGTCGGATCATCTAATACAATCCACGTGGTATGGCGAAACAGTTCCTTCGTGGTCATTTCAAAGCCACCTCGCTCTGATCCCGCCATAGGATGAATGGATACAAATCGCACACCTTCTGGAATCGCATTATACACAGCTTTTACAAAATTACGTTTCGCACTAGATACATCGGTCACCACCATGTCAGGGCGAAATAAATGGGCCGTTTCTGTAAATAATTTTGCATTTCTATCAGGCGGTAAGGCAAAGACGACAATGTGAGAATTCTCAATTATGTCTGTTACATCCGTGGAGGCACTACTGACACACCCATCGAGTAATGCTGCATCGCACACTTCTTGTCGCCGCGCATAGCCGATTACCTCATAATCGGTAAACGCTCGTAAGGCCTTTGCCATAGAACCACCTAATAGCCCTAATCCTATAATTCCCACCGTTGTACTCATATACGTCCCTCACGTTCTCTCTACTGCTATGTACCATCCCTGTATCTATACTACTACCATACTACCATGAGGTACGCAATCTGACAAAAGAACATTCCTCATATCGATATACTCTATTATACTCTATTTCACTACTATGAAAGTTAGGTGACTTCTATTTTTTCCTATAAAAATAGCAAAACCAAGTATGTACAAGGTTTTGCTACGTTGCATATTTCATTCAGTTGTAAAAAGCATGGCGGAGGATTAGGGATTCGAACCCTAGCGACGGTAACCCGCCCTAACGATTTAGCAAACCGTCCTCTTCAGCCTCTTGAGTAATCCTCCAAGCTTTACTTTGCTATAATACCATACTCACTATAGGTTGTCAAATATAATACTCGATATAGTTTTCTTTTTTCTTCGACGCCAATGAGGATTCATGCTCTGCTCGTTCTAATTGGTTAGGCTCTATCGTTCCCGCTTGTGGTTTTCGCACATACATATTTTCTGGATCCGTTTCAAAGATAATCATATCCGCAGGAATATCGTGTTTAATCACCAAATTACAGCCAATTTTTGTACGTGCCCCAATGGTAATATCTCCAAGAATTTTAGTGCCCGTACCAATCAGTACATTATCCTCAACTGTAGGATGTCGTTTCACGCGCTTTGACGACATACCGCCTAGCGTCACGCCATGAAACAACGTAACATCATCACCAACAATCGCCGTTTCCCCAATAACGACACCCATACCATGGTCAATGAACAACCCGCGTCCTATCGTGGCACCTGGATGAATTTCAATGCCTGTAACACGTCGTGCATGGAGTGCAATGCGTCGCGCTAGTATACACCAACCTCGCTTGTATAAGCGATGGGCAAAAAAATGCCAAAATAATGCTGTTATATGTGGATATGTCCATAGCACCATAATTACCGATGTGGCGGCTGGATCCACTTCCATAACTCGCTTTATATTATATTGTATTGTTTTCCATAATTGCCTCATACTACCCCTCATACTATCAATTTATGTACACCAAGCACTACTATCCCTATAACTTATACATAGAAAAACACTATATCTACGAATCGCAGTTAGACCATATACAAGTTCTGTGCTCATTTTATTGCATCTATATTCTTATATCATAGCATATAATCCAATGTCTTTCCTACTATGTAAAAATATTTTTATAGGTCTCATTATCGCTCTTTCTCATGGACACCCTATCCTACTATCATAGATGGGTGATACACACTACCTATCTCTTCCATTTCTATCTTGATGCTTTTCTATCCATATATGTTTCTATCTGTATACTTTTCTATCTTCATACAGCGCTATGATACTTAGTGACATCCATCTGATAGCAAGTAGTTACAAGTAGCGCCTATGTCGTATAAAAATCAGTTCCTTAGCCATCTTTCATAAAATAATGTATAATAAAGTATCACGTACTACTATGTAGTATTGAGCATCCATCACAGATGTACATTGATTGTATAGAATATGATAATTGATAGTATGCACGTATGACATACAGAGCCTGCTTCGTAGGTTTCTCATGTCATAAGCGCATATGTTACAGCAAGAAAGAGGTCATTATGAGCACTGGAAGAACTACAGAAGAATTACACGGTGTTACAGGATTAGGTCACACTACTACCTATCCTACCGATTATGCGCCACAAGTATTAGAAGCGTTCGACAATAAACATCCTGATAACGATTATTTTGTAAAATTTAACTGTCCCGAATTTACTAGTTTATGTCCCATGACAAAACAACCAGATTTTGCCACCATTTATATATCCTATGTGCCGGACAAAAAAATGGTAGAAAGTAAATCCTTAAAATTATATTTATTTAGTTTCCGCAACCATGGCGACTTTCACGAAGACTGTATCAACATCATTATGAAAGATTTAATTCGTCTGATGGATCCTAAATATATTGAAGTATGGGGAAAGTTCACGCCTCGTGGAGGCTTATCCATTGACCCTTTTGCCAACTATGGTAAACCTGGTACAGACTGGGAACAAACGGCCAAGGAACGATTACACTTTCACGACATGCAACCAGAACGTGTTGCCTATCGCTAAGAGTCATACTCTCACCCCACATACTATAAGCCCTTATAACACCAATTATGTCTAGTGTTATAAGGGCTTTTCTTATCCTTATTCTATAGGTATACATGTCACCATACAATAGGCTATAGTGGTTATCATGTTAACCTTCCTATATATCGTGGCTTATAAATCAGTCGCATCGTATGCTGCTTGACTTTCATAACCACCCTGCACCATACCATTTTATGGTTACCTAAAGCTAGGCACTTCTCATATGATAGAAAATTCTAACAGCACTATTCTTGGTTATACCTTTGATTTCTACTTATATGTCTAATAGCACTTTATAAGAAAAACGTTTTACGATCCTAGAAAAATCACCTAAAAAACGTACTATACCAGTTGCAATGAGCATAGATGTGGAAAATTCAAGGCGATTTTCTATAGCAATCATCTAATGAATAGCACCACAAGTTCTAACTTACATGCGCCCATGATAGGTGTTAAAACTAGCATAAATAGAATCCCGCGCGTTTTCTAATTCTTCTGGCGTAATATTCGCTAGATAATCATTAATATCTTCAATCATATCATCTACATAGGACTCTGTCATGCCATGACCCTTGCAGGCTTCTAATACCGATACACCTTCTGTAGCATTACAAAATAGGCATAGCATACCATAATTAACTAAAATTTCTGGAATCACGGGAGACAACGCTAACGCCTCCACTAGAGGCATATCTTTTCTAATCTTCATCAAGGCTCTTACCTCACTTATAGTATACGCAAACTTATTACGATTATGTCTTAAGTATACACCAATCATCTATAACAAGCTACCCAAATGTTCCTAAGAGTGCCTTTTCCCTTATAACATGATCTTCTATGCATCAACGCTAACCTACCTATGCTAGATGTATAAGAAGCAATTACGTTCAATAGAGTCTCTCACTATGCGCTCTTTCTAAAAAGCACATGTGAAAAAAATCATGTTATGTACCAATGATTACTCGTATCGTTTGATTACACACGTAACCAATACTGATCAATACCTTGCATAGCTCCCTTTTTATATCCCACTTCAGGAATCGTGCCGGCAAAGGTAAAACCAAACCGATGATGTAAGGCTATACTCGCCTGATTGCCCGACGTGATAACGGATACGACCAAATGCGTACGTTCATCGGCTCGTGCCAATCCTACAATAGTTTCCATTAACGCCGTCGCCACCCCTTGTTGTCGGTGCTCTGGATGCACATAGATAGACAATTCAACCGTACTTTTAAAAGCTTCTTTCACGCGATAAGCAGACAATGTGGCATACCCCAAAACGGTTTCTACCGCATCCACCGCCACCAGTACGATGTGATTATCCTGATGGTGTTCACGAAACCACACGCGCCATTCTGAAAGTGTGCGCTCTGTTAGATCAAGCGTTGCCACACCGTGTTGCACCTCATAATTGTAAATCGCTAAACAAGCTTGTATATCGGCCTCAGTACCGTTACGAATCTTCATTCTCTCTCCTTTATCAGCTAACTGGATGTAGCATTGACCAATCTAGCAGTAGCATTGCTATGTATGTGCGTTCTTTCCCTCCAATAAGTCCCTTATTTTTTGAGCTTCTTCCGTATCACACCGTTCACAAATCATAGCATAAAAATCACCAATATCCTCATCGTTGATAATATGCAACACCTGTGTATTCGTCAAGGCAATATGAATTAATTTCTGTCGCTGTGCATCATGCCACGCCGTCCAGTGTGATAATTTTTCTATAATTGAATGCGTACTTGCAAAGTTAACACTATCTTCCAATTGACTAATCAATTTATTCTTAGCCTTATCCTCTTCTGATTGCTTCTTCCAGTAAGCTTCCGTATCGCGATGACAGGCAAAGTGAACTTGTTCTAATCGTTCATTCACTGCGGTACGGTCAATAATGCATTCCACCAGCGAGGACAAATCGGACCCTTTAGAATAATCAGCGGGAGCAAAATATCTAATACGATGTTCCGTCAACATGCGACATACTTTTGTCCGATCACGCAAGGTAGAATCATAGACACCAATTGAATGACCGCCATTCGTGTTGACTAATTTCATGCAAGGAATATCTGTGTCACTATCGCCAATATACACCATATTGCGGAAGGGCACACGATATTCATCCGAACTAGTGTAATCATTGACAGCCTGATCATTCACATCTAAGGTGCCCTTTTCTATGCGAAACAAAAATTGTGTTTTATTGGTAAAGTTAACTGCTTGTGCTGGCCATACTGCCACGCCGGCTCGATCATAATAAAAGGAACTAGCATAAATTTTAGTGAACTCATGGGCAATGGGCGTGCCTTCAATCATTTCTTTAAGGCCCGATGAAATAATGTAATGCTCTACCTGGACTCCATGTTGCCTGCCATACTCATTCATGCGCTGAAACCACGTAGTCACCCCTGGGAACAACGTAACCTGTCGGCCATACCGTTGCAAACTATCTCTCGTTACCAACACTTTACCATGCGCCTTTTGTATCATCATATACATATAGGCCAAATTCTGATCCATTTCATTCCGTTCTGCCAGTTCATTAGAATCTTTCCAAAAATCAGAAATTTCACATTCCAAGGACTGAATAAACCCTTGGGCCTGCATATCACTAGGGGACAAGGTTTTATCAAAATCATAACAAATCGCCACAATAGGCAAACGAGTTTCCGCCTCATGTAGCAATTCTTCTTTATCCTTCTCCATACAAGTCCCATACTGATTTTTCTTTTCATAGCGCCCATGTCCATCTCGTCTACGAGATAGGGGGGCCTTATGCTGCTCTATAACAGGTGTTTCCTCTGAAAACTCTCTCGTCTTATCATCATTTCTTTTCCGTTTTGCCATTCCGTCGCCCCTCTCTACGCCTATGACTATGTACAATATGACTGTCTCATACAACTATTATCTATATCATACCATGTATGGCTGATTGTACCAATCACCTATATAGGTATGATACCTAATGGCACATATAGGGCTTTATCAAAGACTTTGTTTAAAAAGTTATTCCAACTAGGCACACATAAATGGTTTATCCCCTAGCAATAAGTGCAAATTGATATAAAGTATATTCTGACTAAATGTATTCATTTTCCAAGCTACGGGAATAAATACTATCAAACTAAGAGAAATCGAGAAATATAGCAGAAAATGAATACTCAAGATGATAGGGGAAAAAGCCCTCAATCCAAGACAAGTTGTATCAGAATACTTCTCAATATGTAACATATGTGTTGACAACTAAGAGAATTATGATAATTTACAAATTGCTTATCATTGTAAAATTTTAAATGAAGCTGGATTGATCGATTACTATAATGTTCAGTATGCTGATAACTCATTACACTTTTTTCAGTTGGTTCATTAACTTGGGAAGGACATGATTTTTTAGATACAATTAGAGAAGATACTATGTGGAATATTTCAAGAATATAATTAAAGATAAAGCTCTGCCGTTTCCATTAGAAGTTGCTAAAATCATCGCCACAAATTTGTTGGCAGTTTCAATGAAAGTAGCATTAAACTTATAAATGATAAAAAGCAAAAAAGCAACTAGGATTTTTCTCTTAGTTGCTTTTTGTATTCCTTGAAAATTATTCTTCAGGTAACCAATTTCTAAAATTTGCAAGCACAACACTCACAAAGCAGCCATTTATAAGGCTTTATACCCTGTTTTTAACTATTCCCATTCTTTCTTTTCCAAACATCCGATATATCCCAAATCGTTCAAAATACTAGATTCTATTTTTTTCTTATAGCAGCAAATCCATCTAATTATAGGACATTTTTAAATTTTTAGTCCCGTTCCAGTCCCAGTACCGGTACTAAAATTTATTTTTTATGCAATAATCTCTAACTTCATTAACCCAATTTTCATACCAATACCATTGTCTAGAAACCCATACACCAAAATTATATTTAAGGTTTCTTCCATCACATGATTTCCATAACTGTGTATGATAATGCATAGAAAACTTTGAAAACCCTTCATTTTTCATTAAATTAACTATTTCACTAGGAAGATATTTCTTTTTTTCTACACTTTTCAACAATACTCGTTCAAAATCTTTTGCGTCAGTACTATTTGCTGGTACGAATTTAATTGCTCTATCTGCTTGATTAGCTCTATTTACAGAAACAGGTACATATACTATTTTATAGGAATAGGATAAAGATTTTAACTCCTCGTCGTCTAAATCAGATTCAAACTCTGTTATAAAATTTCTAACATTAATAGGAATATTAACATTGGCTTCATTTCTTAATATTTCTTCTTGGTCTGGTGTTATAGGAGAAAACTGTATTGCTAAACTTAAATTATCTCTTATACTATGCTTTTTCCCAAACATTTTGATTATCTCTCTATTATAATTTAATGCGCATGCTTGTAGTTTAGCTCCAATATATTCATCAATGCTATCCGTTTTCTGATGTTCGATTTCATGTCTTATTCCAATTAAAAACCTCAGATTATTTGCTGTACCTTTATCTAATGGAGAAGCTTGTTCATTAATACACCTTTCTAGCTCCCAGTGCTTATATGCACCATTCTTAGTCCTATCATATCTTTTCCGTTTGCCTCTCATATGAAAATATCTATAATCTATACTTTCTTTGCTGTAATAAGCATGCATAAGATATGTCCAAGAAATAATGGCAGTGATAATAAACATCTCAGACTTAAATTTAATCAAAGGGTTGTTATAAATTTGTACAGCAGATACCATTGCTTCTTTTGATTTATCAAGTAACTCATTGGTTATTGATCTACCCATTTTAAACCCTCCAGCTATAAACGATTTCTAAAAGCATTCCTAATATCAATAACTCTATCTATTACTTCATTAATTAATTCACTGTAGTTTTCATGATTGTCAAAATCTAATCCGCTAATATAGTAGATAATTCTGGAAGCTTTTTTATTATCTAATCTTTGCCAATCCATACTAAATCCCAATTCATTTTGTATTTCTTCAGATGCTGAATACAACCTATCAAAAAGTTCCTTATTATCATTAATGTAAATTTCAATACCTATGCTATTGATTTTATTTACTAATGTAATTGATATATGTGCTTCGCTCGTACCAAGTGCAACATCATACCAATGATCTGTTGTAGCTTTTCTTGCATTAAATGGCTTATTTCTTGAAATCAAAACTTCATTAAATCTATTCCAGAAGTTCAATCTTGCAGCCTGTGTTTTACTTAACTCTCCACTATCCATACCGGCGTTTGCTGTTTTTACAAAATCATTAGGCTTCTCTATAACCACAAATTTCGGTGCCGGCAAAGAATCTCCAATCTTATATGCACGAATTTCCATTAGAAAAAACGAAATATCTTTAGTTGTCTTATTATTTAACCACTCTATTGCACTTCTATGTTCTTCTCTTGCTTCTTTAACAATCCAGATCACAACATTTGCATCCAATCCGGAAGCATATGTTATTATTTTGCCTAAATGGTCATGATTAGTAGCTTCAAGTTGGTTTTCAATAATAACCTTAATCCCTGTTGTTTCATCTTTCGCAACTAAATCACAACGGTAAGAACCAACAAAGACTTCTTTGTTTATCTCTATCAATGTTAAGCCTATTTCATCGCTTAGCATTTCAATATTTTCTTCTTTAGATAACCATTCCGAAAAATCATATTGCTCATGCTTCCAGAGTTCTCTAATATCAACTTCCTCTAATTTCCCTAATTTCAATTTATTCACCATCCTTTAAATATCTTTTAATATTTCTACTAAATTTTTCATTTCCTTAGATGCAATATATCGATTTATAAACTTAAAATCTATATCTCCCAATTCATCCACCGGCATCATAACTTTTTGCCTTGCCATTCTATCTCCATTAAATTTATAAGCATAACGATATTTTTCTTTCTGTTGCAATATCATTTGCTTCAAGAACAAATAGCAATATTTATTTTGTCCCTCATCATCCTTGAAAGAAATGCGTTTAACATCATCAGAGAAAATACACTCATATGGATGATAGAAATTTTCTACTACACTTCCATTATAATTTACTCCAAGCACATTTTTATCTAATGATTTATTAGTATTACTTACAAAGTTAGTAATTCCGTTATTAGAATCTGTCGCTCCTATAAATGGCGTCTTACCTTCATTCATATTTGCCTTTGTAAGTCTAACACCAGAGTTAATATTGCAAATCTCATCCAAGAAAAACTCTTTCCAATCCGTATTGTCAAAATGGTTATACATTATATATATATATATATATTTGTCAAGGTATTTTAAAACATTTTTTATCTGTTTTTTCTCAATATTTTTTATAAAGTTTTCCATGTACGTCCAGTTAGGATTTCCCTCTTTATCTACAGGTAAAGTTAATATTTCTTTTTTTAACCTTGCTTGGTTTCTTTTATATCCAAATGTATATTTTCCTCTAACTCTATCCGCAACTGTCGTTATAAACTTGGCAGAATATTCATTAAGATTTTCATTATATCCAACACTTATATCTTGTGTTGCAATGAATGATTCTCTTTTATAAATAGAATACCCCATAGAACCTTCACCATTTCTAATAAAGGCAATACAATTACCATTGTATTGCAATTTTGAATCTTTCTCAACAAAATCCAATACCCCATTATTCCTATTAGTAGCTCCAACATAAGGAATTCCTTTTTTATCATCTTTGCTCAGATGGTTCAATCCCTTTGATGGCTTAGTATTTATAGAAAAAATATCTCCTAAAAAGAACTCGCCCCATTCTACATCAGTTAAAACTTCAGGACTAATAACTAATTCAAGTAGTCTATTTTTATAATAATCTTTTAGCTCTTGCCTTTTCTTATTTTCTCTTTCCTTGATATATTCTTCCATAAAATGCCAATTAGGGTTATTATTTTCATCTACAGGAAGCATTACATATCTATTTTTAAAACGAGTCCCTGTTAACCCTTTTCCATATCCAAATCCACATTCTTTAATACTCTGCCTAAAAACCTGAACAAGAAATAATCCAACTTCTCTTGTGATTTTATTATTGCCTATGCTATACATCTTATTTCCTGAAACATAATCAATCCCTTGAAAAAAGAAATCCGCATTTTCCGCCCCAAGCGAAATTGTATTTTTAGGATTTTTTTCATAATTTTCATCAACAATTAGATCCTCAAGTCCGTTATTCATAGATGTTCTTGTCACATACGGGATTCCATTTGATGATACAGTGAGGTTTGCTTTATGATATGGTTTGGAATTATTTACCCTAAATATTCCATCCTTTCCTCCAACCTTAAACTCGCCCCATTCAACATCGTTCAAACTATACTTATACATAATCAGCACCATCCTCTGCGACCTCTAACACATCATCTTCTATCTGTGCCTTTTTTTCTTCAATACCAAATAAATATCCTCTCCCATGGGTTATCATATTAACTTCAAAAGTTAAGTAGTCAGCAATAGTTTTTTCAAAATCTTCATCACTTGGAATTTCATCGTTGAAATAATAAAAAGAGTGTAACCATTCATCTGTGTCTTCAACTGTAGTAGAAACACAAAATTTTGTCGGTGCTTCTATTTCTTCATTCCATACATCAAGAAGATGTTGCTTTTTGTCCTTTGCACTACCATCATCTATCAATCCAACGTGCTTACTAACGACATATCCATCATTTTCAAAATTTATGAATTTAGCTTTCTTACTTTTACTATGAGGAATACCTACAGTAAAAATTCCTATGCAAGGATTTGTTCCCACTCCATAGAATGTATTCTTATTTAGAGTTATAACTCCTTCAAGTGTATGCTTACTTAAAATTTTTGTCTTTAGGTTCTGCTCATCCTTTGTTTTTCCTGTAAAAGTTGATTGTGGAACAATCACTGCAACTCGCGCCCCTTCAACTAAACTTTCTAATAGATGATCTACAAAATTAATCTCATATAGTTCTGGATTCTGTTTTGAACCTTGTGAGTACGGAGGATTCATCATTCCAACAGTACATCCCTTAAGCTGAATTTTGCTTGGATTTTGAGCTAAGAAATCTTGATTTTCTAAATTACTTTTACCATCTCCACGCAATATCATGTTTGTAGTTGCTATTGTGAACATATAATCCTGTAGTTCAATTCCAAACAATCTATTCTTTCTAATATCTAATTGTTCATTTTCATCTTCCGTCTTTGACAACATCTGGTGCATAGCAGCAATAAGAAATCCTGCAGTACCACAGCAAGGATCTAAAACTTTATCTGTAGGCTTTACATCAAGTAGTTCACAGAACAAATCTGTAATATGCCTTGGTGTCAAAATAATACCTAAACTCTGCCCATCTCCTCCAGAATATGACATAAATTCACCATAAAATCTACCGATATAATCTTCTGTAGATAAACTATATTTTATATTTGTGAAGATACTGTTATATAGAACCTCTGTAAAATATCTAAGTGGCGTTTTCCCAAGATTAGAGTTTTTTTCATTAATTTTGTTGTTATCTTTTATGATGTTGAATTGATTAAGAAGCTTGTCTCTTTTAACTTCAGGACTAACATTTGCTCTTTTTAAGTTGTCTTCTATTGCCTTATATATTTTTGAACCATCAGTTCCTATTTTATCGCCAATCAAATCAGAAATATCAAAGTTTTTATGTTCAATTTCTGATAATGCAAGTAAAATTCCAGAAACAATTAACGGTTTATTTTTATCTTCTAAGTTTCCATAATTTCTCAAATCTTCATGAAGAGAACGTGCAACTTTTAACAATTCTTCTGTCTTTAGTTCATCATTAGTTTTAACTTCTAATATTTCTCTTTCATAATACTCATTGATATTATCAGTACTGAAGGATATGAAAGTTTCAACATCATCAAGTTCCTTATATCCGCCTCTTTCATCAACAAAGATAGGTGAAATTCTATGATTCTTTTCATTTCCACTAACACCGATAGCTATTATTTTTTTATACGTTGTATTTTTTGCTAAATGTTTTCCATAAAACAATGCACCATTCACTGCATAATCTGTGATGGATTTAACATCCTCGGCAATTAAATCGTGTTCATCTCTATTAACATGCTTATTTAAACTTGCTTTATCTTCGATTACTACAAGAAAATCTTTAATTACTCCAACATATTCTGGAAATCCGACATTACCTGTCCCCTTCTTTGAAGCAGTAGCCAAAGCCTCATCTATTTCTTTTATAGTGCTTCCTTGCGCCGAAAAATCATTTTGTACACCTATTTCTTTAAGCATGTCATATACCCAAAGATCTGTCATTATTTCTTTCTTAGCCATACTTCTACCTCACCTTATTTATAAGACTTTGAATCAAGTCTTTATCTTCTATCTTAGTAATTCCAAAGCTCTTTTTTCCTGCGTCCTTGATTGATGCTCCAATATGATAAACTTCCGCTTTATCTATAATTAAAAATCTATCATGAAAATCCGTAGTAGTTTTTACTGACAACTTTGGATATTGTGCATTGAACTTATTGATATCTTTTGTCGATAATTTCCCTTTACCTGCAGTTGCGATAATAATGTCTACACCTTTATTCTTCTTGCATAAAATATTAAGTGTATTGATATCAACATAGTTATCAATGAGAATTATCTCTTTTTTAGCTTTACCAACAAGCCCGACAATAAAGCTAAAGGCGTCATAGATTTGACCATCAAAGAAAATATTTTGTTTTACTTCTGTGTTTGTTGCTATGTAGTTAAACACTTCTTCTAGCTTTTTATCTGTTTCTAATTGTTTAAGCTCAATTCTATCAAGGCGAGCAAACATTTCTCTATTTGAAAGTAAGAAATTGCGCATTTTAACAAATGCATCCATAATTTTAATACTAACATCTACTGCAATATCGCTTTTAAGCACTGCAGAAAGCATAGCAATTCCTTGTTCGGTAAAAACATATGGCATATAACGCCTACCACCATGTTTATTACCATTTTCACTTGAGGTCACAAATTGTGATCTCAAGTTTTTAAATTCTGATTCTGTTAATTGAAACCGAAAATGTTCAGGAAATCTATTTATATTCCTTTTAACCGCTTGATTAAAAACTCTCGTTTCTACGTGATAAAGTTCTGCAAGATCGCTATCAAGCATCACCTGCTTTCCTCTGACAGAATAAATCATATTCTGTATTTCTATATTATCAGCTATGACAATACTTTTACTTTCTGCCATAAATATCTCCTACATTTCTTTAAACTAGTCACAATTTGTGACCAGTTAACTATTGTCTATCTTGAGGTTACATTTTGTCACCTCAAGTTTATTATTCATCTTTAGACTCTCTAATAATCGAAACCATATCTCCAAAATCTGCATCAAGTTTTGTTCCTATACGATACAAAACATCCATACTTACAAACTCTCCCCTACCCATTTTAGATACTGTTGCAGGGGATAATTCGCAAACTTCTGTTAGTCCTTTTTTGTTCATATTTTTATCTATTAAAATTTTCCACAATCCGTTATAGCTAACTTTCATATAATTACCTCTCATCTATAAGTTTATGAAGTTTTTCTATAGATATTATAATATTTTTGGAATTCTTTTCAAAGCCTGATAATATTTTATGATATACACTTCGTCCTTTTCACCAACAAAGAATGTATATTCCATATTTCTTTTGATAGGTGCTCAATTTAGGATTGCATACCTTTGATGTCATCACTATAGATAACACCAGTCGAATTAACTCGTTTAGTAATTTGGTTTACACTACTTACATATCTAAAAAGCAGTCCTAATGCACATACAAAAGAAGAACTTACCCTAATACGGCGAATGCTAAAACGCAATGGAGTGTGCTGGATGGCAGAAAAGTCTTTACAAGAGAAAAAGAATTAATTAAACAAGCAGAAAAATATGAAACAAGATATAATAATACAGCAAAGACTAGTCTTGGGTTCAAAAGTCCAAACCAAGTTGTATCTGAATACTTATTAATGTGTAACATATGTGTTGATAACTAAGAAGAATACTTCTCAATGTGTAACCTATATGTTGACAACTAAGAATCGTTCAATTTCTTTTTTAATCGCATTATTGATAGAAATCTTTTTATCATCTTTCTATCTTCTAATTTCCTTAACAATGCTCTTTTTAGGCTCATTTGATTTATTTACAAATTTGCCGATTACTATAATGTCCAGTATGCTATTAACTCATTATACTTTTTTTCAGTTGGTTCATTACCCTGGGAAGGACATGATTTTTTAGATACAATTATAGAAGATACCACATGGAATACTATCAAGAAGATAATTAACGATAACACTCTGCCGTTTACATTAGAGGTTGCTAAAAGCATCGCCACAGATTTATTGGCAGTTTCAATGAAAGCAGCATTAAACTTATACATAATAAAAAAACAAAAAAGCAACTAGGATTTTTCTCTTAGTTGCTTTTTGTATTCCTTAAAAATTATTCTTCAGGTAACCAATTTCTAAAATTTGCAAGTATTGTGCAAGCACAACAATCACAAAACAGCCATTTATAAGGCTTTATAGCCTATTTTTAACTATTCCCACTCAATCGTAGCTGGTGGTTTCGATGTAATGTCGTAGACGATACGGTTAATGTGGTTCACTTCATTAATAATGCGACGTGATATGAGATCAAGCACGTCGTAAGGAATGCGTGCCCAATCGGCGGTCATAAAGTCGGTCGTAGTCACCCCACGCAATGCAAGTGTATAGTCATAGGTACGGAAATCGCCCATTACGCCAACGGTACGTGTATTGGTAAGTACCGCAAAGTATTGGTTGATACTGCGATCTAAACCAGCACGAGCAATTTCTTCATGGAAAATAGCATCCGCTTCACGAAGAATGTCCAATTTATCTTTCGTTAAATCGCCCATCACACGAATGGCCAATCCTGGGCCTGGGAATGGTTGACGCCATACTAAGTAATCAGGCAAGCCTAGTTCCTCACCTAATTCGCGCACTTCATCTTTAAACAAATTGCGTAATGGTTCAATCAACCCTTTGAAATCCACTACTGCTGGCAATCCACCTACATTGTGATGCGATTTAATTACTTCCGCTTCACCAGTCCCCGATTCAATCACATCGGGATAGATGGTGCCTTGTGCTAAGAAATCAACGGAACCAATCTTACGTCCTTCGTCTTCAAAGACGCGAATGAATTCTTCTCCGATAATTTTACGTTTTCGTTCAGGATCGTCAACGCCTGCCAATTTACCTAAAAATCTATCTTCTGCATCGACCCGTATAAAATGCATGCCTCGATCTTTGAAAGCAAGTTCTACTTCATCGCCTTCGTTTTTTCTCATCAATCCATGGTCTACAAAAATGCAGGTTAATTGATCGCCCACCGCTTTAGAGATTAATGCTGCCGCTACAGAACTATCTACACCACCAGATAAAGCCAGTAATACTTTGCCTGTTCCTACAGTGTGACGAATATCTTCTATGGCTGTTTTAGCATAGTTCGCCATCGTCCACGTACCTGTGCAACCGCATACTTCATAGAGGAAGTTATGAATCATTTCTTTCCCATGTTCCGTATGAAGCACTTCTGCATGGTATTGCATGGCATATAATTTACGTGCTTTGTTTTGCATAGCTGCTACTGGACAATGTTCTGTATGAGCAATTTCAGTAAAACCTTCTGGCATCTTAGACACATAATCTACGTGACTCATCCATACAATTTGTTCTTCTTCTAGACCTTTAAATAAAGGAGAAGTCGTATCGCAAGTAGTTGCTGTTTTACCAAACTCACGATGATCTGCCGATGTAACCTTACCGCCTAATGTATGCGCCATAAATTGCATCCCATAGCACATACCCAATACAGGAATACCTAGGTCAAAAATTTCTGCTTCAATCGTAGGCGCATTGTCTTCATACACACTGCTAGGGCCACCGGTAAAAATAATCCCTTGTGGTTGCAATTCCTTAATTTTTGCTAACGCTTTATTGTAAGGATATACTTCGCAATACACATGATTTTCACGGACACGACGAGCAATGAGCTGATTATATTGCCCACCAAAATCTACAACAATAACAATTTCCTTATGTTCCATTACATCCTCCTGCATCGTTTATGGCTATTAGACTAGGTATATACCCTATGTTTCCTAATCGTTTACTATTTATTATAGCATATGCCCTATAGAGGATAAAAGGGGAATCCTATGTAAATGAAAGCAATCAGCTATCGTTTTTCCCACATAATTTCACACCTATCAAACTGTATTTCAATCCCCTAAGAATAAGATGCATTCCTAGTCATCATCAAGTATCTAACCTAACTATCATTCATAGAATAAACCATTTTCTTGCATTGAAAACAGTATTAATGTAGTCATCGTAACTACCAAAAATCTCTACCATAACTACTCATACAATAGATCATCATTCCTACAGTAAAAGCAATATCTATGTAGCCATCCACAAGTGATATCGTTTTTTAACTTCCTATCATTCATACAGTAAACCATTTCCTTGCATTAAAAACAGTATCGATACAAGCTCAAATAACGACGCGACCCCTATACAATACGAAATCCTTTCTGTTGCCAGAACGGAAAAAGTAACGAACGAAGGGCCTCTATAAAATACGAAACTTTCATAGCAAATGGTGAAGGCATATGGTCTAAGCTCATAGTGTGCCTATGGACTATGTATTCGCCTCTTCTACGGCGGCTTTCATAGTCGACACATAGTCATGAATCGCTGCATCCGCTTGTGAGCCCTTATCCGCCACAATGGCCACCAGTGCCGACCCTACAATGGCCCCATCAGCAACACTGGCCATGGTCTTTGCTTGTGCTGGATTAGAAATACCAAAACCGATTGCTACCGGTATGTTCGTATATTGGCGAATGGTCGACACGATGGTCGGCAAATCAGTTTGAATGTGTCCCCGCATACCCGTAACGCCTAAGGATGATACACAATAGATAAAGCCTTCTGCCTCACTTGCAATCATTTCAATACGATTTTTCGAGGTAGGCGCAATCATAGAAATCACGCATACGCCACAGGCATGCGCCGCTTCAATCAATTCTCCTTTTTCTTCAAATGGGCAATCTGGCACGATAACGCCGTCAATACCCGCATCGGCGCAAGCGGAGAAGAATCGTTCTTTCCCATACACTACGATAGGATTTATATAGGTCATAAGAATGAGCGGAATCGTTAGTGCCGCTCTTTGTTCTTTGCCTTGGCGTAAGCGCTTCACCATGGCAAAAATATGATCGATTTTCAATCCTCCTTGCAAAGCTCGTTCACTAGCTCGTTGAATGACGGGGCCTTCTGCAACGGGATCCGAAAAGGGAATGCCGATTTCTATCATATCCGCACCAGCTTGCGCCATAGTATGGATATAGCGCTCCGTATCACTAATCGTTGGATCGCCGGCTGTAATAAAAGGAATAAATGCTTTATGGCGAAATGCTGCCATTATGCGTTGCTTTGCCGTTTCTAATGGTCTATGACTGGTCATATCATGTTCACTCCTCACTATATTCTCATTCATGAATGTCTACACCTCGATAGCGTGCCATGGCCGCCACGTCTTTATCACCTCGACCTGACAAGCAAATAATCATACTTTCATCAGATTTCATAGTCGGTGCCAATCGTAGGGCATGTGCCACTGCATGAGCACTTTCAATGGCAGGAATAATGCCTTCCATTCGTGACAAGTATTCAAAGGCCTGCACCGCTTCATCATCTGTAACAGGTACGTAGGTGGCACGTCCTATCGCTTGTAAATGAGCGTGTTCTGGTCCAATCCCCGGGTAATCGAGTCCTGCAGAAATAGAGTACACCGGTGCAATTTGACCATCTTCATCTTGGCAAAACAAGGATTTCATACCGTGAAAAATCCCCTTCGTCCCTTTCGTCATCGTCGCCGCATGTTGATTTGTATGAATGCCACGACCTGCCGCTTCACAACCAATTAGCTGTACCTCTTCATCATCAATAAAATGATAGAACATACCCATCGCATTGCTACCGCCCCCAACGCACGCCATAACAACCGACGGCAATCGCCCTTCTTGTTCTAAAATTTGTGCTCGCGCTTCTCGACTAATGATAGACTGAAAGTCCCGTACGATCATAGGGAATGGATGGGCCCCCATGACGGATCCTAACACATAATGTGTATCAGCTATGCGCGATGTCCATTCTCGCATGGCTTCACTTACCGCATCTTTAAGGGTACCCGTTCCAGAAGTAACCGCATGAACGCGTGCTCCCAACAGTTCCATGCGATACACATTTAAGGCCTGTCGTTTTGTATCTTCTTCCCCCATAAAAATTTCACATTCCATCCCCATCAATGCAGCCACCGTTGCCGTTGCCACACCATGTTGGCCAGCTCCCGTTTCCGCAATCACTCTCGTTTTCCCCATGCGTTTTGCCAACAGTATCTGACCGATAACATTATTCAGTTTATGTGACCCAGTATGATTTAAATCTTCTCGCTTTAAATAGACCTTTGCACCGCCCAAATCCTCGGTCATTCGTTTCGCGTAATACAATAGGGAAGGTCGCCCCGTATACGTACGATGCATGTCTTCTAATTCACGTATAAAATCAGGATCATCCTTGTACGTTCTATAGGCTTCTTCTAATTCTATGACTGCATTCATCAACGTTTCTGGTATAAACTGTCCCCCAAATTCTCCAAAATAGCCATGACGTTTTGCTCCTCGCTTAGAAGAATCCATCAAGCTTTCATTTATCATTCTATAACTTGCCGCTTTCATATATATCTCCTATTCTCTACAAGATAGAATCATACGCATCATGTCACGCATGATCTCACCATCTTTATGACCATCTACTTCAATGCCACTACTCACATCAATACCAAAAGGTTGCAATGACCGCAATGCGCGTACCACATTGTCAGCTTTCAAACCACCAGCTAGCATATAGGGACGTGGGTACTGTGCGAGCCACGACCAGTTGCATGTCTGTCCCGTACCGCCACGCATACTCCTATCATGCGCATCAAAAACGAGCATATCCGCATGGCTCTGTTCCCACCGCTTCGCATCGTCAGCGCATCGTAACGCTACCGCTTTCCACACTGGCTTATGAATCGCCTCTTGCAGCGTTCGTATAAAGGATTCCTCTTCGTCCCCATGTAATTGCACCACATCAAGGCCCACGGTGCGAACAGTTTCTACAATCTCCTCGAGAGGACTATTCACAAACACGCCTACCACTTGTATCGGTTTTACTCTATTATCTCGGTTTGTTTTCCGCCCCCTCTGAAAGTTTGATGTTTCTAGGGGCAATCTATCACGGCCTCCATCATGCGCCGTCACTGACGGTCTACTAAACGTCGTATCTACCGTTTCGTTCATTTCTTCTTGACGCAAGGCTTGTACCAATTTCACCGCTTGCTCCATGGACACATGCCGCGAACTGGGGGCAAACACAAGTCCCATATAATCAGGACTACACGCCACTACATGGGGAATCGTTTCCACCTCTGATATACCGCAGAATTTAACACGACTGAACGAAGGCCGTCCATATAAATGAGCTAAAAAAGACACCTTATCAGTACTGCGCATACAAGCTTCCCCCATTAACGCCGCATGAATGTGATGGGCCCGTAATTGTTCAATATCTTCTGGCGATGTAAGGCCGCTTTCAGAAACGAATATACAATCATCTGGCACCAAGTGACGAAGAGATAGACTATTTTCTATGTTCACCGTAAAATCTTTTAAATTCCGATTATTCACCCCGATGACCCGTGCCCCACAAAGCATGGCTCGTTCTAATTCTGCCTCGTCATGTGCTTCCACCAAACAAGATAGACCCAATGAATCCGCCAATTCGCGAAATGCACGCAACGTTGGAAGATCTAATATGCTGGCAATCAATAAAATCGCCGAAACTCCTATTAGTTTTGCCTCGTAAATCTGATAGGCATCAATGATAAAATCTTTCCGCAACAAGGGAATATGTACGATGTTGGCTATGTCCTGTAAGTAGGTAGCACTACCTTTGAAGAAATACGGTTCTGTGAGTACAGAAATCGCCGCCGCCCCTGCCCGTTCATAGTCCTTGGCAATCTTACAATAGGGAAACTCTGTAACAATACGTCCTTTCGATGGAGACGCCTGTTTCACTTCACAAATAAAATTAATATCCTGTGCCCGCAATGCCTCTTCAAAGGGAAAGGAATAGGTTCCCCCTTTGGCATGAGCCAGTTCATCTTGAGCGATACGTATCGCTTCTTTTCGCACCACGTCTAACGGGCGCCGTTCTTTTTCCTGTGCCACTCGTATGCGCGTGGCTGCTACAATCCGATCTAATATCATAGGCCCTCTCTTACTGTAACTGTTCTCGTGCTACGGACTGCGTCATAGCAATAAATTCTTTCATCTTAGCCAATGCTCGTCCAGAATCAATCATGTCCTCTGCCATACGGATGCCTTCTTGTAAAGTCATCCCTTCATGGGCCAAATAGATGCTCATCCCTGCATTTAACACCACTGCCGTACGTCTTGCACTTATTTCTCCAGATAATACCGCTGTCGTAATAGCTGCATTATCCACCTTGTCACCACCTAATATGTCATCTTTATTACCTCGAACAAGGCCAAATTGTTCTGGTGTGATGTCATACGTGTGGAATGCGCCATCATTGATTTCACAAACCTTCGTCGAAGCACAGGCAGAAATTTCGTCAATCCCATCATTACCAAATACAACGGCACCTCGCGTAACACCTAAATTGGATAATACCTTTGCCAATGGTTCTACTAAGGATTTTGCATATACACCCATCAACTGAATTGTAGCGCCGGCTGGATTTGCCAAAGGTCCCAATATGTTAAAGACCGTGCGAACACCCATATCCTTTCTAACTGGTGCCGCATACTTCATCGATTGATGAAATACAGGGGCAAACATAAAACACATGCCCGTTGTGGCTAAGACCCGTTGATTTTGTTCGCCTGATAACGTGATGACCGCGCCTAACTCTTCTAACACATCGGCAGCACCGCATTTACTGGATACGCTGCGATTGCCATGTTTCGCCACTGGTACTCCCGCGGCAGCAATGACAAAACCTGCTGTCGTAGAAATGTTGAATGTAAACGCTTCATCACCTCCAGTGCCAACAATTTCAAGTACATCACCGTCATGAGATACGGTGCCGGCTTTAGCACGCATCACTTCTGCACAAGCCGTAATTTCTTCAATTGTTTCCCCTTTATAGGCCAACGTAGCTAAAAAAGCTCCCATTTGTGCAGGACTAACGGTACCGCTCATAATTTCTTCCATCGATGCCTTTGCCATCGCATAGGATAAATCTTGATGTGCTAATAATGTATGAATTGCTTCCTTAATCATAATAATACCCCTCTCATAGTGCGTCGTGCCTATTCAACATCATATTATCGATTCCATACGACTAGGTTCATTACTATAGGATGAACACAACCTCCATAGATACCTATACAATTTGTATCAACTTGCCATCCTACTCGTAACAATCCGTCTCTACTACTTGCTAATTGTATAGCCTACTGTGAAAGAGCGAGAAAGTTTTCTACCATCCTAGCTCCCTCTGGTGTCAGTATAGATTCTGGATGAAATTGCAAACCATATATAGGATACTCTCTATGTTCTAGGCTCATCACTTCTCCATCATCCGCCACAGACGTCACTATCAATTCATCCGGTATCGTATCTGCCACAACGGCTAATGAATGATACCGTGCTACCGTTAGCGTTGATGGTAATCCTTCAAATATTTTTGACGGTTTCACTACCGATATAACGCTCGATTTTCCATGCATAACTTGCTTGGCATAGGATACGGTAGCACCAAATACTTCGCCAATCGCTTGATGCCCCAAGCACACACCGAGAATCGGAAATCGTCCCTTACAAGTGCGAATCAATTCCTCGTATACTCCCGCCTTGTCTGGTCGTCCAGGTCCTGGCGATAAAATCACATGACTCGGTGCCAATTGACAAATCTCTGCTACCGATAATTCATCACTGCGGATAACCTTAATGTCACTACAAATGGTCCCTACCAATTGATATAAGTTAAAGGAGAAACTATCGTAGTTATCAATTAATAGAATCATTACCCTTCCACCTCCTGTGCTTGTCGAATCGCATCAATCATCGATTGTGCCTTGTGAATCGTTTCTTCATACTCTTTTCGTGGTACCGAATCACGTACGATGCCACCGCCGGACCGAACAAATACACGGCCCGCTTTCGCCATCGCCATACGAATGCCGATACACACGTCCATATTGCCAGAAAAATCAATATATCCAATTGCGCCACCATAGACACCGCGACAACTTTTTTCCAATGTCTGCAAAATAGCAATAGCTCTAATCTTAGGTGCTCCCGATAACGTGCCAGCTGGCAGCAAGGCCTGAATAGCATCTAACGCATCGCAGGTATCTTTCAACTCGCCCCGTACGGCACTCGTAATATGAATCACATGAGAAAACCGTTGTAACTGATGCAACTGTTCCACCACTACAGACCCAAAGCGACTCACTTTTCCTATATCATTGCGTCCTAAATCAACAAGCATATTATGTTCCGCTAATTCTTTTTCATTCTTCATCAACTCCGCTTCTCTAGATTGATCTTCCCGTTCACTCTTGCCTCGTGGCATAGTGCCTGCAATAGGAAACGTATGTAATATGCCATCTTTTACGGTTACTAATGTTTCCGGTGAAGCCCCTGTTAATTCTATATCCTTGCCACTGAGATAAAACATATAGGGCGATGGATTCATGGTGCGTAACAAGCGATACGCATCTAATAAACTCCCCTGAAAGTCAGCTTCCTTCCGATTAGAGACGACGGCCTGAAAAATATCGCCCTCTTTGATATATGCTTGTGTTTGTCGCACTACATCTTCATATTCTTCTTTGGAAAACTCTGAGCGAAAATCCGACAGTAATTTACATGGTTCGTGGTCAATTTCTTCACCATCCATAACCAGTTCTGCCAAGGACTCTAATTCTAACACCGCTTTATTATAATTACGTTCTATATCATCGGTGCGAATATTTTTTATTAAATACATCACATTTCGATAATGATCGAAGGCGATGACTGTATCAAATAACATAAGGTCTACATCATTCACCATGCTATCATCATCCGGTACAGTAACATCTAAGCTAGGTTCCGCATAGCGAATATATTCATACGCAAAGTACCCCACGAGACCACCTGTAAACGGTGGTAATTCTGGAATCCGTGGACTTTTGTATTGATCTAAAATCTTGCGTATTTCGTCGGCCGGGTGAGAACAAGTAAATCGTCGTGTCGTGGTTCCTTTCATTGTCATGACATGATTTTTACAAGAAATTTCCAAGGAAGGATGATACCCCAAAAACGAATACCGACCCCAGTGATGCGTACTGTCTGCACTTTCCAATAAATACGTATGAGCCGATACACGTTTCAACGCTTTCAATACACTAATCGGTGTGCGTCGATCTGATAAAATTTCTCTATACACCGGCACCACATCATACCCTACGGCCAATGCTTTTACTTCTTGTAAACTCGGTTTCATAGACGTCCTCTCCTTCTTCATTGTATGTATATCCTGTCGCACAGACGTGTCGCTATTTTAGTCTTGTGCTACTACTAATGAATCAATTACTGTCTATTTCTTCGTTCCTAGCAACTATCTAGATTTCCATCTATTGGGTAACAAAAAAGCTCGCCCTTGCTACTGCAAGGACGAGCTAGCAACGCACACAATGTGCTGTAACTAAATCGCGGTACCACCTTGTTTGAATAGTAAAAAAAATCTCTAGTTACGTATAACTAGAGTCCTTAAGCCATTCCTCTCACTAGGATACTAACATATCCTCCACGAATAACGCTCGTGTCACGTTGTAGAATACTGAGCATACGCTGTTCACTACACCCTCAGTGGTCCATTTAATATGCTGCTTACTGCGGGCTTCTCAGCACCCCCGCTCTCTGTGAGCGCATCTCATATCTTGATTTCCACCTCATCGGTTTGATAGGCAACTATGTAATTGATGACTTCATTATAGGAGCAACCCGTATCCTTGTCAAGAGTATTTTTATAATATCTATCTCCTATTACCATACACTTACAAAATCCGTGTCTATGACAATGCATAAAAGTGCCTTATCATACTTTTTATAGTTCTACGAATCATCGTCATACCCCTAACTTCGTGGTAAACAAGATACTACGTAGACCATACATTCCCTATCATAGTTTCATCGGTTTGATTCTTTTCTATAAATAATCGTATACATTCTATCATCGTGATAAACGAGGTACTATGTAAAGAGTAAATCACTTCCTACTAATGTCCGATTCATTCTATACACCTCTGTCCACAAGCGTCTACACTATTATCGTGGTAGGTAGGTACTACGTACCCATCGTTATCCCCGATTAATTGATTATCGATTCGCATCGTTTCTATAAATAATCGTCATTGGTTCTGTTACCGACGTAGGCAACGTGCTATATAGGGTAAAGTCCCCTATCTGTTGTGGTAATTGCTGTATATCTGTTACTTGGTGCGTCAACATATACCGTGCTAAGAGGCCGCGCATCATCTTCGACGATGTGCTCATCTGTTTCCACACCTCTTTTTTTAACTCTTGAAATTCTACGGTTACCATTAATGGGTGTTCTACTAGACGAGCATATTCTTTAGAGGCAAGATTCAAAATCCAATCTTCTCCACTGAAATAATCAGCTACTAATGGGCGCCACCAATTATAAAGGCTTGTTTTTTCTTCTTTCAATATGGGATTTACCAAATCAAGACGATAGTCCTTAATGGGCATACTAGGCTCTAATACACCATATAAAGCCGATAAAATAACGAGATGCTCTTCGCCAAAAGCTTGTGCCTTGGCATCTAGCGTAGCCCAATTAAATCGCTTAAAGGAAAGTCCTGAATAACTTGCTGCCGCAGCGCCTATAGGCATATCCTCATAGTGAAGAAAGAAATCATGTACCTTAGTAGCTTTATCAGTAGCAATCGCTAAGGCGTTAGCAATACGTTCTATTGATAATGTTTGCATTTGACGAACAATCTGTTCCGTCATGGCTGGATGAAATGACGATCTATGTGGCGTACCACAGAGTGTTTTTGTTTTACTAGGAGATAATAGTATTTTCATGATTATCTAACGCTTCTTTTATAGAATCTACACTCAAATTGTCTATCAAATCAGGATTCCACACCATCATTGGTATAGCTACCACGTGACTGGCTTTCATTTCATGGCATAAGTCGATACATGCCTCTAAATATGGAGATCCGTCATCGAGTAAATCACAAATCACTACCACATAGCGGCCTTTCAAATCATCACCATGGTATGTAAGCTCTTCTCCAGTGAACATGATATGACCAATTTCCAATCGATTATTGCTCACATCATCTAGGCGATTCATACCAATATGTTCCAATAATGTCGTTACTGGTGTTACCACCTGACCAATACCATATAAGGACGATGGTTGGGCATGAACAAACACAGTTTTACACCGCTTATCCGTGCGAAATTGCAATAATGCTGATTCTAAAGCGCCAAAGAACACAAACATCTGTGCTGGATCAAAGCTTCCTGTCTGAAACATCTCTATGATGCTGCCATCTTCTCCCGTAGTTAACTGCGCTAATAATTCTTGTGCAATGTCCTCTACGACCTCTAAATAATCACTGTGTTCTTTCACTTCTACATCCGTTATATCTGCCATTGACCTCTCCTATTATCTATACATCCCTATTATGCAAATCATGTCTGTATCGTTTCACAGATACAACCGCTTGCATCTATACATGTCTGGTATGTTAATGAATACATATAGACTGCCACCGTTCACTCATGCACAAAAGTACCTGTATCACATTCCCTATGCATACCCATGTCATACAATCAATCTCATTGTTATCAGCCAACGTATCACCCGTATCCCCTAACCATTTCATAATATCCTATGGGCGCTACTAAATAGATCGGTGCTCGCATAACGCCACTGTCCACTACGCACATAGACTAAGCCGATACGACTAGATAATAGGCACACAAGGCTGATATACAGTAATATTCTTAATTGTAGCATACTTTACCTCTCTCGTCATCTCCAGTGGCATGGATGATACACTATAGTAAACGTACTACCTATAACAAGCCACATTTTGCACTTGATGATTCATACGATTTTCTTCTCTATCATATTCCCATCTTCTAGCATTTCATACACCTATGCTACATACACAATAGAACGTCAAACTAATCCAATACCTAAAAAAGGCTTTCAAATCAACTATAGATTTGAAAGCCTTTTATAACTATATGTAATTATTTCTGTTGCATAGCTGTCACTAAGGCTATCAATTGGCGCACTTGTTCTTCTCGTTGTGCATCTTTTTCTTTCAGTGCCTTTATCTCTTTCGCCATCGCTGCGCGAGATGTGTACACTTGACCATCTACACCGGAACCAGTTTTAAACGAAACACCTAGGTTGACCATATTGTCTTCGCCACCTATTGTGCCACCCATAGAAATCATGGTTCGTTCATTTGGTCGATAAAAAGCTCCCAATGCAGCCGAATTAGCACCATTATAGTTACCTACGGCCACTGAAAAATCCCATTTATCATCGGCATCATAGTCTAATGGATGAAGTGCTGCCAAAGCGGCACTCTTAGCACCTACACGATCTACACGTTGTCCCATTTGCACCATGTGATGTTGTATTGTTGCTGTTGCCTGTTGCAATTGATCTTCCGTAGCAGCACGGCCCGATACAATACGCTGTCCATCCCATTTTGTATTGGAAAGTCCGGTAATGGTTCCTTTGCCTTTTTCTCCGTGTATCTTCACATCGCCGACAGCAATGTTTTCTTTATCTTTCGTTCCGTCAATCGTAACTGCGCCTGCGTTGATTTTTGTGCCCAAACCGATAGTATACGTCTTGTTACCCGCATCGTCCGTAGTCGATTTTACACTTACTCCGCTTTTGGTATCGTCTTTTATGTCGATATTTGCACCTATTCCGTCTTTACCGTCTTTTCCTTTCAGACTGTCGAGGAAATCTTGCTTCGTTTTAGTTTTATCGGTCTGTGTTTCCAACCATATATCATAAGCGGATTTACCATCTTTACCGTTTGTACCGCCCGTACCGATTTTATTTTCAATGGCTTTCAGCTGTGCCACGTTGACCGCATCGGTATCATTTGTACCGGCAGCCACGCCTGTAATCTGACGAGAATACCCTGTCACATCATCGCCGACGGAAAAAGCACCTAAATTCGATTGCCATGCCATTGACTTCTGTCCGTTTGCCAAGTATCCTACTTCACCGCTTGCTCTTTGTGCCACACTGAAAGAACCGAAGGCCGCACCGTAATCCACCGTTGCAGAAGCACTAAGACCGCCCACGGCAGTGCTTGCCGTTCCTTCCGTTTTGGCACCGCTTCCGATTGCGGTAGACCAGCCTTTTACCGTTTCCGCCTGATATCCCATGGCGATACTGTTCGTTTTATTCGTTTTAGCTTCCGCACCGATAGAAACTGTATAATCTCCCGATGCATTTGTATCGGTACCTACACTGACGGCCTTTTCGCCTTTGACAGTATTATTACTGCCCAATGCCAATCCCCATTGACCGCCTCCGTTATTACTGCCGATAATCTTATTACCGCTACCGAAAGCACGTCCTAAATCTTCCACTTCCAGACTGGTACCTACTGCGACACTGCTGCCGTTTGCCGTATTGCAACTGCCGACAACTACATTTCGATCGCTTCCGCTTGTACTTACCTCGGTATATATCCATTTTGTCGCATTATTGGGATCTTTGGCAGCCGTATATCCGACTAAATTGCCATTACCGATAACGGTATTCTGCTCACCTTTTACCTTCGTCTCTTTTTGATCGTAATTTTCATAATTAGTACCAACAACAATATTGTGTACACCGTCTACATTCAATCCGGTCCCGATAACGACACTATTGTTTTGATCGTTTTTTATACCGGTCAACTTGTTGTCATTACCGACAACCACCCCGTTGATACCTTCCGACGAGGAACGTACTCCCAGTACGATACTGCCTTTTGCTTTCGCACCGTCATTCTTATAGTTGGAACCTTCCCCGGTTTCCGAACTATTCACCGACAAGTAATGCACACCGCCTGTCGCTGCTGCACTTATTACGTCATTCATATCTACATCGAATGTAGTATTCGTATTCGTTGTAAAGGTAAGTTTCTTTGTATTTTTATCGTACGTTCCGCTTGTAATATGAATATCTTTGGTGGCTACCGTTACGGTTGTACCCGTATCACCGGCTTTATTGCTTTTAATAGTAACGGTG
>QWCD01000022.1_pt1 | contig 69570 bp, 62 predicted proteins | sample 1972461 | NCBI WGS metagenome assembly QWCD01 (sample SAMN09866717, study PRJNA288562) | Human vaginal metagenome isolate term4_vaginal, whole genome shotgun... | isolation source: vagina | host: Homo sapiens | place: USA: California | reverse complement strand
CCACCCTTTAAAGTTCACTAAAAAAGATAAAATGCCGATGAAGCTAGGTATTTCCTAACTCCATCGGCATTTAAAACAACACGTTTTGTCCTATAACTCATAATTTCAGTATTAGTAGATAGTAACACCTATATCGCTATGTATGAACTATGTGTTTAATAGCATTCATATTTCTCATTGCAATGTCATTTAAATATATTTATAAATTTAACGACGTTCTTTAATTTCTTTCTGTAAATCGGCCATAAATGCTTTCCAGTCCATAGCTCCGATTTCGCCTTCTCCACGTTTACGAATCGATACAGTACCATCAGCCATTTCTTTATCACCTACAACTAACATATATGGAACTTTCTCCATTTGTGCTTGTCGAATTTTATAGCCAATTTTTTCATTCCGCACATCAGCTTCTACGCGAATATATTCAGCAGTCATAGCTTTTGCAATATTCTTAGCATACTCTGCTTGATGTTCACTAATAGCCATTATTTTTACTTGTACAGGCGCCATCCAAGTTGGGAATGCTCCAGCAAAGTGTTCTGTTAAAATACCAATAAACCGTTCTAGTGACCCAAAGCAAGCACGATGAATCATAACTGGTTGATGTTTTTGCCCATCTTCACCAATATATTCCATATTGAATCGTTCTGGTAAATTCATATCTAATTGAATCGTACCACATTGCCATGTACGACCAATTGAGTCTTCAATATGGTAATCTAATTTAGGTCCATAGAAAGCACCATCACCTTCATTAATAACATAAGAAATGCCCTTCGCTTCAATAGCTTCTCGTAACGCCTCTGTAGCTGCATCCCATATAGCATCATCACCCATAGCATTTTCCGGTTTTGTTGATAATTCTACATGATATTTTAATCCGAATTGACTATATGTACGATCAAATAGTTCAATAACTTTCATCAATTCTTCTTTCATCTGAGATGGTAACATAAATACATGGGCATCATCTTGTGTAAATGAACGTACGCGGAATAAACCATGTAATGCACCGCTTAATTCATGACGATGAACTAATCCTAACTCTGCCATACGAATTGGTAAATCGCGATATGAATGAGGTTCATTTTTATATACTAATATGCCCCCAGGACAATTCATTGGCTTAATCGCATATTCTTCACCATCAATTTGTGTGGTATACATGTTTTCTCGATAGTGGAACCAATGGCCTGATGTTTCCCAAAGTTGACGGTTCAATATAATAGGAGTACGTATTTCTACATATTCAAATTCATGATGTAGTTCACGCCAAAAAGCTTCTAATTCATTACGAAGTGCCATGCCTTTTGGTAAAAAGAATGGAAATCCTGGACCCTCTTCTTTAATAACAAACAGTCCTAATTCTTTACCTAGTTTTCTGTGATCGCGTTTAGCCGCTTCTTCTAACAGTGCCAAATATTGATCTAAATCATCCTGCTTCTCAAACGCAGTTCCATAAATGCGTTGTAGCATTTTATTTTTTTCATCTCCACGCCAGTATGCACCTGCAATACTTTGTAATTTAAAAGCCTTTACCTTGCCTGTAGATGCTACATGTGGACCCGCGCAAAGATCAATAAAATCGCCCATAGCATATACTGAAATCTCTTCGTCTTCTGGTAAATCTCTAATTAATTCCACTTTATAATCTTCATTTTTATCTGCAAAAAATTCTAATGCTTCTTTACGAGACATAATTTGTTTTACTAAAGGATGATTTTCTTTAACGATTTTTTTCATTTCTTTTTCAATAGTCGTTAAATCTTCTGGTGTCAATACATGATCCATATCGATATCATAGTAAAATCCTTTTTCTATCGATGGACCAATGGCTAATTTAGCCTCTGGCCATAGTCGTTTAATCGCATCTGCTAAAACATGTGATGCCGTATGACGAAGTGTATCTTTACCACCTTGTTCTTCAAATGTCAAAAATTTAACATGACTACCATCTTCTATCTTTTCACGAAGGTCAATCGTTACTCCATCAACATCTGCAGCTAACACTTTTTTGGCTAAGCTATTAGATAATTGTTTTACTGCCTCTCCATACGTAGTACCTTCTGCATAACTTTTTTCGCTACCATCTGGTAAAATAATTTTTACATCTTTCATCTTACTTCCTCCTTATATTTTATAATAGTAAAACATATTATAAAATAGTATCTAATTTACTATATACTGCTCTTACAGATACATTGTCATATAGCTATGAATCAGTCTCACAAAGGTAATGAACTACGATACATACTATAGTAATTTTCTACAATAAAAAAAGACCTTCTCTTCCCTCTCACAAGGGACGAAGATCTATATCCGCGGTTCCACCCTAGTTAGTCTATTACCTGACTCACTTCTTAGAAAATAACGCTTCTTAGCGGATATACTTACTGCTTTCGGTTCCGTATATCAGTTTGAAGGGAGTAATTCTATAATATGTGTAAAGCCTTCCAGCAAACGGCTTCTCTCTAGAACACAAAATTACACAATCATGTCCTTCGCATTACTTTTAATAATATAATTTATGATAATATATACATGTAAATATGTCAATACATAAAATTTCTATTTATCTATAGTAATCTGTAGTAGTCAAACATTTGTGATACAAAGTATAGAGTTACTATACTCACCGTATTCTCACCTATGTATGTTTAATAACTAACATCTATGATTTACTAATTATCTATATTAGCACTATACATATAAAACCATACATGAATACGTGTTATAAACTAATACATCAATTACTATAATACAACTATACGATACATTTATGGGCACGAAACTAGAATTACTATCGTCACCATAGAGCTCATCTATATATGTTTAATGACTAGTATCTATGATTCACTAATTATCTATATTAGAGCTATACATATAAAATCATACATGGATACGTGTTATAAACTAATACATCAACTACTATAATACAGAGCTATACGATACGTTTCTATCTAAATACCTACTATCAATATAGTTTTATACATAATAACTGAATTAAATTTATTCACGTTTATCACAGAAATCAACAAATTCTAATCTATCTAATGACAGTGATTTCAAAATTTGAATCACCACTGACCTAGTATCTTTTGTAGTACGAATCACTGTAAGTCCTGTACTTGCATCTAGCGTAGTCATAACACCTAAATGCTCATACCCTTCTATAATCCGATTCACATAATTAGTATCACGAATATTAATTCTACAATAAACTGCGTCATCATCAATAGAACTAGAAATCTCTTCTACGCTTAATTTCATATATCTATACAACCCCATTTTCTTATAACTATAATAATGGCACAGATGGTTTCTCATATAACTCATAGACAATTATAGCAATGTAATAACTATGTAGAAACCCTACCTATTATACATCTATCTATTTTAAAAGTACTCCTGTATAGCCACAACTAAACGTATAGAAGTATAGTATACGTCATGACAAATACTATACTTCTATTGAATAGCCGTATTATATAGTAACAATCTTCATAAAAGATTACCCACTACGTAGTCTGTACTATGAAAGTAATACTTTCTATACTAAATCTATCAAAAAATCCTCCAGTCGTTATATAAAACGTTCTTTTTTATGCATATACTCATCATTATACTAATGACTACATCCAGAGCAACCCATAGATTCACTACCTTCTACAGCTACTATTGCTTCTTCTTTCGTTTTACATTCCCTACGCATCATAGAATATGTTTCTAATGGTGTATCGATATATAAATGCACTTTCATTTGTGCATGTTTTGCTACATCAATTGGAGCACCATCTTCATCAGTCATCTTGGTGATAGTGTGAGCCACAATAGTGCCGTGAGGTTGCATAAACTCAACTACGTCTCCTACTTTAAAATTATTACGCTGTTCTAAATACGCATACCCTTCTGGTTCATTATATCCTGTCACTAATCCAATAAAGTCATGAGTTTGTGTGTTACTTGATTTGCCATAATTTTGAGCTGTTGCATCCGCCTTAGCAACAGAAAACCCTTCCGTATAAGGACGATGGGAAATTTTTTCTAATTCTTGAATCCATTCAGGGCGAACTCGATAATCATCGCCTTCTTCCAAATACGCATCAACTGCTTCACGATATACTTTAGTAACTGTTGCCGCATAATGAACAGATTTCATGCGACCTTCAATTTTTAAACTATCTACCCCTGCTTTAACTAAATCAGGAATATGTGCTAGTAAGCATAAATCTTTGGAATTAAAAATATAAGTCCCCATTTCATCTTCCTCAATCGGATAATATTCACCTGGTCGAGTCATTTCTACCAGTGCGTATTTCCAACGACAAGCTTGTGCACATTGTCCACGATTAGCATCTCTTGTTCCTGTAAAATAATTACTTAATAAGCATCGACCAGAATAGGATATGCACATAGCACCGTGAACAAAAGCTTCTACATCAATATCAACTGTATCTTTTAATATTCTAATATCGTCGATACTAACTTCACGTGCCATAACAACACGATCAGCTCCTAATTGTTTCCAAAATGCAGCTGTTGCCCAGTTAGTAATATTGGCTTGTGTACTAATATGTATTTCCATATGTTTAATTAAAGGTTTCGCCAAATAAAACAATCCTAAATCAGCTATTAATACAGCATCTACACCTATACCATCTAAATACTGAATATATTCTTCAAAACCTTCTAAATCTTTATTGTGTGGAATAATATTACAGGTAACATAAATTTTCTTCCCAAATGAATGAACAAACTCTACCGCTTCTTGTAATTCTTCCCGCGTAAAGTTAGAACTCCCAGCACGTAAACCAAAAGTTTTACCCGCACAATATACTGCATCGGCCCCATAACGGATTGCCATTTTCAACTTATCCATATTACCTGCTGGAGCTAATACTTCAATTTTAGGTTTCTTCATAATAATTGCCTTTCCAAACACTTACACTCATGCCATCTCCTAATGGATAAATGGTAGTGTTAAATAATTCTTTATTTTCTATAAATGATAAATATTCTTCTAATCGTTTTGTAATTGTCTTAAAACGACGTGGTGGCTTTTTATTTCCTCTTACATACCCTCTAAATAATACATTATCCGCTAAAATGACTGCATTCTCGCTTAAATGTGGCATAATACATTCTAATTGACGTAAATATTGGCCTTTAGGTCCATCTAAGAAAACTAAATCATACGAGCCTTCTATAGTATGTAAAACATCAGTCGCATCACCTTGTAATAAAGTAATCTTATCTTTATAGGGAGACTGATTCACATAATACTGTGCCATCTTATACCGAGTCACATCTAGTTCAATTGAGGTAATATGTCCACATGATTTCATATTACTAGCAATTAATAGTGTAGAATATCCAATCGCTGTACCGATTTCTAACACAGATGTAGGGCGATATAAACTAATGATTTCTTCAAATAAATGTATTTCTGATTCACGTAAAATAGGTACTGCATTAACTACTGCATATACGCGTTGTTCATTCAGAATCTCCGTCATTTCCATAAATACTATCCACTACTTTCAAATGTTCTTCATAGGTTTTACTAAAATGATTATGTCCTTCTTTATCTGCTACAAAATATAAATAATCTGTAGGTGGTGCATATAATACTGCATCCATTGATTTTTTCCCAGGATTAGCAATAGGTCCTGGTGGATACCCCTTAACTACATACGTATTATATGGGCTCTGTAATTTTGTATCCGCTAATGTAATATGTGCTTTGGGATACCCTAGCACATACGCAATCGTCGCGTCCGACTGCAACGGCACACCTTCTTGAATACGTTTTTTAAACACTGCCGCAATAGTAGCTCTATCTTCATCAAATCGTGCTTCTTTTTCTACAAGAGAAGCCAATGTAACAAATTCAAAAATCGTCATATGATCTTTTTTCAATTGTTCTTTCACATCATTTGTAAAATAATCATTCATTTCAGATGACATAATTTTTAATATATCACGAGCTGATGAATTAACAGGGATATCATAGGTACTAGGAAATAAAAATCCTTCTACACGATACGTAACTGGTTTTGTACTATTCATATATGAATAAGGCATGTAATCTTTAGCCGCTTCTAAAAAATCTTTAGCACTAACGATTTGTTTTTTTTCTAATTCAATAGCAATTTCTCCAATAGTATATCCTTCTGGAATTGTTATGTGCACAGATTTAACTCGTCCTTTTTGTAGTAAATGAATTAAATCGTATACATTAATATGTGCTGGTATTTGGTAATACCCAGTTTGCAGCTTATGCGTGTCACCACTGAGACGGAGCGCTAACCGAAATGCAAGAGGAGACCGAATTAGTCCTTTTTCATATAAGGCGTTAGTAATATCTGATCCTGTTTCATCATTTTGAATGATTAAAACTTGTGTGTCTTTCGTATTATCCCATGTATTAGGTAGGAAAAATATACCTACCAAGCCAAGAATAACAATACTAAGAATAATAGTAAAAATCGTTACAAAAATCTTCTTTTTAGCAGTCATATAGTAATTCCTTTCTAAATTATACATGTTATTATACCATATCCTTATAATAACAACAAAAATAGGGTTCCTTAAGAAAGGAATCCTATTTTTAACGTTAATTTATAGTAAGAATGTCATATACGTATATGCATCAATTCATAATGCTACCATCGATACAAACGATATCTATATTACTCTTATAAAAAACTATACGCACACAATCATCAGTGATAAAAATATGATACTACTATATCTACATACATGTATCAAAATCGACAGATTCGATTATAAATCTTCACCATATTCAGCCATAACTAAATCTGCTACTGCATTAAATTCTTCTTCTGTAGGTTCTACATAAATATCTTCCCCATCTTCTTGGTCTTTTCGACAAATCATAATAGCTGGCTCATCATTATGTACATCTTCTGTAGGGATTAATACAGCATATTCCATATCATTATATGTAACTGTTCTAAATTCGATAAATTCAACAATACCATCTTCTGTATCAAATTGTACCACTGGATATTCCATATCTAATTCTTCTGCGGACATTGGGCCCTCCTATTGCTTCTTCATAGTATCTAATCTTGCTAAATAGCCTTGCAAAATAACAACAGCTGCCATTTTATCAATTACAAGTTTTCTTTTTTTACGGCTAACATCTGCAAAAATCAATGATTTTTCAGCCATAACTGTCGACAATCGTTCATCCCAAAATATAACTGGCACATGAATCACTTCTTGCATCTTATGTACAAATTCTTCTGTCTTTTCTGCGCGATCACCCTTAGTACCATTCATATTTTTGGGCATTCCTACAACTAATTGGTGAACTTCATATGCCTCTATTAATTCTTGCAAACGTTGGAAATCATTAGCTAAAGAAGTACGCCGTATAGTCTCAATTCCCTGTGCCGTCATTAGCAATGCATCACTGCAAGCAACACCTATTGTACGACTTCCTACATCAAGTGACATAATGCGCATATTATAAACCCTTAGCTTTTACATAACCAGTTACAAGTTCTTCAATAATCTCATCCCGTTCTAATCGTCGAATATTAGAACGTGCGTTATTATAACTTGTAATATACGTTGGATCACCTGAAATTAGATACCCTACGATTTGATTGACAGGATTATATCCCTTCTCTTTTAAAGAGCGATATACATCACTTAAAATTTGATCTGGTGTAATTTCCACATCGTCAACTTTTTTAAACATCATAGTTTCATCAGATATACTCACGGTAACCCCTCCTTTATAATAAATTCATCATACATTCATTATACTACATTTTGTCTATACGATAATACTCAAGTATATAATAAATTCTCTATAAATTATGTAAATCTACAAATATTCATAATTACTCGTACTATCCTATGTCAATCAATAGATTATAATTCTAGTAAGACCTCTAAGAATTGACCTACTATCATTTTACCATATGGCAAATAGTTTCTTTACCTACTGTTAATGCATCGTCTAAGAACTCTGGATTTTTACCACCAGCTTGTGCCATATCAGGACGTCCACCGCCATTACCACCTGCAGTCTGTGCTACGGCTTTGACAATGTTACCAGCATGAATCCCCTTGTCTAACACGTCTTTAGTTGCCATGCAAACAAAATTTACCTTGTCTCCAATAGCAGCGCCTAATAAAACAACACCTGATTGAACGGTATCTCGCACCATATCAGCTTGTTGTCGCAATTCATTCATATCATTTGCTGAAACAGATGCCACTACCGCTGTTACAGAATTAACTGTAAATTTATGATTTAAAATACTATCAAGACTCGATGTAGCCAGTTCTTTTTTTGCCATTGCTAGGGCATGTTCAGTTTCTTTTGCCTCTGCCAAAACTTGTGTCATTCGTTCTACAATGGTAGCTGGTTTTGTCTTTAATTGATCTGCTAAATGATGAATAATCTGTCTATCCGCCTGTGCCATATCGATAGCTGCTTTACCAGTAACTGCTTCAATACGACGGACACCTGCGCCAGTACCAGATTCAGAGGTAATCCGAAATGTTCCTACTACAGCCGTATTTGGTACATGAGAGCCGCCACAAAGTTCAACGCTAAAGTCAGGTACTGTAACTACTCGAACACGATCACCGTATTTGTCACCGAATAAAGCCATGGCACCTTTTGCTTTTGCTTCCTCCATAGACATTTCTTGAATATCTAGTGCTTTCATCGCTAATATTTGTTCATTAACAAGTGCTTCAATTCGTGTCAATTCATCAGCTGTAACTGGAGAAAAATGAGTAAAGTCAAATCGTAAATACTCTGGCGTTACTAATGAGCCAGCTTGATTTACATGAGTTCCTAATACTTGTTTTAATGCAGCATGCAATAAGTGTGTTGCCGTATGATTGCGTGCCATAGATAATCGACGTGTTGTATCTACATCAAACGACACTGTCTCACCATCTGATATACTACCTTCTACAACAGTTCCTATGTGATACACGGTTCCTTCTGGCAATCGTTTTGTATTGTGAATTTCAACCTTTCCCATGGGACCCATCATATAACCAGTGTCGCCTAATTGACCGCCACCTTCTGCATGAAATGGTGTTTCTCTCACAATAATAGTCACATCTTCACCATCTGTAGCTATTTTCACGCGTTCAGTGCCCTTGCCAATCATCAAAATATTAGAATCTGTTGCTGTTTCATTTTCTGTTAACGTTTCATGCGCCAAAAACTTAATTTCTGGAGTCATTACCTTAGCATCCACATCAGCTCTAGCTTCTCTGGCACGTATCCGTTGTTCATTCATAGCGCTTTCAAATCCGTCATGGTCGATGTGTAAACCTGCTTCCTTGGCAATTTCCTCTGTTAATTCCCAAGGGAACCCATAGGTATCATATAATTTAAACACTTCTACGCCTGGAACAACATCAGATTTTTCCTCTGTCAATTTTTCAATTAAGGAATGTAATAAGTCTAGGCCTTGTGCTAATGTTTGATTAAAACGCTCTTCTTCGTTAGCAACAACACGTTTTATAAAATCTTGTTTTTCCAATAAATTAGGTACATGTCCCCCTAAAATATCCATGACAGTATCGACTAACGATGTTAAAAATTGACCATTAATACCTAATAACCGTCCATGGCGGACAGCACGTCGTAAAATGCGGCGCAATACGTATCCACGGCCTTCATTAGATGGTAGTACTCCATCCGAAATTAAAACGCTGCAAGCACGAATATGATCGGCAATTACTTTTAAAGATACATCAGTATTAGCATCTTCATGATACGTAACATGAGCCATTTCTGCAGTTCGTTCAATTAATGGGAATATTAAATCTGTTTCAAAGTTGCTTTCACATTCTTGTAACACAGATGCTAATCGTTCAAGCCCTGCACCAGTATCAATATTTTTTTGTGCTAATGGTTCATAATTGCCATCTGCAGTGCGATTAAATTGAGTAAATACCAAATTCCAAATTTCTAAATAACGATCACAATCACAACCTGGTTGACAAGTCGGCTCACCACAGCCACGTTCTGGACCTAGGTCATAGAAAATTTCAGAATCTGGTCCACATGGACCTTCTCCAATTTCCCAAAAATTATCTTCTAATTTAAAAATATGACTTTCTTCTACACCACAGTCTAACCAATTATCCATAGCCTCTTGGTCATCCGGATATACTGTCACATATAGCTTTGATTTATCTAATTTAATAACTTCTGTTAAAAACTCCCAAGCCCAATGAATTGCTTCTGTTTTAAAGTAATCTCCAAAAGAGAAATTACCTAGCATTTCAAAAAATGTATGATGTCGTGCTGTACGACCTACATTGTCAAGATCCCCTGTACGAATTGATTTTTGGCAAGTAGTAATACGTGTGCGAGGAGGTGTCAATTTACCTGTAAAAAAAGGTTTTAATGGTGCCATACCTGCCCCAATCAATAATAAGGACGGATCATTTTCTGGCACTAATGAAAAACTATCTAGTTTTAGATGTCCTTTACTTTCAAAAAAATCCAAATAAGCCTTACGAAGGTCATTACCTTTCATATACATATTTCCAGCCTCCTGTTGTTCATTTCTATCTGAATCTATCTACATAGAATCAATTATAAAGTGTCTCTTTATTTTACTATACTTAATAAATTTTTTCTATACCTAATCAGAAAGTAATATACTATACCTTTTTTCATTGATATATGGTTATATAATAATAAATAAATAATTGATATATACCTACTATTTTCCATCAATTTCTATTACTATCTTCTCTATTATTAGAATTATTATATGTGATATACATCGCCATGTTATATCCACAAGTACTACCTATAATAGAACTTTTCACTAACTGAAAAAAGTCACATACGAACTAAAAGTGATTCGTCAACCCCTAATAAGAACACTTCTTGTTCGTATGTAACTCATTTTTATACTCATATAGTGATACATAACAAATTATTTCATAACTCGTCTTGCTCCAAGATATCGTTCATGCCAATATCCAGAATCTAAGTCTGCTATGGCTACGCCACGACTAGTAGTAGCACTAATAAATTTACCATTTCCCACATAAATACCTGAATGAGAGGCGCCTGGTTCGTAGGTTTCAAAAAACACTAAATCACCAGGTCTCAAATTTGAACGAGATACATTTTGACCTACTTCATATTGTTCATCTGCTAAGCGCGGTAATGTAATTCCCGCCTTTGCAAATACATATTTAGTATACCCTGAGCAATCAAATCCTCGCGGTGTATTACCACCGAACACATAAGGAACACCTTTATATCGGTCCGCTTCTGCTAATAATGCCTTTACATCTTTCGTAAGACCTACATTAGCTGGAACACTATGATTAGTAACTTTTTTTACCTTTTTTTTCTCTTTTGATGAACCAACATTCTTTCCTATTGGTTTTCCCATTAATGCTTTATAGGTAGCAGGCCCTACAATACCATCCACTTCTAAACCATGATCCTTTTGAAATAAGCGGACAGCCCATTTAGTTTCTTTGCCATATGTACCTTGTTTATCAAAAGCTTTATAACCTTTTTTGATTAATTGCTTTTGAATCGACGTGACAACCTTTCCTTGGTCACCCATTCCATAAGAGGCACTTGCTAGTATCGTTACGCACCATGCAAACATAATGGTTAAGGCTAACACCCTAATTATATTAGATTTAGAGTTCATATCTGCCCTCACTTCTAGTTGTATATATTACGCTTTTTATTATCTGTATCACAATTAATAGTACTGCGAACCCAATATAGTGGCCTATGTTTAACTTCTTCAAATACACGTCCCACATACTCACCAATAATACCTATGCCAATAAGCTGAATTCCACCGAGGAAAAAAATTGCCATTCCCAACGTAGTCCAACCATTAACTGCTTCTCCGCTGAAATATACATATAAAATATGTAAAATCATTAATAAGCTTAGTAGTCCACATAATATACCTACATATAAAGCCATTCTAAGTGGAGCTCTAGAAAATGCAGCAATACCATCTAAGGCAAAACGAATCATTTTTCGTATACTAAATTTAGATTTTCCTGCAAAACGCGGTGGTGCCACAAAATGAAGTTCTGCTTGTCTGTAGCCTAAATCACCTACAATACCTCGCAAAAATCGACCATGTTCACGAAACCGTTTCAATGTTTCTAATGATTTTCGATTCATTAATCGGAAATCAGACCCACCTTCAACGATGGGCACTTCTGCCATTTTATTCATAAGTTTATAATAATATTTAGATGTAATGGCCTTAGCCCAACTAGCATCTTCAGTAGAATCACGAATCGTTCTAACTACATCATAACCTTGCTCCCATAGTTGAACTAACTGAGGTATTAATGCTGGAGGATGTTGCATATCGCCATCCATAGTAATGACGGCCTCTCCAGTAGCATAATCAAGGCCACATGTTAATGCTAACTGATGTCCAAAGTTGCGTGCTAAGAGCAGCACTTTAACACGACAGTCTTTTCTTGCCAAATCACGAAGTAACAAAGAAGAGCTATCTGACGATCCATCATCAACAAATATAACCTCATAATCATATGCTAATGCATTCATTTCTGTCACTACAGCATCATAAAATACTTTTATATTATCCTCTTCATTATAAACAGGTACTACAATCGATAGTAACATAGTTACCTCCTCTTTTATTTCTTTTATATTTTACTAAAAAATTCACACTTAAGCAAATTTATACAATTTTGTCATGCTATAAGATAGGTGTTAAACGCTCATTGTAGTACCTATCTATTTCCTCAAATATAAGAAATATAGGCATCTCTAGCTTCTATATCATGTCTAATTTTCATAAAATTATTTATTCGACACTCTTTATGTTCTTTCTAATATATACTATAATATATGTTATTCTCTTATCTCTATGAATGTAGAATATAGTATTAGAAAGGAGTTCTGCTCATATTATTTTCTATGATCAGAAATTATATATGTATACGCAAATAAATAATTATATCCAAAACATATGGTCATCCCATCGTAATTTTCTATATCTTCTATTGATATCCCTTATTGTTTATCTCGCAGGTAATCATATGATTACCATTACTGATCCAGTAGAGTCAAACTATGTACTAACCGCCAAAAATATGATTGATATTAACGAATATCTATCTCCCTATATTTTATATCATTACTGGTATGACAAACCTATTTTTTACTACTGGGAGTTAATTGCTAGTTATAAACTCTTTGGATTTAGCAACTTTACCAGTCGTCTTCCATCAGTCATAACAAGTTTACTAGCACTTATCGTAGCATATACAGCTGTCAATCACATACTTTCAAAAAAAATAGCCCTCACGACTACGATTATCTTGGCAAGTTCGTTTGAGTTTTGGCTACTTTCTAAAACAGCGATTACAGATATGACACTATTCTTATGTATAATATCCACCTTATTATTATTTTATATAGGCTATACGTCAAACACTCACAAATCTAACTATTATCGATTAGCCTATGTGTGTGCAGCTTTTGCCATATTAACAAAAGGTCCCATTGGTTTTCTTCTTCCTGGACTAATTATCCTCATTTTTTTACTGTTACAGCGAAATCTAAAAGAATTATTACACTTGCAATTGCCATTAGGTCTTATCATTGTTTGTGTCGTAGGTGGTAGTTGGTATATGTACATGTATATAACCCATGGTATTGCATTTATTGATACTTTCTTCGGCGTCCACAACATGTTACGAGTAACACAATCAGAGCATCCAAAACAAAATGTATGGTATTTTTACATCATAATTACAATCATCGCTACATTCCCTTGGGGCATAGTATCAGTATATCAATGGATACGCACAATACCCAATATATCACATCTCTATATAAAAATTAAATCTTTATTTAGCAAACATGATCCGTTGTCAACATTTCTATGGGTATGGGCCTTAACAACTATTCTAGTATTTCAATGTGTAGCTACCAAATACACGACATATACATTTCCTGCTCTGTTTCCTTTAACTCTATTAATCGCTCGTTCCTTGCAATGGAATCTAAAAACTATAGCTCGTGTAGCAGCAGTCATCGGTACTATCTATATCATACTCTCCGTTACCATCGTTCCCGTGTTAACTACCAACGCCTCTGGCTTTGTTATTAGTCAATATCTTAATCAATATGCTAATCCATCTTCCATTGTTGTTAGCACTAACACCTATTATAATTCAGTTAATATTTACAGTCATTTTACTAATTATAGATTATCTACGCAAAGTAATATGCCTAGTAATAAAGCAAATACAATCAGTTGGGATGTTCTGTACTTTATGCCTTTTAAAGATGTAGAAACATTACCACTCACTAAAGATGTCTATTTAATAACAACGAAACCAATCGAATCGATTGATATCATCAAAGATAAAGAATCCTGGCATGTATGTGTCACTACTGGCAATCAATTTTTATATTGCCGAAAAGCTAACGATAATTAATTTTCTGATGAATCGGATTAGACTATATTCTCTTAATACGACACCATCTTCCTCTCTATCTACGGCTATATATTATAATACATACCTCCTTCTAATATATAAATAGTATCGCCGTTAACATACTAGATTAACTACTAAGCTAAACTCATAATAAAATTACAAACAAACTCCATCTATCCCATTTTTCATCTACATAGCTATCATGAATGACCAAAATTATATACTATATTCATAGTAAACTCTAAGAACAACAAAAACACCTTCAACTACATTTGTAGATGAAGGTGTTTTATTTTCACTATATGTAATTATTATCTTATATCGTCGATCCTATACAAAAATACTCTTAATCATATGAAAACAGATATATAAACTAATTCTTAATAAGGTAATTATAATATGCCATACAAATTTCTCTATATTATAAATCAGCTGCATCAATATATTTTTGTAGTTCTTCTTCCGCTTCTATAATATCTTCATTAAATGCACCAGCAACAGCCGGATAGCGACCGACTTCGATAGTGTGAACGATAGCATCATCTCTACCATTTTTGTAGATGCCAATCCAAATACCAGAAAACTCACTTTCAAACCATTCGACAGGCTGATCCGTTTCATCAAAACGAATTGTTATATTCCCTTTTCCCAGTGTTTCTAGTAATTCTATTTGTTCTGATTCGCTCAATCCCGTTTTTTCTACATACAAAGTATACGTATTGCCTTGTTCACGAAAATCTTTCATAGCGTTTTTCAACTCATTTAAAACAGCTTGAAGATTTGATAAGGAATTAGTCATCTCGTTTTTTTACCTCCACGCCCCATTCCATTAAAATATGTATAACTCGCGAAATCACTTCTGGTAATACCTTTGCTACTACAGAAGACGGTTCGAGACCGATTTCTAAGGAAAATGGTTCTACCCCTATTACAGTAGCTGCTTCTAATGGTTCTTCTTGCAATGCACGAATACGTAAAATATCTTGTATTCCCACTTCATGGGCAGAAATATTTTTTGTAAAATAATTTTCTACTTCTTGATGTGTAAACTCATACACTGTACCTGGTTCTTCTCCTCCATTAATAGCATCTACTAAAATGAGTCGCTTCATGCCATCCATATAGGATAACAATTCCATTCCCATCGTTCCACCATCAATAATATTAATAGCTGGAGTAAAAAAGTAGTTATCTTTCAATGTATTAATAACGTGAACGCCAAGGCCTTCGTCTGTTAATAAAATATTCCCGACTCCTAACAATGTAATTGTATTATTTTCTGGCAACATCATCTTCATCCTCTATATCATGCATATCAATAGGGTCATGCGCATAATATTTCATACCAGTTACCATGCTTGATACTTCACCAGACTCTTCCATAACATCTTCACGGAATGCCATATATACATGAATAACTGTAAACAACAAGAAAATCCATGCAATATAATGGTGAATAATGTGTACTCGATATTCTCCAATCATAGCATTAATAGGATTAAATATAACAGCAATCCAACTATGAGGTTCTACCATAGCATACATAGCAAATCCAGTAACTATCTCGAAGAAAAATAATACATATACCATCATATAACTTGTACGAGCTAAAGAATTCCTCAAATATGTATCATAATGCTTCTGTGGTAACATTAAGTAGTGAATCGTTGTTTCTCGTAAACCGCGCCAATATAGTTTTTGATTAAATTTAGGCATCAATCGATCGCCACGGTTTCTAATCGCTCCAGCAATTCTAAAAATAAAAGAAAAAGTTAAAATAAACCCAGCGATAAAATGGATACGTCGTATCATTTCCATAGAAAACCAGTTATTGATTGCAAAAGTTGGTTCCTTACCAATCAAACCTGCAAAGCCAGGATCTCCAATATATAGACCTGTCCAGAATAATGCAGTCACGCTCAATACCATTAGCCAATGAAAAATGCGTAGCCACAAACTAAAAACTACATAGGCCTTTTTATCAGAATGAATTAGCATTGTTATGTCACTCCTTATTTACACAAAGCATCTGTATTAACAGACGCAATTTTTTTACCCTCTTTGTTATATAAATGTGTAGCACATGCCAAACAAGGGTCAAATGAGTGAACAGCTTTTAAAATTTCTAATGGCTTTTCTGGTACTTTTACACGGGTATCAATCATAGTATCTTCATATGCACCATGCTCATTAGCGATAGTTCTTGGACATGCATTCCATGTTGACGGAACAATACATTGATAGTTTTCTGTACGCCCGTTTTTAATATGAACCCAATGTCCTAATCCACCGCGCGGTGCATCTAATACACCAACGCCTTTAGCTTCTTCTGGCCAAGTTTTCGGATCCCATTTTGTCATATCTGCTACAGCTACATCCCCTGATTTTATATTTTTAATCAATTTATTATAAAAATATCGACTCATAGTTGCCGCCACTTGAGCATCTAGGGCACGACAAGCTGTACGACCTACAGTAGAGCACATCCATACGTGTGCTGGCAAGCCAAGAATGTTAGACACCGCTTCAATCTGACGAACAATCATAGATTCTGCCCATGTTGGTTGCGTAATAATACCTTGTTTTACTTTTGTATATACTACAATATATTTTGCTAATGGTCCTACTTCACAGGTCTTGCCTTTAAAAGTTGGTGATTTTATCCAAGAGTATTTCTTAGTTTCATCCAAAAATTCCCATTTTTCTTTAGTCCCTGTTTTAGGTCCTGTAAAGTTTGCTTCTGTAATCCCTTCACTAGGATGCAAAGACTGAGTTCCATCAGGATAATTAAACCATGAATGTTCAATTTCTTCACTTAAAAATTCAGGATTCATTAAATCTTGACCTTCTAATGGTATAAACGTAGCATGGTCTACACCAGCACCAAAGTTTTCTACTACACCATTAGAGCGAGAAACAGCTTTTTTAAAGTAATCACCATTAGAAATGCCTGTATATGGTTCATCTGGATATCCGCCATAGGATAAAACGCGTTTTTTGGATAAACCGCCTCCATCAACCATACCAGCTTGTACATATATTTTACCGATTGCTAACACATCTGGTAAATAAAAATTATCTACTAAATTTCTCGTTAAAGAAATAGATTTATCTACTTCTGCCAATCGTTGTGTATTAACTGGCGCATTCATATCATTCATAGAAATAGCACAAGGCATACCGCCTACAATATAATGAGGATGCGGATTTTTACCACCAAATATAACATGCGGTGTCACGATATTACGCTGTTGATCTAAAATATTTAAATAATGAGATATGGCCATCAAATGAACTTCTGGTGGCAACAATTTATAATCAGGATGATCCCACCACTGAGCAGAAAAAATTCCTAATTGACCACTATCAACAATTTTTTTAATTTTATTTTGAATGGCCGAGAAATATTGTGTAGATCCCTTAGGATAGTCTTTTGGATATGCTGATGTATCATCTTGATACTCTTTAGGCTCCAATCCTGATACATTATACGTAGCTAATATATTCTCTTGCAATTGTGCTGTTTTACCAGGATCAGCAGCCAATGCTTCTATAGGGCTCACCCAATCTAATGCATGTAAATGATAAAAATGGACAATATGGTCATGCACATCTAGGGCACTGTGCATAATATTCCTAATATAATTGGCGTTTTTAGGGATTTGAATGCCTAACGCATCTTCTACTGCTCGAAGTGCAGCCAATGCATGAGTAGATGTACAAACTCCACAAATTCTCTGCACAAACGCCCATAAATCACGGGGATCTCGATTTTTAGCCACTAATTCGATACCACGCCAAGCTGTACCACTAGATAATGCGTCAGTCACTTTACCTGTGGTTTCATCTACATTAATTTCTACTCTCAAATGCCCTTCAATACGAGAAATTGGGTCTACTACAACACGCTTCATTAATCATTTCCTCCATCATGATGGTTATTTTTATTCATCGTTTCATTCCATAAGCCAGCTTCTTTTAAGCGTTTTTCTTCTTTTAAATCTTCATATTTATTTTTAGCTAATGTTAATGCGCCATGTGCTACAACAGCCCCAGTTGCTGCAAATCCAGCAATAGTACCTACCGTATCCGCATTAGTAATTGTATTGGCCATTGGAATATCTGGTAATCGTTTATAAAAATTATCATTATCCCAAAAATCTTTTTCAGAACAACCAATACAACCATGTCCCGATTGAATAGGATAAGAAAGTCCGTTCCACCACCGTAAATTACCACAAGAATTATAAGTTTCTGGGCCTCGGCAGCCTACTTTATATAAACACCAACCCGCTTTTGATGCATCATCATCAAATTTTTCCACAAATAATCCCGAATCAAAAAAGGCGCGACGATAACATGTATCGTGAATACGATTACCATAGAATTGTTTTGGTCTTCCTTGAATATCTAACGGTGGAATCTCACCAAATAATGCATAATGCATAATAACTCCTGTCATGACTTCTGGAATTGGAGGGCAACCTGGCACTTTAATAATAGGTACACCAGAAACAACAGATGATACTGATACAGTATTAGTTGGATTTGGTTTAGCTGCTTGAATCCCGCCCCATGCAGCACAAGAGCCATATTCGATAATAGCAGAGGCCCCTGCTGCACATTCTTTAAGAACTTCTACAAATGGTCGTCCTCCTACAGAACAGTACACGCCATTTTCATCAAGAGGCACACCGCCTTCAACTGCTAGTATATATTTACCAGATTTATTAGCAACAATCTCTTTTAAATGATGTTCTAATGGTTCACCAGAAGCGGCAGCCAATGTATCATCATATTCTAAGGCAATCATATTTAAAATAACATCAGAAGCAAATGGAGATGTAGAACGAATAAATGATTCATCACAACCTGTACATTCATGGCCATGTAACCAAACCACTGTCGGTAATTCTTTAGTTTCTGCTGCCTTAACAACAGTATCTAACATGGTTGGTGGCAAACCTAATACAGCCGTCAACGCTACACATGACTTAACAAATGTGCGTCGACTTAATTTACGCTCTTGAAAGAGTGTCCATAAGCTATTCATACGTTCTTTCACTGGAGTTATCCCCCTTATTAATAATCTTACACTTTGCATTTATAAAATATATAATCAATAACATGGATACATATCACAAAAATATTCCATAATCATAGTATACCATGTGCATCTATAAATTTCTAGAAAAATAATTTGATAATATAAGGTTTTACATCTATTTTATCGTGAATAAATATATGTCAGTTATAAAAAAAATTTACCCTTAGTTTATAAAATCAAACATATCAATTTATTAAAAATAACCGTATAAAAGCCAAATTAATTTGAACTTTTATACGGCATGTATTTTGTATGTCATACAATGTAATACATCTTGTAATGAGATTAGACTATCCTAGATATAAGTAATAGTTACCTATTCTTACAACTGAGCAATAAATTTCTATACATAAACACATCATTCTATCTCACTTATGATGTACCAATGTTATCCTTTTAATTCGTGAATTAATTCTTCTAATACAGAAGCTTTCTTATATCCTGCTATACGATCCAGTTCTTTTCCTTCTTTAAATAGTAGTATCGTAGGAATTCCTTCCACGTCATACGTTAAGCATAATTCCTTAACAAGGTCTGCATTAACACTAAAAAATGTAGCTTCTTTATCCAAATCGATTGCTAGTTGTTCTAATTCAGGGCTCATTACTTTACAAGGAGCACACCATTCAGCCCAAAAACATACTACAGATAAGCCATTTTGCAACAATACTTTTTGATTAAATTCTTCTACACTAGTGATTTCAATGAAAGCCATCATGCACACTCCTTATCATTATATTAATGATTATCATATAAGAAAACCGCCCCTAAGAGCGGTTATGGCAAGCAATCAATAAGCCGAGTTCTGTTCTGTTTACACAGTGACGATTATCTTTCTAGACGTATGGTCACCCATACGTTCAAGCGGCACAACCCGAAAGGTCGGCGGGCCACCTCAACCCTTTTCTATTAGGCCTTGCTCCAGATGGGGTTTACCAAGCCAAACTTGTTACCAAGTTGCTGGTGCGCTCTTACCGCACCGTTCCACCCTTACCATATATTTATGGCGGTCTTCTTTTCTATGGCACTTTCCCTAAGGTTACCCTCGCCAGACGTTATCTGGCATCCTGCCCTATGGAGCTCGGACTTTCCTCGAACTATAATAGCTCGCAATCGTCTTTCATACTTGCTCTATTTAGTCTAGCACAAATACCGATAGAAAAGCAACTGTCCACAAAATAATATATATATTAGTTTCTGTGGTTAACTCTTAACAAAAAAGAAATCTTGTTGTTCTTCATAGGGCATAATCGAAATAGTGGAATCAATTTCGTGTATATGAGGAGAAATGTAGCTAGCAATGCCTATAGCTACACACTCTTCTGTACCAAAATGGCCTGCATCAACAACCAAGATCCCCAATTCCTTTGCTAGTTGCATATCATGATACTTTACATCACCTGTGATATACGCATCAGCGCCTCTAATAGCTGCTTGTGTAATAAATTCTGCTCCACTACCAGAACAAATAGCGATGCGTTGAATTGCATCTTTTTTTACCCCTCCTGCACGTACTCTTGCTTTTGGTAAGACATGCTGCACATACTGTATAAACTCTTTATAATTCATCGCTATTTCCAAGTCTCCTAGGCGCCCCAAATAATGCACTTCTTCTGGTTCTTTCAAAGGAAATACATCATAAGCAACTTCTTCATAGGGGTGTACTTTTAACATAGCCTGTATCACATTAGAAAGTATCTTTCCCGGTACTAGTGTTTCAATCCTTTCTTCCTCTACTACTTCCATTTGCCCTAATTTTCCAATAAATGGATGCGCGTCTTCAATAGGTATAAATCGGCCTTCTCCAACACTACTGTATGAACAACCCGCATAATTCCCCATACTACCTGCTCCCGCTAGGCCTAACGCCCGTCGTACACGTTTACTATGAGATGTAGGGGCATATACAATTAGTTTATATAATGGTGAAGACCCTGTTCTTACGAAACCTAAAGAATCTTTCAAACCTAGTTTACCCGCTAGCATATCATTAAGTCCATCCTTCGCGATGTCTAAATTAGTATGCGCACTATATACAGCTATATTAGATTGAATAAGCGAATATAACAATTTACCGATGGAAGTAGTCTTATCAATATGTTTTAGACCTTTAAAAATAAGAGGATGATGACTAATTATCATATTAATATCATGGTTAATCGCATATAAAACTGCCTCTTCTGTTACATCTAAAGTTGTCAGAATACCTGTAACTGTTTCTCTTCTATCGCCTACCATCAATCCTGGATTATCCCATGACTCTGCTAAGGAAAGTGGCGCCCATGTTTCCATTACTTGAATGACGTCTTCTACAAGTAAACTCATAATAATTCCTCCAGCTCCTTAATACACTGTTGCGTTTTTATAAATTTATTGGTTCGGCGCAGTGCAATGGTCATACTTTCTAACACTGATTGATACTGATGAATAAAATTTTCAATGTATTGTCTCCATAAAAGCGGCCTTTCTTCTGCCACTAATGCCCCAACCATCCACAATATAGAGTCTTTAGGTAGATTGGCATATATATCTTTATCGAAACTAATGGAATCTAATAAATCTTTTTTTATAGCTAGCCATGCTTGATATAGTTTCCCCATATCGTACATAATAATTTCTTTAATAATGCAGTAACCCTCTTCTACCATATATTGCCGTAATTCTGCTTGACCATTTTGTGGTTGCACTACATAAAAGTCTAATAACTCTGGTGCTTCTCTTATAATATCACGCATTAAAAATCCACCCATGCCACAAATAACGGCGCCTGTTAATTCTCCTACTCTTGTATTTTGTAGGCCATTACTTAATCTACATTCAATATATGGTGTTAACTGACATGACTCAATATATCGTTTTGCCGTCTCCAATGGTCTTGCATTTACATCAATAGCAATAACCCGACCGGCCTTTTTCTCCTTAATCATGGCTACTGCCAGATAGCCATGATCAGTTCCTACATCGGCAATAACACCTGCTTGTGGAACAATATCTAATATAGCCTGTAATCGCTTCGTTAATTTCACAGTACACCTCTTTATGACTGATACTCTATAGCAAATAGATACATCACATAACTAGTACTTACTTCACACTTATAATAATCGCCATTCTATAAAAGTTCAAGTTCTACTTATATCCTTTTTCTTTCTAGTGGATATAAACAAAGATAGACATCTATATTGAATTAGAGAAAACTAATACCAATATAAATGTCTACTAAACTATCCTATCTTGTATATTATATAGAATGTATCTGGTGGGCCCACCTGGGTTCGAACCAGGGACCGACCGGTTATGAGCCGGTTGCTCTACCACTGAGCTATAGGCCCATGCGATTAATCATCTTCATAATTATACTCAATTTTTCAGTTTATCGTCAAGGATATTTTATAATTTCCTTCAATATTTTTTTGCCTTGTATATCTTCTTGTGCCCATGTCAAAGGTACAACTGTAATCATATCATTTCTGCTATAATATACATCACTATCTTCTTCACTAAAATCTTTAACAACCGTACCAGCAACCCAAAAATAATTACGTCCTCGCGTATCAATACGATGATCAATAATATTTACATATTTTTGATACCCTTGTGATGCAATTCGAACTCGTGACCAATCATATGGTCCATTATAAGGAATATTAACATTTAATAATCCCTTATAGTCATGTTCTAAAAAAAATTTAGTAATAAACGTTTCTATAAAAGGAAATAAAGTCGATACATGATTTGCATTATACTTTTCAACAGATAATGCTAATGATGGAATGCCATAAAAAAGGCCCTCCATAGCTGCTCCTATAGTCCCAGAGTATATTGCATCAGAGCCTAAATTATATCCATGATTAATACCTGATATAAATAAATCTGGCATATCTTCCATTAAATAGTACGATAAAGCAAATTTAGCACAATCTGTAGGTGTCCCTGTAAGGGAGTAAATCTTTAATGCATCCCTATCTGTAAAAATTTTCTTCATATGTATGGGATTATCAATTGTTAACGCATGTGATTTAGCGCTCTGCTCCATGGCTGGTGCTATAACAGTAACTCGATGACGCTTTGCCAAATAATCTGCCAAGTCTCTCAAGCCTTTTGCCTCTACACCATCATCATTTGTCATTAAAATATGCATATAACCTCCTAAAAAAGAGTCGCCTTTTTATGTATTTACATGATAGCGACTCTTTATATTCTATTTGTTTCCCACATCATTCATGCGCGTTAATTTAATATCTGACATGGATACAGCACGAATATGTTTTGTATGATGCCACTCTGTTTTATGACGTCTAAAGAACCCTAAAATATTAATAATCATCCATGAATATACAAAAATAGGATAAATTAAGTAATATAAATATATCTTAAAGGGCACTTTTATTTGTAATAGAATCAATAATGGAACTACATATTGTGCAATGCCTATGAAAGAAAGCACTGACATTGGCAAAATTTGTTGCCAAAGGCTCGTATAAATAGGTGCTACATATGTATTTACTAGGGATAGCAACAACATAATGGTAGACAACATCATAAAATAAGGTCCACTGACTTGCATGATGCCATCCAGGATTTTAATATTTCGTTGTCGTATACCAGCTATGAATAACTGAGGAATATATCGTCCAGCACAATCAAATTGTCCTTGTGCCCATCGCAATCGCTGATTCCACGATTGCACAAAAGTTAATACCTTTTCATCATAAATAATTGCATCATGAGCCCAACATGTACGAATGCCTCTTGTTAACATTTTCATGGAGTATTCCATATCTTCTGTTAAACTCGTACAACCCCAGCCATACTTTCGTACAATATCAGATCTAAAACACATCCCTGTACCGCCTAATGCAGTAGATAAACCTAATCGATATTTTGCTAAATGCACCATATGATTGACCATCCAAAAAGCGATTGAAAAGCATCCAGAAATCCATGTATCCACTGGATTTTTAGCATTTAAATAACCTTGGATAATATGCTCTCCCTTTTCTAGATGCCAATTCATTTCTTGTAAAAATTTAGGATGCACTAAATTATCAGCATCAAAAATACAAAATGCATCATAGTTAGTGTCCATAGATAATAATCTATCAAACATCCATCCCATGGCATACCCCTTACCTTTAGCCCTCGCATCTGTTCTCTCATATACGATGGCCCCGGCTTGTTCTGCTACTAACTTTGTGTTATCAGTACAATTATCTGCCACTACAAAAATATCAAACAACTCCTTAGGATATTCTTGTAGTTTCAAGTTATCGATAAGTGAAGCAATAACACACGCTTCATTATGCGCACAAATAATAATAGCAAAACGGTTTTTAGGAGCATATATTTTAACTTCTTTATGTTTCCATAAACCTACAAACATTAAAATCAATAGATATATAGTATATATGAAAATAATTATTTGGATAGGAATTAACAATAGATCTAAATAGTAATCCATTTAATTTCCTCCACTCTATTTGAATCTATTGAAAAGTGTATTAAGTATACCAAATAGTGCATACAAAACAAATATCAAAACAGCCCATGCATGCCAATTAAGTATCATTCCAATAATAAATAAAAGTACTACAATTCCTATAGCAATCTTATGCATAACATCTGCACTTTTACCTTTAAAGTCTGGATAATGCACATTGCTCACCATCAAATAGCCTACAACTATCATGGCAATTAGCACAATAACCGGTGATACACTAACTCCACATAAAACATATGTTGCTACCATACATCCTGCTGCTGGAATAGGTAATCCTTGAAAATATCCGTGTACTTCTTCTGTCATAATATTAAATCGTGCTAATCGGAATGCACCCCATACGGCAAAGGCCAATAACGGCACATATGATAACCAGCCCATGCCAAACAATTCTTTAGAAAACAACAAAAATGCTGGAGAAACACCAAATCCCACTACATCTGCTAATGAATCTAGCTCACGCCCCAGAGGACCTGCTACACCTAAGGCTCTTGCAATTCTTCCATCTAGAGCATCTGCTAACAAAGATAATAATACGCAAATAGCCGCCCCTTCATAATATCCCTTAGCGGACATAGTAATTCCTATGACACCAAAGGCCAAATTAGAGCTTGTGGCTATGCACGGAAATATCGATCTATTCATGACTTGGCAACCTCCCAATCACAGTATCTCCTCCAGAAATATGTTGTCCTTTTTTTACCAATATTTCCACATCCGTAGGCATACATATTTCTGTACACGATCCAAACTTAATCATTCCATATAACTGTCCTTTTTCTAAATGAGATCCTAAGTCTGTCCATGAAATAATTCTTCTAGCTAATAATCCCGCAATTTGAGTAACTAATACTTCTATTTTTCCATTGTCAATACAAATAGTATGACGTTCATTCTCAAATCCTACTTCTTTTTTATAGGCAGGTAAAAATCCGCCACATGTATATTGTCTAAAAGTAATTTCTCCTTCAATTGGTGCTCGATTAACATGAACATCAAATACAGAAAGAAATATAGTTACTTTTTTTACTTTTCTGTTAAGGAATAAATCCTCATAAACTTCAGAAATATCCATAACTTTGCCATCTGCTGGCGACAAAATAAGATTTTCACCTTTAGGAATCGTACGTTTAGGATTTCTAAAAAAATATAGAAAGAAACATGCCAGCACAAATGGAATAATTGCTAAAAATCTTAATATAGATGAACTAGCTACATTCCATATGATAATCGCCAAAATGAACATAGCTCCTATCAATACAAATCCATCTTTTACAATACGCCCTGTTGGCATAGTGTATCTCCCTCCTAGTTTTTATTAGTTTTTACAGCAAACATAAACTTAGGTAACGCAACCATGCGAGTAATTCGTTTTGGTTCTAGATACAATCGATATAACCACTCTAATCGGTGACGTTGCATCCATTGAGGTGCTCTAGGTATATTGCCTGCCAATACATCAAAAGAACCTCCAACTCCCATAGCTACTACACCATCAAGCTGTGATAACCGTTGAGCAATCCATTTCTCTTGCTTTGGCACACCTAAAGCAACAAAAATCAATTTAGCTCCCCCATCTTGAATCGTCTTGATAATAGTTTTTTCTTCATCAGCATTAAAAAAGCCGGAATGTATGCCCACTATATTGAGTGGTCCCACTTCCCGCTGTAAATTATCTACTGCTTGTTGAGCAACACCATCAGCAGCGCCTAGGCAATAAATAGGTGTATTTTTAGTGGCTGCCATTTTAAATAATCGACGAGTCAAATCAATCCCCGTTACACGTTCCGGAAAATGTTCTCCTTTTTGTTCAGCTGCCCATAATACACCTGCACCATCTGGCACCACTAAACTCGCCTGATTTAATATATTCTTCAATTCTTCATCTTCTCTAGCTAACATTACCATTTCAGCATTTGCCGTGGCTACAATATGTAGCCCCGGCTGCTGCATGAATCCATAAATCCGTTCTACAGATTCGTTCATGGTAACTGCATCAATAGGTATAGATAATACCTTTAATTGATTACGCAAATTCTCACACCTCATATATTAGCAACTATAATTAGGCGCTTCCACTGTAATATTAACATCATGTGGATGACTTTCTTTAAGCCCTGCTGCTGTAATTTGAATAAATTGTGTATTTTCAATCATTTCTTCTATTGTATGGCATCCACAATATCCCATGCTAGCACGCAATCCACCAACCATTTGGAATATAGTATCTGCTAATGTGCCTTTATAAGGAACACGTCCTTCAATACCTTCTGGTACCAATTTCTTGGCTTCTGATTGAAAATAACGATCTTTACTGCCTAGCTTCATAGCTCCTAAACTACCCATGCCACGATATACTTTATAACTACGTCCCTGATAGATAACAGTTTCTCCTGGACTTTCTTCAGTACCAGCTAGAATATTCCCCATCATAACGCAATTAGCACCCGCAGCAATCGCTTTAGCAATATCACCAGAATATTTAATGCCCCCATCAGCAATAATTGGTACTCCATAACGTCTACCAATTTTAGCTGCTTCATATACAGCAGTAATTTGTGGTACACCAATTCCCGCAATAATCCGTGTCGTGCAAATAGAACCAGGTCCAATACCGACCTTAACAGCATCTGCTCCTGCTTCAATTAAAGCTTCCGTACCTGATGCTGTTGCCACATTACCTGCAATAACAGGCATATGTGGATACGCCGCCTTTATATCCTTCAATGTACGTAACACACCTGCTGAATGTCCATGTGCTGTATCTACAATAATCACATCCACATTAGCAGTCACCAATGCATCCATGCGATCATATAAATCTTTACTAACACCCACCGCTGCACCAACTAATAATCGACCATCACTATCTTTTGCTGAGTTAGGATATTTAATAGCCTTTTCAATATCTTTAATTGTAATTAAGCCCTTCAACATACCTTGACTATCAACAAGAGGTAGTTTTTCAATTCGATGCTGTCTTAATAAATCTTTAGCCGTTTCTAATGATGTTCCCACAGGTGCTGTTACTAAATGTTCTCTAGTCATGCAATCGCCAATCGTCTTGGATAGATCACTTTCAAATCTCATATCACGATTGGTAATAATGCCTACTAACTTGCCATGTTCTGTAATAGGAATGCCAGAAATAGCATATTTGCTCATCAGATTTTCTGCTTCTGAAAGCAAATTTTGAGGACTTAAATAAATAGGATCAACAATAATACCATGCTCAGATCGTTTTACTTTATCTACTTCACCAGCTTGTTCTTCAATGGTCATATTTTTATGAATAACGCCTAATCCACCTTGTCTAGCCATGGCAATAGCCATCTTTGACTCTGTAACCGTATCCATACCAGAACTAATCATAGGAATATTCAAATGAATAGTTTCTGTCAATTGTGTTCCTAATTCTACCTCATGAGGTAATACATCAGATGCAGCTGGTACTAATAACACATCATCAAAAGTAAGTCCTCGTAAACCGAATTTATCATCTCTCATGGTATATATCCTTTCTAAGCAGTAGCGTACTAAAGTATATTAACCATCACAAACCTACTAAAGCCTACTATATGTATTGCTAATATAATACAATCTGTTCTAGTATGTCGTTTTATCGTTCGGAACGAAGAACGCCACCTTCCATAAATTCATCTGCCTTTAAATCAACAAACATGACTTTTACCGCTTCCATAGGCACACCGATAATATCAACTGTAGCTTTTGTAATTGCACTAGCTAATTCTTTTTTCTGTTCTTTTGTACGACCTTCAACAAGCTCTACATGAATCATTGGCATAATCATTACCTCCATCATAAAACCGAAATAGTGAATTTCTATTACTTAATTATACGTCATAATGCCTCTATATGACAACACTATAATGCCTCTATATGACAACACTATAATACCTATATATGAGAACACTCTAATAAAAATTACCCTCTTTTATTTTAGAATCGTACACCATTTAAAAAATTAAATGGCAGCATATCTTCTCTTACGATTGTCACTTCTTATTCAAACGAAACAAAGTAGATTAGATTCTATGACTACTATGGCCACATAGATTATATCTACATCATCATTAATTTGAGCATTGAGTATGAAAGAATGCATCGTAAATTCAATTATTATTGACAACTTATCACGAAGCATAGGTAAATAGATATAAAATTATGCTGTATATAATAAAAAAATACTATTCCTATCAACTATAGAGAATGCGTAAAAATTTACTACCAAATCGTTCTTTCAATTCATCGTCTACATAAGTGCGTAACGATTCTATACCAACAGATTTTATATAATCATCTACATCATGTCGTGCTTCTATTAAGATATCTATATCCTTAATGATATGAGCAATCCGCAAATCTGGTAGCCCAGATTGTGCTAATCCAAATAATTGACCAGACCCACGCAATAGTAAGTCTTGCTCAGCTAATTCAAATCCATCTTGGATATGTGTCATTAACTGTAATCGTTCTTGTGCCGCTTCACTAGTAGAATCGCTCACTAATATACAATAGGATTGAGTAATACCACGTCCTACACGCCCTCTTAATTGATGCAATTGTGCCAACCCAAATCGTTCTGCACCTTCAATACAAATAACTGTTGCATTAGGCACATTAACACCCACCTCAATAACAGTAGTGGATACTAATAATTGAATAGCACCGCTCTTAAATTGGCTCATAATAGTTTCTTTTTCACTAGCAGGCATACGTCCATGTACTAAGCCTACAGCTATGGAATCGCCAAAATATTCGATAAGTTCTAAATATAGATTTTCAGCTGCCTGTAAATCAAGTTTTTCCGACTCCTCCACTAAAGGACAAACTATATAAATTTGATGACCTAATGACATTTCTTTACGAAAAAATGCTAATAATCGCTTTTTATACGATGAATTAACTTTATATGTCAATACTGGTTTACGGCCTGGAGGCATTTCTTTAATTATGCTCACATCTAAATCACCATATATCGATAAAGTCATCGTCCTAGGAATCGGAGTAGCACTCATAATTAAAACATGTGGATATCGCCCTTTTCTTTGCAGTAGTGCTCGTTGTTCCACCCCAAATCGATGCTGTTCATCCACAATACCTATGCCCAATGACTTAAACTTTACTGTTTCCTGTATAACTGCATGGGTACCAATAAGAATATCAATCGTTCCTTCTGAAACTTGTTCATACAAGTATTCTCGTTCTTTACCTTTTAGAGCCCCCGTTAATAGGGCAATTCTAACTGGTAACTTTTTACACATACTAGAAATACTATCAAAATGTTGTTGTGCTAAAATTTCTGTAGGTGCCATTAAGCATCCTTGATAACCATTTTCTACAGCCTTTAATAAAGCTAATACGGCCACAACGGTTTTTCCAGAACCCACATCGCCTTGTACCAACCGTTGCATTGGCTTATCACTTTGCATATCAGAAGAGATATCCTGTATAACACATAGTTGGTCATTCGTTAAACGAAATGGTAAATTATTTCTAAACTGCTCCATTAAAATACCATCATTAGCCATTGACAATCCTTCATGCACTTGTTGTTTATATCGTAATAAGGCTAATCCAGATTGCATAATAAATAATTCTTCATAGGCTAATTGTTTTCTAGCTAGTTCATATGCTTCTACTGATGAGGGAAAATGTATTTCTTTCAATGCTTCATATCTCGGAAGAAATTTTCTGCTATTGCGTATACTCATAGGGATAATTTCAGTAAGCTGGCTGTGACTAGAGAACCATTCATGTATAGTATGTCTAATAATGAATTGGCTAACACCTTCCACTAGTGGATATATGGGGATTATGCCGAGTTCAGGTGTAACACCTTTGCGTAATTGTTCTATATGTGGCGAATTAATTTGCCAACAACCATATCCCTTTTCTACCTTGCCGTAACCGCATAGGAGATCGCCTTTTTTATAAAAATTTTTCTTATAGCCTTGATTAAATAAAACAAATCTAACAGTACCAGTCCCATCAGACACAGTTATTTCTAAAATAGATAATCGCGGACGTGGTTTCTTTTCTTGAACTGCTATTACCTTACCTACTATAGTCGCTAGATCGCCACTAACTAGTTGATTTATCGAATATATTTTGCTTCTATCTTCATAGGCTCTAGGAAAATAATTCAATAGTTGTGTAACAGAATGAATACCTAATTGATGTAATTGTTTTTCCCTTTTAGGCCCAACACCTTTTATGGACTGTAATAATTCATTCATAGGATTCTCCTAAAAAATATGATATACTATACGATATGAATATAGTTAGTATAACAAAAATATAGATATTGAACAAAATATAAAAGTTCTTGCTTTATGATAGTCTTTATGATAAAATAATTTTGTTATGTTGTAAATTATGCTTGGAGGTGTAACTAATGGCTAACCTTTGTGAAGTATGTGGCAAATCCACATCTAGCGGTATGAACGTAAGTCACTCTCATATCCGTACACGCAAAACTTGGAAACCAAACATCCAAAGAGTACGAGCAATTGTAGACGGCGAAACTAAAAAAGTAAACGTATGTACTCGTTGTCTTCGTTCTAATAAAATTACACGCGCGTAAAATTAGTAACAAGTACATGTACTCTAAAAAAAGCTTCTCTTAGGAGAAGCTTTTTTTATTTCATAAAATGCCACTGATGAGACAAAACATATTATTTTTTAACCAATATAATTAGAAAACACCTAAATCTATCCAGGTTTTAGAGTTATAGGACAAAACGTGTTGTTTTGAAGTCCGATGGAACTAAAAATGTCTAGGTCCATCGGCATTTTATCTTTTTAGTGAACTTTAAACGGTGGAGAAAATGTGATTTAAAAAGCTAAAACGCCATTAGATTTACTGTCTTAAATAAAGTTTGTCTTTCTAGTAATCTATTTTTTAGCACTCATAAAATGATACCTCTCCCCATTACTATAGCAAGTCATCCTTTTCATTAATCTCTAGATTCATTAGTTTTATTTCTATCAATAATTTGCATCACCATAGCAGCTGTTTCTTCAATAGATTTATTAGATACATCCAAAACAGGACAATGAACACGACGCATAACCGCCTTAGCATAAGCTAATTCTTCCTCAATTCTTTCCACTGAAGCATAATTAGCCTCTCCTTCTAAGCCAATAGCCTTTAACCGCTCACTACGAATATTGTTCAATTTAAATGGATCAATAATAAGCCCCACAATCTTTTTAGGTGGAATCCTAAACAGCTCATCTGGTAACGGCACTTCTGGCACCAATGGCAAATTTGCAGCTTTATATTTTTTATATGCTAAATACATAGACAATGGGGTCTTACTAGTTCTTGATACCCCAATAATTACAATATCCGCCTTTTCAAAGCCACTTGGGTTTTTACCATCATCATATTTAACAGCAAATTCAATAGCTTCTACCTTCTTAAAATACTCTTGATCCAGTTTATGAACCATCCCCGCCGTTAAGCGTGGCTTTGTTTCTGCAATCGTTCCTACTGCTCTCAAGACAGGGCCCATAATGTCTACAGTTTCTAGCCCTAGTTTTTCAGCTTTATCATGTAAATAATTTCGTAAACTAACCGATACAATCGTATGGCAAATTACACATTCATTACCTTGTGCCTCTTGTAAGACCGCATCAATTTGTTCTTCTCCACTGATATACGGTACTCGTATAATATCTAACTGTTCTTTATCATATTGACTTGCCGTAGCTCTTGCTACAGCTTCAGCCGTTTCGCCAATTGAATCTGAAATAGCATAAATTATTTTTCCTGCCATAAAGCACCTCCACTTGAATCGTCTTGTATCTATCATATGCACATTATATAGCATTAATAGGGCACACTACATTCCAAATACAATTTAGTAATATTAGTTTTAGATATGCGACCAATCACTCTATACTTCTTTTTATTGCCTTCCATTTCTTTTTCTACCACTGGTAAGCAATCTACTTCATAGTCTATCAATTTTTGTGCTGCTTCCACTACTGTATCAGTTGGCGATACTACTATAATTTTACTAACTGGTGTCATAATCATAGAAACGGGAACTGTTGTTTGATTATTCTGTCCTATAGAAGCACGTAATAAATCTTTTCTCGATACAATGCCAATTAAATACCCATCTTCACAAACTAGTAATGTACCTACATCTTCTGTAAAAATAGTAACAATAGTATCATATAAACTCATATCTTGTGAAACCACTACCGCTTGAGAAAGTACATCTCTCACCTTATATTTACTTAATGCATCTACCAATAAGTTATTTTGAGATTTTCCTACAAAATAATAGCCTACTTTTGGTCTAGCATCTAGCATACCAATCATAGTAAGAACGGATAAATCAGAACGTAATGCTGATCTAGTTACGTCTAACTTTTTAGCAATAGCATTTCCCGTAATAGGCCCTTCATCACGAACAATATCTAATATTTTTTCTTGGCGCTTTGATAACTCCATATGACACCTCCTCACTATAAAATCTATATTCTATATACAGAAATAATGCGTATTGCAAACACCTACAATACGCACTATTTTATACTATATATGTAGTTACCATGTATAATCTTCAGTTTCTACACGACCACGACCAGTTAAAGAGTCCATCATTAATCTCTGTTCTAATTGAGCTACCATTTTTTTTGTATTTTTTACTGCATCGGGATTAACAGAAATCGAATCAATACCACTCTTAACTAAAAATTCACAGAATTCTGGATATACACTTGGTGCCTGTCCACAAATAGAAACAGTTTTTCCATCTTTGTGTGCCACTTCAATTAAATGACGAATAGCGCGTTTAACTGCCAAATTTCTTTCATCATATACATGCTGAACGATTTCATTGTCCCGATCACATCCAAGAACAAGCATAGTTAAATCATTAGATCCAATAGAATATCCATCAACATATTTATTGAATTGGTCAGCTAAAATGATATTTGCTGGAATCTCAGCCATTAACCAAATTTTAAAATCAGCACTACGAACTAGTCCCTCTTGCGCCATTAACGTCGTAACCTCTTCTGCTTCTTTAACCGTACGACAGAATGGGATCATAACTTGAAGATTCTTTAATCCAAATTCTTCACGAACCTTTTTAATAGCTTGTAATTCTAATTTAAAAGCTGGCGTATATTTAGGGTCATAATAGCGAGAAGCACCTCTCCATCCTAGTAATGCGCTTGATTCATGCGGTTCAAATACATCGCCACCTTTTAAATCTCTATATTCACTAGATTTAAAATCACTTAAACGAACAACAACTTGTCGTGGAGCTAATGCTTGTGCTACCTTTCTCATGCCTTCAGCCAATGTATTGACAGCAAACTCACTTCGCCCTGTCTCAATTAAATGTAGTGGATGTTCATGGATAAATGTAGTCCAAATAAATTCTTCACGCATTAAACCAATACCGTCACAAGGTAATTGGCTATACGTATCAGCTAAATCTGGATCGCCTAAATTCATATAAATTTTAGTACCCGTTACAGGAATATATTCAGCAGTGCTAGCGGTTGCTACTTCTCGTTTTTTAGTAACATCTTCTAAGACACCTTCATAAACAATCCCATTAGTGGAATCAACAGTTATCATTTGTCCATTTTTTATAGATTTTGTGCCTTCTTGGCTACGACTCTTAGTACCTACGATACAAGCTATCCCCAGTTCACGGCCTACGATGGATGCATGACATGTCATACCACCTGCATCAGTAACAATTGCTTTCGCTTTCTTCATAGCTGGTACCCAATCTGGAGCAGTCATCGTAGTAACTAAAACCTCTCCTTCTTTAAAGTCCGCAATGTCATCTGGATTAATAATAACATGTGCTTTGCCAGCTGCAAGACCTGGACTAGCAGGTAGTCCCTTAACTAAAATAGTACGATTAGTAGTACTTTCTTGCGTTTCTACTTTCTTTTCCTCTGTTTTTTTGTCAGATTTACGGGACCATACGGTTTCTGGTCGTGCTTGTAGTATCCATAACTTTCCATCCCGTTCATCAATTCCCCATTCCATATCCATATAGCAACCATAATGCTTTTCAATTTGTTTTGCATAATCTGCTAATTGTAAAATCTGTTCATCAGAAATAACCTGTACACGAGCTTCTTTCTCTGGTACAGTTTCTTCAATGCAATCACCATCTGGTTTACGAACAAGACGTATATTTTTATCATTAATAATACGATTGGTAATTTCCATTTTATCTTTATCGACAGTAAAGTTATCTGGTGTAACAGTACCACCAACTACATATTCTCCAAGTCCATAAGATCCTTCAATCGTAATTTGTTTATCATTACCTGTCACTAAATCAACGGTAAACATAACTCCTGCCGCTTTAGAAAATACCATCATTTGTATAGCTGCACTCAAAGCAACGGTCATATGGTCAAATCCTTGTTTAACTCGATAATACGTAGCACGGTCAGTAAATGTAGAGGCATAACATTCTTTAACTTTTTGAATGACTACATCTGCCCCATGTACATTTAAATATGTATCTTGTTGCCCTGCAAAACTAGCATCTGGCAAATCTTCTGCAGTAGCACTAGATCGTACAGCAACAAATGGATCGTCTTCACCCACTTGCTTTGCCAACTGTTGATAGGCATCACGAATTGCTTTTGCCAAGTCTTCTGGCATTTCTGCTTCACAAATCATCTTGCGAATATGAGCACACACTTCACGTAAAAGTGCAGAATTTTCTACATCATCTAGTCCATCAAGAGCTTCACGAATCTTGGCTTCTACTCCAGTTTCTTTCATAAACTGACGATATCCATATGCAGTGGTAGCAAACCCATATGGAACTGGCACACCTGTAGATGATGTCAATTCACCTAATGAAGATGATTTACCGCCAACTAATGCTACATCTTCACGTTTCAATTCATCAAACCAAAGTACATACGCTGTCTCACGATTCATAATAGAACCTCCCTGATTAATGCTAGATATAATTTATAATAGAATATCATAATTCTAATTTTATATTTATATAGTATAGCACATTTATTTTTATGTCAACACTATATATTCCAATAAATATATCCTACATACTATGTTTATTTCTACTATATAACACTAATGTACTAAGCTGTTCGTTGCATTATAGCCGACTGATTTTCCCCTATCATTTTATTGTCTCTACAATAGGGAACTCTAAAAAGATTGACGAATCTAAAACGTTTCAAATCACAGTAATAAATTGCAAAACAACTTCATGGCACCCTATAATATTTTTTTAATTCTCCCACTTTCAATATAATTAAATAATGAGTCATACCTATAGTACATAAAAAATAATCTCCTCACACCAAAATGAGGAGATTATTTTCAAAAATCTGTATATTATTAAAAATCTATATACTATTATGCATATCCATATACTATAAGGTTATTACTTAAGATTAGTTTTCAAATACAATTTTTATAAATTTTCTCTTACCTACTTGCAAAATCATACCGTCTTCTAATTGGACATTTTCAAGATTACATTTTTCACCATTGATTTTAAAAGCACCCGCCTTAATAGAACGACGAGCTTCTCCATTACTTGCAGTCAATCCTACGTCTGTTAAAAATTGTGGTATAAAAGTAGGTTCTGTCGTTATTGCCATACTATGCTCTGGTATATCCGAAGGTAATGCCCGTTTTTGGAATACTGTAACAAATTGTTCTTGCGCCCCATCAGCTGCTTCACTTCCATGATATAAAGATACAATATGATGAGCTAACTTCATTTTTGCATCACGTGGATGGATAGCGCCTGTTTTAATATCCTGGATGAATGCATCTTGCTCATCAATCGAATAGGCCGATACAAATGTAATGTATCGTTCCATCAATTCATCTGGAATTGACATAGCTTTGCCATACATGTCATTAGGTGCTTCAGAAATACCAATGTAGTTACCTAATGATTTACTCATTTTTTGAACGCCATCAAGGCCTTCTAAAATAGGCATAGTAATAATCGTTTGAGGCTCTTGTCCATATTCTTCTTGTAAATGGCGTCCCATTAATAGATTAAAAGTTTGATCAGTACCACCAAACTCTACATCCGCCTGTAAGGACACTGAATCATAGCCTTGCATGAGTGGATACATAAATTCATGAACGCCAATAGGTCGTCCCTCTGTATATCGTTTATGAAAATCCTCCCGTTCCAACATACGTGCCACAGTATATTTGCCAGCTAATTTCAATACATCTTCGAAACTAAGAGTGCTAAGCCACTCACTATTATAACGTACAATAGTTTTATTGGGATCTAAGATACGAAAGATTTGTTCTTTATAGGTAGCCGCATTACGCTCCACATCCTCAGCACTCAACGGTGGACGAGTTACACTTTTACCAGTAGGATCACCAATGCGAGCTGTAAAATCACCAATTAAAATAACAATTTGATGTCCTAAATCTTGAAAGACTTTTAATTTACGAAGTACCACTGTATGACCTAAGTGAATATCTGGTGCAGTTGGATCTAGCCCCAATTTAATAATTAATGGCTTGTTTTCTCGTACGGCAGTTTCTAATTTTTTCTTAAATCCATCTTCTGGAATTAACTCAGATACTCCATGCTTAATAATTCGTAATTGTTCCTCTGCACTAATCATTAATATCCTCCTATATGCTACTCCTAGTAATGTTTTATATTATTATAACATATCGTATTATATCATATTTAAAAAATCGTTTCTGATTTTTTATCTATCCACTATAGAATATAATTTTTATACCTAGATAGAAATGTAAAATCATAACTAATACCTATGATTCTGATCCTATCCAATAGCATATTGACTTGCTGAAATGAATACATCATGCTACATACAAAAAAAAATCTATTAAATAAAATAACCCTATGTATGTCAGTTTATCATTCATCAGAAATGAATTTTAAAAATGTGCTATAATATAACTAATTTCTATTATATATTACTGATTTGTACACAAAGAGGTGTCGTATGGCTATAAGAAACTCGTCGCCCCAATCTCGACGACGTGTAACAAAAAAATTACCAATTTCTAAGAAAAAGAAGTCCCCTATTAAGCGATTTATATGGATATTCTCTATCTTATTTATATTAATTATTGCCGGTGCTGGTTGTGGTTTTATTAGTGCCACTATGCAAAGCTTGCCCGATGTAGCTTCTGTACAACCGGCCGCTTCTTCACAAATCTATGATGTACATGGCAATTTAATTACTACTATACATTCTACAGAAAATCGATTACCCGTTAAATTAGCGAATGTGCCGAAAAATCTACAAAATGCTTTTGTTGCTACCGAAGATGCTCGTTTTTATAGTCATCATGGCATAGATCCTATTGGCATACTTCGAGCAGTGTGGGTTAATATTGCCCATAGTGGTGTTGCTGAAGGTGGTAGTACAATTACTCAACAGTTGGCACGTAACGCATTCTTAACACAAGACAGAACATTAAAACGCAAATTGCAAGAAGCATTACTAGCTCTACGCTTAGAGCAACACTATACAAAATCAGAAATCTTAGAAATGTATATGAATCAAATTTATTTTGGTCAAGGTGCATATGGTGTACAAGCTGCCTCTCATGTCTATTTTGGGAAAGACGTACAAGATTTATCATTAGCACAATGCGCAGTCCTTGCAGGACTGCCACAAAGTCCAAATGCCTATTCTCCATTTAATGATTTAGAAGCTTGTAAAAAACGTCAAGCTACTGTATTAGGACAATTAGTAAAATACGATTATCTTGATAGTGCTTCTGCAGAAGAAGCAAAAGAAGCTGATTTAGAATTACGAGAAAAGGCAGAACCTGCTCATGCTAAGTCAAATGCATCGTATTTTATTGATTACGTAATTGCTCAAATAGCACAAAAATATGGTGATGATGCCATTTATAAAGAAGGCTTAAAAGTATATACAACAATCGATATGGATGCACAAAATGCAGCGGTAGATGCTATGAATGAGCTTCCTACCTTCTACACAGATAAAAATGGCTTATCCCAACCACAAGGTGCTTTAATTGCTATCAATCCTCATAATGGTTATATCGTAGCTATGGTAGGTGGTCGTGGCAATGACTCATTTAATCGTGCAACACAAGCAGAACGCCAGCCTGGTTCTGCCTTTAAACCATTTGTATATTTAGCAGCCATTCAACAAGGAAAAACACCGGGATCATTCATAGAAGATTCACCTGTTGACTTTAATGGTTGGAAACCTCAAAACTATGAAAAAACCTTTTCAGGAAAAGTAACATTGCGCTACGCCTTACAACACTCTATTAATGTGCCTGCTGTAAAACTAGCTGATGAAGTAGGCATGAGTAAAGTGTTAAAATTAGCTGAAGAAATGGGAATTAGCACATTAGATAAAAAAAGTGATAATAACTTAGCATCAGCACTTGGTGGATTAACACATGGTGTATCCCCTATTGATATGGCTACAGCGTATGGTACGTTAGCAAATGGTGGTGTAAAAGTTAAACCTATTGCTATTACTAAAATCATTGATCGAAATGGCCAAGTCTTAGAAGAGTATACAGTTGATGAAAAACGTGTAGTAGAGGAAAAAGATGCAGCCATTATTACTAATATGCTAGAATCTGTTATTAAAGGTGGTACTGGTGGCGGTGCTTATATAGGTCGTCCTATGGCTGGTAAAACAGGGACAACGGATGACTCTAAAGATGCATGGTTTGTTGGATACACACCAGATATGGTAACGGCCGTGTGGATGGGTGACGACTATGGTGTAGAAACCTTAAATGGGACTACTGGTGGTACTGTACCTGCTCAAATTTGGAAAGAATTCATGACTGTTGCCTTAGAAAATATACCGGCTTCTGATTTCATAGTTCCATCGGGAGCCCGTTCTATTGTCAACGAAGGGCTGTATACACCACCTGCAAAAGACGCTAAAAAGAAGTCAAAAACAGACAAAGATAAAAAAGATGATACAGAAACTGCTAACGATACTAGTGAAAAGTCTTCCAATACGCCTATGCAATCAGATACAGCAAAGCCTAAAGAATCAACACCTTCGAAAGAATAATCATCATATTTTTCTGAACAAAAATCACCTTCCTTGATTGTATAATGCGACTTGAACGTCATCATATATACGTTAAGTGATTTTGTAGAACAAATTCGATGATCTCCCCTATAGTGAGTGATGATTGCTACTCCACTGCATAGGCTATCACTACGCTAGAGATATATAAGAAAAGCTCGTATGCCAATTGGCATACGAGCTTTTCTTATTCTTCTTTTACTAATCATTCTATGATGGCACCACTTATACAGACTATGCATCATTGTTATTTTATGGCATAAAACTATTTTAAAACCACATTAGTAGCTCCCGCTCCACCTTCATCATATCCAGCAATTTCAAAGTGAGAAACTTGAGGTAATGTGCGTAAATAATTATGAATGCCTTCTCGCAAAGCACCAGTTCCTTTACCATGAATGATACGAACTGACCCAATACCAGCTAATAAAGCTTGATCAATAAATTGCCCCACTTTTACTACGCCTTCATCAACGGTGCACCCCAATAAATTGATTTCCGTTTTAGCTTGTTGTTGACGTAATATAGCGGCATTACTTCTCTTTCTTCCCTGTTTTATCGTTCCTACATTCTGATTTCTTGCTAGTTTCTTAGATTCTTCATCTGTCATAGCATATAAATCCATTACTTTTACTGTCGCTGTTAAGCCATTCACATCTACTGTAGCTCTTTTCCCCTGTATAGATAGAATCGTTCCCAATGCATTTAACGATTTTACATACACCATATGGCCTACTATAACTTGATCAATAGGTAACAACTGTCTTTCATCATCACTATTTTCTAGGGGCACTTGGACTTTTGAAACACTCTTACGAGCTTCGGTGATAACATCTTGGCGTTTTTGTTTATCTGTTTCAGAAAATTGACTTTTCAGTTCTTTAATAATTCGTTCACTTTCTATACGAATAGATCGTTTCAAAGATTCTGCTTCTTTTTGCGCCTTAGTTAAAATTATTTTTTTCTTTTCATGTATGGACTGTTTTTCTCGTTCCACCTGTGAGCGTAGTCGCCGTGTTTCCTCTAGTTCTTTTTTTAAAGCTCTCTCTTTTTCTTTTGTTTTTCGTAACTCTTCATTTAATTGAGATAATATAGCATCCATATTACTGGTAGCAAAACTATTTTTAGTTTCTTTAGCATTTGCAATAATTTCCTGAGGAAGTCCTAGCCGAGCAGCAATACTCAAAGCATGACTACTCCCTGCTACTCCAATATGCAGCCGGTATGTAGGGCGTAGTGTACGTTCATCAAATTCTACATGTCCATTCTCTACACCTGATGTTTCATAAGCATAATGTTTCAATTCATTATAATGTGTACTCACCATGGTAAGTACATTACGCATACGAAGATACTCAATGATAGCTAGTGCTAAAGAACTCCCCTCTTCTGGGTCAGTTCCCGAGCCAACTTCATCAAGTAATACTAAATCTCTGCAAGTAATGTGACTCAGAATTTTTTTGATATGTCGCATATGTGCTGAAAAAGTACTCAGACTCGCCACGATACTCTGTTCGTCTCCAATATCGGCATATATATTTTGAAAAACAGGAAGCATAGAGCCCGTCTCTGCAGGAATACATAATCCACATTGGTTCATTAAGCTTAAGAGTCCTAATGTTTTTAGGGCTACCGTTTTACCACCTGTGTTCGAGCCAGTAATTAATAATATATGATACGTTTTACCCAAAATAATATCAATGGGTACTACTTGTTGCGGTTCAATCAATGGGTGTCTTGCTCGTAATAATTTTATTTCATTTTGATCACTTAAAATAGCAGGCGTAGCTTTCATCGATATAGCTAACGAAGCTTTCCCATAAACAAATTCGATATGGCCAATTCTTTCACATGTATCCAATAAAGAATGGCTATCAGATTTTACATAGCCAGATAATTCCGTATAAATACGCAATATTTCTTGTTCTTCATTTAGTAGAGCTTCTTGTAAATCATTATTTAATTCCACCAGCCGCATTGGTTCAATATATAAGGTAGATCCTGTTGCTGATCGGTCATGGACTAAACCTTCTACCATATGACGATATTCTGATTTAACAGGAACAACATAGCGGTTATTTCTCTGTGTTACCAATAGCTCTTGAAAGTATTTTTGATTCTCTTTATTCTGTAATATATTTTGCAGCTCATGCTTTATACGTTCTTTAGTATGTTTAATACTAGCACGCACTTGTGATAATTTAGGAGAGGCTGTATCAAGTAATTCTCCTTTATCATCAAAAGTCCTTCTTAATTTCCCTTCTAATCTATCAAAGTTAGGCATATCTTGAATCCACAGTGCTAACAACGGATATTTTATATAGTTAGCTTTAAAAAATCTATGTACCCGTTTATACGCAAGAATACTAACAAAGATATCTCGGAACATCTCTTTACTTAATACAATATCTTTTTTACTTTTTTTACAAGCTTCACGAATGTCCCTAGTGCCGCCTACGGGTTGCTCGATTTCACTTTGTAATGATTGAATAGCTTCTACCGTTTCATTTAATGATTCTTGAATTTTATCTTTATTTTGCATTGGCTTTATATGTAATGCATACTCTTTAGCTAAGGTAGAACTACAATGTGCTTGTAATGCTTGTTTAATGTGAGAAAAATCTAATATATCTTCACTAAACACAATAGGTTGTCACCGCCTTTAATTACCTTCAAAAATCCCTCTAAAATAATGTCCTCTTGTACTTTTCGTATCTAACAGATTTTTCTTAGGAGGAAGTTTTCGACCTTCTACAATATCCACATATGATTGCACAATGGATAATAAATTATCCCCTGTTTCTTGTCGTCCTTCAATTCGTAAAATAGAAATGCCTCGTTTTATTAATTCTGGTATATACGCACGCATATCTAATACATGTCCGTTCATGATATGCATACGACAATATGGATCTGTATATACAGGAAATAATTCACCTTTTCTATCTTTTAAATAATACCGCCCATGTAAACACGGTTGCATGCATGTTTTCTTACTACTTGCCCCTAAAAAACTACCAATGACACAATATTCAGAAATCATCATTTCTATACGTCCATGAACAATCGTTTCAATAGGTATTTGAACATAATCTACTAGACTTGTAATTTGTTGTAATGTCATTTCTAAGGACAGCGTTATGGCTGTAACACCAATCGCTTCATAAAATAAAGCGGCTTCTCTATTAAAAATATTTAATCCTGTATCCGCTTCAATGGGGCCTGTATATTTCAAGCTCTGTAATAACATTAATATACCCGGAGAATGAAAGCTAATCGCATCTGGTTGACTAGCAATAATATTAGCTAACGTATGACATATCATCGGTATTTCATTTTCTTTAACGACCCTTGGTGTGCTCATTACAATGATGGCATCATGGTCATGACAATACTCAACTATATATTGATATATACTATCTTCATAAGGTCTACGATATAATCTTTCTCCACCAAATAGTATTTTTTTAGCCCCTCCAGCAATAGCAGCTTTAACCTGTTCAATTTCATCACATCGCACACTAATAATAGGCCTTTTTTTATGCCATAAAATTGGTTTTTCTACAGTCTTCCATAGGGGATACATATTATTCTCATAATCATAAACGTTTCTTCTTTCCTTATGACCTAGTCTTTTCTCCTCATGCCGTAGCAACAAACTTTCCTCAAGTTTTGCAACTGCCTGTCTTCTTAACTCATTTAGCACACTAGCAGGCCACATATAATCGCCTTCAGGAATAGAAATAGAGGCTAATTGAAATACCGTATTGCCCAAACGTCCTAAATACGATTGTACTTGTTCTAATGATGTCGGTCTATGTGTAGCTATCGCTGGAGAAAATTCGTGAACTACTTCAACAGATACACCATCTTCTAATACATACGTTAAGGATGTACGATTATCATCTGTAATTTGTAAATACCCATATATAGGATATTTTCTAGAAAACTCACTAAGTCCTCTTTTTTTTCGTGATTTTGGTAGGGATACTGTATATATCTTACCAACTATAGGTTTGTCATCAGGTACAATTGTATACCGCAACTCATCAATTTTTTGCCACGCATCCGTTAATTTGTAATGCCCTATATGACCAGACTCATTAATAATTTTTAACACAGTACCCTTTTCAATAGGTTCATCTAAATGAAGCTTAACTCTCCCCTTATGTACCGTACTATGGCCTATTAATTTTCCTCGATGATTCGGTGCTACTGCGGTAATCATATCTTTACCTACACATCCATCTAAATAGGCTGTTGAAAAGCCACGATTAAATGCAGACTGTAGCGCATATTTATCCTCATCAGTGACACATCCTGCTGCATCGATGATGTGTCGATACGCTCCCACTACTTTATGAACATATTCAGCCTGTTTCATACGCCCTTCAATCTTAAACGATGCGACTCCCATTTGAATTAGTTCTTCTATATGTTCGCTATAATTTAAATCTTTAGGACTAAGTAAATATGGTGTATGTTTTGGCGTTACGCATTGACCAGATTCATTGACTAGTTCATAGGGTAATCGACATGGTTGTGCACAAGAACCACGATTACCACTACGTCCACCTATAAAACTACTCATCAAACATTGTCCAGAATAACACACGCACAGTGCTCCATGAATAAATACTTCAATTTCTGCCTTAGCACCTTCACAAATAATGCGAATATCTTCTAGACTTAACTCACGAGATAAAACAACGCGACTAAAGCCCATAGCTTCATAAAATTTAACCGTTGCTAAGTTGGTTGCTGTCAATTGTGTACTGCAATGCAATTGAAGTGACGGTGCTACTTGTTTTGCCAACTTTGCTACCGCCATATCTTGCACTATAATCGCGTCAACGCCAATCCTTTCAAGTTCTTGTAAATAAGTAGACAATGTTTCCATTTCTTTATCGCCAATTAAAATATTGACTGTCACATGAACCTGTACACCCAATAGATGCGCTAACCGAACCGCTTCTGATAAATCTCCTGAATTAAAATTATCTGCATGAGACCGGGCGTTAAACTGCTTTCCACCTAAATAAATTGCATCTGCACCAGCCTCAAGAGCAGCTATAAAATTTTCCATCGTACCCGCAGGGGCTAATAATTCCATAGTTCCTCCACAAAGAAAGAGGGTTTACAAATGCAAACCCTCCCCTTTATCATTAACGTAATTTGCAGTTAATTTCTGCCAACTTCGCAATAATTGTATCAATAGTACTTTCAACATCACTATCATTTAATGTGTCTTCCATAGAGCGAAATTGTAGTGTATATGCTAAGCTACGAAATCCTTCTTCAATGTGCTCGCCTTCGTATACATCGAAAACATACGCCTTTTCTAAATAAGCCCCACCATTTTCACGAATTATTTTCAAAATATCTTCACTACTACTAGTAATAGGCGCGACAATCGCTAAATCACGACTAATACCTGGGAATTTACTAAACGGTTCATATCGTAATGTAGGTATATCTATCTGTAAAATGCCTTCTAAATCAATTTCAAATATATATGCCTTACTTTCCATATCAAAATTCTTAGCTACCTGTGGGTGTAATTCACCAAATCTAGCGATTTCTACATCATTAACATAGTATGAGGCACTAACGCCAGGATGCAAATATGCTTGTGAGCTACGTTTTACGATATAGTTAGTGATACCCATATCAGCTAATAATCCGTCTACAACGCCTTTTATATCATAAAAATCTGTCATCCGTTGTGTAACACACCATTGTGGCTCCGTTACTTTCCCCATCATCAATCCATAAGCCATAGGTCGTTCATGAGGTAGTTCTTTCAAAGGTAATTCTTTAGGTTCATAAACATTACCGGTTTCAAATAGCCATAGATTTTTATTTTGTTGAGCCATATTGCGAGTAGCACATTCAAGCATAGCTGGTACTAGTGTTGTACGCATATATGGAAATTCTTCAGAAATAGGATTTAAAATAGGTATGGCTGTATAACGAGGATCATCTTCTTGCAATAATAAATGTTGTAAACTATCTTTATGCATAAAACTGAAGGTCATTACTTGGCTCATTCCCACAGAGGATAAATAATGATTTACTTTCTTAGTCAATCCTTTTTTAGGACTCATAGACCCACTCGACAATGCAGCCCAAGGGGTAGTCGGTTTAATATTGTCATAATTAAAAATACGTGCTATTTCTTCGGCGATATCTGGCATAATAGCCACATCAGCACGCCAGGATGGAATTGTAGCTATAATAGTACTATCCTGTTTAGTAACTGTAAAGCATAAAGATTGTAAAATATCAATCATAGTAGATTCAGAAATATCTGTACCTAAATAATTATTAATCGCCTCAGCTGTAAAGGTTACTACGCGCGTTTCGACAGGACTTAGATTTACATCAATCCGACCGCTAGAGACTTTACAAGATGGACAAATTTCTTGTAATAATTGACATGCCCGATCAATAGCTAATTCTGTATAAGAAGAATTAACACCTCGTTCAAACCGTCCAGATGCTTCTGAGCGCATCCCTAAAGAACGTGATGTACGTCGAATCGAAGGGCCATTAAATACAGCGGCTTCAAGAATAATAGACTTGCTATTGCTGGTTACTTCTGAATCAAATCCCCCCATAACACCAGCAACACCTATAGGTCGTTCTTCATCAGAAATAACTAACATAGATTCCGTAAGTTTACGGTCTGTTCCATCCAATGTTTGAATAACTTCTCCCTTTTGTGCATTACGAACAATTAAGTGATGTCCTTTTACAAAATCATAATCGTACGCATGCATAGGTTGTCCTAATTCAAGCATAACATAGTTAGTAACATCTACTACATTATTAATAGGGCGAATACCACTATTACGCAAACGATTTTGCATCCATAATGGAGATGGTCCAACTTTTATATCAGTAACTAAGCGACTGATAAATCGAGTACACAATTCTTTATTTTCAATAGAAACTGATACTTTTCCATCAATAGGGTCACCATTTTCCACGACAGAAATCGTAGGAAAGATTGCCTTTTCACCTGTCATAACAGCAATTTCTCTACTCAAACCTACCATAGAAAAACAGTCTGCACGATTAGCAGTTAATTCAAATTCATATACGATGTCATTTAACATCATCACATCTTTAATATCTTTTCCAATAGGGGTATCTGGTGGCAAAATATAAATGCCATTTGATTCTTCTGGTAACACTAAATCAGGAGAGATTCCCAATTCATTTGTGGAGCACAACATACCATTCGACTCAATACCACGTAATTTTCCTCTTTTTATAACCACACCATTAGGAAGATGTGACTTATGATATGCTACTGGTACAATTTGTCCTACTTCTACATTCTTGGCACCTGTCACAATTTGTTTAATTTCAATATTTCCATTTTCATCTATACATTTTATTTGACAGATTTGCAACTTATCTGCATCAGGATGTTTTGTAATTTCAACAATTTGTCCTGTATAAACTTTTTCAATTCCTTTATTGACAGATATAACATTTTCTACAGGAATACCTGCCTGTGTCAATGTATCAGCCAATTCTTGTGCAGGGCATTTTAAATCAACTGGCACATATTCTTTCATCCAAGTTAAACTTGCATTCATCGTGTCTACCTCCTAGAACTGTTTTAAGAAACGTGTATCATCTTCGAAAAACAATCGTAAATCATTAATACCATATAACAACATAGCAATACGTTCTACGCCCATTCCAAAGGCAAACCCCTGAACTTTTTCTGGATCATAGCCATTTAATCGCAATACATTAGGATGCACCATACCGCATCCTAAAATTTCTAGCCATCCTGTATGAGAGCATACACGACAACCTTCACCACCACACATAACACAAGATATATCTACTTCAGCACTTGGCTCAGTGAATGGGAAAAAGCTTGTACGAAACCGAATTTTAGTCTTTTCTCCAAACATATATTTCAAAAATAGCTCTAATGTGCCTTTTAAGTCAGAAAATTTAATATCTTTATCAATAAGCAATCCTTCAACTTGATGGAATACTGGTGAATGAGTAGCATCATAATCCCATCTATATACTTTTCCTGGCGCAATCATGCGAATAGGTGCATTCGATGTATGAGCTTGCATAGTCCGTGCTTGTACAGGTGATGTATGTGTACGTAATAAAAAGTTATCCGTAATATAGAACGAATCTTGCATATCTCTCGCTGGATGATCTTTTGGTAAATTTAAACACTCAAAATTATAATAATCCTGTTCTATTTCTGGCCCTTCTTCTACAGTATATCCCATCTTCATAAAGAATTCTTCAATCATTTCATTAACGATCGTCAATGGATGCATATGACCCTTTTGAGGTGCACGCCCTGGTAGTGTAATATCAATTCGTTCCCGCGTTAATTTTTCTTTTAGTTCCGCTGCATCAAATTTGTCTTGCAACGCACTAATAGCTTCTTCTAAAACTACACGAGCTTCATTCACCTTAGCACCTGCTGCAGGACGTTCTTCTTTAGATAATTTTCCTAGTCCTTTTAATAGTGCTGTTAATTCTCCTTTTTTCCCCAGAAACTTAACACGTATATCTTGCAGTTCTTGATTATTACTTGCTCCATGAATCGCAGATAATGCAGACTCTTTAATACTTTTTAATTGCTCTTCCATTAGAATCCTCCTATAAAAATAGACTTCACCCCATGCAAGGGGCGAAGTCTAAACTCGCGGTACCACCCTAATTAGTACTCAATATTCGTAACGAGAATAAAACGACCAACCTACTTATATATCATTCTATAGTGATAACTATATATTTTCAATTGATAGCTCCAAAAGGAAATGCACTCTATAAAAAGATGCAAAACTCTCAGCACTATTTTGCTCTCTGAAATCTTTTTTACTATAGAGGCTCATTTTATCATAGCCAAATTCATTATGCTATTAAACACTGATTACAGTATCATTCAATCAGTTCACAGTACATCAATTATACTGAATTTCATAAGAAAAGTCAAAAGCAGACACTATATTTATACTATTTTGAATGACTTATTGAGTGCTGGTTATAAGTCAAAACCAGATACTATACTTTATACTTCATCTGGATTATCTTCTGCTATAACTTGCCATGGTAAATCAGGTAATGTTATTACATCGAGCACAAAAAATGTACCCTTAGACATGAATACTAATTCCCCTTCTTCATTATATACACGCCCAGTAGTAACCATAGTTGTTTTTCCATTATGTTCTACATTAGCCACTCCGCGGAGCAATGAACCACTCTTAACTGGCTTTAAATAGTTTCCACTAATCTCTAAGGTGCTAACTGCTTTACCTAAAGTAAAACAACTTGTCCCCATAAAACTATCAGCAAAACTAATACATACACCACCGTGTAAATCGCCTCGTAAATTAGCATGTCTTTCTATATGTGTTTGAAAAAACATTTCACAATGCCCTGGTAATACTTGATGAATCCATGCATCATTTGTCCACTCAAATGTATTACGCTTTCTAATATCTTCAAAGTAATCCACTAAATTGGTAATCATAGACTATCTCCTTTATCCATTCTTTATGTATGCCGTAATACATTATCAGATGCACATAATAGCTACAACGCTTATACAAAACAAGTGAAAAAGTTACATTCTTATATTAATACTAGAGTCCAAAAGATAAAAATACTCATTTGTAATACAAATTACTGGTGGAGCATCATTAAAAATGCCCAACTTAATCATCTTGACTGATGGCAAGTATAGGGGAAATCTAATGCTAACCTAGCATACGTGCTTTCATGTTAGTTACACTACAACTTCTGGTATCTTATAAATGAATACTATCTAATTTTCTTTACCTCTTAGGTGTTTTTCTCGTGTCTTTTGTTGATAATGAGCTACTTTATAGCTATGGCAAGTTTGTTTTTTCTCTCTCGTTTGACTCTTATCTCGATTAGCAGATTGTATTATATTCCTTACCAGTTTCTTAGAATTATTATGCCTTTTTTTAAAATAAATGTTATTTTTTTGAAACTGGCCCTCAATTATACTTATAAGTTCTTTCGTGCGCCCATTAGTTGTATCTAATACAAAATCACATTTTTTATATACCGGTTTCCACCAATGAAGCATTGCCGTAACATAGCCTGATACATCATCATAATTCATAGTAGGTCGTTTACCAATACGGCGATTGACTCGACTCACAATACGATATTGTGCAGCTCTAATACCAATAATATAAGAGTATTTTTTTAAAAATCGTAATGTTTTCATTTCAATAGGAAAATTACCCCCTACAGAAATGACAGCCTCATGATAAATAGATACTTGCTTTAAAATATCCGATTCTGCTTTTCGAAACCCTTTTTCCCCCAACTTTCGATAAATATCGGCAATAGGCAACCCATACCGTACTTCCAGTACTCTATCAGTATCTACAAATTGCCAATGTAATTTTTCCGATAAATTTCTACCAAAATGACTTTTGCCACTACCCATAGAACCGATAAGTACAATATTTCTTTTTACCACATCTTTCATATCCATTCCCTTATCATATTCTAATAATCTTATTTTCTTATTGTACTATACTTTATCAATAAAATATACTACAAAAAGGTATACATCATTCATTGCTATTCATAGTGTATACCTTTTTATAGTATCTATATCCAGCTTATATAAAATTCATCTTTCTTACAGTGGCACTAGCTACCTCTTCTATACACTTTATCAGTAACTATGTACATATGTGAAACTAACTCTATACATATAAAATTATCCTAATTGTACTGACTAGATTATATTATACGACGACCACATGAAATGTAATATGTAAATATCCTTGATTATACGTAAATTGTTGTGGCTTCACTCTAACAATCATCAATTCTTTTTCAAGTACATCTACCAGTTCTAAATACTCACGCAATGTACCGATAATCTCGACATCCATATATTCCTTATGATCCTCTATCCGCACAACTTGTACATGATTAGTATCAATAATATCTCTAACACGTCCACATATACCTTCATAATCTTCTTTTTGACGTAATGCATCAACAATGAACTTTGCCTCTTTGCTATTAAGTGCCAATTCTTTTATAGCCATAGCTTGTGTAATATTTTCATATGATTCTATCATCTTATTCTTTAAAGTCTGAAAATAGAAAATACTATATACGCCACTAATTATAAGCAATACATATATAACAATAGTACTAAGAATTTTTTTCGTTTTTAGGTGATTTGCTCTCATATACGCACTGTAATGAAAATGTAATTCTTTCAGTTGACTTCGTATGGTTTTGCTTCCCATTCACTTGTACTCCCTTGATTTTATATTTAATATTATGAACGAACCTTTCATAATATTGACTATTCTGTGCTATGCCAGTAATTAAAATTCCCGTATCAGAAAATGTAATTTCTTGTAATACAATTCCTTCTGCTATGGAATCTGCTATATATAAGGGAATGCGACTCGTTTCTTTGTTTGTATTTGTCTCAGAAGATAAGGCTTGTAAACTATCTCGATAGCGTGTTTCTTTTTCTTGTTGTGCATAATAAGTATCACTATGAATACACAAGTCATAAGTCTTTTGAGCATTATTATATTGCAAGTAAGAATATATTCCTACACCTATTACTATTATTAAAACGAAAATAGATAGAATCATGCCCCCGAGAACAAAAGGATAGTACCGTTTTCTTAGTATTCTATAATATATTTCAATGGGCAATAAATTAATCATCCTTATATCTCCATAAATTATTGAGTAACATTCACATAAGAAAGTCCTCTCATACAGAGTCCTGCTGCACATTCCCATGCAAGATTTCCAGTTTTATATAACTCATACGCTCTATCAGATATTTCGATATCTACTGGCGTTATCGAACCATAAAGCTCTATAATACTATCACATAGTATAGCTTTTTCAGTAGCTAATTGTTCTTTCCCATATAGCTGTACTCCTTCTATAGTAGTATCTTCAAACATAGCTAATGTATCTTCTATCTCTTCTAACCGTTTCCAGAGCACCTCTTCATCTATAGCCACTTCACATTCAGCAACACAGGCACCTTTCCACCATGCAAAAAAATGAATGGTATTAGTTTCCCCATTGATAATCCCTAACAGCAATCCAGTTCTTTTTTCATATAAATACGTTAACGGAGCTGGATAATAATCAACTACTCGAATGTATCCTCCCCCTTTTGTGACACCGCTAATCAATTCATTAGTATCGTTTTTATTGACAGCAACAATATATACATATGGTTTGTCATCTATTGTACGCAAGAAAAAATCGAATTCATAGGTGTTTCTATCCCAAGGTATATATTCATCAATATGCCACTCAAGCATAGAACGTACTTCTTCTTTTGTTTGTAATTTACTGAATTCTCCATGAATATACACTTGTGTTTTCCCTACAATAGCAATCTTTTCTTCTTCTAACGAATATCTATGAATCAGTGAGGAGATGTCCTCTCCGCTAGATTTAGAGCGAGACATAGTAATGGCATCTTCCATTCTACAAACACCTTTTATAATGCGCATAATTACGGCTGTTATAATGTTATCATCAATATAAATGCCTACATATTTTCCTTTCATATATTTCCTCCTTAATAGGGATATATTTGCTCTATAAAAATAGATTGACGATTCCTATCGATACCTAGTTCAATACGTTTTTGAGATGACAGTTGATATTTTTTATCTTCACAAGTAACAATGGCCGATATGGTATCTCTTTTATTTACTATATGATGAACCGTGAGTCTGTATTGGCTGCTATTTTCTAAGACATAAGAACTCCTTAATTTGCGCCAATTATCTTTGCAGTATAATAGAAACCATGTAACACCACCATCTACCTTGTATAAATTTTTAGTATATACTAATTCTTCTTGTACAGTCTGTTCCATCACTACCACTTGTCTGTACGTTAATGACCAAACTAGAATAAGCCCCATGGCAATACATAACACCATATAAGAAATAAATCCATTTTTTTCTAATTTATGCTTCACCTATAATCAAATCCTTATGCTATTAGTACACAACAGGATAAAATCTTACATCGAATATATAGAACGTCCCTCTTTCATCGTTCTATCTACTATGTGCTATATCATATCACTATAGAATGTTATCCATAATTTTCATATACAACACAACTATTCATTCCTATTTAATACACTTCTAAACCAGTAATAATCTGGCAAAATAATTTCTTTTACAGAATACGTCCCCATAATATATGAATCAGCTTCATCATCATATGGATTTTTTCTTTGAATCTGCCAGCTTAACTGAATACCTTCATTATTTTTAGAAAACACAAATTCATTATTATTCTTTGTAACATACGTATTAGTGACTTCATTCGCAACAGCGGTTCCACTTATCGGTTGTAATACACCATTGCTCATAACTCGAGCTAATATCCAGCCATCTTTTTTAAATCTCCAATATCCTTTTTTACCAATAGAAACCATTGAATGGTCACTATCAACTACAGAAGGTTCATTAGAAAATCGTATACGATTACCAATAAATAATCGTGTATATCTGCCGTCTGCCATTGTCTCTAAAGAGGATTGTACTTGTTCGATATATTGTATACTGTGAGAAGCACAAAGGCAGATCACGCCTATGAGTAAAAAAGAAATAATAGCGGCCATAATAGTCGATGCCAATATAAATCCTTTTGTATTAGATGGTTCCCAAGAGAGTCGATAATTCATATACTTCTTGTTCATTTTTATATACACCAACTCGATAATTAACAACTCGTACTGTATTTACCATATCAGTTGATACAGTTCCTTGAATATAAAAATCTCTATATTCAATGCGATCCAACAAAGGTTTTTTATTATTTTTATAATACATCTTCCCTCGTTCTGTATAAGAAATAGCTGCTTGCAAATAAGTATCCTTACACTTGACTTCATATATATCATAAATAACGGTATAAGATAAAAAATATATAATTGGCAATACAATGCATATAACTGTTATTGCTATAATACTGTCACTCATAATAAATCCTGAGGGATGATCTATTGGGTTATACTTAATATAAAATCCCCCTTCCACTAATCATAATAATTATCTTTCACATTATTATGTTTATTATCTAGAGAAATACATTTTAAATAAAAAAATATGACCATAAAGTAATAAACTGTTCCTATTCGTCTAGAATGTATGCCGTATTAAATCAATTAACTTACAGCAATAAGGCATATACTATAGTCATCCAACTCCAGTCATGTCACACCGAATACGTCCAGTTTGTACTGCGATAATAACTTGAACTTTTTCTTTAGTTATCGTGTCTTCTAAAATAATACGAGTTAATTGGTCAGGTAATCCATTACCATTAAAAAATACCTCTCCTGTACCACCAATAATAACTATATGACTTGGTAATTCGACTCTGGTATTAGGAACTGCCTTTGAAGATGAACGATGTTCATAACTATGTGTTTTTATTAATACACTTCTTAGTGATTCATTAGTTATGCGCCCCATCATATTATTTAATTGTGCTTCTTTTAAAGAAAGTGCTAATTCTCTTGCATATGATTGTAGTGCATAGTAATTTGATGTATATCGTTGTAAGCTTGCCTGCCCTACAGATACAACTAGTAATAAAATAGTAATTGATATAATCCATTCTGCTCCAACGAATCCATTATATGAAGCTCTACTATATCGATGTATCTTATATATCATCTTTTTATCTCTTTCTTTAGTGATAATGTATAGTATCTATACTATCGCCATATCCACACATACCATTCTTGCGGTATAACAAAAGATATACAACTACTAAGACAGATAAAAGGGCCAAATGGTATATATGAATCACATTTTTTATTAGAAATATATAGAAATATGAGATAGAGGCTTCCTAATAAAAAAGAATTGATAACCATACATAGGCTGCCAATAGGTGATTGCCAACAAACTAAAGCCCCAAACCACTTGACATCACCTGTTCCCAACCCATTACGACTTATTTTTCTAAGCATATAGGTAGCTATCATAACTAATAATGATATTTCACAACATAACATCATATCTGCTTCATGAATGTAATGATATAATAAGCCACTAATTGCTAATAAGCATGCATATATATCAGGCAATATATAATATTGCTGATCGATGGTAGCACCTAGTAGTAACCCGCCTAAGAAAATAACTACTAAGAAAATGTCTATTGTCTGATGAAAGTGTTGCATACAAATCCATAATAATAGGCCTGCATTCAAAGAAATAATACTATGTAGTTTAATAACAGATACATTCCATGTTACAATATTCCATTCTTGTAATGTATAGATAACATACCATATACATAGATATGTCCAAATATAGATCCATATCATACCATCAGCCCTTATCATTTTTATTCTTGTTTAGTAACAACTATACTCTTAAATGAATTCCCATTCTTATTTTCTAAACTAATTGTATATTCCTTATCTTTTGTATCTTTTACGTGCTCTGTTAAATAGCCCTCTTTATATAATGTTTCTACAGTAGGAGGTGTTGTTACATTTTTATCTAGCAAATACAACTGTGTTGCATTTTTGATAACTTGCATGTCTGCTGTTTCTTTTGCTGTTCTAGCTTTGTCTGTGGCCGTCATAAATTGTGGCATAGCAATAGCTGCTAAAATAGCGATAATCGCAACAACAACCATTAATTCAACTAATGTAAATCCATTTTTTATCTGTCGCTGTATAGCTTCTTGATAATAACGCAGTTGTCTATTATATCTTAAGATTTCATTCTCGAATTCTCCCATATATACCTCCTAATATTATTTCATCATAGATGTAATAGCATCAAACATAGGTAATAAAATAGTAATTACTAAAAATCCTACACTAATTCCCATACAACTTAACATAATAGGTTCTAATAATCGTTCCATTTTCTTAGTATATTGTTCTAATAGTGCCTGATAATAAGTACTACAATGACATAACATATCTACCGTTTCACCAGTTTCTTCCCCAATTTGAATGAGTTCATGAATAAAAGGCGTCCCTACGTAACAATCCTTCATGGCTAGGCCTAATGGTTTCCCATGCTTAACAGCATTAATCATGTCTTGGTGACATATTCTAGCATATTGATTTCTCCATAATTTAGTCGATAGTTCTAATGTTTCAATAAGAGAAATACCACTCTGAATGAGTAACGACCAAACTTGTAAAATATTTATATAATATATGCAAGCTAGCCAATTATAGCGATTTGATTGTTTCCACAGCCATTTATGAACGTATAATTTCCCACCCCCTTTGTAATACCATATTCCCAATATAATCAATCCTAAACAATGAAGTAGTATAATTCTAACTATATGTTCACGAATCATATTTCCTGCCGTGAAAATAACTTGTGTCATAGCAGGAACATCCATATGCATAGTTTGAAATACACGCTGAAAGGAAGGTAAAATAAATACAATAGCAACACCAATAAAAATAATCATTAAACATAGTAAAAATGATGGATATGTTAAAGCACCTATTATTTTTTCCTTATAAATCTTTTCTTGTTCATAATAATTACGAATCAACAGAAGACTATCATCTAGAGAACCAGACGCTTCTCCAGCCTTTAATACCGCTATACCAACTGAAGGAAATCCTTGCTCATATAATGCACTAGCCAATGATTTACCTCTTTGAATAGATTCTGATAATCGAATATAGTTTATATTATCTGGATGTTGCTCACATAACAATACAATAATTCTTCTCAACGGAATACCAGCCTTCAACAACAGCGATAAACGATAGGAAAATTCTATAACGTCCTTACGTCGCCATCTTGTCTCTTGTGATTTTGCAGTAGCACCATGAATAGATATAATTGTATATTCTTGCTCTTTTAACTTAATAGCTACCTCTTGTTGATTTTCTGCCCACATATGACCTTCTGTAAAAGCATCCGAAGTATCAATACATGTATATTCATATAGTTTCATAACAATATCCTAATAATGCTGTAAATTCAGATCTTGCTCCCCATGTTTTTTGCAATTCCTTAACTGCCATTTCCATTGTCTGCATTGGATAGGTCGTTTCTTGAATAGAACAAATTTGTGGCTCTTTACGTTGTCGTATTAAATTTGCAACAGCAGGTGTATTAATCAAAATATCACGAGCAGTAATAAATTTACCGTCAAAAACAAATAATCGTTGGCAAATAATAACTCGTAATACCTGTGATAGTTGATGTCGCATTTCTTCTTGTTGCTCTGATGAAAACATAGATAGCATTCTATTAATCGCCATAGTGGCTCGTTGTGTATGCATGGTTGCAAACACTAGATGTCCTGTTTCTGCTGCGTGCAGTGCTGCCTCTAAGGTTGAAGAATCACGTAATTCTCCTATCATAATAATATCAGGGTCTTCTCGTAGTGCATCTCTAACTCCCGTCGACATTGATTGTATATCTTTGCCTAGCTCTCGTTGATGAATCAATGAACATTTATTAGTAAATATATATTCAATAGGATCTTCCAACGTAACTATGTGACGATTCATATGTTCGTTTATATAAGACACACCAGATGCTAAAGTAAATGTTTTTCCTGAACTAGTCGGCCCTGTAATTAGTACAAGTCCATCTTTTGTAGTGCATATGGATCGAAATAAATCTGCTTGCCTATCTCTTTCAAATCCAATGGTTCGATTATATAGTATGCGCAAGGTAGCACTCCAATGCCCATTGGATCTATATAAATGAACACGTATTCTAGTATCCTTATAGGTAAAGGCTGCATCATAGGATTGCTTTTCAATCAACTTAATACCACACTGACTAGCAATATCTAAAAAAATTTGATAACTCCCATGCATGTCATCCTGTTTAAGTAATTCATTGTCAATACGCATATAAATGGATTCTAATTCTCCTATATGAATATCTGTTGCACCTTTTTCCATTGCTTTTGATAAAACATCTATCAATGTGGAGGTCTGGCTAGATAAAGATTCCATGCCTTTTTACCTCCTCTTGTGTTGTCACTTTTCGCTCAACTAAAATTTTGGCACTATCTGCTAATGATGTAATTAAATGTTCTGGTATTGACTGTATCCAATGTGTCGTATCACTTGGTATGGATAATAATTCATATACACCTACTCGCCCCTGATAACTTTCTATAGTAGGTACGTATTTTCTCACTAATCGCTGAGCCATAGCACCAATTAAAGTAGCCTCAATCAAATAGGGTGCAACCCCCATATCAATCAACCGTTCCACTACTGCTTCTGATGAATTTGTATGAATTGTAGAAAACACTTTATGTCCCGTCAATGCTGCTTGAATGGCCAATGACGCAGTTTCTGTATCACGAATTTCCCCCACCATAATAATATCTGGATCTTGTCGTAACACAGCTCGCAAACCTGTAGCAAATGTAACGCCTACTTTTTCATTAATTTGAATTTGTCTAGCATGTTCAATATGTGCCTCTACTGGATCTTCTAAACAAATTAACTTATACATACTCAATTCAAGCCGCCGTAATAAAGCATATAATGTAGAAGTTTTTCCAGAACCAGTAGGCCCTGTAATTAGAAATAAACCATAGGGGCGTTGTAATATTCTATCTATACAAGTGATTAACTCTGCGTCCATCCCTAATTCTTCTAATGATTTGTAATTACACACATCTCCCATCAAACGACATACAACCGACTCACCATAAATTGTAGGCATGGTAGAAATTCGCATTTGAACGAATCTATCTGATTTCTTCCAATCCCAACGACCATCTTGCGGAATGCGTTTTTCTCCTATATCAAGTCCACTTTCTACTTTAATACGATTAATAACTTGTTCTGCATATTCAGCTGCTATATTTTTATAAAATGTTAACAGCCCATCTACTCTAAATTGTACTAATACACCATTGACTACTGATTCAAAGTGTATATCGCTAGCCTTTTCTAATAATGCTGCTTCTATGATGCTATCTAATTCTAAATCGACGTAAAACACAAGCCCTCCTTTCTGCAACTTTTTTCTTTTACACCTGTCTTACCTGTTGCACCAATAAATTCGAGATTATTTTTTAAACTCCTGCCAAGGTATAAAAAATTTTTTATTTACATAAATAACCGTTCATACTGTGGTAATACTATATATTTATTTTTATAAGTATATTTATTGACTATACGAACATATGACCTATATAATAGGTATATATAGCTATATTGGGTACAGTACATGAGCGCCCCATATTCTATGATGCATATATTCCACACTCCATACCATTACGAAAGGATTTCCATGAGACACCCTGCTACCGATATTAATTCAAAACAAATAAAAATTTTAGAATATATAACTAATTGCTTACAAAACGAATATCGTTGTCCTACTGTGCGAGAGATTTGTGAATATATAGGATTAAGCTCTACATCTACAGTCCATTCCCATCTAAATGCCTTAGAACGTTTTGGATATATTAAACGCGATAAAAATAAAAATAGATCAATTTCTGTAATGCATATGCCTAAAACACAACCATCCGTAAATAACATAACCAACGAATGTACTACATCTGAGGAATTTGAGTTTATGGGATCTCACCTTCGTCAAATACCATTAGTTGGCACTGTACAAGCTGGTGCTCCTATTACGGCTATACAAAACATAGAAGATATGATTACCTTACCGATTCGATTAACAGGTAACTCTGATTGTTTCTTATTAAAAGTACAAGGAGAATCGATGATTCAAGCTGGTATTTTAGAAGGAGATTTGCTAATTGTGCGGCAACAAAATGTTGCTAATAATGGAGATATTGTAGTTGCTAGAATTGATGATGAAGCAACAGTCAAACGTTTCTTTAAGGAAAGTGACCATATTCGTCTACAACCAGAAAACGATGCTTTCTCCCCTATTATTACTCAAAACTGTGTCATTGAAGGACTCGTAATAGGCTTAGTTCGGGATTCTATATAATAATTCGCACAAAATTAGTAAATAATTTTTAACGCATTACAAGCAACAATTTTAATAGATACACCTAGATGTACCTACTAACATAATAAATATCTGCATAAATAACAATCACCTACACGTATATATTTTATGAAAATACATGCGTGTAGGTGATTGTTTATTATTTTATTCATAGAATAGTTGGCTAGCTTAATATGATTTCTAAATTTCTGTTGGCCAATCAACTCACTTTTGATCGAGCATTGCTAAGATATATAAATAGGTCATATGATAAGCAAATTGTACTTATTAAAAAATATAAATTTTTGATAATATACAATTCCCAGTTATTCTTTTTGCTGTATCGGTTTTATCACTGGTATAAATTTTAGTAATGCTACTAACAAAAATGACAGAATCACTAAGAAGAGTATTGAATAGAATTTCAAAAACTACAAAGAATTTTCAAAAATTAAAATTACGAGAAAAATATATATAAATGTTTTATCGCACTATATATCCAATTTTATATATTGCATGAAAATCAAGACTGACACCATCAACATAGAGTGTAGAAAATATAAAATACGTCATTGTGAAAAGTGTATCCTACAAAATATTATTTGTATACTAAAATGATTAATTTTTTGACTTATTCAAATCATAGTCACTATAGTTAGAAAATTTATTACTTACTAAAATTTCACCAATAAATTAGAGAGTTATATTGATTATTACAAGATTAAATTATAATCTCAAATTAAAAGGAATGAGTTCAGTAGAATACCAAACTCATTCCTAAAAAGTAACTTAATAGTATCTGTTCATAACTATAGAACTTAATAAAATTTTTCTGTAATGCGCTTTTTATAAAGAATCATAATGCATAGTCTCTATATAATAAAACTCTATACCATACATACAATCTAATATTCTATATCCAGTGTCATACTACTCATTTATATGGTTCTAAAGCAGATTCAATAACGGCCGCTTCTGCGTCATTAGGTTCACACATAGGCAAGTGAAAAGGACCTGCTGGTAATCCCATTTTTCGAACCGCATATTTAATAGGAATTGGATTCGTAGTTATAAACATGGCTTTAAAAAGAGGAACTAGTTCTCGATGAATGCGTTCCGCATCTAGCCCTCTATTTTCTTCATAGGCTTGAATCATATTACTCATCTTTGTACCTGCTATATGCGATACAACAGAAATAACACCACAAGCACCAACAGACAATAAAGGTAATGTTAACCCATCATCACCACTATACATCATAAAACTATCTGGCAAAGAATATTTAATTTCAGAAGCAAGATTTAAATTACCACTAGCTTCTTTTATGGCACATATATGTGGATATTCTCTATGCAAACGTGCTAGCGTATTAGCTGTAATAGATGTGCCTACCCGTCCTGGTACATTATAAATCATAATCGGTAAACTTGAAGCTTCTGCAATAGCTTTGAAATGTAAATATTGCCCCTCTTGATTCGGTTTATTATAAAATGGAACAACTGCCATAAGCGCATCTACTCCAGTAGCACTAGCGCGTTTCGTAAATTCTACACTATGTTGCGTACTATTAGTGCCTGTATTAGCAATAATAGTACCTTTCTTGCCACAAGATTCTACAATACGTTGAAATAATAGCAATTTATCTTCATCAGAAATTGTAGGGCTTTCACCAGTTGTACCACATACTACTAATCCATCCGATCCATGATCTAATAAATAATTGGCTAACTGTACACTTCCTTCAAAATCTACTGTTCCATCTTGACAAAACGGTGTAATCATAGCTGTTATTACACGACCAAAAGTTTTCATCCTTAGCCTCCCTAAGTCTATAGACTCTTCATCTATTAAAAGCTTTGTTTCTCAATAAGGTACTCTGCAATTTGCAACGCATTTAAGGCGGCACCTTTACGGATTTGATCACCTACAATCCAAAAATTCATTCCTTTTTCATTATATAAATCTTTTCTAATACGTCCAATTTCACAATCATTTTGATTAGATGTATATAATGGCATAGGATATATCTGTTCCATCGGATTATCTTTTACCTGCAAACCTTTGAATGTACGACAAGCAGCTTTAAAATCCTCTACACTAACAGATGATTCTGTTTCGACTAATACAGATTCTGAATGAGAACGGTACGCAGGAACTCGTACAGTAGTTGGTACAACTTGAATTGTATCATCGTGGAATATTTTTTGTGTTTCATAAACCATTTTCATTTCTTCTTTTGTATAGTCATTTTCTAAAAATATATCAATTTGAGGAATCACATTAAACGCAATTGGATAATGTTTAGGGCAAGAAGTAGTTGGCAATATATTCGCTACTACTGGCTCATGATTGACAGATGCACTTACCTGTTTTTCTAATTCTTCTAGCCCTTCTTTACCCGCTCCAGATACTGCTTGATAAGTACTAACAACAATACGCTTAATAGGAGATAAATCATGCAAAGGCTTTAACCCTAATGCCATAATAATCGTAGAACAATTAGGATTAGCAATAATTCCTTTATGCTTATCAATATCTTCTGGATTAACTTCTGGTACTACCAATGGTACTTCTGGATCCATACGAAATGCACTAGAATTATCGATAACAATGGCACCACGCTTTACTGCTTCTGGTGCTAAAGATTTAGAAATAGATCCACCTGCAAATAAAGCAATATCAATATCTTCAAACGATTCTGGTTTTGCCTCTTCTACTATATACTTTTTACCATTAACTACAAGTGTAGTACCTGCTGAACGAGCTGATGCTAATAACTTTAATGTATTAAATGGAAATTCGCGTTCTTCAATTAATGTAATAAATTCCGCCCCTACAGCACCGGTAGCACCTAAAATGGCAACATTTGGTTTCCTCATATCTATCCCTCTTTTTTAATTACCACATATCCTACTTATATAAACTATGGTTCTTACTATTTCAATATATCGTTACTACTACTATATAGAACAAGCGTCTATAATACGTCCGATATAACAAATGTCCTAATGCATTAATTATAAATAATGTTCTAACCCATAAGTTAATCCTGGATATGAACTTATTTTTTTGCAAGCTAATACAACACCAGGCATAAAAGATTTACGACTCAAAGAATCATGACGAACGGTCAATGTTTCATCGAATCCGCCAAAAATAACTTCTTGATGAGCTACATACCCAGGCAACCTCACGCTATGAATAGTAATGTCATCGACTTTGGCACCTCTTGCACCAGGTAAACTTTCTTTTGTTAAATCTTCTGCCGCAGTAACATGAGCTGCTACTTTGGCTTCATTAATCAATTTAGCCGTTAGGATAGATGTACCCGATGGCGCATCATATTTATGGTTATGGTGTAATTCAATAATCTCTACATTTGGGAAGTATGGTGCTAATTCAGATGAAACCTTCATCATCATCACTGCCCCTAAAGAAAAATTTGGAGCCACAAGACAATTGGCACCATTTTTCCTAGCAATGCGATCAAGTTCAGTCCGTTCTTCTTCTGTAAGGCCTGTAGTACCAATAACCAAATGTATACCCGCAGACAAAATCTGTTTCGCATTTTCAAAAATAACCGCTGGCGATGTAAAATCCACAATCACATCTGGTTTCTCATGAGATAAAGCGTCTTTTAATGATGGGGAAGTTACAATGTGTAAAGGTTCTATCCCTGCCACTGAACCGATATCACGGCCAGCTAATTTTGGATCAATCCCCCCTATTAATGTAAGTTCACTATCATCATGTACGGCTTTTACTACTTCTTTTCCCATTTTACCGCCCGCACCTGACACCATTACTTTAATCATGATAACGCCTCCTAAAAAAAAGACCAGCGGTGTTATCCACTGATCTTTCTATATACTACTTATTCTCCTATAACGAGAATAAAAATAATGCAAGAACAATGAGTTAGCACTCCATCAAATGATGACAGTCACATACCTATTAAGTATATAACCAGCAATAATCGTTAGTATAATTATCACTTCGGCGATCAGTCCTTTTATTATGCTTCTCTGCTTACCAAACTCCACAAAATTACTATTACATCTCGCGCCTCTATCTCCGTATATGATATTCTAATGTAATTAGTATACGTGTATTTTCCATATAAGTCAAATATAAGCATACTCAACTATCCGACTATAATTTTATGCACCTATTAGAATAATTAGAAAATTATTCTGTCTCACCTGCATATGTAAATACTAATCAAGATTTAGAAGAAATAGCAAAATGTTCCATCAGTTCTCTAGCTGTCTCCATAGCTGTATGAGAAATATTTTTACCAGACATCATGCATGCTATTTGCCGTAAGTGCTCGTCTTTATCAAGTTCTTTCACTGTAGAATACGTACGTCCATTTTTTTCCATTTTCGACAAGTGATAATGATGTAATGTAATACTTGCAGTCTGCGGCAAATGGGTAATACAAAATATCTGATTATGGGTAGATAGATTTTGTATTCGTTCCGCCACACGTAATGCAATATCACCACTGATACCAACATCAATTTCATCAAAAACTAGTGTTTTATGCATATTATCACTAAATACAGACTTAAAGGCTAAGGCAATCCGCGCCAATTCACCACCAGATGCAACTTTATGCAAAGGCAATAAAACCTCTCCTGTATTTGCTGAGAATAATAACTCAATCGAGTTAGCTCCTAACGCAGTTAAGCTATGATCACAGTCGATAGAAAATTCTAATCGTGCTTTTTCCATTCCTAGAATAGACAATTCCTTTTGTAATGCTTTTGCAATCGAGTCAGCATTCTTCTGGCGGATAGCGCATAAGGCAAGTAAATCAGTCTCTGCTTGTTGTTTTGCCAATGCTAACTCTTCTTCTAGAGTCTCTTGTGCATACGTTTCTTTTTCCAACTCTTCTAAACGAGATTGTGCCTGCTCTTCATATGCTTGTATTTCTTCAATGGTTGTCCCATATTTTTTCTTCAACGCATATAACAAAGAGTCCCGTTCTTGACAATACACATATCGCTCTTCATCAAAGCTAATCGTATCACCATATCGATCTAGTGATTGTGCTGCCTCTTCTAATTGAACATAGGCAGAATTCATGAAGTCTAATATAGTAGCAAGTTGATCATCATATTTTGTGACACCTTGTATTTCACTTTGAATACTTGTTATAACATCTAACAGAGGTGTGTCTCCCTCATAAAATGCATGATAGCACGATGATACTACCTTATTAATATATTCAAAACTATCAAGCCTTTTTAACTCATCCCTGATAGATATATCTTCTCCAGGCTCTAAAGCAGCTGCTTCTATTTCATCAATTTGAAAGCGTAATATATCTAGCTCTCTAGCTCGTTCAGCCATAGTTTCTGTCAAATGATCCGCCTTGCATTTAGCATTTTTATATACTGTATAGGAGGATTGATACTTCTCATAAGCTTGCTTTGCTTCTTCCGTATAGGTATCCAGGTACTCATGATGCGTAGTTGGATCTAGTAATAATTGATTGCTATATTGACCATGAATATCCGCTAAATACTGTCCAATCTCCTTTAACGCCTTTAAGGGGATAGGTTGATCATTCGCAAGAATTGTGGATTTTCCTTGTCGATTGAAAGAACGAGATAAAATAAGTTGTCCGTCCTCTACTAAAATATTCTTGCTATCCAACACCTCTAGTAATCTTTTATTATGGGAAATATCAAAAACACCTTCAATAATAAAACTATCCTTTTCATAGCGAATAAATTCACTATTAGCTCGTTCTCCCAATAAAATGCTAAAAGCATCCATCAAAATAGATTTTCCAGAGCCTGTTTCTCCTGTAAAAATAGTAATTCCTTCACGAAAGTTGATTCTCATCTGCTCAATCAAAGCAAAGTTTCGAATTCCCATTTGCAATAGCATAGATTAATCCTTCATTAATTCAGCAATACGTTTTAATACTGTTGGCACTTCATCTACTGTTTTAGCAATCAATAAAATTGTATCATCACCCGCTAAGGTACCGATAATCTCTGACCATTTTGCATGATCAATAGAAAATGCTACTGATTGAGCCGATCCAGGAATTGTATGAAGTACAATCATATTCAAACTATTATCGACCTTAATAATAGAGTCTTGAAATAAACGATTAATACGACTTCTAGATAAAACAATATTTTCCTCCGGCGATAGAGCATAACGATAATGTCCATCACCTGTAGGAATTTTTATTAACATTAATTCTTTAATGTCTCTCGATACAGTTGCTTGTGTAACCTCAATTCCTTCAGCCAATAAAGCGGCTGCCAATTCTTCTTGTGTTTCAATAGAATGAGATTGCACGATTTCTTTAATTTTGTTATATCGGTAACGTTTCATAATGGCTCCTTTTATGATATTAACCACAATGCTATTATTTTTAATTATATCACATAGAAATGTATAAAAGTACGACTTTTTATACATTTCTATGTATACATAGGTAACTACATTTCTATGTATTATCTATTAAATTAGCGTCTTTTTATTATGTATAGTTGAGGTGGCCGATTAATTTGATTGATTGGCTTCCACATAGCAATATCAAATTGCTTCTGACACTGTTGTGATAAAAAATCTTCTACCGCCTCTTGTTCTGATTGCCCATATGTCGTACCAGGATAAGCTACAATTGTCACATAACCATTCGTAGATAAATATTTCATGCTACTTGAAATAGCTGCTAAGGTGCTCTCAATTTGAGTGGTAATTGTATGATTTCCTCCAGGCAAATATCCTAAATTAAATAAGACCAAATCAAATCGTTTTCCTCTTTGCCCAATCTGTTCAATAAGAATATCATGGGAACCTACTAACAGTGTCACTTTCTTCGCGTCAGTCCTATGATTACAACTATGCTGATCTATAGAGAGCTTGGCTTTTGCTTGTTCAATTGCTACTTTTTGAATATCTATTCCTATAAATTCACAATTTCTATTATCTAGCCTAGATGCCTTTTCACATACATATAGTAAATCATTCCCATTTCCACAAGTTGCATCAATAACTACCTGAGCATCAACAATACATTCATCCCAAATACAATGTTGAAATTGAACAGCATGATTAACATTAATCATAATAATTCATCCCGCCTTGCCGATAACTTTTTAAAAAGTGTACTAAAAAATTTCTGATCTTCAAAACGTACAAATCGGCAATATACTGGATTCGATTCTATATGCAATATCTCTTCTCTAGAAAAGTTATACTCAAAGGTGCCGTCAATACAAATATGCAACTGCTTCTCTCTGCTAGGCATAGTGATATCAATCTGGGCACTTTCTTTTAATACCATTGACACACTTTGTAATAAATGTGGTGCTATGGGTGTCACAATGATGGATCGATTATCCGGTGCCATAATAGGCCCCCCTGCCGATAAATTATAACCAGTAGATCCCGTAGCCGATGCAACAATCAAGCCATCCGCAGGATACATTTGCGTATGGCCCCCATTAATAGCTAAGTTAATACGTGCCATTTTTGCTGGTTCAGATCGTGTAACAACCAATTCATTAATAATCGGTACTAATTCTTGTGTACTTGTTGGTCCTTGAATTTTCGCATGTAAATGACCTCTATTTTCTATCACATATTCTCCATTAGCGATTCTTTTAATATGCGATGTCATTTGTTCTAATTCAATTTGATTTAAAAATCCAAGTTCCCCTAAATTAATACCACAAACCGGTACATTATATGGGTATATTTGACGAGCTAAATGGATAATTGTTCCATCTCCACCAAAACTAAATGCCATATCCAATTGTTTAAAAATATCTGGTTTTCTTAGCACATGAGAAGTAGGTATGGATAAGAGATTTACTAAATTATACTCCTCAATATCATCAGGAATATACACTTCGATATCATTATCCTTACAAATTCTATATGCTGTATTCAGTATTTCTATAATATTAGGCTTTCCCATATTAGGAAAAAATCCAATTCGCATTTTTTTCTCCTATAATGTATGTGCTTTATCTACTACTGATTGAATTAGTTCATCAGTAATTGGTAATGCACCCACTTCATTCTTTGTAAAGTAACCTAAAAATTCGATATTTCCTTCCATGCCTTTGATGGGAGAGAATGTAAGACCTTGTAAATACAAATGGCATTGACTAGCAACTGATAAAATACGCGACAATACCTCTTTATGAATCATCGGATTTCTAACAATGCCACCTTTACCGACTTTATCTTTTCCAGCTTCAAATTGTGGCTTAATCAATGCCACCATAGAGCCTGTATCTTTTAATAAATGAACGGCTACTGGTAATACTTTGTCCAATGAAATAAACGCCACATCAATAGAAATAAAATCTGCTAATTCGCCTATTTGGACTGGTGTAACAGAACGAATATTTTGTTTTTCCATGTTAATAACGCGTGAATCTTGTCGTAGTTTCCAAGCTAATTGATTATATCCTACGTCAATAGCAAAGACTTTACTCGCTCCATTTTGCAATGCACAATCAGTAAATCCACCCGTAGAAGCTCCGATATCTATCATAACCGCATTTGTTAAATCAATATCATATAAATGTATCGCTTTTTCTAACTTCAAACCGCCCCTACTAACATAGGGTAATGTATTACCTTTTATAACAATATTAGCATCTACAGGAACCTTCGTTCCCGCTTTATCAATTCGTATGGACTCGTCCATAAAAATTTGACCGGCCATAATCGCAGCTTTTGCTTTTTCTCTACTTTCAAATAAACCACGATTCACTAATACTATATCTAATCGTTCTTTCGTACTCATATAGCACCACCATAAACTACAAAATATTGAATACATGCAATAAGTATACCTAACATAAGGCCTCCGAATACTTCAAATGGTGTATGTCCCAATAATTCTTTTAATGTAGCCCCATCTAGTCGTACGGGAATCTGCTTATTTTTAAAATAATGAATTAATTGATTTAAAATTTGTGCTTGTTTTCCTGCCTCTCTGCGTACCCCCGATGCATCATACATAACAATGCAGGATAAAACAACACCTAAAATAAAAATATCAGAATCCACACCATTCTTAATAGCTATCGATGTGGTAGTGGCAATAACAAAAGATGTATGAGAACTAGGAAATCCACCTGATCCAACTAACCGTTCCCATGAAAATGTTTGATATCTTACTAATGTAATAAAAAATTTAAGGAGTTGCGCCCCAAACCATCCCCAAAAAGCACTTTGTGCTACATAATTATGAAATAATACTATTATCGTATCCATATTAATTTGACCTACCTACTAAATACGTTACTAACGCCTCTAATATCCTAGTATCATGGGTGGTATTATCCAGTGCCTG
>QWCD01000020.1_pt1 | contig 72621 bp, 74 predicted proteins | sample 1972461 | NCBI WGS metagenome assembly QWCD01 (sample SAMN09866717, study PRJNA288562) | Human vaginal metagenome isolate term4_vaginal, whole genome shotgun... | isolation source: vagina | host: Homo sapiens | place: USA: California | reverse complement strand
TTATCCATTTTATTAATCGCCACAATAATAGGCACTTCTGCTGACTTAGCATGATTAATAGCCTCTACAGTTTGTGGCATAACACCATCATCAGCTGCTACAACTAATACAGCAATATCAGTAGATTTAGCACCACGTAAACGCATCGCTGTAAACGCTTCATGACCTGGCGTATCTAAGAAAGTAACTTTATTTCCTTTATAACGAACTTGATACGCCCCAATATGTTGAGTGATGCCACCAGCTTCTGTAGAAGTAACATTCGTTTGTCGAATAACATCTAACAAAGATGTCTTACCATGGTCAACATGACCCATAATAGTGACAACTGGTGGTCGTGGTTGTAACGTTTCTGGTGCATCTTCAATATCAACAATATCAGTTGGATCCTCTTCAGGTTCAACTTCTACAACTTCTACACCAAAATCTTCTGCTACGATTGTAGCTGTTTCCATATCAATTTCTTGATTAATGGTGGCCATAACCCCTAGCAACATCAACTTCTTAATAATTTCGCTAACTTCACGCCCCATCTTCTCTGCTAATTCTTTAACTGTTAAAGAACCACTTAATTCAATGGATGTAGCAATAGCGGCTTCTGCTTTACGACGTTCTTCTTCTTTATGACGAATATTTTGTTCATTACGTTGTTTTACACGATTTTTATTTTTAGCAATCGATGTAGATAATAATGACTGTGCTCTGCCTTTTGAATTATTTTTCTTCTTATTCCGTCGCTCATTACGTTCATTATGATTATTACTATTTTTCTCATTATGAATATGTTTAGTGTGACTGTGTGCTGAATGATTAACTTTTCCCTCAGCTTTATCCATATGAGTATGTTTTTGATGTGCTACTTTATCCGTATTTTGAACTACTCTACCATCATGTTTATCATCATGCTTCTGATTTTTTTGAACCTCTTTTTTATGAGGTTTATTACTTTCTTGTTTATGATGAGTAGTTACATGATTTTCTTGTGTATGGCTAACTCTTTCTGTTGTTTTAGGTGAAAGTGCTTTTTTTACCGTTTCATAAGCAACATCATCAATACCACTCAATACACTTTTAACTTGAATGTTATGTTGCTCTAAAATAGCCATAACTTTTTTTGTGTCAATACCCATTTCTTTTGCTACTTCATGTACTCTTTTTTTAGACATCTACATACCCCCTTAACTCATATTTCACCGATTTCCTTTAATAATGCCTTAGCAAAACCATCATCATTAATAGCCAATACGACTCGTAGCTCCTTACCGATGGCATGTCCCAACTGTTCTTTTGTTAGAATTTTTCGCATTGGAATATTATATTTCTTAGTTAATTCTTCATACTTTTTTTCATTATTAGCTGCACAATCCGTTGCCATCACTAGTAACTTGACGGTTCTTTTCTTGACAGCTTTCTCTACAATAAAGTCACCTGACTGCAGCTCTCCCGCTCGTTGTGCTAAGCCTAATAAATTAACTATTTTAATTTCATTCATATCCTAAATCATCTTTCAATGTATCATATACATCTTTTGATATAGCCCGTTTAAATGATTTTTCTAAACGTTTACCTGTATAGGCTGCTTCAAAACAGATACTGTTAGGACAAATATAAGCACCACGACCTGCGGCTTTACCAGTTCTATCAATAGATACAGTGCCATTAGGACTCATAACTATCCGTAACAAATCCCGCTTATTTTTAGATTCACCACAGCCTATACACAAACGCATAGGTTGAGATTTCTTTTTCATTAAGCATCACCTTCTGCAAAATCAACTAATACATTTTCTTCAATAATACTATCGTCTTCTTCTGCAGCTTGACTTTCACTTTTTATATCGATTTTCCAATTCGTCAATTTAGCTGCTAATCGTGCATTTTGTCCCGATTTACCAATAGCCAATGAAAGTTGATAGTCAGGAACAATAACTCGTGATGTTTTCTCTTCTAAATCAACATCTACAGATATCACTTTTGCAGGGCTTAATGAGTTTGCAATATATACTACTGGGTCTTCATCCCATTTTACAATATCAATTTTTTCATCATGCAATTCATCAACAATATTTTGTACCCGTTGCCCCTTAGGCCCTACACATGCCCCTACAGGATCAATATTTTCATCTCTAGATGTGACCGCGATTTTTGATCGTTGACCCGGTTCTCGAGCTACTGATTTTAATTCCACTACCCCTTCATAAATTTCAGGCACTTCCAACTCAAACAAGCGTTTTAACAAGCCTGGATGAGTACGTGAAATCATAATTTGTGGACCTTTATTCGTTTTCTTAACTTCTACTATATAGCATTTAATACGCTGGCCTTCTACATAGGTTTCTGTACTAATTTGTTCTGTAGGTGGTAAAATTGCTTCTGTTTTTCCTAAATCAATAAAGACATTTTTCCCATCGACTCGTTGAATAGTACCGGTAATAATATCTCCTTCTCGACTAGAAAATTCTTCAAAAACAACACTGCGTTCCGCTTCTTTTAGGCGCTGAATTAGCATTTGTTTTGCCGTATGAGCCGCACTGCGCCCAAAATTTTTAGGTGTTACATCTACTTTTATTACATCACCTATATCATAACGTACATCGTAATGATGACGTGCCTCTTGTAGAGAAATTTCACTTTCTTCATTCTCTACATCAGTAACCACTTTCTTTTTAGCAAATACCTTATATTCCCCTGTTTCTCGATTTAATTCCACATAGGCTTCTGGGTTAGCATTTAGTTCTCTGCGATAAGCCTGCAATAAAGCAGCCTCTAAAGATTCAAAAATCACCTCTGGCGAAAAACCACGTTGTTTTGTTAATACCAACACTGCTTGTATTAGTTCTTGACTCACTACAATTCCTCCATAACTATATAATATATTTAAAAATCAAGGTGTAATCTAATCTGTGCAATTGTTTTTCTTTCAAATGCTATAACCCTCTCATCAATAATAATAACAATTGTGTCCTCATCAAAACCATGCAATATACCCACATAGTGCTTATTACCATTCACCGGTTTAAATAACTGTACGTCTACTTCTCTTCCATTATAACGAATCAAATCTTTATCTTTTTTTAATACTCTATCGAGGCCCGGAGAAGACACTTCTAAAAGATAATTTTCTTCGATTGGATCTTGTTTGTCCAATTCTTCGCTAAGTTTTTCACTTACCATCTGACAATCATCTAAATCAATGCCGGTCTCCTTATCTAAGTATACACGTAAATACCAGTCACGTTCTCTAACATATTCTACGTCAACCAACTCCATCGTTGTGCCTTCTATAATATTCTCAACAATGGCAGATACTAACTCCTCTATATCTTGTTTCTTCACAACTATCACCTCCCTAGCATAAAGTAAAGAGTGAGCTATTGCCCACTCTTTTAAAATTCACATATAAAAGTTGCCTTTATTATAGCATTAATATCGTAATATTACAAGTATTGTCTACATAGATATAAAAATAGATAGGAACGCAAATGACTTGCTAAAAACTCACTCGTACTTTTCCACAATTAATAAACGATAGTAGTTTACTATATCAAAATGTACTCATAGCATACTACATAGGCTACTACTTTATAAGCGATTTTCTAATTCTCTTAACACAGTAATTAATGACGTATCTAATGCTACTTCTAATGCTGCAATGCTATCTGCATCAAGATCATGATTAATTTCTGGATAATTATGATGTCGTAATTCGGCAAAAAATTCATCACGAAAAACGTTATAGAATAATAGCAACCCATTTTTATTAGTACTATCTTTATATTCTGCAATAATATATGAACCATTAATCATTTTAATAGCATTACTAGGGGTAATATCACATGTAAATGGTCCTACCGAAGATGGTAAATACTTAGAAAAATCCCAATTGACCAATCCTTTTTCCCGATATTGATAGGTAAACCTATTCTCTGGGCTTATAAATAAGCCTTCCATTTCTTGTACCATACGTTCTTGCAAGATATGCCAAAATTCACTAATTTTTGTTTTTATAAAATTAATATCCACAAATGAAAATAGAGGCATCACGATATGAACTGTATAATCTTCAACTTCTTTATCATATAATGCTTCCCATCGCCATCCAGCTTGATTTTGATAATGAAATAAACGATAAAAATCACCATCTATACATGTATCAATTGTTAAAGAAAAATCTCCCACAGTCGATGGAAGCCACGCATAATCTAATTTTGCGCATTCCTCAATAATTTTATCCATATCTGACTAATTCCTTTCTAGCGGATATAACACTTCATATTGCTTTTGATAGGCCAGTACCATTTCTACATATTTTCGTGTTTCCGGGAAAGGAATATCGCGAATATTAGAAAACTCATAATCCCATCCATTTTCTTTCATCCAATCATCCACATGTCCACGCCCCGCATTATAAGCTGCTAATGCTAAAATTTCATTATCATGATACTCCTCTAACAAATGTGCTATATACCAAGTTCCTAATTTTATATTCACCTTAGGATTTTTAATATCATTTTCAGATAATTCTGATTGATTTAACTCCTTGCCGATCCAAAGAGCCGTATCGGGCATTAACTGCATCAATCCTACAGCCCCTCTGTCTGATGTTGCTTCTTCTTTAAACTTGCTTTCTGCTAAAATAATCCCTGCAATTAATGAAACTGGCACATGATTCTCGATTGCTTCTTGTTCAACTACGTCTCGATACATAAAAGGATACGCATAATGTCTAGCCATATACGGTTCAATATGCACGAAATAACCAATCGACACAATAATAATAACCCACGCTAAGAAAGTATTACCACGCACTTATTTTCTCCTTACAAATCTATGACATTCTTTTCTCCACAGTTCATTTAATTGTTCATACAAATCACGCTCACTACCATTATTATCAATGATAACCTGAGCATATTTTTTCTTATCTGCTAACGGCATTTGACTATCAATACGCGCTTTAGCCTGTTCTTGGGTATAACCGTTTCTCTCCATTAACCTTGCTAACTGCACATCATAATCCACATAGACAAGCCAAATTTCATCCATCATAGTAACCCATCCAGTTTCAATAAGTAGAGGAATATCATAAATAATAGTCTCATATCCCTTCGCTTCATACTCAGCAGTTAAGTCCATCATCTTTTCGTAAATATATGTATGAAGTATTGTATTTAATTGATGTCGTTTATCTTCATCTCTAAATACAATAGCCCCCAATTTTTCACGATTTAATGTGCCATCATTTCTCACTATATCTTTTCCAAATGCTGCTACAACAGCCTCTAGCCCAGGTGTATGTGGTTCTACGACTTGCCGTGCTACAACATCCGCATCAACAGTTGCTATATCATGTGTTAATAACCAGTTTAAAACAGTACTTTTCCCTGCCGCAATGCCTCCTGTTAAGCCAATTTTATACATACTATCACCTTATCCTTATAAACAGCTATTTTACAAGCGCCCAATTTCTAGCACTATGAATATCTACAATTAATGGTACTTGTAAGGACACTACATGTTCCATAACAGAACGTAGTAATTCTACAATCGCTTGTTCTTCTGATTGTTTTACCTCTAACACTAATTCATCATGCACTTGTAATAATAAACGTGATGCAAACTTACCCTTTTCTAACTCTTGTTCAACACGATTCATGGCAATCTTAATAATATCCGCTGCGGTCCCTTGGATAGGTGTATTCATAGCTGTTCGTTCCGCAAAGGATCGACGATTAAAGTTTTTACTATTAATGTCATCTAATTGACGAAGGCGACCAAACATTGTACGCACTTCACCAGTTTCATGTGCTTGTTGAATTACTGAATTCATATATTTTTTAATGTTAGGATACCGTTGATAATATAAATCAATATATTTTTTTGCCTCCTGTCGAGTAATGCCTAAATCCCTAGATAATCCAAAATCACTAATGCCATAAATAATCCCAAAATTAACTGCTTTGGCATGAGATCGTTCTAAACTTGTAACATCTTCAGGTTTTTTACCTAGCACCTCTGCAGCTGTAAATCTATGAATATCAGCACCATTCTTGAAAGCCTGGATAAGTGCCTCATCTCCTGATAAATGAGCTAATATTCGTAGCTCAATTTGTGAATAGTCAGCACTAACCAATATATCATATCCCTCACCTGGCAAAAATAAAGCTCGAATTTCTTTCCCCTTTTCCGTACGAACTGGTATATTTTGTAAATTAGGTTCAGAACTACTAAGTCTACCTGTAGCCGTTACCATTTGATTAAAATGCGTATGAATGCGATGTGTGTTTTTATTAATGAGAACGGCTAGGCCTTCTAAATAGGTTGATACCAACTTAGCAACTGTGCGATAAGCTACTATTTTTTCAATAATAGGACTTTCATGTCGCAACATTTCTAATACTTCTGCATCAGTAGAGTAACCCGTCTTAGTTTTTTTTATGACGGGTAGTCCTAGTTTTTCAAACAAAATAATCCCCAATTGCTTAGGCGAATTAATGTTAAATGTTTCTCCTGCTTCTTTATATATATCATCTTTCAATACATCGAGTTCTGCAGTAAATTTAAGCCGCGTTTCATCTAATGCTATAGGATCAATATATATACCATTTTTTTCCATAATAGCTAAGGTTCTAACTAAAGGCAATTCAATCGTCATATATAAATCCCACAACTTACGTGCTATCATTTCCTCTTGTGCAGTAGATACCATGGCATACAACGATGTTACCATCGATATAAATTCTTGTTCATTTCCCGATGCATGAATCATAGGGGCTTTAAAACGTTCACACAAATATAGCATTCCATAATTAGTACGTGTAGGATCAAGTAAATACGCCATTAATACTACATCTAGCACATATGCTTTTCCTGTTTCATTAAACAAAGGAATCTTATCTATCATGTCAGTATCAAATATTTCTAATAACTGTTTACTTTGTATCGTAATAATGCGATTTGCTTTGTGAAGTGCCGCTACCACTTGTTGTATACCTACACCATCATCACCATGAACAGTAATAACATCTTCTCCATTATACAAATACACAGTTACTGCTTTTTCAAAAGGTGCTATGCCATCTGTTCGTACATATATAGCAATATCTTTTTCTGTATAATACTCAGCTGTTAAGGAGGAACTTTCCAATGATTGTATAGCAGGTACTAAGGTGTTATCAAAAAATAATGAATCCTCATCACCACTTACTTCATTAGGCGCCATGACTTTTACAAGACGAGGTATTAGATTATGAAATCCCAAGCGATTAAACAATGGTGTTACTTCTGATAGATGAAAGTTAGTTGTAAAATCTTCTAATGTAACATCTAACGCCATATCCGTTTTAATAGTGGCTAGTTGCTTCGATAGAAAAGCTAATTCTTTATTATCTATTAGCTTTTCCTTTAACTTTTTCCCACTAATTTCATCAATATGGTCATATACACCTTCTAATGTTTGATGCGCCGTAATTAATTTTAATGCCGTTTTTTCCCCTACCCCTGGTACACCTGGAATATTATCAGAACTATCTCCCATTAACGCCTTCATTTCTATCACTTTATCTGGTCCATATCCGTATAATGATTCCATCGTACTCATAGTGATCTCTAACATATCAGAAATCCCTTTTTTGGTGAGCATCACATCTGCATGCTCACTCACCAATTGTAGAGTATCACGATCGCCAGTAATAATCTTAACCCCTAGCTCAGGAGTAGCAAATATCTTACTCAATGATCCAATAATATCATCGCCTTCAAAGCCTTCTTGTTCAATAACACGTATCCCCATAGCTTCTAAAACTTCTCTAATCAAAGCAAATTGAGGCCGTAAATCATCAGGTGCTTCTGGACGATTGCCTTTATAGTCAGTATATAGTTCTGTACGAAATGTTACCTTTCCCTTATCAAAAGCTACCACTATATAATCAGGATGAATCTCTTCATATAATTTAATCAACATGGTCAAAAAACCATATACTGCATTTGTTGGCACGCCTAGCGCACTCTTTAGTGGAGGCAATGCAAAAAAAGCTCTATACAACAAACTACTACCATCTATAATCATTAACTGTTTCATATAGCACCTCATTATTACATATATCATCAACTTACTAGAAAATATTTATTTACTTAGTAAACTATAGTCTATTATCGCACTTTCTTGTTTCTATTATATCATATAACCCAACTCTGAAAGTATTGCAGAATATAAAGCACTATGATATAATGCTTTAGGTATAGTATTATTAACATAAGGAGGTGACTCAATTGCCAAATATTAAATCCAGTATTAGAAGCGTAAAAACGGATGCTGAACGTCGTGCAAAAAACTCTGCTGTTAAATCTCAGATTCGTACTGCCACTCGTAAAACCGTTGAAGCTGTTCAAGCAGGCGCAGTAGAAGATGCTAAACAAGCACTAGTTCAAGCGACTAGCGTAATTGATAAAGCAGCCTCCAAGGGCGTTCTTCACAAAAATACAGCAGCTCGAAAAAAATCTAAATTAGCTGCAAAAGTAAATGCTTTATAAGATACTCTATCTTTTAAGCATTAGGGCCATAACATAGAGTTTCCACTCTAATGTTGTGGCTTTTTTACAAATATTATACACATCATAGATGACACTTAATCATCTGTAGATAGGGGATATTATGTCAAAAGAAATTTCTAATTCTAATCAAGTTCAGCGGGGGTTGACCAATCGTCATATACAAATGATCGCTATTGGTGGATCTATTGGGACGGGTCTTTTTTATGGTTCTGCCACATCGATTCAAATGGCGGGCCCCGCTATTTCTCTCTCCTATGTAATCGCCAGTATTATTATCTTTTTAATTATGCGTATGCTCGGTGAAATGTGCGTAGAAGAACCTGTTTCTGGATCGTTTAGTTATTTTGCAAAAAAATACTGTGGTGAGTTTTCTGGCTTCATGGCCGGTTGGAATTATTATATATTATACTTATTATGTGCCATGTCAGAATTAACTGCTGTTGGCATTTATATTAACTATTGGCTTCCTGACATGCCCCAATGGTTATCTGCTTTTATTTGCCTAGCCGTTATCACTACAGCTAATTTAATTAATGTTCGCATGTATGGCGAGATGGAATCAGCCATGTCAGTTATTAAAATTAGTGCTATTATCGCCATGATTATAGTGGGCATATACCTACTCTTCTCCAATGGTACTCCTTGCCCACAAAATCTCAGCAATTTATGGGCCCATGGTGGTTTCTTACCTAATGGATGGCACGGCCTACTAACCTCATTAGTTATTGTAGTATTCTCATTTGGTGGTATAGAATTAATCGGTATGACGGCTGCTGAAGTGCAACGTCCTGAAAAAGTACTTCCTCGTGCAATCAATGAAGTTATTGTTCGTATTCTACTATTTTATGTAGGCACTATGCTTGTATTAACCGCCCTCTTTCCTTGGAATCAAATTGGTTTAGATGGTAGTCCATTTGTTACTATTTTCCGTGATATAGGTATTACATCTGCCTCCCATATCTTCAATTTTGTAATTTTAGTAGCCGCTATTTCTGTATACAATAGTGCCATTTATTCTAATTCTCGCATGTTATACAGTTTAGCTAAAAATGGACAAGCTCCCAAAATATTCACCAATCTATCTGTTCACGGCGTACCAATTCTTGGTATTTTCTTCTCATCCGGTATTACCTTAATTGCAGTAGCACTTAATTATATTATTCCTAAAGATGTATTTATGTATATATTGTTAGTAACCGTTGTGGCCATTATTATGACATGGTTTTCTATCATTATCACTCATTTAGGGTTTAGAAAAGCTAAAATTAAAGCTGGTCTTGTAGAGACACTAAAATTCAAATCTCTATTCTATCCTATTTCCAATTACATATGTCTTGCTTTCCTTGCCCTAATTGTAATCGAAATGTGTTTAATGGATAGCATGCGTCCTGCAGCTTATTTAATTCCTATATGGATGATACTACTATATATAGGTTTTAAATGTATGAAAGCCAAACAAAATCGTGATAAATAGGATTCCGTGATACCATAGATGATAGTATTTTCTTAATGAAAGTACTATCATCTATATAGTGACATAAGTGAATAGTAACCAATTAACTGACATATGCAAATTAATTGGTTACTATATCTGTAGTATACTAATGAAACAATATATGCCAAATGTTTCCACATCTATACAACAACAATAGAGGAAAGTTGATTGCCCTATAATCAACTTTCCTCTATTTCGTATATCCTATATCTGTAATCCACTATCAGATTTATTACATGGTATATAGCTTATATGAGTGATCCCAGGCTAACTACCTATGTTCTAGGATAAACAAAATTTGTTATACCCACTCTCTTAGTATATAAATATGCATACATCAACATTTCATACATAAACTATATAAAACATAAACACCATTTCTAAATGAAGAACAATTGTATTGATTTCATATAACCAATTATACTAACAATCCATTTTTAGGATAACATACGATTCTGATTTTCTATCCGCTTCATCAAATTATTCTCTTATAAGCTCATGTAGAAAACTTTTTCCGTAAGGACTAGAACAGTTAAAATTATCTAAAATAGTTTGGCCTAAATCAGCAAAAGTTGACCTAACACCTACGTTAATCGACTTAGTAAATTGTTTAGAATATCCTAATAACGGAACTCGTTCCCTTGTATGATCTGTGCCAGTCCAAGTAGGATCGTTTCCGTGGTCTGCTGTAATTAACAATAAATCACTCTCATCAAGCAAAGGTAAAATCCCTCGCAATTGACAATCAAATTCTTCAATAGCTCGCTTATATCCTGTTACATTACGGCGATGACCATACAAACTATCAAACTCAACAAGATTAACCATCATTAATCCATTGGTAAATTCATGATCCAATAAATATGAAACCATTGCCATTCCATGTGCATTTGACTCTGTAGGATACGATGCACTCCATCCTACATGAGCATAAATATCACCAATCTTTCCTACCGCTATCGTTTGATAGCCTGCCCGTTGTAATAATTCTTGATTCATAGTTTGTTCTGGCATGCGGCTATAATCATGACGGTGAGAGGTTCTTTCAAAGGATCCTAAGTTACCAATAAAAGGACGAGCTATAACGCGTCCTACTGCATAAGGACCAATGCATACCTTTTCACGAACAATATGACATATGTCATATAACTCATCAAGAGGAATAATATCTTCATGGGCGGCAATTTGGAATACCGAATCTGCTGACGTATAAACGATAGGTTTTTTCGTAGCCATATGCTCTTTTCCCAATCGTTCAATGATTTCAGTACCTGATGCAACTTCATTTCCCAAATAACCAACACCAGTTTCTCTTTCAAAAGCCTCCATCAATTCACTAGGAAACCCATTATAAAATGTAGGAAACGGTGTATCTACTGGATGTCCCATCATTTCCCAGTGGCCGCTGGTTGTATCTTTACCCACACTAACTTCTTGCATTTTTCCATATATTCTTGCCATAGATTTATGGTTTGTTTTAGTCATATCCGCAATAGATTCAAGCCCTAGTGATCGCAGCATGGGGCAATAAATAGGGCCCGCAACTTCTTCGATGTGACCTAACGTATTCGCTCCATCATCACCAAATTTTTTAGCATTAGGATCATGTCCAATTCCTACACTATCCATAACTAATACAATAATCCGTTTAAACATAATAACACCTCCTACCGATAGGAATCTCTATTTGATAAACGGCATGGCTAACAATAACGCCGATAATGTTTTCGTATCTTTAATACGTTCTTTCTGAATTACTCTTAATAACTCATCTACTGTATAATATTCTAATTCCACGTATTCATCTTCATCCCAATGAACTTGACCAGAAGATAAATCTTTAGCTACATATAAATGAATTACTTCATTACAAAACCCTGCACTAGTAGCGATAGTTCCCAAAGGAATCCATGTCGATGCCCGATAACCTGTTTCTTCTTCCAACTCTCGTTTAGCACACACCAAAGGATCTTCATCACCATCCAATTTACCGGCAGGTATTTCTAGTAATGTTTGTTGCAAAGCATATCGATATTGTTTCTCCATAACAATTTTTCCGTCATCAGTTACGGCTACCACCGCACTAGCACCTGGATGATGTACTACTTCACGCCATGCCTGTTTGCCATTTACCTCTGCCATATCATATGTTACTTTAATCAATTTTCCATCAAATTTCATATCTGATGATAATGTTCGTTCTATCATATCTCTCATACATACCATCTTTCTTTTTATATATTTATATAAGAAATAAGAAAATAGCCACAGACATACGCCTACGGCTATTATTATTTATTTATTTCCTGTACTTCCAATACCGCCTTTACGAATGCCTTGTGCATCATCTTCATTTGTTAATAAGTATTTGGAAAAAATTCCCTGTGCTACACGTTCACCTTTATCCAGTGATACTGCTTCTGAACCTAAATTATAAAGACCAATGAGAATATGCCCTTCATTTTCCTCGTTATTGTAGTAATCACTGTCAATAATACCAGTACAGTTTGCCAACATCAAATGACGTTTAATAGCTATACTAGAACGTATATGAATCGCTAAATATTCATCATAATTCATAAATGCTTTTACGCCAGTAGCAACTAATCGCACTTCACCTGGTTGAATGGTAACACTTTCGCCACATTCTATATCATAACCAGCACTTTCTGATGTCTTACGTTGTGGTAGATTAATATTTTTTTCTTCAAAACTAGATATAACTTCAAAGCCTCGAATATCCATACAAAACTCCTTACATACGATGAGGTCATCAGAAATATATTATTTCAAACAGTCTTTACGAGATAAATTAATGCGACCTTTATCATCAATTTCAATCACTTTGACCATAATCTGATCACCTACATTAACAATGTCTTCTACTTTTTCTACTCGTTCTTTAGCTAATTTAGAAATATGAACTAATCCTTCTTTACCAGGTAAAATTTCTACAAATGCACCAAATTGCATTAACCGAGTAACAGTACCTAAGTAAGTTTCGCCCACTTCAGGTTCTTTAACAATATTAGTAATAATTTCTACAGCTTTCTCTGCACCAGTAGCTTCAACAGAAGCGATGGATACTAATCCATTATCATCAATATCAATTTTAGCACCTGTTTCTTCAATTATACTCCGAATCACTTTACCACCTGTGCCAATTACATCTCTAATTTTATCAGGATCAATTTGCATAGTAATGATTCGTGGTGCCCATTGTGACATAGTATCACGAGGTTTTGAAATAGTATCAAGCATAATGTTCATAATATGCATACGACCAATATGAGCTTGTTGTAGTGCTTCTTCTAATATTTCACGGGACAAACCAGAAATTTTAATATCCATTTGAATGGCTGTAACGCCTTTAGCAGTACCAGCTACTTTAAAATCCATATCTCCCAAAGCATCTTCCATACCTTGAATATCTGTCAATATGGTATAATGTTCACCTTGTGTCACAAGACCCATTGCAATCCCTGCTACTGGTGCTTTAATAGGTACACCTGCGTCCATTAACGATAAAGTACTACCACAAACAGATGCCATAGAGCTAGAGCCATTGGATTCTAATACTTCAGACACTAAGCGCAATGTATAAGGAAATTCTTCTTCCGATGGAATAACAGGAACTAGTGCGCGTTCCGCCAAGGCGCCATGTCCAATTTCACGACGTCCTGGACCGCGCGAGGAACGAGTTTCGCCTACTGAAAAAGATGGAAAATTATAGTGATGAATATATCGTTTTTCTGTTTCAGTGCCAATACCATCAATTGTTTGTTTTTCAGAAAGAGGCGCCAATGTACAAACATTTAACACCTGTGTCTGTCCACGTGTAAATAGGCCTGAACCATGTGTACGTGCTAATAGACCTGTGCGGCATGAAATTGGCCGTACTTCATCTAGCTTACGCCCATCTGGACGAATTTTTTCCACCGTAATCATATGCCGTACAATTTCTTTAATTAATTTATCAAACGCCATATGCACCTGATCCATATCATCTGCATATATATCTGTGAAATGAGCTTCCACATCATTCCATACAGCTTCTTGTTGCATATCACGTTGCTGTTTATCCACACATCGAACGGCTTTATCTAAAGCTTCATAGCAATAGTCTTTAACAGCATTCACTATATCTTCTGAAATCTCTTTTGTTGGAAATACACGTTTAGGTTTGCCAACTTTAGCTATAACTTCTTCCTGGAAAGCTACAATTTTTTTAATTTCTTCATGCGCCGCCATAATAACTTCTAATAAAGTTTCTTCTGGGACTTCTTCGGCGCCACCTTCAACCATCAAAATGGCATCTTTTGTACCAGCCACTACTACATTCAAATCTGAGATTGCTAATTCTTCAACTGTTGGATTCACTACCAGCGATCCATTAACACGCCCCATTCGTACCCCTGCAACAGGGCCTGCCCATGGAATATCAGAAATGGCCAATGCTAATGAGGCACCAATCATACCACAAATTTCTGGTGCATTATCTGGATCTGCAGACATAACTGTTGCCACTACATGAACTTCATTACGGCAACCTTTATCAAACAAAGGACGAATTGGTCGATCAATTAAGCGACTAAATAAGATAGCACTTTCTGGTGGACGTGCTTCACGTTTAATAAATCCACCTGGCAAACGACCTACGGCATACATTTTTTCTTCATAATCCACTGTTAATGGAAAGAAATCAATATCTTTCGCATCTTTAGAACCTGTTGCTGTTACTAATACCGCGGTATCACCATATCGTACCATAACAGCGCCACTTGCTTGTTTTGCCAATTCGCCAGTTTCAATAGAAAGTGTTCGACCAGCTAATTGCATTTGGAATTCTTCCATTCCAATTCCTCCTCTTAATCACTGTATATTATAATCTTTATTATTATAGCATGACCTAATCATTTATACAAAAATCTCATCAATTAATTCACAAACAACTTACATGTAAAACACTAGTCGCTACTAGTAGCAATACACGATATAAGATTAATATGATTGTTAACTATATCTTTCCCTGATAGATTAAGTTTAAAATTTTTTCTTTATTATATAAATCTTTAAAAATATAGTAGGTCATAATAAGACGTATACGTCTTATTACAACCTATGCATAAATCTATCTATGTCATTATATAATACGTACTATAAAACACCCTATATATTCCCATACACTTTCATACTAATTAAGCATTATTCCATATTTCAAGTATTCTTTTATTATCAAGTGTTAAGGCAAAGAAAATAGAGTCCTAGTATCTTACTATCATAGAAATGTAAAGTTTCTGAACTATATCTGATTATTTTTTATCGAACCAAGCTCCCACTGCTGAAAGCATGGCTTTCATTCCCGTAACTAATGTTGTTTCTAAATCAACCACCCAAAATGGTGAGTGCGGTCCTGGTAGACTGCCGATATCATCATTGGCTTCTGCTTTATTATATAATTCAGGCGCAGTACTCCCAACAAACCAATATACATACGGTATATGCCAAGCACGCCCATAACGACTAAAATCTTCACTAGCACCTAACGGACTCATTTCAAAAGCATCATCACCAAATGTCAAAGCAAACTCTTTTTCTATCTTTTCAGTAGCAACTACATCATTAACTGTAAGAGGATAATTATTAATTTCTTCAAATATTGGCATTTTAGGTGCCTTTGACGCTTGCGCTTCTGCATTGCAAATCCGTTTAATTGCCTCTAACATATGAGCTCTAACGCTTTCATCAATAGTACGAATATTCAATTTAATATAGGCTTCATCAGGAATAATATTTTCTGCTTTGCCCGCATGAAATTCACCAATAGTAAGTACTGCCTGTGTTTGTGGCGCCACTTCTCGAGCCACAATAGTTTGCAATCTAACCACTGCCGAAGCGGCCATAACGATAGGATCAATCGCATTATTTGGCATGCCCCCATGCCCTCCTGCCCCGAAGAAGGTTACTTTTAAACTATCTCCAGCTGTCAAAATTTGGCCTGGTCGATAGCCAACAGTTCCCGATTTAAAAGACATTAAATGCTGTCCTAATATAACTTCAGGCTTAGGAATATGGGCCAACAAATTATCATCTATCATGGCTTGTGACCCTTCTGCCGTTTCTTCTCCTGGTTGAAAGATGGCTACAATAGTCCCAGACCAGGCATCTTTTTTCTTGGCCAATACGGTAACAGCACCCAATAGCATAGTAGCATGCATATCATGTCCACACATATGTGATACAGGCGTTTCATTTCCTTTGCGATCAATCATAGTTTTAGCACTAGCATAGGATAAACCGTTAGATTCTTTCATTGGCAACGCATCCATATCAGCGCGAAGCATAACAGTAGGGCCTTCACCATTACGAATGATGGCTACTACACCAGTGCCTCCTATCCCTTCAGTAACATCAATGTCTAATTCTTTTAGTTGATTAGCTATATAAGAACTAGTCTCATATTCTTGCATAGATAACTCAGGATTTTGATGGATATGTATATATACCTCTTTTAAGACAGGCAATTCACCTATAATAATAGATTCTACCTTCTCTATTAATCGCATAAAAGCACCTACTTTCTTAATGTATACTCCAAATATATTAACAGTTACAGTATACTCTTTCCTCATAGTAACTACAATATAATGCCTGTAATAACTTAACCAATCATATCCATACGCTAAGGTCAATGCATACCTATCATTTATAAAAATTCCATTGTCTGTCCCTTTAAAATCTATACAACTGATATACAAAAAAGGCATCAGTGCCATGCACTGATGCCTTTACTTTTGGCGGAGAGCCAGGGATTTGAACCCTGGGTACGGAGTTCACCGCACACATGATTTCCAATCATGCTCCTTAAGCCACTCGGACAGCTCTCCATAAGGTACTTTATGAGTATACCTTGTAATCAAATAGATGTCAACCAAATTTTTATAAATCTGCAAATTTATAAATTTACATGCAATAAACGTCCATCTTTACATATAATGCGAATAGTAATACAAGAGACATCAAATTACCACCACTTCATCTTATAAAATAAAGTGAACTCATACTACTAATTAGATTGTCATAGCTTCACTCATCATAGCAATACCATCAACACCCCATGTTAATACATCTTGATAGGTATGACTTGTAACTCCACCTAATGCATATATTCTAAAAGGTAATGTCTTTCCCTTTTTAGTTTCATAAACTATGTCCATATCTCTAGCATCATAGTTCCTATCTAAATTTGTATCACCACAATTAGTATATATTTCATTAATAATCGATACTACCCCAGCTTTACCCAACGCTATAGCATTAGGTTTACATGATGTAGGTAATACAGGACTGATGAGGATATAGTCCCAACCTGTAATAGAGTACTGTTTTACATAGGCAAGCCAACTTTCCCATTGCCCGACGGAATGAATCGACGTACCTTTAATATGTTTCAATAAAAATCGACCAATCATAGGACTTGTATCTATAGACTTACCAAATTTTCTTATCATATCTTGCAATGAATACAATGGCATATGAACATACAAGTCTCGAGTAACAATTCTATCTATATCTTCTAATCCTTGCACCATCATTCCATGAATAAGCATCCGACACTGATTCATTGTGGGGAGTAACTCATCAATTAATTGCCAATACGTATCATGATCCATATCAGGTTCTCTAATAATAATTTGACAATCCCCATAATTTGTAATCCAATGTGAATCTTCATAGAAATGTAGATGTTCTTTATGATGAATTGCATCTTTATGACACTCTATTATATACGTAATTTGATCTTTCAAGGGTCTCTTGGCTAATCTTCGATTACTAATAATAGTAATAGGATACATCTTAATTCACCCGTCTTTTATCCTACATAAATATAATCGCTCATCACTGGTTGCATGTTTTTATCTTTAATGGCCTTCATCACTTCTTCTACGCTGCGACTATCAGAAATTTCAAATTGTGCATCGCCTTCAGCTTCTTCTTCTTGATTAATGCCCCCATGACTACCAATGCCTGTGCTAACACCAGCTGATATTTTAGTTGCTCCCAAGGTGATAACATGATCTCTGAAATTAGGTTTTTCTCGCGTAGAAATCGTAATGCTAGCAAATGGTAAGAACAACCGATACGCTAATATAACTTGCAATAATTGTGTTTCATGAACATCTTTAGGATTAATAGTAGCATCATTAACGATAGGACATAATCGAGGGCAAGAAATAGAAATTTCTGCATGCGGATATTTTCGTTGTAATAACCATGCATGATATCCTGTGGCAAACGCATCTTTTCTAAAGTCATCAAGGCCCAATAGAGCCGCAAAGCCAACTCCGCGCATGCCACCCATAAGTGCTCGCTCTTGTGCTTCTAAGCGATATGGGAAAATACGTTTATTTCCTCCCAAATGCAAAGTTTCATATTTTTTATCATTATATGTTTCTTGAAATACAGTAACATAGTCGCAACCACATTCATGTAAATAACGATAATTTTCTATATTAGTCGGATAGATTTCAATGCCCACCACCGAAAAATATTGTTTAGCTAATTCACAAGCACGTCCAATATACTTTATATCGCTCCAATATTCACTTTCACCAGTTAAAATCAAAATTTCTTGCAATCCAGTTTTCGCAATGGACTCTAATTCAATAATAATTTCAGCTTCATTCAATTTAGCTCGGTGAATATTATTATGGCAATTAAATCCACAATATACACAATAATTTTCACAATAATTGGAAATGTATAAAGGTGTAAATAATTGTACATTATTACCAAAATAACGATGACGAACAGAGGCCGCTTTTGCCGCTATTTCTTCTAGAAATGGTTCTGCTGCAGGTGATAATAAGGCTTGAAAATCTTGCACTGATAAGATATCTTTCTGTAAGACTCTCTTTACATCTTTCGCTGTATAATTACAATAATCATAAGCATTCATAGCTGTGATTACAGATTCACGTACAGTACTATCAATTTGATCCATATATGGCATATATTTCATATGATCTGTTTTATTATTCGGAATAGCAACTCCATTCATATAAAAACTCCTATTCTAATTAGCAATATGTTTACTTTACTATCACCTATTCATGTATAAATGGTCGACCAAGCTAAACATACGACTAATATACATCACAAAATTCTAACTATTTAAATTATCACGCAAGCAGATTAAGAAAACCACTTAATCTATCAAAAATCCTGTTAATGGAGATGATGCTTCAGCCCCCGAATCTAATATGCGCCCTAATTTTGCTAAATATCCTAAACGGCCTGCTTCAACGGCTTGTCCAAAAGCTCGTGCCATCATAGGAATATCGCCAGCTGTAGCAATGGCCGTGTTCACCATAACTGCAGTAGCTCCCATTTCCATAACCATCGCCGCTTGTGATGGTGTACCTATGCCTGCATCTACAATAATAGGCACATCCACTTCATTAATTAATAATTGAATAAATGCTCTCGTTTCTAAGCCACGATTGGAACCAATAGGCGCTGCTAAAGGCATAACTGCCGCTGCTCCAGCATTTACTAAATCTCTTGCCACATATAAATCTGGATACATATAAGGTAGAACCGTAAAGCCCTCATTAGCTAATATTTCTGTAGCCTTTATGGTTTCATAATTATTAGGTAGTAAATATTTAGAATCACCAATAACTTCTACTTTTACTAGTTCACCACAACCACATTCTCTTGATAATTTAGCAATGCGAACTGCTTCTTCTGCTGTTCTAGCACCACTCGTATTAGGTAATAAACTAACCGTATTAGGAATATAATCTAATATGTTTTCTACCTTACCACCTATGGCACGTCGCAATGCCAATGTAACAATTTCTGCATGAGCTTCATTGATTGCTGCCTGAATTAAAGGTAAAGAAAACTTACCTGATCCTAAAATAAACCGCGATGTAAATGTATGATTTCCTAATGTCCATGTATCCATTATTCTGTCTCCTTATTATATATTACTAACTATTACTCAAACACTGTATCATTTTATTCGCCATATGACCGGCACATACCATAACACGAGCTGCAGTAATTTTGCCCAATTCATCAATATCGCTTTGAAAGTCTCCGCACACATACCAATTATCGCGGAACCGTTTACACCGGATATCATTACTATCACCCCAGCCAGCCATGCCAGAACATCCAATCAAACAAATAAGATTAGGTAACTGCAAAATCTCCTCTGTAAGCCATGCTTTCGTAGTCGCCTTATCAACTGCCTCTATAATAAACTGTTCTTTCTCTAAAATATCTCCTATCGTATCTTGACTTACCCACCGTGATTCAACCTCAATGTGTACATTAGGATTAACCTGTTCTAAATACGCTTTTAAAGCTATTACTTTATCAATCCCAACGTCTGCATGCGTATAACATTGTCTTCCCAAATTACTCACATCTACCGCATCTCGGTCAATTAACCGTAAGGTTCCCACTCCAGCACGACACAAAGCTACCGCTACATGAGATCCAATTCCACCAACGCCTATGATTGTCACCCGCTTATGACTTAATGTATTTTCCATATATACCCTCTCTAAAACGACAATACTACTCTCTACTGTGCATTAGCCGCCACCAACAAACGATACAATTTCTATAATGGATCCAGCTACGACTAATGTATGATTCCATACATCGCGCTTAACAATATTTCCATTATATTCAACCGCTACTCGTTCTAAATGATATCCTAGTCCTATAATTAGCTGTTCTAATGTTATTGATTTTTCTTGATCATATCCAAGTTGCTCCAATAATATAGAGTACGAATACATCTGTCCATTAATCCTAAGTGTACACTCATCTTTCATACATATCACCTCTGTCCTATATATTATTGTATATGTCTATTCTATATAGTATGTACCAATACAAATCAGTTACTAAAAAAGACACCAAGAAATCATACCCGTGGTGGTATGCCCCTTCGTGCCTTAGCAGTCTAATCATATCTATTTAATTAATTAGTAATAAACTATACTATAATATTCACTATAATTAAAATACAGGAACACCAATGAAGTATCCCTGTTCTCTATTATGCATCCCTACGTTGGCATTATCCAAATCAGGTTCTAGGTCAAAACATTCGTTTACTCTCAGCCAACCAGTGTTAGCTCCCTTTTCATATATAATTATATTTTCATTATACTAAAATTTTCAAATTTATCAATAGGAATTTACTATTTTATAACGATCAATTCTATAGTAGTCAAACATTGGCGATATAAATCTATAAGACCCCTATATAAGAACTAGTTATTATAGAAAATTATTTCTCATATCTCATAACATCTATCAAACCGTCTAAAAACTAACATCTACTAACATACTATCCTATTGATATGAATAGCCTACGGCGCATCAATTTTTTACCTATCCTCATAGCCTTTTACTATTACTAGGAAATTATTATACCATTACAGAGCTTCTTCTATATCTAATAAAACAGGCTTAGAAGCTTTTAAACTTTTTTGTATATCAATAATTCGTTGATTTGATGATCCTCTAAATGGCAACGATGGATCTTTTAATGCATCTACAAATAATCCGTCAACTAATACATCGCACAATACTAATAATCTATATTTATGAGGGCACGCCATAATTTCTTCAAATGTATAACCAGAATACGCCCAAATGTCTTTATCCGGTATTGCCGCTCGTACATTAGTTACCAATTCTACCAATCCATCAACATTTTGAAAAGGTTCTCCCCCAAGTAATGTAAGTCCGCGAATATTTTCATCCTTTATATAGTCAATAACTTGCTGTGTTTCTGTATCCGTCCATTCTGCACCTGCAGTAAAATCTTGATATGACTCATTAAAACAATTATAACATTTATGAGTACAACCAGTTACAAATACAGACGTACGAATCCCTATTCCATTAGCTATATCATACTTTCGTATTTGTCCATATCTCATAATAAATCCCTACCATCATCATAGCTATACAAACAATACTTATCATGAGAATTGCTTGTATAGCTATTTTTAATTTTACACGATACAAATCAACTTACTCGTATATACGCATTTTTCTTACATTATATAATCCGCATCATATAAAAACATACCGTCTAGTAACCTGATGCAGCCTAACACGTCATCTAAATATGCATAACTCGGTCTTTAATTTCTTTAGTGCGTCCTTCATTCCAAAAATTTTCACCTAAATAACCACAAGTGCGACGAATAACAGTTAATGTATCACGATTTGTATTATGACATCGTGGACATTCCCACTCATTATCATCATTTACAATGATTTCTCCATCAAATCCACATTCATGACAATAATCAGATTTTGTATTAAATTCAGCATACGAAATATTATCATAAATGAAACGAATCATTGATAGTACTGCTGGTATATTATGCGTCATATTAGGAATTTCTGCATACGAAATACATCCACCAGTTGATTTCTTTTGAAATTCAGATTCATAAGCAAATTTATCAAACACATTAATCTCTTCACGTACATTCACATGATAGCTATTAGTATAATAACCCTTATCTGTAATATCTTCAATCATACCAAATCTAGCGCGATCAATAGATGAAAAACGATTTGTCAAACTTTCAGCTGGTGTTCCATAAATAGCAAACCCTATATTGGTTTCTTTTTTCCATGAATCTACGGCTTCATTCATAACGTCCATGATTTTCATAGCAAATTTTTTACCCCGAGGGCTTGTGTTAGATTCACCAGTAATTAATCTAGTAGCTTCATAAATACCAATATATCCTAAAGAAGCAGTCGCATACCCTCCCAATAAGTATTTACCAATACATTCGCCTTTTTTCAAGCGAGCAATGGCTCCATGTTGCCAATGAATTGGTGATACATCACTTGTTACATTTTTTAAGAAATTATAGCGTAATAATAGTGCTTTTTTACAAAGCTCTAATCGTTTTTTCATAATTTCAAAAAATATTTCTTCATCGCCATTAGCCAAGATTGCCATTTGTGGTAAGTTAATACTAACTACACCCATATTAAATCGTCCATCAAATACATATTCACCTTTTTCATTTTTCCATGGTGATAAAAAGGATCTACATCCCATCGGACTAAATACGTTGCCTTCATAAATTTCTCTCATTTTCTTAGCGGAAATATAATCAGGATACATTCTCTTAGCTGTACAACGAGCGGCTATTTCCGTTAAGTAATAATATGGTGTATCTGGCGTCGCATTATGCTCATCTAACACATAAATCAATTTAGGAAACGCCGGAGTGATATATACATTAGCTTCATTCTTAACTCCAATAATCCGTTGTTCTAAAATTTCTTCGTCAATAAGTGCCGCTTCTTTGGCGTATTCACTATGAGGATCAAAATACATAAATAATGTAACAAATGGAGCCTGACCATTCGTTGTCATTAATGTGTTAATTTGATATTGAATCGTCTGTATTCCATCTTTTACTTCTTTACGTGTACGTTTCCATGCAATTTCTTTAGCTTTTTCTAAATTAGGTTCTATACCATAAATTTCAACTTGTTCTTCTAATACATTAGCTAAAATTTTATCATATGATTTTCTCACAAAAGGCGCTAAAATTCGATCAATACCGTTAATACTTTGACCCCCATACTGACCTGAAGCTACTTGTGCAATAATTTGTGTCGTTACCGTACAAGCCACTTGAAATGATTTAGGTGTATCTATTTTTTTACCATTAATCACAGTCCCATTTGTTAACATATCTTCTAAATTAATTAGACAACAGTTAAACATAGGTTGAATAATATAATCCATATCATGAAAATGAATAGCCCCACTATCATGAGCTTCCAAAATATCTTCAGGAATCAATTTACGTCGAGCAATATCTTTGCTAATCTCCCCTGCAATCAAATCTCGTTGTGTAGATACAATAGCGGCATCTTTATTAGAATTTTCATCTAATACAGCAATATTAGTACTATCTAACAACCCAAGAACACCTTCATCACTGGTATTTACCTTTCGTTTAAAAGCTTGAACCGCCTTATATCCTTCATAAGCACGTGCTGTAGCTGGATTATTATATTCCAACAAACGATAATATACTTGATCTTCAATAGCATAAATCGTTATATCTTTATGTAACTTATGAGCATATTCCTCAATTTCAGTAGCAATCTTATCAGCTAAACCTTCTTCATATAAACCAGTACTACTGTGCATTGCTTTTTCAATGGCCACAACAATTTTATTTTTATCAAAATCGACTACTGTACCATCCCGTTTAACGACTCGCAACATAACGTCTCCTCCCCTTATACGCCATCTATTTAATTGCTCTATTTAAGATACAGATGCAAACTAATTGTAAAACACACTAGCCACATCCTATATTGCATAGTATGTTTCTTTTCATAAATTAGAATTCTTATCAACAAGTATACTATATATAGTAATTTTACTCAACACAAATACTACATATACCAATTATGCGATTTTTTCATATGTATAGTATTGACATTTTATAAAATCCTAAACACCTCTGTTTTCCTTAGCTATTACTCATGCATATAAAAATAAATGAATATTTTATCATGTTACACATCTTTATAAAGTAGCATAAATACTAGATATATTATTTTAGCATAGTAATAGCCGCACTATACCAATTACTCACACTCTTCTGATAAATGGCTTCTGTAAAAGTATCTATAACTATGCTAATCATCTAACTCCGCAACCATACATCTACAGTCCAACATATACACAGAACCATAAAAAAGAACACTCCTATGATATGTCCTCATAGGAGTGTTTATTATGTATTCTATATATTTGTACTACTACATGACTCATGATAAATATATACATGCTCTCTCACTAAAGAGGCTATCTACTACCAATAGTCTGCTAAATTATTCACCGCCCATTAAGGTTTCCCACACTTCATACAAATGATCTAACTCTTTTTTCTCCATTTCTAATTCACAGGCTACTCGTTCTAATTCACCTATATCAGATTGTAGTGCTGGATCCATTAACTGTGTTTCATACATTTTTATAGTGGCTTCTGCTCTGGCAATATTCATTTCTACTTCCCCTATTTTCTTTTCGGCCATATATGAATTAGTAGGTTTAAGAATATGTGTATCCATTACGCTCGTATCATCAGAGTCTTCAAGTTTTTTTCTAGTGGAAATAGTATTTTCTCCTACCTTGTCATCATTCGTGTTTTGAATAATACCTTCTTTATGCTGTTGCGACAAAAATTCTTGTTCTTTTATTTTTTCTTTATAATACGAATAGTTGCCTATATATTCTGTTATATGTCCATCTTTTAATGCCAATGTGCGCGTCGTTATTTGATCTAAAAAATACCGATCATGAGAAATAACAAAACAAGTTCCTTCAAAATCTTGCAAGGCCTTCTCTACTACTTCTCTAGTACCGATATCTAAATGATTGGTTGGTTCGTCGAGTATTAAAAAATTATTCCCTTCTAAAAATATTTTCAATAATGCTACTCTAGCTTGTTCTCCCCCAGATAGCTCCTTAATACGTTTAAAAACATCATCTCCTCGAAATAAAAATCTTCCTAATACATGTCTCGCTTTTTCTTCAGATCCATCAAAATAGCTCTTCACTTCATCAATCACTTGCCATTGTGGATGCAATGTTTCATGTTCTTGAGAAAAATACCCTACTTCTACTCGGTTTCCTACTGTAATTGTCCCATCAATAGGCGCTATATCTCCCATAATAGTCTTAACTAATGTAGATTTTCCTGCCCCATTAGGCCCAATCAACGCTACCGTTTCGCCTCTACGAACGACAGTTGATAATCCACTCGCAATAGGTTGCTGACGGTCATAGCCTACTGTAACATCATCTAAAATTAGTACCTTATCCGCACTCATAGACGGTTTAGGGAACGTAAACGCGATTTGTTCTGTTATTACCGGTGCCTCAATTCGTTCTAATCGATTTAATTGTGATTGTCGTCCTCGTGCCATTTTTGATTTAATTCCTGCACGATATTTATCAATATATGCTTCCGTTTTCTTAATATACTCTTGCTGTTTTTCATAAGCAGCTGCCATTGCTTTCATAGCATGCGCACGCTGATTAATATACTTTGTATAATTACCTTTGAATACATTGATTTTACATTGCTCTAATTCTACTACACTGGTAACAATATGATCTAAAAAATATCGATCGTGACTAATGACTAGAATTCCTCCTTTATAAGAAGATAAATAATTTTCTAGCCATTCTAGCATATCCATGTCCAAGTGATTCGTTGGTTCATCTAAAAACAAAAAATCTGGACTACGTACAAGTGCTTTCGCCAAATTAATACGTGTTTTTTGACCGCCAGAAAATTCATTAGCCGACTTTCTTAAGTCACTATCAGAGAATCCTAATCCCTTAATAATTCGTTTTGTTTTTAGTTCATATTCATAGCCGCCGAGCCATTCTAATCGATTCTGCAAATAATCTAATCGTTGTAATTCTTCTTGATTAGGTTCATGACATGCCATATAAGAAGTCAACTCTTCTAACTGACGTTCCAAGTGATGAATATCTGCCCAAGCAGATTGAATTTCCTCCTCTAAACTACTATCTCCTAAATTGACATCTTGTTGTAAATAACCAATTTTAACAGTACCGTTTTTAACAACCTGACCTTTGTCTAGTTCCTCTAACCCTAAAATACATTTCATCAAGGTAGATTTTCCTGCTCCATTAGGTCCTACTAGGCCTATACGTTCACCTTGTTTTATCTCAAAAGACACATTAGAAAATATTTGGTCAATACCAAATGATTTTTCTAGCCCTATCATCTGAATGCGTTCCATATCATCCTCCTAGGATTTTAAACTTAATACTATTATCTTACCACGAGTACAGCAATTAAAAAAGAGAACTTATACGGCCTATCATGATAGAAATTTCCAATCTCTTTTACATATGATTAGAATAATACTTTCATAGTATACCTATAAGTTCTCTTATTATGTTCCATCGATACACGTATATAGAAATTCTCGTATACACATATATCGTCTTACTTATAAAATAGTAGCTTTTACCAATATCATAAGTTCCACCTTATCATTAGTTTTTCTGCTATGTTTAAATAAATTTCCTAACAAGGGAATATCTCCTAACAGAGGTATTTTCTCTATTTGTGTGCCTTTTCTATGGTCCATTAGCCCCCCTATAATTAATACATCTCCCGGTTTCATACGCACTCTAGTTTTAGCTTGTCGTGTTGATATTTTATAGGCTTTCATTTCTGATACCATTACAGGATTGCTTACTTCTGCAGAAATCGTCGCATCTACCATACCATCTTCTAAAATATACGGCTTATAGTACAAACGTATACCTGACTCTTCATATCGAACAGAAGCCTTATGTCCACCATCACTGTATATGTCTTCTAAAACGGGAATTTTTTCACCTATAAGAATGCTCGCTTCTTCTCCATTCATAGTTACAATAGATGGTCGAGCTACAATGACTGCTCTTCCTGAATTTTCCATAGCTCTTAATTCTGGGTTAATAAAAAATTTATTCGCCGCCCTTGTCGTATCTGTTTTAAAATGTATGCTCCCATCCCCACTTGATATATTCTGAGAACGGCCTAATAAATTGGCCCAGGACCATCTAAGTCCTACTTCTCGTACATAACTATTTTCAATGGCAACTACGATAGCCTCCAATTGCACTTGTTTAGGAATTTCATCAATCGTCTGTATAACAGTTTCTACTTGCTGGCGTTCTTGTGCTGTTCCATATACTACTAATTGATTCGTTTCTGGTACAATCGTCATACCTTCATCACCGACAATACCTGCAACCGATGCTTTAATAGACTCTGGCCGCAAATGAACAGGTTTTATTAACAATATATCTTTTTCTATATTGTTCCCCATTCCTCTACCATCAACAATAATCATTTGATTTTTTTCTTTTACTACAAAATGTTGTATCATTCCTAGTTGTCGCAGTATATCAATACCATTAGCACCTTTGATTTGTGCAGTAACTGTACCCTCTAATGTTTCAATACCGATAATATTCATTTTATACTCACGGGCAATGCCTCTTACCACATCAGAAAGTGATGCATCTTTAACAGATAGTTGTACTGTATTTTTCCTGTCTACCCTACTCCTATTCTTTATAGGATCTATATGATTTATAGTAGTCACTGACAAAGATTCTTCCTCATGATTATCTATTAAATTATTATTATCTCTATGAGAAGATACAGATGTTGCCATAGACTTTGAATCAGCGTTCCTATTCGTTTCCTTTCTATACGTACTAGATTCATTTATATCATTATTATTCATTGCATAAGCGGTATAACAATCTACATTGGTATCAATTAATAGGTTCGCATATACACCATGTATAACCACATATACAAGCAATACTTTTTTATCAATCTAATGTAATCCATCGATCAACACTCCCTACTCGTATCAATACTCTCTCTGCCTCAATAGAAATAATCGTGCATCCCCTAACTATATCGCCCTCTGTACATATATAGTGTTCTCCTCCAATCTCTAACGCCGCTTGTCTTACATTCCCAATCATAATACCAGTCAACTTTATCTGTTGAGTTGGCCCCGTATTATATGTCAAGGTATTATGATGATTTCCATGGATATCACCTGATGAACTCATAGACGTAGTAGTATTGCTTTCACTAATGCCTTGCCATGTTCTAGAATTTGCCATGCCCATCCTCTGATCGATGTAATACCTAGGCATAGATCTAGGTTCTCTATAATTAATCGGCCTATTTTCATTTTCTATAGATTGGTTTACATCATAATCATCGATGGATTTCTCTTTCTTCATACTAGTGTCTGTAGAACCAAATACTTCTTTCAATGGATATGGTCGTATACTGCTCACAATATCATAAATACGGTGTCCTCTATTTTCTTGATCCTCCTCTACTTGTGTACTTTCTCCTTTAGTTTTACTATGCTCATTTGACCGTATAGTCTCTCTTCTTAATGATTCATTTTTATCTGATCTATTCTCTGAATAACTGTAGTTTTCTTCATTACTCCTATATTGGTTAATAGACCACGCATCTTTATAAATACCATATCCACAAACAAGGCAAAGAAAAAAGGTCATTCCCAAAAGGGAGCGACCTCGTTTACGTATCATATATTTTATATTTTCTTTTGTTGGCAAGTGTTGATCTAATAATGACATAAAAACTCCTTTATATTCGTAATCCCACGACAACTAGTAATAAATATGCATGCTATATATTTGCTATTAGTCATGCCATAGTCATATAAAAGTTCCACGTCATATGTCAAAATCCTTTATTGATTTAGAAATTTTATCTGTCACCATAGCCATATGGATGTTGTTGATGCCATTGCCATGCATCGCCAATTATCTTATCTACATTACTATAGTGAGGATTCCATCCCACTAGTCGCTTAATTAAATCGGACGATGCAATGAGCACACTAGGATCACCAGCACGACGCGATCCATAAGAAACCGGAAAATCAATTCCCGTGACTCGTTTAGCTGTTTCAATAATTTCTTTTACACTAAAACCATGCCCACTACCAAGATTAAACGCAATAGAATTGCCGCCTTCTTTCAAATATTTCATTGCTAATACGTGTGCTTGTGCCAAATCATTCACATGAATATAATCACGAATACACGTACCATCAGCCGTATCATAGTCAGTGCCAAACACTGTAATTTCTTTTCGTTGTCCTAAGGCTGTTGCTAAAACAAGTGGAATTAAATGTGTCTCTGGCGTATGATCTTCTCCAATTACACCCGATTCATCCGCACCAGCAGCATTAAAATAACGTAGTGCTACATAGTGCATGCCATAACTATCACTATAATCTTTCAAAATTTGTTCTATCATCAATTTAGTCCGCCCATACACATTAGTCGGTGCTAAGGAAGCTGTTTCTATAATAGGTATTCTGTCTGGTTCACCATATACCGCTGCCGTAGAAGAAAATACAAAATGTCTAATGCCAGCTCTACGAGCCGCTTCAATTAGCCGATATGATCCAACTACATTATTTTCATAATATATAGATGGGTGTACCATCGATTCACCTACTTGTGAATGTGCTGCAAAATGCATAACACCTTCAATTTTATGCTCTTTTAGAATATTTTCCACCTCTGGATTTGCAATATCCATAGCAATATATGGGACCTCAGGCGGAATAGCACTACGATGTCCACGAGAAAAATTATCCAATACTATCACTTCATATCCTGCAGTCAATAATGCGCGTACTGTATGACTTCCAATATAGCCCGCACCGCCAGTAACCAATAGCTTCATATGTCCTCCTCTTGCTTATCTATAATATTCCTTTAGAACATTTAATATCTCTCAATTTAGGTCCTAATATTTTTTTATATACTTCTACACCTGGCTGATTAAATGCATCAACACCTGCTAATTGAGCTTCGTAAAAAATCGCCCAAAAAAACATGAACATAACTTCACCTAAATGAAAGGCATTTAATTTAGGAATTTCAATCGTCATGTTAAATCGATTATCGCTATTTAAGGCCTCTTGATTAGAAGCTAAGGCAGCCTGCATAATTTCATTTAAAGAAATACCTGTAAAAGCTTCTATCTTTGGAAATTCTTCATACACATGAGGAACTATAGCATCAACGTCCCACTCTCTTACTTTAATAAATTGAACTACTTTATTATATCGTCCTTCTTGATGCTCTTGTACTTGTGCATGCATATCAGTAGTACCTACCGCTGCAACAGGTGTACGTCCATATGGCAATCGGCCTTTTTCACGATGTTTGCCCAAAGACTCTGCCACTAATTGTACATACCATTCACCTAAAGACTTAAATGAATCTCCAAAGGGCATAAATATTTCTATGATTCGATCATATACTTCTGCACTAAGATATTTCAATACAGCACATAATAGAGCTGGATTCTCAAATAACTTCTTCTTACGACAAGCTATATCCATAGAGCGAGCTCCAGCCAAAAAGTTCTCTATATCAAATCCTATCAATGCAGCTATAACAAATCCTACGTCTGAAAATACTGAGAAGCGACCACCTACACCTGTAGGAACGGAGAAAATCTCCCATTCTTCGCGGCGAGCAATCATATGTAGCAATGTTTCTTCCATTCCCTCTGTTGGGTCTGTGATAGCTATCACCTCATAGGAAATGCCTACTTTTTCTAAAGCATCCCGAACAATAAAAAAATTGGCCATAGGCTCTATAGTAGATCCAGATTTAGAGATGACTACTAGCATTACTTTAAAATCATCCGAACGAACTGATTTTTCATGGACTAAGTAGTTAATTAATTGAGTGACACTATGACCGGATGCAGTATTTCCAGAAAATAAAATTTTAGGATAGCCATGACGCGCTTCATCAGACAGTGTATTCCAATATTCTCCGCATTGTACGTCAAACAAAACTTTACTACCTAAATAGGATCCACCAATACCAAAACTAATAACCATATCTATCGTTTCTTTTGCGTGCATGCCTAGTTTTTTTAATCTTTGAAGCGTAGCTGTCGTATTAATTCCCTCATTTTCTATATATGGCAACTGAGAGAACATTACTTTTTCCGGTACTCCATCTTTTGATACATGTCCATCAACAAATCCTGTTTTGCACATTTGATGCGCCGCTACAACGGCAGTATCAATGTTAGACTGTATACGTTCTATATCAGACATCGTCACAGCTTTATCGTGATATATACCCGAAATGTCTAAAGCAAAGCCAGATGGCAATTCTACAACACTCATTCTCTCTGTCCTTTCAGATGTTAAATTATAATCCATATAAAAAGAATATATAGCCTCCAAAAAATGATTGCACTAATGTGGCTACCCCCACAATAATTCTAAATTTCCACTTATTGGTTTTATGACAGAAAACTATCATTCCCATAATGGCCCCAATACTTCCTAATACTATAGCACTGATTAGTAATGTTTTTTCAGAAATACGATTCATATGCGTAATAGCTAGTCTCTTATCAATAGCATACATAATAAATACTATAAAATTCCATACGCAAATTCCTATTACGATATAATCAAATATAGTTTTCATATTTATATATCCTTACTATACGTATCAAGATAAAAGCAATAAAAATCAATGCTATCAAGCACACGTATATATCTTTAATTTTTTCTACATGATTACTAGTTAAGTAAGAAAAGATTGTTGTTCTATACGGATACCCTATATCAAGCAACTGAATATATAAGCTCATTTATTTACACTTTTAAAATAGTCATAAGTACTTGTTAGGCCATCTATAAATGACATATGTGGTGTGAAGTTTAATTCACGTTGAATCTTATGGTTATCTAAACGAGAATGTCTAATATCTCCTTGCCGAGGAGCTGCATAAATAACTTCTATAGATCTATTTGCCACCGATTTAAAAGCATCAATCAATTGATTAACCGATAGTGATGAATTAGTAGAGACATTATAAATTCCTACTTTTTCAGGGTGTTGCAAACCAGCGATGTTTGCTTCTACTACATCGCCTACATAAATAAAATCACGTGTTTGCTCTCCATCGCCAAAAACAGTAATCGGTGTTTCTTTCACTACACGTTGCCCAAAAATACTAACAACACCGCCTTCGCCACCATTTCCTTGACGAGGTCCATACACGTTAGAATAGCGATAGCAAATATAAGGTAATCCAAAAGATTCATAATATAAACGCAAATAACTTTCACTAGTCAATTTACTAAGTCCATAGAAAGAACTAGGTATACCTACACTAGTTTCACAAAGAGGTAATTCACTATTATCGCCATATACAGCAGCTGATGAAGGCATTAATATTTTTTTTACCTTACAGATGCGACAAGCTTCTAAAATATTAAGTAACCCCATCAGATTAACATCACAATCATAGGCAGGCTGCTCCATAGAAACATCTACCATTGTCTGGGCTGCTTCATGAAAGACGTATTCTGGTTGAAACTCTTTGAAGATATGTACAAGATGAGTATCTCGTATATCAATTTTCTCAAAAGTAGCCCTATCATTAATAAACTCACGACAACCGGACACTAAATTATCGATTACTAATACAGTATGTCCTAGTTGAATTAGACGATCTACTAAATGTGAGCCAATAAAGCCAGCACCACCAGTAACTATGATATTCATGCCTCACAACCTCCTATACTACTAATAATGCTATAACAATATAACTAATTAAATGTATTCCACTTTCTACATTATACAATACGGATTATCGAAATAGTGTACTAATTTATATTCATACTAACAAATCAATACTAACTAATTTTCAAAATTAATTTCTTATCATCACTATAAGTATACTAATACTTCACTTCTTAATAAACATAAACCAACTAACTGTATGAATGCAAAATAGATGCGCCTATTATGCTAGTGGACACGATAGTAATTATATGTATAAATAATCTACATACATCAAATGAAATTACTATACGTGAAATCTAACCTTTTTTACGTTTTAGCGTTATTCATATAGTTATATCATTTATCATAACTATTGATATGTAAATCCTTTTATTTTATATAAGTGTCCCTTTTTTAGCTAATTGATCTGCTATTTCATTATAAGTATCTCCAGTATGGGCCTTCACTTTACAAAAATGAATACGCACTTGTTTCATAATAGACGTAGCAAACGCACTATACTGTCGAGTTAAGTCATTATTACATTTCCATCGTTTAGTCGCCCACATTTCAATACCCATATAATCATAATAAATTGAACAGGTCTGAGCTCCTTTTTGTACGGCCAAGTCCATAACATGCATAGCCGCTAATAATTCTCCTGCTACATTCCAAAAAGTCGTATACATTGGGTCTTTTGTACCAAACGAAAAAGGTATTTCTTCACCATTATAAAATATAATGCCCCCTGCACCGACAATACCTTTTATCTTATCAAAACTGCCATCAATATAGGCAACCATATGAAACGGAGGTATGTCATGGATGGATTCATAACAGCTCTTTACATCTTCTACAATATTTTCATTGCTATCCATAGTAGATGTTGTTATATCTACGACGTTCTTATTAGTATGTATTTCATGATTAGTTGCCAAATGATCTGCTACAGACATACCTGCATTTTTCTTGATAAATAGACGTGCTTCTTCTTCTGTAGCGAATGATTTATATACAGCTCCACGATAACCTTTCACTTGTGCTTCGCATTCCGTCCATGTTCTATAAATGCCCACTCGACGTCCTCGTTGTACCGCATACCATTTATTACGTGCCATATAACTTCCTTTCCTCTTGTAGCAATACTATTTATGTAGAGCAATACTTTTGTCTTATGATTATATTTTATTATACAACCAATATTATTTTCATATGTCACAAAAACTACATGATAATATCTTCAAAATGTGCATCTACAACTGATGCCAATTTCTGTGGATTCACTTTAATTTGCATTCCTCGTTTACCGCCACTAATATAAATACAGTCTTGTTCTTGCATAGATTTATGAAAATAGGTAGGGAAGAGCTTTTTCATTCCCACTGGGGAGCAACCTCCTCGAACATAACCAGTTAGCTTTTCTAGATCTTTAACATGCACTAAATCAATGGATTTATTACCACTCACACGAGCCGCATGTTTTAGATTCAGTTCTTCTGCTACAGGAATACAAAATACGACGGGCCCCGTTGTAGTGCCTATAGCTACTAACGTTTTAAATACTTGTTCCGTACGTAGTCCCAATGCTTCTGCTGCATGAACGCCTGTACCGTGTCCTTCTTCCCACTCATATTCTAATACTTCATAGGCAATGCCCTGTGTATCTAATATGCGCATGGCATTGGTTTTTTTATGTTTTTCCTTCTTCATACTTCTAACCTCACTTATCCAAAGTATACCGCTTCATTTCTATGAATGTATACAGTGTATACTGCTACTACCATATATAGCTATTTATTAATGATTTTATTAATATGTTTCAGCTCAATTCGTAACGTACCATCATCATTTGTCAAAATTTCAATAAATTCCTTATCCTGCATATAGCAAACAGGGAATGTAATCTCAATACCTGTATCTGTTTTTATTTTCTGATACGCTCCCTCTTTCGTGGCAAATTCTCTAGCTACAGGCAAAGGTCGCATCATATCGTGTTTTTCTAGTTCTGCTTTAGCTTCTGCTTGCTCCATTGGATGGTGAGCAAATACTCTATCAATAATATGTTCTGGTTGTAACGTATCAGATACTTCTGCATTTTTAGCAATCAATGTTTTAGCCATAGCCAAGGCTTCTACACCATCAGATTCATGAGCTTCACAAACTTTACCAATAATATGTTTTACTTTTTTTACCGTATCTTTCGTTGATTGATTCGTTCCAATCTGTAATAGCTTATCAGATAATAGATAACAAGATTCTCCATCATATGTGCCTTTAGGCTCAAAAATACGAACAGATAAATCAGCACGATCAATCGCCATAAAGGCTTGTAGTTTCTGTGATGGTGTTGGTAGCATAGCTTTATATAATACTAACTCTGCTCCTGTTTTACCATTTTCATCAGCGCGACGAATATGCGTATAGGCCGCATGCGCTTGACATACTAATACGCAAAAATAAGATTTTTCACCTTCCACTTCACATACAATAATATCTACTATGCTAGATTCTGTAGCCTGCTTCATATACTCAAACAACTGTTGTGATAGTTGATTCGACATTTCTAAAAATGACACTCGTTCCTCATTATAAGAAGACAATGCTTGTGCCACACAGTTATGCATAGACAAAGACCCTGTTCTAACTGCAGGGTCTTTTAATGCTTTTACAACATGTGATGAAATATAATCTTGTATCTGTGTATCACTTATATCTAATTCTTTATCCGAATAGGCTGCCATCGATGCATGAAAATCAAAAATTTCTAATACAGCTTTATTAATTTGCATAACTATACTCCTACCTATGTTTTTTCTTTTCATTATACCATGATTGTAATGTTACTTTATCTATTTTGGCACAATCTGTTAAAGGAATATAAGGAACTATGTATATCGCCTGTGGTCGCTCAATAGGCGTTAATACATCTTTAATACCTGTTTCTATTTCTTTTTTGGTAAATCCTTTTTTTATAACAATATATAAGATATACGTATCGCCTCGCAACGAATCATCGACGCGAATAGCAGCGGCTTGCTCTACCCCTAATACCTCATGAACCACCTGTTCAATAGAATCTATAAATAATTTATAGCCACCACGATTGATCATCGTTTCTTTACGTCCTTGCAGAATAATGCGACCACTGTTAGAAATAGTCCCCTTATCCCCTACTGTGTAAGGCATCGTAAGTCCTTCAACACCATAGGGAGTATCTATATATAGCAATCCTTCTCGCACCGTTACTGTCACTTGATGAAATGGCTTGCCTACTGTACCAGGTTCATCTATCCAATCTTCATAATTGCACCAACTAATATAATTTAATTCTGACGCACCATAATATAAAATCCACTGTGCGTTAGGGTACAAAATAGTAATTTCTTTCATTAAATTAGAATCTAACATTTGTGACCCCGTTATAATCCAATGAACAGAGTCTAATGGATCATGTATATGTCGCACTAACAACTTAATCTTAGTCGGCAACATATACATGTGAGACACTTGATGCAATTTCATTAGGTAGTGCCACTGTTTTACCAAAGAACTATCAGAACTGATGATCATACCGCCCATCCAAAGGACTGACAAAATCATATTTGTATTGCCGGTAAAACTAAAACTACCTTGTACAAATATTTTTGTATAGTGATTTATATGAAAGACAGTATTTTGTGTGGAGAAATAATCTACCCAACTACGTTCCGATCGCCATAATACTTTAGGAATTCCTGTCGTTCCAGATGAAAGCACGGCAAAATCAGCTTTTTTAGGGATTTTCGTAATACTATATTTCATCTGTTCTAACCGTTCTCTATTTAATTCTTTATGGCATACGACTGGATAGGCTCCCACTTTCAACAAGGCCAACCAATGAACTAGTTGTGACCATAGTTTTCGTTCTACTATAAGTGTTACTTCGCCTTTATTACTTATATATTGTTTAGCTAATGTATCAACTGCATTAACAAGATCTTGATAGGTATACTTTCTATCATCAATGATACATGCATACGATGTAGGAGATGTTCCAGCCAATCGTACTAACCGATCATACAATATACTCATAGTTATCACATCCTCTACCTATTACCTATATCATACTACCTTTATGTACATACACTACGATATATATTCTTTACTGACTAACTCTCTAGTATATGACAAAAGCTAATAAGCACTAGAACTATCTATCAGTCATAGTATACTTATCTGCTCCATTCTCTCTAACAATATAGCAACACCTGTACCACCAGCACCTGCGATGGCACAAATAGCATATTTACCTTGACACGCTTGTAATGCTGCCATAGCATGCAATAGAATAATGGCTCCAGAAGCACCATAAGGATGTCCATACGCCAACGCACCACCTAATCGATTATATTTGTCTAACTGATTAGGATACGTTCTAGCAAATAACACATCAATAACAGCAAATGCTTCATTCCACTCAATTACATCTATATCATCCATAGACAGCTGTGTCCGATTTAATAATAATTCCGTACTTAGCCAAGCACCCTCTGGACTATACAGAGGGTCTCCTGCCCACGATTCTATATGAGCGATTCTACATTCACTAGGTGTATCTGTGACTACTAAAAAAGCCGCCCCATCGTGTGTTAAACAAGCATTGCCTGCTGTTACCTGTGTACCTTCACCTAATATAGGTTTCATACGATTTAATAGCGATGCACTCATGGTTTTTCTAATACATTCATCTATGCAATAACGTTGATGTACAATCACTGGCAACACATACGGCTCTAATACTCGTTTTTCTTTCGCCTCTTGTGCTAATCTATGCGATCGTAGCACGTGATACTTCATCTCTTCATCACTCACTGCATGCTTTTTTATTGTTCGTTCTGCGCCCCACAACATAGCATCTGAACTAATCTCATGCGGTGAAAATTGTGCCACATAATAATCTCCTTCACGTCTATCTAGTGCCGCATACGATCGTTTAGGTTGTAAAGAAGCACTTTCAATCCCTCCTGCTATCACCGTATGAGATATTCCTGCCTTTATTTGTGCATAAGCCCATGCAACAGACATACCGCCTGATGCACATTGTGTATCTACTGTCATAGCTGGCACTGTATCTGGAAATCGACTCATCAGTGTCATAAGGCGGCCTATATTTCCACCTGTACCAGTCGCATTACCACAAATAACACTATCTACTGACTCCAATCGATAGGCATGACGCAATTGATTTAATATACGTGATCCTAGGACTTCTGGTAAAATCTCTTTGTATTGTCCATGAACAACACCAATAGGCGTACGTAAGCCGCCTTTAATATATACTTGTCTATCCATATAGCGCACCTACTACTTATACAATCAATACAATACGTATACTCTCCTTATTCATGAATCCCACCTAGTCCACTGATTTTCAACATATTTGTATATACCAGAATGACTAATTTTTTCTTCTTCTAATATTCCTATAACATGCTCTATATCCAATGGGAAGATACGTATACATAAACCACAGTTACTATGCAACGCAGGTGGTGTCGCAATCAAATCATGCCTAATATGTCTATTATCTAAAATACTATCTGTTTTAGTAGCAAAATAATAAGAAGTAAACATAATTAGATAGGTGCCAATTTTCTGTTTATCACAATGTAACAATATCTTCTCCCACAATAGATTCCGTAATGGTGTACATATTAGTAATAGTTCCTACAGCCACACGATCCGTCAATCCATAATAATTTAAACAAATGCCACAAGCCGCAATATCAACACCTGCTGTTACTAATTGTTTCAGTACGTCTATATAATCTGATGTAACACAAACCATTTTAACAGCACTATTAATAAAATAAATCGCTTTAGGATACGTATCTGCTTCTACTAAAGAATTCCAAAATGTTTTCATCAATGTACGTCCTAGATCTTCACTGCCTTCACCTAAATAATCTTTTGTTACTAAAATAATCCTATGCCTACTAAGGGACGCATCCTGAAAACTATGACTGTTCTCAGTAATATCAGGTATAACTATTTCATCATCCCTAACGATTCCTAGCGTATGAGACTCTACGGTCTGTCCTCTTTCTGGTGTACTCGTGATACGCTCTTTTGGCACACCTAGCTTGTGATTATTTTCACCTACATGCTTAGTTAAAATTCTTTGCAATGCCTCTTCATCTGTTCCAGGCAATCTAGGCGTCAACACGATAAAATAATCACGCCCTTGTTTATTAGTAATAACAGCATATCCTTTTGATTTGCCAAATTTTTCAACATTTTCTTTACTAATATCATTATCTACAATCGTAATAATTTCCTCATAAGGATAGGCATCCGATATTTTTTTAGTTTCTATCACTGGTGTAGGGCATAACTCACCTCTCACATCAATAATAATTTGGTCATCCATCTTGGTTATATTCACTGTATTTTCCTTTCTCATAGTACATCGTGAAAATCTCATTATATATACTCGTACAATCTAGTACTACAACAAATTATCCATCGCCAATAATTTAATACTATCAATCATGCTATAGAAAAGTTCATAATCATCACAGAATATACTCATTATATAATTATCATCTAAAGATAATCCGACTAATCACACTAGTAAAACAGGGTATAAATTATCTAGAAAAAGTTGTATTCTAATAAATTAAAGAATCCTACTTTAAGAATAATTTTCTACTAATTACTATTCTCTTTCTATCTAATCATTCCTTTATAAACCATACTTCTATACTTTCATACCAATATATACCAATTTCATGTTTATAATCTATAACACCATAAATACGTACTAATTGGCAAGTAGTAAAATCTATTCTACAATAACTAAATTCTTACCTTGTCGCTTTATAACATCGCCAATATAAGCTGCATGTATAACTCCTGATTGATGTAAGCTTTTCACACAAGAGTCCACTTCATTTCTAGGGATAGCGATTAATAGTCCGCCTGACGTTTGTGGATCAAAACAAATATCCCCCCATGTAGGTTCCATATCATTCTTAATAAAAATACCAGAGCTTGCTTTTCTATTTCCATATGTAGCAGCTGGTACTAGTCCCATGCGAGCTGCTTTTACCACATCAGAAAATAAGGGAATACACGAAAAACGTAATTGCAACGATACACTCGAATTATACGCCATTTCATAGGCATGTCCCATCAATCCAAAGCCCGTAATATCTGTACAAGCATGTACTGTGTAATGACTCATTACTTCTGTTGCAGTTTGATTCAATGTACACATACTATGAATCGCTTCCTCTGTTCCTTTCATAAACAAGTTTCCTTTTAAAGCTGTACTCATAATACCAGTGCCTATTGGTTTCGTCAAAATTAATGCATCGCCCACCATTGCACCGCTATTTTTCCAAATAGAACGAGGATTAACAACTCCTGTAACCGATAACCCGAAAACAGGTATAGGATTTTCAATACTATGCCCCCCAATAGCAACCGCTCCTGCTTGTTTAACTACTGCCATAGCACCATTTAATATACGCTCTACTTGTTTTTCTTCCATCAGCACCATAGGAACTGCAAGAACATTCATTGTTGTAAGAGGTTTACCTCCCATCGCATAAATATCACTTAAACTATTAGCTGCGGCAATAGTGCCAAATATATACGGGTCATCTACAATAGGCGTAAAAAAATCAATAGTTTGCACTAATGCCATATCAGGTGCGATTCGATAAACACCTGCATCATCTGATCCAGTCATATCTGTTAATACATCACTATTAGTTACACCTTCTACTTGACTTAGCATAGAGGCCAACAGATGTGGTTCAATTTTACAAGCACACCCTCCTTGACCTACCAATGATGTTAATCGTACCATGTATCACTTATCTCCCTCTACACGAGATATAATTTTTTTAACGGCTTTTTCAAATTTAGGTCTAGGAATCAACACTTGATGTCCACATCCATTGCACAGTATCGAAAAATCAGTGCCAATTCGTTTTACAGTCCACGTGTCACTACCACATGGATGTTTTTTCTTCATCTGTACTATATCACCTACATAATATCGTATAAATGCCATATCTATTCCCTCTTTTATATCTAAAATTCAACACTATATCATATACAAACTGTCTGTAGCACTATAAAATTATTTATAACAACAATACAATAACACATGTATTAATGCTAGGCACTCTCACAAAATACTGCGATTTATATTTATTATACACGGTAACCAACATAGTATCTAATAAAATATTACTTCTAACATAATCATACTACATCATCAATATAATCTATTCACTATATAATCTACTAGATAAATCACGTCCAAGATAAAACAGATGTGACTTATAGTATAAACAATCTTTAAAAAATCTACAGAAATGATAGTATAAAAATATACCCCATTAATTACATTACCAACAATTATTCAATTATATTCACTATACAACACACCATTTCCTATCCTTTTTATATTGAAACTGTCAATGCCTACTCTATTCTAACTTAATAAATGATGCTATGAATATCCTTTGTAATATCATTCCAGTTCATTAGGAAATATATCCATAGAAAGTGAATGATTATCTGATGTATCAACTGTGAGTACCTTCGCATGAAACATAGGGAATTGACCTTCTTGCTGAAATAATACTCGGTAACTTGCTCATAAAGAATATCTGTTCCCCTTTCAAATATTTTCTAACAACTTACGCAAACTATATTGCTCTGCTATGTATTTGGTTATGAAATAATAAATATATATTTTATATCTAAAAAATCGATTATATTATTGATTATCATTTGCATATAATTTATTTTTAATATTCTCATTTTTATTTTTAGTTACTATAAAATACTTTATAGTACTATAATACTAATTTTTCTTCAAAGCACTTACTTGATATTTATTACTATTTAGTTTAATTTATATTTATTTATTTTAAATTTCACAATTTTGCCCTTGCTTTTCTCATTCTCATATACTATAATGTAATTAACAATGATTATTCTTTAAGAATTATTTGAAGAATAATCATAATGTAAGTTAACTACGTGTATGTACAATATATACACGAATAAGTAGGTTATTATAACCATATGTAAGTACATATTTAAGGAGAAAAACAATGGCAGAATTAAAAGGTACAAAAACAGAACAAAACTTAGCTGCAGCTTTTGCAGGTGAATCTCAAGCATTCCAAAAATACACCTATTATGCAAGTGCAGCTCGTAAAGCTGGAATGAATAAATTGGCTGACTATTTTGAAGAAACTGCTCGCAATGAAATGGCACATGCTAAGTTATGGTTCAAAGAATTACACGGTGGCGATGTTCCAGCTGATATGTTAGTAAATTTAGCTGATGCTGCTGCTGGTGAAAATTATGAACAAACTGAAATGTATCCTTCTTTCGCTGCACAAGCTAAAGAAGAAGGTTTCACTAAAATCGCTTATTTAATGGAACAAGTTGGTAAAATTGAAGCTCGTCATGAACAACGTTACAATGATTTAGCTGCTGCAGTTCGTGGTGAACGCGTTTTCAAATCTGAAGAACCAGTTGCTTGGATCTGTGCAAATTGTGGTTACATTCATGTTAGCACTGAAGCTCCAAAGGTTTGCCCAGTATGTGCACATCCACAAGCATTCTTCTCCAGACATAACGAAGTTATCTAATAAATATACTAGACTATATACGTCAATATATTTATTGTGATATGCTCCTATCATAACAAATAATATACAGAGAAGGTGTACTTGAATACACTCTCAATACAATAGAGGAAAGTTGATTAAATGACATCAACTTTCCTCTATTGTATATTTTACTAATAAAAGGGATCTAAAAGGCCTTTTTATTAGTAGTATATAATTATAGATAATCTTACTATTAATGCATTAAACGATACCACATGAGTGTAATCGCGCCATTAATTTTCCATTGAATAGTAACATTTCCTCTAAAAGAATAACGACTATAAGAGAACTACTTTATATCACTTTATCTAATTATAATACTAATTAGATATCCGTAACTTCTAACTTTCCCTTCTCGCAATACCATTGTCTTTCGCCTACTAACTGAGCCTCTTCTTTATCATGAGTTACCCATAAACAAGGAATTTCCCATTCCTTGATGGTATTTACTAAATCTTGACTAACTCGATCTCTCAAATTCCAATCAAGCGCTGATAAAGGTTCATCTAATAGGAGAATCACAGGTTTTGCATATAATGCACGACCTAACGCAACACGTTGTTGTTCTCCACCTGACAAGCACCCTGCTTTTGTATCTTTATAACTAGTAAGATGCAAAGACTCAAAAATTTTCTTTAATAGTATCCTATCTCCTCGTTGACTATAGGTAATATTACGAAGCACTGATAAGTGAGGAAATACAATATTTCCTTGTGGCATATATCCTACATATCGTTTTTGTGACGGGAGCCAAATTTTATGATCTCTATCAAACCATGCTATGGTATCCGAATAAATAAAACCATCATTCGGCTTTACAAGTCCAGCAATACTTTTAATAATAGTGGATTTACCGCTACCTGACTGTCCTGTCAACACAGTAATTCCTGAGGCTAGTGTGCCTTTCCCTTCTACGGTCATAGATGGACGTTTTACAGTAATATCGAATGTAATCATACCTACTAACTCCTATTACTCATGAGCACTAAACAGTTTGCCTTTTGTTACAATATGGATTCCCCATAGTAATGATAATGTTAAGATACAAATATATCCAACAATGGTAAAAGCATCTGTATAATTTCCTTCTTCGACTAATGAATAGATAGCTAGTGGCATAGTACGTGTTATCCCCGGCATATTACCAGCAATTAAAATAGTTGCGCCAAACTCGCCCATGGCACGGCAAAAGGAGAGGATGACACCCGTTAATAGACCTTTCCATGCTAATGGTATGGAAATCGTAAAAAATATGCGTAACTCCGATGCTCCAAGTGTACGAGCTACGTCTTCCATATCATGATCAACCGACTCAATAGAAGCACGTACTGTCTGATAAAATAATGGAAATGCAATAACAGTAGATGCTAAAATAGCTCCTACTACAGAAAAAACAATCCCCATCCCATGTGTATCTAGCCAACGACCTAAGCTATTACCTGGTGAAAAAATCATTAATAATATAAATCCTACAACAACTGGTGGTAACACTAACGGTAATGTTACTATAGCATCAATAATCCCCCGTACTTGACGCGGACATTGTTTCATAAAAAAACATAATGCTAATCCTGTTACTACAATAATACTAACAGCTATAGAAGCTACATAAATTGATAACCAAAATGGACTCATAATGCATTCCTACCTACTTAATCCTATCTATTATTGAGGCATAGTAAATCCGTATTTTTCTAAAATAGCTTTACCCTTAGGACCAGTCGCATAATCGTAAAAATCCTTGGCAAAATCTGTTGTATTCTTAGTAATTAAGGCAATCGGATACACTACCATATCATGACTATCTGCAGGTGTTTCGGCCGCAATAGTAACAGTGTCTTTTGCCGCCAATGCATCTGTTTTATAAATGAAGCCACCATCAACAGCACCTTGAGATACATAAGCAGTTACTGCTTTTACATCTTTAGCAAATACAATTTTATCTTGCATAGTATCCCATAGATTCATGTGATCCAAGACTTGTTTACCATATCTACCAGCAGGTACAGTAGCTACTTCCCCCAAAGCGAAACGATTCATAGTAGGAATATCTTGCAGAGAACTAGCTTTGCTGGATTTAGGAACGACTAATACTAACTCGTTAAGTACAAATGGTTTAACATCACTAACCAATTGTTTTTCTTCCAACATTTTCATATTTTTTTCGTCTGCGGAAATGAATATACTAGCCGGTGCACCTTGTTCAATTTGTTGTCGTAATGTACCAGAACCGGCAAAGTTAATGACAATTTGATTGTCAGATAAGTTCTTTTCTTTTTTATATTCATCAGCAATTTCTGTCAAAGCACCTTTTAAACTAGCAGCTCCGGAAATTGTCAATGTTTGATTGGCAAATGTTTGATTCTTACTATCCCCCGTTGTAGGATTAGTATTGCCACAACCAACTAACAATCCACACACAAACAATCCTACTATGATTCCTACAATACGCTTCTTCATAGTACTACTCCTTTTCTATAACTAACACATTCGTCAATACTATACTTCCTTTTTTACTACTATGAGCGCTAACTATGATTATCCTTTATACTGATATCTTTTCTACCGTACTATCTTTATATAATTAGATAATACACGCGCTCTTAGTAGTTCAAATTTTCATCTATATTTTATTATATGTATAGAAACTGTGCAATCTGTGAACTTTATCACTTTTTTGCTATCTTATTACACCTTATATGTGTATAATAAGTATATAACTATTTAGAAATTCAGGTGATCCAATGAACTTATTAACTCATATTTTTATTAACACAATGATTCCTATTTTTATGTTATTAGGAACAGGTGTTCTATTAGACAAAAAATTTAAACTCGATTTATATACATTAAGTAAATTAAATTTTTATATATTCTTGCCTACTTTTATCTTTCGTTCCCTTTATGAAGCAAAGTTCACATGGAGTAATTTGGAAATTGTCCTATGTGCAATTACAGTGGTAATTGCCAATTTTATCATCGCTAGTATTGCTGGTAAAATAGCACATTATGATACACAAAAACTAGGTACACTGCGCAATGTAACCATGTTCAATAATTGTGGCAATATGGGTATTGCCTTAGCTGTATTTGTATTTTCTAATGTTCCTTATATTGTAGACGGACAAACACCCTATTTAGATATAGCCCTCTTGTCAGTTGTATCCATCATGGTCATCCAAGCCATTTCTAGCAATACCTTTGGATTTTATCAGGCAGGTATCGGTAAATTAACTCCTCTAGATGCCTTGCGCGTCGTATTTCACATGCCACTAGTATATGTCGTACCGGCAGCACTATTACTAAAACTGGCCCCCTTTGACTTACACGGTTTCTTTTTCTATGCACCAATCAGTCTTTTTTCTAAAGCTTTCGTTGGCGTAGCTATGATTGCCTTAGGTGTTCAAATTAATCGAACTCCTATAATTTTTTTTAAACGCGATGTAATTCTAGCTGCTTTTTTACGGCTGATCATAGGGCCTATCCTAGCCCTATTAGTGACATTATCTTTTATCCATTTCTATGGTCCTTTAAACCCTATTTCAGCGCAAGCTATTGTTATTACCTATAGTGTACCAACTTCTATTAATATGGCTCTCGTTGCCGTAGAAATGAAAAATAATCCTGAATATGCTACGCAATGTGTCATGGCTAGCACCATACTATCAGCACTTACTATGCCTCTATTTATTATGCTAGCCTACTATGCATTTCCTCTATAAGAACGATCAATAAAACAACCAAGTAGATATGTAAATACTGTGCCGTACAAATCAATCTTATGTGCCCACATACCAATCTCTTTCTTATTGATTATACAACAATTCAAATACCTATATATTAAATGGATTGTATATACAACACTTTTTGCACACCCATAGCTGACAAATTATGATGTCGTCTCTTAACTAAACCTACATTATTTAAAAATACACAAAAAGCTGTGACATTTACAATATCAATAATCTGTAAATATCACAGCTTTTTTATATTCTATGGTTCTATTCACAACTATAAAGTATAACTGCTAGTTAATACCTATAGTAATGACATATCTTCAAAAGCTTTATAACGTATAATTACTAACTATTTATGTCCCACATGTTCAAGACCTTGATGTACCAAAGTAACTACATGATCATCATTTAAAGAATACCATGCCGTTTTACCATCTTTTCTGAAGGTCACTAATCGAGCTTGTCGTAACACGCGAAGCTGATGTGAAATCGCTGATTGCCCCATATTCATATGTTCTGCAATATCAGATACACACATTTCATGTTGTAACAATAAATGAACAATGCGTAATCGTGTAGGATCTCCTAAAATTTTAAATAATTCCGCTAGTAATTGTAATGCCTCTTGGTCATATTGAAATTCCATTATACACTCCTTATACATCCACTATATTATGAAACGTCTTTTATCTCTTACTTATCATTATACCATAAAATATGAGAATGAAAGTATTCCCTCGCTAATTAGAAAGAATCATTTTTACTTTCTCTGCTAACTATAAAATGTGTTATAGTATCACATTATGTATTCTCTATGCTAATGTTTACTTTCATCTTCTAGTATACAATACCATATATCATACTAAATAATAATTCATTCTACGACAGAAGGTATACAATATCATAGATTATACTCGATAAAATCATTCTTCCCTAACAGGACCATTTTCATTATCCGTTACATTCGTAAATGCCTTATTGTTTTCTAGATACTCCAAGACTGCATCAGTAGGTATTGCTAACTTTTTACTTTGTTCTGCCAAACTATCTGGATTGGCATTCTCTATGGCTACACCTTTATCATAAATACCAGTAACAACGCCATATCCATCACTGATTTTTATCGTAGCTAGCAAAACTCCCTTATAGGAATGATAAAATTGAGGATTCACTTTTGATAAATCTAGTTGCACTCTATGAAAAGGAATTTCAAATTCTACTATCTCTTGATTGATTCGTGTTATACGCGCTCGAATATATACATCAGTGTTAGGCTTCTCATAAGAAGCTTCTTTAGCAGCTACTAATCCATTCTGTTTAACATCTAATGTGACATACACAGTATCTCCTATTTTAGGCGTAGTATTACTCTTCCATTTTGCAATATTTCCCAAGAAATGAACATCTAAATAATCTGTAGGAACCCATTCAACCGACTTACAGAGCATAACAGGCCATTGATATTCTGCGCCGCCTTGTAAGATATGAGTATATCGTTGTTGCACATAAACCTGACTAATGAGTGTAGACAAAATGATTATGCCAAAAACAATGATTTTTTTATAGGATATCATTCATTACTCCCCCCCTCATTTTCAGAAGAAGCATTATCTACCACAGACATGGTATCACTATGCCGATCCCTTCGCCTACCTCTACTTCGTTTTATATGTTTTCTCCATACATAGACTCCATTAATAAGTAAAATAAATATTCCTATGATTAAAAAGGCTAACCCTCTTTCAATGAATGAGAAACTAGGATCAAAAAATCTTGCCCCCACAATACCAAAAATAGCAATAATAGATCCATTAATATAGCCAATATGTTTCTCAATCGTTCCATGCACAAACATAAAAATGGCCAATACCATAACATATACATTTAAAAGTAATGACACAGTAAGAGGAGAAAAATTTTGATTTGCTAGTATATATAGTAAGCCTATAAGCCAAGGTAAGCAACCGATAAAAATTGGTATGCGTAGTTTTGCTTTTATTAATTGCCACAAACATACGCCTACTGCGATTGCTAAAAATATACAAGCCACTATTTCTGATGCTGATATAGCTATCTGATTAGCTTCTAACCAAGTAGATAGTAACGTTCCTTTGACGATAGTATATAATAGCCCTAGCAATCCTACTGTCCTAAATGGCAATGTCCAAATTCCTTTTGTTTGAATACATAATCCCAAACTATAGGTAATCATAGATAAAGCAGCTATCACATATACATCTAACTGTATTTTATATACTTCAACAGTTGTAAAGAATGCTGAAAAAATGGCAATAATATATAACCATGACACACACAATAAAGATGTATATCTATGATGATGTGTAACGGATTTAATATAAAATGGACTAGCCGCTAACAATAAAATCCATAGCATATAAGATTCACTATACTGACTAATACTAGATGGTGCAAAACAACATAAAATAATGCCTAATAAATAAACTATCATGCCTAAATCCGATTGCAGTAAATAGATGGCAGGTAAAGATATAACCATACTAATCAATAGATAAAAAGCATATGATTCCCCTAAATAGTATGTATCGGCTACTAACAATAAACCAGTGGTAAATATACCCATATATAGTAATGTACATACGTCAGCCATCATAGAAGCCGGCGTTGTTTTCCATATTCCTGCACCTAACACAGTAAGTGCAATTACCATTAGGACAATAATCCAATCAAATCTTCCATTAGGAGAAAAACTATACCAATAACCAGCAAATAGCAAAAAAATTCCAGCCATAATAAGAAGAATAGATAATGCTATAACTAATAGTCGCCCCCAAGAAGGTGATGTATTCGCTATATGAGGTCGATAATAGGCTTCTAATTCTTTAGCATTCTCATCTGTCATCCATCCTTTAGCTTTCCACAGAGGAAGTTCATCCGCAAGCCAACGCACTATTTTTTTATTCATACCGTCCCCCTTATGATAAAAAAAGGCTTTGCCATCAGACAAAGCCTTTTTTATAAATTCTTTATTTTACAATAAGTACTGGGCAAGAAGAATGGCTAGTAACATAACTACTTACACTACCCATAAATAACCCTTTCAATGGGCCAAGGCCACGACTCCCCATAACAATTAAATCAGCATCATATTTTTTAGCAATTGCTAGTAAGGCAGGTCCAGGAGAGCCTACTTCAAACACGCTCTTTACATTTACATCTTGCGGTACTGCTTTTAATACATCCGCTAAAATTTCTTTACCTGTTTCTTCCATATCTTCAGCGATTTGCTCAGATACATAACCACCACTAATAGAAGTTTGGTCAAAGTTAGAAATTGCAGAAACTATATTCGCCACATGCACAACAATTAATTGAGCTTTATTGCGACTAGCTACTGCTAAAGCATGTTCTAATGCACGTTTAGAGTTATCAGAACCATCAGTTGGTACGAGAATAGTTTTATATTCAACCATATTAATCCCTCCTATACGGGCATACTTATGAGTATGTCAACGCTTCATATCTTCTTTATACTGTTATTATAGCACATTTATATAAATCCAGTAATACAAGTTTAATATATTTATATAATTTATGCATATCAAGTATGAATACATGTTTATGTATATTTAATACATATATCTTTACTAAATCTAAAATAATATCACATTTTAATTATAACATAGATTCCAAAAATGATTTTGTTCGTTCATTAGTAGGATGTACAAATATACTTTCTGGATCCCCTTCTTCTTGAATGAATCCATCGGCCATAAAAATAACACGATCAGATACTTCTCTAGCAAATGCCATTTCATGCGTAACAATAATCATAGTCATATGTTCTTCTGCTAATTGTTTAATCGTTCGCAAAACTTCCCCTGTCAATTCTGGATCTAAAGCAGAAGTAGGTTCATCAAATAACATGATACTAGGATTCATTGCCAATGCCCGTGCAATTGCTACACGTTGTTTCTGTCCCCCAGATAATTTTGATGGATATACATCTCGTTTATCCCATAATCCAACACGTTTTAATAATCGTTCAGCAATAGGTAGTACATCAGCTCTTTCCATTTTTTTTACCATCACTGGAGCAATCATAATATTATCAAGTACTGTCATATGAGGAAATAAGTTAAACGACTGAAACACCATGCCCATACGTGAACAAAATTGATGTGCTGCTGTATCAGATACATATTCAGCTATACCAGAACTATTATTTTTAACTAAGTACTCATCTTCTATAAAAATATTTCCCTTATCAATTGTTTCTAAGTGGCACAAACATCTAAGAAATGTAGATTTACCAGAACCAGAAGGGCCTATAATTGATACTACTTCTCCTTTTTCCATATGCAAAGATACATCGTTTAAGACCATATTTTTACCAAAACTTTTTTCTATATGTTCCATATTTATAAAACTCATAGATAACTCCTTTACGATTTCTTCATTACATGACTCTATGATTTCATCTCATCTGCGTATCAATCACATAGGTCTTAAAGAAAGATCAGTAATAATATCCATCACCTCTAGTGATATATAAATTATTATTAAATGGCCCATCACCTACATAGTGATACGTTTATCCTACGCATTAGATGAAATGAATATACTAATCCTCGTAGACAGCATATAATCGTTCTAAATAATCAAATATTTTGGTTAATACATAGGTCATTAATAAATAAAAGACACCAGCTACTACAAAGGCGGTTAAATCAAAATCACGTTGTACAATCCCTCTCGTAATACGCAATACGTCATTCATTGCTAAAATATAAACAAGAGAAGTATCTTTTAATAAGTTAATGGTTTCATTCGCCAACGGTGGTAATACACGTTTTACCATTTGTGGCAAAATAATTTTGATCATAGTTTGTTTGTAAGTAAATCCAAGTACACGTGCCCCTTCATATTGGCCTTTGGAAATAGATTGAATACCTGAGCGGAAAATTTCACATAAATAAGCAGAATAATTAAGTACAAAGGCAACCACAGCTACTGTTGTATCATCAAAGATAAATAATGATGTGGAATTAGGAAATAAAAATTTCATAATAGCTGGTAATCCATAATACATAACTAAGATTTGTAGCATGAGTGGTGTGCCCCTCATTAAATAGACAAACCATCCCACTAATTGTGAGGCCCACCTAACCTTAGAAATTCGTACTAAAGCTAATAAAATACCTCCTGGTATAGACAATATAGCAACAATAAAAAATAAAGAAATAGTTACTTTTAATCCTTCTGCTATATTAGGAATAATCGTCAATAAGTAATCCATCATAGGCCTCTCTTCAAAATATCAAGAGAAGGTACCTATGTACCTTCTCCTGTACTATTTTATATCTACACACTATATCTAGTATCAACTATGCTCATGTATGGTAAAATCTACTATTTTACCACCATTTCTGTTGTACCAAACCACTTTTCTGCTAATTTATCAACAGTACCATCTTTTTTCATGTCTGCAAGAATACTATTAATTTTATTCCGCAATGCTTCATCGTCTTTACGAAGCCCTACTCCAATTACGTCTTTATCAAAGATAGTGTCTACCATTCTAAAAGAGCCTGGTTTTTGTTTCATAATATAAGCAGCATTAATTTCATCAACAATCAATGCATCTACTCGACCTAATTCTAAATCAGAAAAAGCGTTTGTGAAATCTGGATATGTTTTCATTTCTTTAATAGTTTTTTTATTTTCTTCCTTTTCATACATAAAATCGCCTGTACTTGCTTGTTGTGTACCTAACACCTTGCCATTTAAGTCAGCTTTTGATTGAATCGGTGAATCATTACGAACAACAATCATTTGACTATCGGTTAAATAAGGATCCGAAAAGGAAATTTTATCTGCCCGGTTTTCCATAATGGTTAAACCATTCCACAAAATATCAATATGTCCACTTTTTAATTCAGCTTCTTTACTATCCCAATCAATTGGTTTAAATTCAACTTCCATACCAGCTCGTTTAGCAAATTCTTTTGCCATATCAATATCAAATCCAACAATTTCATTCGTATTAGGATCACGAAAACCCATTGGAGCAAATGCGTCATCTAAGCCAACCACAATTTTTTTAGGTAATTCTTTTTGTCCTGATTGTGTACTACCACAACCACTAACGCATATAAGTAATGATATAAAAGCCATGCCAACTGCTACTATTTTTTTGATACCCATAGTAAATCCCCCTCTACAAAATGTACCATATAATTATGTTATGATGTTATTATACTTTAGTTTGCTAAATTTGTAAAGGAATAAATTATTATTATTTTTTATTATGTTATGATATCAGTTAATAGAGTGACAAACTGAATTCTAATATTCATACTGCCCCTTACTAAGATTCACTTTTATATGTTGCTACTACAGATAATAATTCGTTCTTGTCTTTAGTGGACACAAATACTAAATCAACAGAAATTGTCATAATAGCCCCTGTAGATGTAGTCATCTGTAACTCTTTCCAGTCTGCTGTAAAACCAATGATATTTTCATAAGCCACATAGTAATAAAAGTCTATAGGATTAATAATTCTATCAATATACTCTTGTGTGCTCATAGGTCTACGTTGTATTACAATGCCTTCTGTTCCTATATAGAGCAACGGTTCTCCCATATGTGACAATTTCCAGATAACGATAGCCACTATGCCATAGTATATCATTTTTAGTCCTATAAAGCCTGTATGTCCACTGAGCCACACCATTAACACACTAATGCCAATATAGATAATATACCATAACCATCGTATCACATAATATTCAGATACAGCTTTTTTCACCTTACCAATAGGAAAGTGAGTTTGTACATACTCTTGACTCATAATGACCTCTGTTTACAAGGAACTACTTTCTTCAATGATAAAACTAATCTCTAGCATAATCATATCACAACTATAAAATAATTCACTAGTCTATCGGACAGTGCCTAATAAGAAAGTATATATTACACAGTAACACACATTCGCAATAACGATTAATTTACTAACAATAGCATACAGCAGTCAGGGAATTTTATCTACTTCACGATATGAATCCATGTAATACATAATAACCTTCGTAATATACCTATCTATATAGACGTCACAATCATATATCCTACATTTACTACATAAATTCTTATAGTACATTGCTGTATTTCGTGCTATAGAAATTATACCTTATACAAGGAATCGTTTACTCAAACATTTCCTTGCATAAGGTATACACATTACTAGGTATAAAATTTTCCTATCCATAAGTATATCAATGTAAAAGAAGTGCATATAAACTTATAGATATACTCTACTATATAGTCTCTTAATTACGACATAACCCCATAGCTTGTTCTACTTTTCGATACATAGCACTTGCTTTTTTATGTGCTTTTTCAGCACCTTCATCGAGAATAGCATCTAATTGATCTCTATCTTCAATCAATTCATAATACCGTTGTTGAATTGGTTCAAGGGCAGAAATCACTAATTCTGCAACATCTTTTTTGAAATCACCATAGCCTTTGCCTTCATATAATGCTTCAATATGTTCATAACTATCATTAGTAATAGCTCGATAAATGCCCATTAAATTAGAAATACCTGGTTTATTATCTTTATCATAATATACACGATTATCAGAATCAGTTTGTGCTCGTTTTAACTTTTTCAAAATTACATCTGGTGCATCTAATAGACGAATCGTCGCATTTTGATTATCATCAGATTTACTCATTTTCTTAGTTGGTTCTTGCAAACTCATAACACGTGCTCCACCTTCTACCAGTTGAATCGAAGGTATAACAAATGTTTCACCATATATACGGTTAAAGCGTTGTGCTAAATCACGAGTCAACTCCATATGTTGCCGTTGATCTTCACCTACAGGCACTAATTCTGTGCCATATAATAAAATATCCGCTGCCATCAATGGTGGATATGTCAAAAGTCCTGCTGGAATAGAGTCTCCTCGTTTTTGTGATTTATCTTTATACTGTGTCATCCGTTCCAATTCGCCTACATAACTAATTGTTGTCATAACCCAACCTAATTTAACATGTTCCGGCACTTCTGATTGCACAAATAGTATACTTTTTTCTGGGTCAAGACCTGCTGCTAGATACAATGCTGCTAAACTACGCGTTCTTTGAAATAATTCCTTTGGATCTTGTGGCACTGTAATAGCATGTTGATTAACAATACAGTAATATGCTTCATTATGATCCTGTAAATTAACAAAATTTCTTAATGCCCCTAAATAATTACCTAATGTTAATTCTCCACTAGGTTGAATGCCAGAAAAAATAACAGCCATTCCTATGCCTCCTATAAATGAATAAATAGAAGTGGTTAGCAATGTAACCACCTCTATCATAAATATATAAATAATATATTCCTATATATCAACGATTAGCTATATGGTAAATACATATTGATTATTATACACCTTACGCTAAAAGTAAGAAACGCCGATTAATACGAAATGGATACTATGGACATCCTATGAAAATATCTATTCTACAGTAACCGACTTAGCTAAATTACGTGGCTTATCTACATCAGTACCACGAGTAATAGCCGCATAATATGATAATAATTGTAATGGTATAACCGTCAAAATAGGAAGTGTAAAGCGATCTGCTGCTGGTACATAAATAGTGTGGTCTACAAATTTAGCAAGTTCTACGTCCCCTTGTATACCTACACCAATAACAATAGCATCACGAGCCTTTACTTCTTTGATATTACTCAACATTTTATCTCGCACATCATCTTGCGTTGCCACTCCAATAACAGGAACACCTTCTTCAATCAATGCTAATGTTCCATGTTTTAACTCACCACCAGCATATGCTTCTGCGTGAATATAAGAAATTTCTTTTAATTTTAAAGCCCCTTCCATAGCTACTGCGTAATCCATAGAGCGACCTAAGAAAAATGCATCTTCTTTAAATCCATAATGACGAGCAAATTCTTTAATGTCATCTACATTTTCAAAAATTTTATGACATAACTCTGGTAATCTATGTAAATCTGTCAAAATAGTTTCTGCTAATGCAGGGGATAAATTTCCATTAAGTTGCCCCAAATAGATAGCCAACAATAATAATGCGGCTAGTTGTGTCGTATATGCCTTTGTAGAAGCCACTGCAATTTCTGGGCCAGCCCATGTATGAATCGTTTGATCTGCTTCACGAGCAATTGAGGACCCCACCACATTCGTAACTGCTAAAGAGCGTGCACCTAATCGTTTTGCTTCTTTTAATGCTGCCAAGGTATCAGACGTTTCTCCTGATTGGCTAACCACAATGGCTAATGTTTTATTATTCGTTAACGGGTTGCGATATCTATATTCTGAAGCAATATCTACTTCCACTGGAATACGCGCCAATTGCTCAATATAATATTTAGCCATTAATCCTGCATGATAAGCTGTCCCACAGGCAGTAATGAGGATTTTATCAATAGATGCCACATCGGCTGCATCCCAATTAAGTTCTTCAAAAATAACTTGTTTATTATCTTTTGAAATACGCCCTGTCAAAGTGTCTCGAATAGCCTTTGGTTGCTCATGAATTTCTTTTAACATGAAATGCTCATAACCGCCTTTTTCAGCCGCTTCTGCATTCCAATTAACATGAAATACTTTTTTATTGATTGGATTCCCATCACGATCCGATACAGACACAGAATCCTTCGTAATAACAGCAAACTCTCCGTCATTTAAAATATATGTATCACGCGTATATTTAATAATAGCAGGAATATCAGAGGCAACAAAGTTTTCTCCGTCACCTAATCCAATGACTAAAGGATTTTCTTTTTTCGTAGCAATAATTGTATCTGGATAGTCCGCACAAATGATTGCTAGTGCATAGGCACCTTCTACTTGTTGTAGCATGCGTCGAACTGTACTTTCAAAGTTACCATCATATAAATCAGATAATAAATGAGCTACTACTTCTGTATCTGTTTCAGACGTAAATTTATATCCTTTGGCAATCAATTTTTCCTTAATAGGCATATAATTTTCAATAATACCATTATGCACAACAGCAAATTTACCATCTGCCGAAGCATGTGGGTGAGAATTCATATCCGATGGTCGTCCATGCGTCGCCCAACGGGTATGACCAATGCCCAATGTTCCTTCATTAGGTTCTCTCTGTACCATCGCCTCTAAATTAGCTAACCGTCCTACTTTTTTTTGAATTTTAATAATGTGATTCGGCCCTAGTACAGCAATACCCGCTGAATCATAACCTCTATATTCTAGTTTCGACATGCCTTCAATCAAAAAATCTGTTGCTTGTCGATGTCCAATATATCCAACAATACCACACATAATATTTCCTCCATCTATTAGAAATCCCATATATGCATATGAGAAATATTCAGTTTTCAGTTACAAGTCCTTTGTTCTATTATTCCTAATAGTTTTTACTACTTGTATAACGATGTGAAATCACCGAGAAAGCATCCGCTGATCATTCGACAACTTTCTACCTCGTCGGCCCCTACGTCTGTCTACGCGTGGCACTTGCGCTATTCGTATATACGAATTAAAAACTCCTTTCTCATTGATACGACAGTCTCTCGTATGTATCCTATATATCAGTACGTGTACATACTATTAAATATTATATATGATATACGCTAGCTTTGTAAAGAATTGGCTAATGCCCCATAAAAGCCTAGTAAAAATACTGAATAAGTGCATTTTTACTATTGACAATATATATATATATATAATTGATGTAAAATTATGCGTTATTTTGCGTCCATTTTATGTAGAGGAGTGTTACTATGATTGCAAAATTGAAACGAATTGTAAACTATACTATTTTTGGTCTCTCTCCATCGTATTATTTTAGAAATTTCCTATTTGGTTTAATCCCCGTCTATATGAATATTTTCTTCATGTTCAGTAACAATGCAAGGTTTGATAGTGTAACGCTACTATTCATATTATTGGCTGCTTGTTTTCCATACACCAGATTGGTATATGATGAAATCACTAATTTCTTAATACGTGATACATGGTTCATCAATGGTTTTCTATACTTATTTTTCTGCTTAATTAGAAATATGGTTTTACTAGCCATTACACCTTTTGTTACCCCTTTTTCACTACTATATTTATATTTCTATCACGCACGCCAAGAAAAGAAATTAAATGCCTACTATGACACAATAGATCAGGATTTTTAAGTGTATGCTTAGAATATGATTGTATACATAAACTCTATCATATTCCCCTGTTAACATAGACTATTTTAACAGTAACTAAAAAACTACTTTATATGTTATGAAAGTTTCTAAAATTCTTACACCTATGGCCCACATACACAGTAATTACAAAATCAATGATTAGAACATCTACAAATAATCTACTATATTCATAACAATGATATAGTATGATTTACATCGTATCATTAGAAAGAGCGTATTTTCTATATTCTAAGAATCTAGAAAATACGCTCTTTTATTACAATTATTCTTCCTCTGGAAGAATAGCATTATGATACACATCTTGTACATCATCTAAATCATCTAACGCATCGAGCATTTTTTGCATTTTTACTGCATCTTCTCCAGATAATTCAATATAATTATCTGGCATCATAGTGATTTTAGCCACTTCAGTTTCAATGTTTGCCTCTGCTAATGCTGCTTCTACGGCATCAAATTCTTCTGGAGTAGTATAAATCTCAAAAGCATCATCTTCTACTTTCAAATCTTCTGCTCCAGCATCTAGAGCTAATAAAGTTAATTCATCTTCATCATGCCCTTCTTTAGATACCACAAAAATCCCTTTCGAAGTAAACATCCATGCTACACAACCAGATTCACCCATATTACCGCCTTGCTTAGTGAATGCATGGCGTACATCTGCCGCCGCACGGTTTTTATTATCCGTCATAGCTTCTACACGAACAGCCACACCGCCTGGTCCATATCCTTCATAGGTAATTTCAACATAATTACTTGTATCAGAAGCACCAGCCCCTTTTTGGATTGCTCGTTGAATATTATCTTTCGTAATATTGTTTTCACGAGCTTTTTGTAAAGCTAATTTCAATCGCATATTGCCAGTAGGGTCACTGCCTCCCATGCGAACAGCTACTGTAATTTCACGGCTAATCTTAGTTGTCACTTTTGCTTTCAATGCATCCGTTTTTCCTTTTTTATGTTTAATATTAGCCCATTTTGAATGTCCAGACATATTATACCTCCTAGTGTTTCTCCCACCAAAGTTCACCGCGTAAACGGTCTAAAATAATTGAAACAGCACTGCGTACAGACAAATGGTTATAGGCACCATGTCCATAGATTGGCTCTAAAATATAATCAAATTTTTTCATAGTTTCTTGCGTCATACCATAACCAGTACCAAATAATACTAACACAGGACGTGTTCCTGTTTCAAGTTTTTTACGCATTGAAGCATAGGTTATTGTATTTTCATAGGTTCTGGCATCTGTTGTTACCACGATTGGCATTTCATTTTCTTTTTCTTTAATTCGCTCCAACGCCATTCGAATCGAATTAACTACCTCTACTCCAAAAAAAGCTTCTTTTCGATCTGGATTATATACACTACCAAAACCAGTTTTCCAATGTTCCATTATTGATGTCACCATATCACGTTGTGCTGGTATGGTGTGAATCACAAAATAATTAGATACATCATAGGTAATAGCTGCTCTTGCAATATCATGAATATCATAATTAGTAATTGCCGTAGTAATGATTTCACCATGCTTATTCATAATAGGGTAATGTACTAAACCAATGTATAAATTAGCCATTCATATCCTCCTGAATATATCGTATACCATAAGAATTTTGAGAAATACAGAAAAGTTTCACGCCTATATGCCACCTCTACCGTATAAGAACAATTACCTCTATACATAGAATCGATGGATATATCACAACTATACAGTAGAATCAACTATTTCTTTTCCCGTAATCGTTTAACTATCTTATATTCCTCGTTAGATAATTCCCGTTCTAATAAATCAGGTCGTAATTGTATGGTTCGCTTAATCGCTTCTTCTAAGCGCCATGTAGCAATATTGGCATGATGTCCACTGCGCAATACGTCTGGGACGGTCCAGCCTCTGTATTCAGGTGGCTTTGTATATTGTGGACATTCTAATATAGGTCTATAAAAAGAATCTTCCGCACTTCCCGTTGGTGCTCCTAACACACCAGGAATCATACGAGCCACTGCATCAGCTACAACCATCGCGGGCAATTCGCCTCCAGTAACAACAAAATCACCAATAGAAATCGTTTCATCCACTAAATGCTCTTCTACTCGATAATCGATTCCTTCATAATGACCACACACTAATACAAGTTGATCATATGTAGCCAACTCTTTCGCTTTATCTTGCGTAAATCTTTCTCCCGCAGGGCCTAAAAAAACAATTCTTCGATGAGTCACCTTATGCGTAATAACATGTTCCACTGCTTCAAAAATAGGTGGGGCCATCATAAGCATCCCCGTTCCTCCACCATAAGGTGTATCATCAACTTGTTGGTGCTTATTATGAGAAAAGTTACGAGGGTTTGTAACAGCCATATCTAATAATCCAGAGAAAATCGCTCTTTTTATAATCGAATGAGAAAAAAAAGCATCAAAAAACTCTGGAAATAAAGAAATAAAGTCGATTCTCATAGATTGTACCTTTCCATACTACATAGGTTTATAATAGTAAGCGTATGTCTTGCATAGTATAAAACATATTCCATTTTCTTGCGTAGAAACAATACTATCTCATATACATGAATAACACTCTCCTCTAAGCAGTACACTGATATGGAATATCTTTTATAATATACGAAAACCGCCTAAGAATTAAATCCACTCAGGCGGGTCAACAATCATAGTTCTATTATTCATATCAATATCTATAATGACATCATCAATAGCAGCAAGTAATAGATCTGGCTCACCTGATTTTGTGACAACATAAACATCATTAGCACCAGGTTGCAACACATCTGACAACGTGCCAAGTAAGACACCTTCTTTGTTATATACAGATAAACCAATCATATCAAATATATAATAGCGTCCTTCTTCTAATGGCACCAATTGCTCTCTAGTAATTTGAATGTCCTTCTTGCTAATTAGCTCTGCAGCATTTCTATCAACAATCTCATCAAGTGTAATTAATACAAATTGCTTATGAAAACGAGCCGATGAAAGATGATAAAGTTTACCATCAATATAACAGTCATCCATCGTTAGAAACCGATCAGGAAAATCGGTTTGCGGTATAACTTTAAGTTCGCCCCGCACACCGTGCGGGGCAACAATTACACCTATAGTAATTAAATCATGCTGCATTATTAAGAACGGAATGCAATAATTTTGCCATCTTCTAGCAAAATTTCTGATTTCATACAATCATCTAAATTATCGCCAACTTTAACAGTAATAGTCTGTTCGATAGTTCCTTGTGCGATTTCAGAACCGATTTCGAGCTGCTCTGCTTCTTCCAATTTAGCTGTTACTTCTACCTTGAATTGTAAGCGTTTTTGTTTTTCATCTTCAATCTGTTGACGTAATTCAATTAAACCTTGTGCATCAATTTTAGCTTGTTCTGTTAACATTCGTTTTGCTTGCACTTCGATTTGTTCTAATTCTTGTTCAACCATAGTAAGACGAGTTTTCAAATCAGATAAAATATTGTTTTTCAAAGTTTCTGTAACTTTTGCTTTCACTGTCACAGGAACACGTAATGTCATTTCTTCCATCTATTCATCCTCTTAGACAATATCAACGGATATCTTTTTATTCTCTTTAATAGCCGCCGCTTTAATAACAACACGAATTGCTTTAGCAATCCTGCCTTGTTTTCCGATTACTTTTCCCATGTCTTCTGGTGCTACATGAAGTTTATATACTTCAACGGCACCTTCTTGAACCATGGTAACAGAAACGGCATCAGGCTGTTTAACTAATGACTTAGCAATTAATATAATTAATTCTTTCATCATAGATATGCCTTTCTATTAATTACTTTTTAGCGTCAGCAAATTTTTGCATAATGCCTTGTTTTTTGAACAAAGAGCGAACTGTATCAGTAGGTTGTGCACCTTTCCCCAACCAAGATAATGCTTTTTCTTCATCAACGTTTATGATAGCAGGATCTTTCGTTGCATCATATTGACCGATTGTATCAACAGGACGACCTTCACGTGGAGCGCGAGCATCTGCTACTACGATACGATAAAAAGGAGCTTTTTTAGCACCTAAACGAGTTAAACGAATTTTTAACATGTATTTCACCTCCTTAACAATATAGCTTGACCATATCTAAATTATACGGTCAAGATTTATCCCATAAACGGAAACTTAGGTAATTTAGGCATTTTGCCTCCTTTGCCTCCGCGGAATGCTTGCATTTGTTTCATCATTTTACGCGCTTCATCAAATTGCTTGATGAGACGATTTACCGATTGTACATCCGTACCTGAACCCATGGCGATACGTTTACGTCGAGAACCATTTAATATGTTAGGATTCTCGCGTTCTTGTGACGTCATTGATGTTATAATAGCCTCGATATGTCGTATTTCTTTACTATCCATATCAATATTTTTCAATTGTTCTTTAAACTGGCCCATACCTGGTAACATACCAATAATATTTTGTAAAGGCCCTAATTTACGCACTTGATTCATTTGCTTTAAAAAATCATCCAAGGTGAAATTATTTTTAGCCATTTTTTTAGCCATTTCTCGAGCTTCTTCTTCATCAATAGCACCTTGTACATTTTCAATCAAGGTTTTAAAATCACCTAAATCCAAAATGCGTGATGCCATACGATCAGGATAAAACACATCGAGCCCATCCATTTTTTCACTGACCCCAGTGAATTTAATTGGCAAACCAGTAACAGCTTTTATAGAAAGAGCTGCCCCACCACGAGCATCGCCATCTAGTTTCGTTAAAATAACGCCATCAATACCGAGCTTTTCATTAAATGTTTGCGCCGTAGTAACCGCATCTTGCCCAATCATAGAATCCACTACTAATAAAATTTCATGTGGTTTAACCGCCTGTTTTATATTGACTAATTCATTCATTAACGCTTCATCAATAGCTAAACGACCGGCCGTATCGATAATAACAACGTCTTTTAACATAGAGGTACTAGCCATAATAGCTTCACGAGCAATATCAACAGGGTTAGCTTGATCTTCTTTAGCAAATACAGGTACATCTATTTGTTTGCCTAATACTTGTAACTGTTTTATAGCCGCTGGTCTATACACGTCAGCCGCTACCATCATAGGATGTTTGCCTTGCTTGCGTAAATATACCGCTAGTTTACCTGCTGTGGTTGTCTTACCAGCACCTTGTAGGCCTACTAGCATAATAATAGTAGGCGGCTTCGAAGCAATCATAATGCGACTTTGCGTGCCACCCAATAAGTCAGTTAATTCATCATTAACAATCTTAATAACCGTCTGCGTTGGATTCATCGATCCAAACACATTTTCACCTAAAGCCTTTTCTTTAACATTATTGATAAAATCTTTAGCTACTTTAAAGTTTACATCTGCTTCTAGTAGCGCTGTACGAACTTGTCGCAAAGCTAGATTGACATCATCCTCTGTAATTTTACCTTTACCTTTTAAAGAAGCAAAGGCTTCTTGAAGTCTATCTGACAAACTATCAAAAGCCATTCTACCCCTCCATTTGCATCAATAATTTCTGCACATTTGATACAGAGATAATTTCCTTTGATAGTTCACTTTTCATGGCCGCTATAAGTGCTTTACGTCTTTCATATTGAGCTATCAAATGTAATTTTTCTTCATAACCAGTTAATAGTTGCATTGCTTTTTTTAAATTGTCATATACCGCTTGACGAGATACTCCTAACTCTTCAGCAATTTCGCCCAACGACATATCATCTTCATGATGTAACTGCAAACAATGCTTTTGTTTATCTGTTAGCAACATCCCATAGAAGTCAAGTAGTAGACTCACTAACACTCTTTCTTCCATATGTTGTCACCTTATTAAACTTATGTAAAGTAAATTTACTTTACGACTTATTTTAGCAATACCATAAATGGTTGTCAAGTATTTTTACTTGTCTTTCATTTTCTTTTACAAGTCATCTACACAGCTAACTGTATCATTTCACAATTAATTATTTTGTTAACGCCATGCGATCACTAATAGCGCCTTCACTAGCCACTTCAAATCGTTCCAACAAATCTTTCACTGTTAAACGTGCCTTGTCGTCTCCTTTGACATCAAAGATAATCTTACCACTATCCATCATAATAAGACGATTACCAAAACGTAATGCATCACGCATATTATGTGTGATCATAAGTGTTGTTAATTGATTATCGGTAACTAGTTTTTCTGTCAATTGCAATACATTTTCTGCTGTTTTAGGATCAAGTGCCGCTGTATGTTCATCCAATAATAACAATTCTGGTTTCAGCATAGTTGCCATTAACAGTGTAATCGATTGTCTTTGACCTCCACTTAATAAGCCCATCCGTGCTGATAAACGGTCTTCCAAGCCAAGCCCGAGTAATGATAGCCGTTCTTTGAAAAACTCTCTTTCTTCTGGCACAAATGCCCATTTTAACCCCATTCGCTTACCACGACGCATAGCAAGTAATAAGTTTTCTTCAATTTGCATACTCCCCGCTGTTCCTAGCATAGGATCTTGAAAAACACGACCAATAAAAGCAGCTCGCTTATACTCTGGCATATTGGTCACATCGCATTCACCAATAGTAATAGATCCATCGTCTATAGGGAATACGCCAGCAATCGAGTTTAATAAGGTACTTTTCCCAGCACCATTGCCACCTATGATAGTGGCAAAATCACCAGGTTCTAATGTTAAATTAATGCCTTGTAAGGCTGTTTTCTCATTAATAGTGCCTTTAAAAAATGTTTTAACTAAATTATTAATAACTAACATAGGGCACCCTCCTAACGATTTAACCATTTTACTTTTAATGTAGGTAATGACAATGCAATCGCTACTAAAATTGCGGTAAATAATTTTAAATCATTTGGTGGCATTCCTAAATACAATACAACAGCGATAACAATTCGGTATACAACAGATCCAAGAATAACAGCTACTAAGTTACGTACAAATGACTTCACACCAAATAATACTTCTCCAATAATAACGGAGGCTAACCCAATAACAATAGTACCGACTCCCATACCAACATCAGCAAATCCATTGCCTTGCGCAATTAAAGCTCCTGAAATAGCTACAAATCCATTAGAAATTAATAAACCTAACACAATCATAGCATCTGTATTGACTCCTTGTGCACGAATCATTTGTGGATTAACACCTGTAGCACGTAGGGCTGCACCAATTTCGGTGCCAAAGAACCACATAAGTAGCAAACAACATAAAACAGCAATAATAAGTCCTACTACCGCTAATGCCCAAGTGTTCGATAGCCCTATTTGCATAAAAAAACTATAAATTGTATCAATACGCAATAGAGATACATTCGCTTTACCCATAATATGTAAATTAATTGAATATAAAGCAATCATTGTTAAAATCCCTGCCAATAGTGCTGGAATTTTTAATTTTGTATGGATTAATCCAGTGATTGCCCCTGCTATCATGCCACCTATAGCGGCTACAATAATAGATACCAATGGATGATATCCATTGACTAACATAATCGCCGAAATAGCAGCTCCCATAGGGAAACTGCCCTCAACAGTTAAATCGGCTACATCTAATACACGGAATGTAATAAATACACCAATCGCCAACATAGACCACAATAAGCCTTGTGCCAATGTACCAATTACTAAATCTATCATAGTTCCTCCTTCTCTATAACAAAATGCGTATTGTAAATACATGATTATCTACAATACGCATTATTACTTATTTACTTACATACTATTACTAATTATAACTATATAAATGCTATTTGTTAGCTTCATTTCGTAATTCTTCAGGAATAGTAAGTCCTAATGCAGCAGCAGCTTTTTCATTAATTTTTAATCGTAAATCATTTTGTATTTCGATTTTCATGTCTGCTGGTTTAGCTTCGCCTGCTAAAATCTTAGCAGCCATTTCTCCTGCTTGGAATCCTAACTGATAGTAATCTACAGAATATGTAGCAATCGCGCCAGATTTTAACAAGTTTTCTTCTGCTGGGAATACAGGTATCTTAGCTGCATCCGTAATACCAATTAAATTAGATATAGCAGATACTACAATATTGTCAGTCGGCACATAAATAGCCTGCACTCCTTGTGTTACTAAGTTTTGTGTTGATTGCTGTATATCATTAACATTCGATACAGTAGCTTCTTCTACAGTGATTCCCTTCGTAGCTGCATAGGCTTTCATTTTTTCAACTTGAACTTGTGAATTAACTTCACTAGACGTATAAACAACACCTATCTTTTTTAGATTTGGAATAAATTTCATCATCAAATCAATTTGTTTCTCTACAGGACTTAAATCGCTAGTACCAGTTACATTCGTACCTGGTTTATCATTAGACTTAACTAATTTAGCTAATTCATAATCAGTAATTGCAGTCCCCACAATAGGGATATCCTTGCTAGCATTCGCCATAGATTGTGCTGCTGGCGTAGCAATCGCTAAGACTAAATCTTTTCTGTCTGATACAAATCGTTGTGAAATACTATTTAAATTAGATTGATCGGCTTGCGCATTTTGTTGATCAATCTCTACATTATCCTTATAGCCCTTCGATGCTAATCCATCAATAAAGCCTTTATTCGCTGCATCCAATGCGGGATGTTCTACTAACTGAATGATTCCTACTTTGTAGTGATCTTTTTTGCCTTGATCATTACCACATCCTGCCATCACTCCAATTGTAAGTATGGCACCTACTGCTAAGGCTAATCCTTGCTTCCATTTCATAATAAAATCCTCCTCTACCTACTATTCTACAATTAACTTCTCCCAAGGAGATACTAATACAACGATTATAGACGTTTTTCCATAAAAGTTCAATAGATTTTACCAAAATACATACCCTATTCTTTTTTATAGTAATTAGTAATATGTCAAAGCTATCCTATTTAATATAGCCATGTTGCACTAATGTTTCATGCCACACGTCTTCTTTAAATCCTACCAACACTACATCATCAACTACTAAAATAGGACGTTTAACAAGCATACCATTCGATGCTAGTAATGCGATCTGCTCATCTTCTGTCATAGTAGTTAATTTATCTTTTATATTTTCATTGCGATATACTTGTCCTGACGTATTAAAAAACTTCTTAAGTGCAAGTCCACTATGACGATACCACTTTGTTAATTCAGTAATGTTAGGATTATCTAGTTTAATATCTCTCGCAACAAAATCAACGCCTTGGTCTAGTAAATATTTTTTAGCCCGTTTACAGGTCGTACATGTAGGATACTCTACTAATAACATGACTATCTCCTTATCATTTTTCAATCGTTGCTAACATGTCTTCTGTCAACTCATTAGCCGCCAAAATATATTCTCGTAACTTACCTCGTTGTAAAGCTATTTTCATAACAGGCACTTCAAAAGGATCTAATATAACAGCAAATAAAATATCTCCAGTGACAAAATAGCCGACTACTGCTTCCCCTTCTTGTTCATCCAAAGTTTCTCGTACTACTTTAACGCAATATGGCTGCATAATACGTGCCGCTTCAGTAGCTACTAATTCGCGATCAGCTATATATTCCTCTGCCTTTGCTTCTGGAATATCAAAAATATCAACTTTTACTGTTTTTATATTAGATTTCTCACCTAAAAAAGACATTAATTAGTCAACCCCTCCGCTGCCGCTGTCAAAAATGCAATATAACATTTTTTTGCTTCATAAATATCTGCCTTACTTGTAATTTCCCATGGTGCATGCATACTAAGAACAGCCACACCACAATCAATCACATTCATGCCGTATAGAGCCATAATATAAGCGATAGTACCACCGCCACCTAAGTCAACACGGCCCAATTCAGCAGTCTGAAAGGCCACTTGATTATCATCCATAATGCGGCGAATAAACCCCATATATTCAGCATTAGCGTCATTGGATCCGGATTTACCACGAGATCCTGTGAATTTATTAAAGACTACCCCTTTACCCAAGAAAGAGGCATTTTTCTTTTCGAATGCCGATGCATACAAAGGATCATAACCAGCACTTACATCAGAAGAAAGCATGCGAGAATTTTCCAACGTGCGACGAATTGCTAAGGTGCCTGTTTCGCCCATTAATTCTAACACTTCTGCAACCGCATTTTCGAAAAATTTTGATTGCATACCTGTAGCACCTACAGAACCAATTTCCTCTTTGTCAACTAGTAAACAGCACGTCGTACGTTTCACTTGATCCACTTCAAGCATTGCTACCAACGACGTGAATGCACACACGCGGTCATCTTGTCCATAACCAATCACCATACTCCGATCAAAGCCTAACTCTCGAGCTTTGCCAGCAGGAACAATTTCTAATTCAGCAGATAATAAGTCTTCTTCTTCAAATCCATATTCCTTACTAAATATGACATTTAAAAATTTAGTAACACCCTCTTTTAATTCACCTTTTACTGGCTGACTACCAATTAATACATCGAGAGCTTCCCCTTCAATCACTTTAGAAGCCTTCTTTTCCATCTGCTCCTGCCCCAAGTGTGGTAACAAATCGGTAATGCAAAATACTGGCTCACTATCCTTTTCACCAATTGTTATATGAATCGTAGTGCCATCCTTTTTTACGATTACTCCATGCAAAGCAAGTGGCATAGCTACCCACTGATATTTTTTTATTCCCCCATAGTAATGGGTGTCAAAAAATGCTAAATTGCTATCTTCATAGAGAGGATTTTGCTTAATATCAATACGCGGTGAATCAATATGAGCGCCTAATAAATTCATTCCTTTTTGAATATCATCTGTACCAATATTAAATAAAGCAATCGATTTTCCCATATGAACTTTATATACTTTATCACCTGGCTGTAAACTTTTACCCGATTGTATGTAAGAATCTAAATCGCTATACCCAGCTTGCTTGGCTTGTTGTACAGCTTGGACAACACATTCTCGTTCTGTCTTACCATCATTTAAAAACTGTATATACTCTTGGCATAACAATTCCAATGCTTCTATATCTTTTTGTTCATACTCATGCCATGCAATTTTTCGTTCCATATAACTACTCCTTTTCTAACGATTTGCCATGCGTTTATGATAACGCTCTCTAGCTCGTTCTTCCTTTTCTTTATTAATCATACCACGTTGTGTATAAAATTGCTCAACATCTTTGTTACTAGCCCCGATGGACTTAGTAACATAAACACGTTTTTTACCTCTTCTGCTTATATATTTTCCTATTTTCCACTGTACTGAAAATGTTCCATGTGTATCACAATGAGCGATAGACATATATTTACCATGGCCTACTTTTTCTGGGCGAAAACATGTCATCTTAGCTTGACAATTAGGACAGTAAACGGTTCTAATCTTATTATCCGCCATGACCTTATCCGTCACAGAAAAATTTTCATACAAAAAGAAAGCCTTCACATCAATCCCTAATAGAGGATTTCTACTTCCTATATTGCTAGATGAGTATCTTTTAATACCTTCTAGCAAATTAATTTTTTGACAAATTTTAGCCGTAAAAATGGCATCATGTAAGGCATCATGAGCCTCTAATTGACCCGATTCTATATCCAATGAATCCATTGCTTTTTGTAATCCTACTTGTTGATATGTTCCTAAAACATGATAGGAATAAATTAATTGAGCATCATACCATACTGGTAGTTGAGGCGTAGAAAGACGATGTAACTGCATGTTATCACGGAGCATAGTAAAATCATCATGGCCCCAACTTAATAATACCGAATGAGCTCCACACCAATTAATAAACATAGTATAGGCCGTTTTAAACGAGACTCCTTTAGCTAAATCACTGAAAGAAATTCTTGTCAATGCCTCTACATGCGTATTCATCGTTTTTAAGTACTTAGGTTTTACAAAAACTTTAAATTGGTCAATAATATGAAGTCTCCCATCTAATTTTACCGCACCAATTTGTATGATTTCTCCTGCTAAAGGAAATCCTGTGTAATTTAAAAAAGAAATATCATTATGAAATGGCTGGTTCCATTCTAAATCAAATACAATATATTCCATTATGCACCTGTACTAACAACGCTTTCTACCGCATGGATAACATCATCAGTTTTAATGACGCTTAGCCCTTTATAAGTGCCTTCACGAATAACTTGCTTCATATTTTTATGAATATCATAAGAATCCATGGATTCTAGCACAATAGCTTTGGACTTGTAGGGACCGTAAAAGAAAGGATTAGATGGGCCATATAGGGCTACAATAGGTATACCTTGACTAACTGCCACATGCATAGGACCAGAATCATTTGTTACTAGTACTTGACATCGTCTCATTGCCGCCGCCAATTCACCAATAGAAAATTTACCAGTACCTATAATAGGGGAAGATTTCATTAATTGTTGTACATCACAGACCATATCTACATCCATCGGTCCACCGAAAAAAATAGTTTTATACCCTCTATTAGCAAAATGATCTGCTACTAACGCAAATCTCTCTTTAGGCCATCGTTTTTCGATAACAGCACTCCCAATATTAAAACCAATCACCTTATCACTATCTACCACGCCTGACTGGCGATAAAAATCATCTGCTATTTTATTCCACGCTGGACAAGTTTCGATATGCAAGCCATGATTTTCAATATTACTAACACCTAGCTCTTCTAGCACATGTAAATACATATCTGCTGCATGCCTAGTACGTCTATCAAGTCGAATATATTGACTCATAAAGGGGCGAAAGAGAAAATGACTCATCCCCGTCGTAAAATGGCCCCCAATTTTCCAAGCCAAATATGACGTTCGTTCATTAGGGTGCAAATTAATAACTATATCAGGAACTTTATCTTGCCTAATTTGCCTAGCAATCTCATTTAATCCTCTAATACTATTATGTTTTCCTTTTTTATCTACTACTACTAATCGATCAATATAGGGACTGTAACGCATAACATCCGCTAATTTTTCATCAATTACATACGTTATATGACTATTTGGTGCAACTCGTCTTAACACCTCTACAAAAGGAGATGTTAATATGACATCTCCCAAATGCATAAGAAATGTAACCACTATATGCTTATGATTTAATTCTATCATATGACATCTCCTTATTAATATCTATTTAAAGTTATGTAAAGTAAGCACTTATATAGTCTGTTAACTATATCCACTACTTAGCAACTATACTCTCCCCCTATTAATACGCTCTATAAGATATGTTTATACATATTCCATACATCATCTATCGTAATTTGTTTCATACATTCTGTATCATTAACTAATGGTTTTTTGGGGGTTGCTACTGACGTAGGAGATACAATTACATGAATATGGTTGCCTCCATATGGTCCTGTGCGTTCTGGAGAAGTAGTACCAAATAATGCAATCAATGGTTTTTTTAAAGCATTGGCAATATGCAATGGTCCTGTATCTGCACTAATATATAAATCACAGATACGAATTAGTTCAATTAATTCAGGCATTGTGGTTTGTCCAATCAAATTAATTAAATTGCTATGACACACTGCTTTTTCTATAATTGCTCCTTTAGGAATATCATCAGCTGCTCCAATCAATACTACTTTACGATTATCTAGACATAGGCGTTTACATAGTGCAGAGAATGAATCAACAGGCCACTCTTTGACGGTCCATCTAGCACCAGAAGCAACTACAATATATGAATCATGTTGACTACTACGAACAGAAAGCAGCTCATGTACATGTTGAGCTGCTGCTTCATAATACGGTAATGGGAACTCGATATCATCAACTACACCACCCAATACGCGTACCGTATCTAAATAACGTTCAATAACATGATCATATTTATGTGGCCCTATCAATGGTGTATTGATAAAACGACTTCCTTCACGTAATTCCCAATAACCATATTTCTCCTTAGCACCCGAACACCAAGATACAATGGCACTTTTAGCTAAGCATTGCAAGTCTAGTGTCATATCAAAGTGGCGAGCATGCAGATCTTTCCACAACGTTTTGATATACGAAATAGATGTTAATTTATGTTTATCAATAAAAATAACATCATCCAACCATGGTTTACCTGGTAATATATCAGCAAATTGTTTGTGAATAGCCCATGTTATGTTAGCTTGAGGGCAATTATGTCGCAATGCAGCTAATGTAGGCAATGCATGAACCACATCACCTAAAGAACTCATTTTTATGATTAGTATATTTTTATATTCCTTCATTAACTCGTTGCTCCCATACTTGTTTCATAAATAGATCGAGACGACCTCCAGAAAATAGGTACCCATCAATACCTGCATTATGAGCAGCTTCTACATCTCGAGTACTATCTCCTATTAAAAAACTAGATTCCATGTCTATATCATACTTTCTCATGGCTTGAAATAGCATGCCAGGTTTTGGCTTTCGACAATCACAGTCCTTTGTATACATAGGAATAATTCCATCTTTATGATGAGGACAATAAAAAATATCTAAAATAGGCACTCCATAACCACGTAATTCTTCTACCATATAGGCGTGTAAACGATTCATATCATCTACTGTATAGTACCCTCTTGCGATACCGCTTTGATTAGTGACAATAATAATTTCATAATTTCTGTGATAGGCTTCAATCAGTGCATCAATAGCCCCATCAATCCATTCAAATTCTTCAATTTTATATAAATAGGATACATCGCGATTGAGTACACCATCACGATCTAAAAATAAAATTTTCTTCTTCATGATTGTCTACTCCTTTTCTAGAAT
>QWCD01000019.1_pt1 | contig 74525 bp, 63 predicted proteins | sample 1972461 | NCBI WGS metagenome assembly QWCD01 (sample SAMN09866717, study PRJNA288562) | Human vaginal metagenome isolate term4_vaginal, whole genome shotgun... | isolation source: vagina | host: Homo sapiens | place: USA: California | reverse complement strand
GCTGAATATGCTCCTATGCCTCCACCTATACCACTAGATACTATGTTTTTAACCATAGCTTGAGTGGTAAAACCACCTTTCATTTTATTATTGTTTAAGCTTTGTTTTTGTATAATCCCACCACTTGGGTTAGAAGCTGAGGAGGGCTCGGGGGGCATTCGCCCAATAAGACCCCTATCTGAGGTAGTTTTTAAGCCTTGCTTAATCTCTCCTCCCAGCTTATAATAAAGCACGTTCTTATCAAGTGTTTTATCTATTGCCTCCATAAATTTATAATCATTTATATCAAAAAATGTCTTGTGAACCATCTCTCCATTATCTTTTTTAGCAATACTTATTAAATTTGTTATTCCATCTTTTGTTTTAAATGTTTTATAGTATTCATTTTGCTTTTTTATTGGATTTCTTATCACAAATAAAGGGTCCTTTAAAGTATCCATAAAAGCCCCACTAAAGCTAACTCTATCTTGCAAATAAGTATTCTCACCAGCCATATGTTTCCATATTTTTTTAGTGTTTGTATTTATTTTTTCAATAGGAGTATCTATTGTAAAATCGCCTTTTGTTCCTATGCTTTTTTCAAACTCATCAAGCGAGTTAAATTTTTTTGGTAAATTATCTGAAATTTCTTTAATTTTCTGTTTATTCAGCCCACCACGCCCATACATAAGGTCTTTTTTTAGCACCTCGCTTCTTTTAATCATTTCATTTTTTATATTATTATTTGCCATTGCAAGTTTTGGCATTTGGCTAAACATGTGTCTTCCAGCAAGTCCCCCAAGTCCTCCAAGCATTGCTCCACGAAGTCTGTTTTCCTCATCTAAATTAGCTCCTATACCTGCACCAACTCCACTTCCAACCATATCTTTTGCCAAATTTGGAGTTATAAAGCCACCTTTCATATTTGTATTTTTGCCTTGTTTATTGAAAAGCGTGTCATAGTTGTTTTTCATAAACCACTCATTTTTTTCAATTGCTTCATCACTGAAACGATGTGGATTTTCTAAGGTATTATTTCTTAGTTTTGCCACATATTCAGGCTTTAGCCCTTTTTGCTCTAGCTCATCAATGTATTTATTTGCTCTATTTAGATAAAACTCATCTTGTGATAAAGGTTCTTTTTTAATGCTTACTGGTTCTTTTGGCTGTGGTAAAAGCCCATTATTAGGCACTTGTGCATTTTTTGCACTAGTGGTATTTAGCCTATCATTTTTAATTTTGTTTAAAACTAAGTTTAGATTTTCATCCATATCATTGCCAAATTTAAAGCCTTGATTACGCAAATTTACTATCTCTTTTAAAATATCATCTTTTGTAATATTTTGGTTTAAGCTTTGGTTTGATATAATACTACCACTAGTAGTTGGGGAAAGTGTATTTACACCATCGCCGTGCTCAGGCACAAGAGCTCTTGTGGATTGAGGTGTAGGGTATGGCGACCCTACCCCCAACTCTCTACTATTTACATTATATAACCTATTTAGTTCATTTTTTCTAGTGCTTTTTGCTACATGCCCCACAACTCCACTATCTTTTGCGATTGCTACCTTACCTAGGCTATTATCCCGTAATCTTTTAGTTATTAAACCCATATCAGGGCGATTGTTTTTAAAAAAATGTGTTGGATTATTTTTTACCTCAATCATTGTTTTATAAACATCGCTTGGCTTTTTAAATAGCTCAGGGTGTTTTCTTCTTAAAGTATATAAATTTGCACTTAATTCATCACTTTTAATACCTGCTAATTCTTTTACCCAGTCATCCATTGTAATTTTTACATCGTAATCAACTCTTGGCTGAGTGTTATCTCTTTGCATTCTAAAGCCATCACCTTTTATAAACTCGCTATTTTGAGCTTGATTTTTTGCAAAAGCTTCATTATAAGGTGTGATATTTGCTTTTGGTAAAGGCGTATCAATGCCAATGTCATCATATACATTTTTGATATTTTCAAAGACTTGAGAGTTTGTCTGCTCTAGTGCTTGTGGCACTTCAACACCTCGCCTAAAATTACTATAAGCAACTTTTTCTTTACCTCTTGCGCTTCTGTAGGCATTAGCTATTTTATTGACTAGCACATTGCCTGTTTTAGAGGCAAGGAGTGAGTTTATACCATAGAATTTATAAGACTAAGTAAATATTTTTCTATATTAAAATATCAAATTTATACATATAAAAAATTATCAAAAAATATATTTATAATAAAAATTTAAATTTATAAGAGCTTTGATATATTTTTAAATATTATTTAATAAAAAAATAATGAAAAAGCAGTTTTTACAAATAAATTTGTTATAATGCAAAATTTATTAAATTAAAAAGAAATGGTTTTACATGAAAAGGTTTATTTTTACAATTTTTTTATTTCTTCCGATATTTATGTTTGGAAATGAGTTAGCTGATTTAAACGCTCAAAAATTTGGAATTTTAACACTTATTCCACCAGTTGTTGCAATCACATTGGCTTTTATTACAAAAGATGTTATTTTTTCTCTTTTTATAGGTGTTTTTAGTGGAACATTTATGATGTTTATAACACAAGATAATATTTTTAGTGCTTTTATAAAAGGTTTTGTAAATGTTTGCAATAGAATGGTTCACTCAATGGCAGATCCTTGGAATGCAGGAATTATTCTTCAAGTTTTGGCAATTGGTGGTGTTGTTGCACTAATTACAAGAATGGGTGGCACAAGAGCAGTCGCTGAATGGCTTGCAAAAAAAGCTAAAAACCATAAATCATCACAAATTTCAACTTGGCTAATGGGACTTTTTGTTTTCTTTGATGATTACGCTAATGCCCTTATTGTTGGACCTGTAATGCGCCCAGTTACTGATAAATTTAAAGTTTCAAGAGAAAAACTAGCTTTTATTATAGATGCAACAGCTGCTCCTATTTCTGGAATAGCTATAATCTCAACATGGATTGGGTATGAACTTTCTGTTATAAAATCATCATACGAAATCATTGGAATGACTGATGTAAATGCATTTGCAATATTTCTAGAGACACTTCCATATAGATTTTATAATATATTTATGATAATTTTTGTTTTTGCTACAGCTATTACAGCAAGAGAATTTGGCCCTATGTATAAAGCTGAACTAAGAGCTAGAACAACTGGCATAACAACATCAAAAAACAATATAAAAATGGATGACATAGAAGATAAGTCAATTCTTCCTAAAGCAGGTGTTAAACTTCAAACATCAAATGCAATAATTCCAATTTTAGTTTTAATGTTTGGTGCGATTTTAGGTTTTTATCTAAATGGCCTTGGAGCATTAGAGGGTGAAATTTTAGAACAAGTTAAAGCTGATCCTTTTTCACTATTTGCTTTAAGAGAAACTTTTGGTAATGCTGATGCTTCGGTTGTGCTTTTTCAAGCTGCACTTTTTGCGACTGTAGTTGCTATTTTTATGGGTGTTTATAGAAAAATATTTACAATTAGCGAAGCAATTAGTGTTTGGGTAAAGGGTTGGAAAACGATGATAATTACAATAGTTATTTTACTACTTGCATGGTCGCTTAGCTCAATCATTAAAGATTTAGGAACTTCGAGATATTTAGTAGGAATTTTATCAGATTCAGTTCCACTTTGGGTTCTTCCAACAACTATTTTTATACTTGGATCATTTATCTCATTTTCTACGGGAACAAGTTATGGAACAATGGGTATTTTAATGCCACTTGCCATACCTTTAGCTTTTGCAATAGGCGGATACAATGGCTTAACAGAGCATACACTTCACTCATATATGATAATAAATATTGGCTCTGTATTAACAGGAGCGATATTTGGCGATCACTGTTCACCGATATCAGATACAACAATACTTTCTTCAATGGGGGCAGGATGTAACCACATAGATCATGTCTCAACACAGATGCCTTATGCGTTATTAATAGGTGCAATTTCTATACTTATTGGCTATTTACCTGTATCTTTTGGGCTACCGGTGGTATTTTCATTGGCACTTGGAGTCATTACCATATTTACATTATTAAAAATAATTGGTAAAAAGGTTGAGTAAATTTATGAGTAGTTTTTTATCTGCTCATAAATTTTTCTTCTAAAAATAAAATATATTATAAATTAAATACTATTTTTTATCTATTTAAAAAGGAATTTTATGAATAATTTAAAAGATTTATTTAAAAACAGTGAGTTTTTAAGCAATGATGGAAAACTTCTAAAATCAAAAATAAAAGAGTGTGCTTTTAAATACGATAAAATTTTGATAGATTTACTCATAAATAGCAAATTTAAAGAGCTATTTTTTGAAAAACTGCAAAATGATATTTGGATTTTCAAACAAAAAACTTTTATAGATTATATAGATGATAAAAATTTCCTGCTTGACAGTTATACAAAATTTAGTAACAAAATCGGTCTTAGCGTTTCAAATAAGTTTTTGTCACGAAATGATGATGTAGTGCTTAGTTTTCCATTTAAAGACTGTGTTTTAAAAGGAGATCAAAGCAAAGATGATGATAAAAGTAAAGAGATATTTTTTAATGAAATTTTAGCAAGAGATGAAATAAACCGTCTTTTTGACAAAAAAGTTTTAGTCAATTTTAAGAAATTTACGGCGCGCAATCAGCAATCAGCAATCAGCAATCAGCAATCAGCAATCAGCAATCAGCAATCAGCAATCAGTGCGGCTGAAAATTTTCTTAAATTCAGTAGAAATTCAGAATTAAACAGAGCTAGAAATTTACCACTTGATACGATTTGTGATAATCTCATCATAAAAGGCAATAATCTTTTAGCACTTTATACATTAAAGTCTAAATTTGGAGGAAAAGTAAAACTCATCTACATTGATCCTCCTTACAATACAGGAAATGACAGCTTTAATTACAATGACAATTTCAATCACTCAACTTGGCTAACTTTTATGAAAAATCGCCTTGAAATAGCGCGTGAGTTTTTGCGAGATGATGGCGTTATTTTCGTTCAATGCGATGATAATGAACAAGCTTATTTAAAAGTTTTAATGGATGAAATTTTTGGAAGAGAAAATTTTTCAACAATAATAACTTGTAAAGTAAAAGCACCAAGTGGTGTCGGTATTGGAAGAGAACCATTTTTTGATTGTGCTGAGTATTTGTTAGTATATGCAAAAAATAAAAAAAAGTGGAATTTTAATTTAATAAAAACTGAAACTTCAATAGTTGGTGAAAAATATGATAAAACAAAAGATAATTACAATAAATTTTTTAAAAAAATAAATTTGAAAAAAAAGAAAAAAATAAAAAATAGTGATAATATTTTTTATTTAGATGATTCTGATTATGAAATAGCCAGCATTTCGGCAAAAGATAGAACACCTAATAATTATTTTATAAATTTTGACAATGTATTTAGAACCGCACCAAGCAAAGAAAATACAATCAGAGAAACAATCGCCTCATCAAAAGTAAAATCGAATTTTTTTATAATTAAAAAAGATGATAGTTATAAATTTATATATAAAAATGAAGATATTTTAATGTTAAAAGATTATTGTAAAGAAGATAAAAACAATAAACAAATTATAAAATTAGACTATATAACAAATATTATGACCAATGATTTATGGCAAGGTATTTCTAGTGAAGGGCAAATTCAATTCAAAAATGCAAAAAAGCCAGAATCTCTAATAAAACGAATTATCGAAATTTCCACTCAACCAAACGACATCGTAATGGATTTTTTCTTAGGAAGTGGCACAACTTCAGCAGTTGCTCATAAGATGAATAGGCAATATATCGGAATTGAACAGATGGATTATATAGAAAGCGTAAGTGTTGAGAGACTTAAAAAAGTAATCGAAGGTGAACAGGGCGGTATCAGTAAAGCCATAAATTGGCAAGGTGGCGGCGAGTTTATATATTTTGAATTAGCTAAATTTAATCAAAAATTTATAGATAAAATTTCAGATGCAAAAGTCAAAGATATATTAAACATCTATGATGAAATTTGTGAAAAGGCATTTTTAAACTATGATGCGGACAGTAAAATTTTAAAAGACAAAAAAGATGATTTCAAAGAGTTTAATTTAGCCGAGCAAAAAGAATTTCTACTAAATATCTTAAATAAAAATATGCTTTATGTAAATCTAGATGATATAGAAGATGAAAATTATGAAATTTCACAAAAAGATAAAGAGCTAAATAAGGATTTTTATAATGAGTGAGTTCTTATATGAGAAACTGGAAAATGAATTTGTCAAGCCACAAATAGATGCAAAAGAATTTTACAACTTTGTAAAAGAAAATCTTAATCCTAAATTTGAGTTTAGAGAGTATCAGATAGAGGCATTTAAGCGATTTTTCTATTATTATGAAAGTGTAAATGTAAAAAAGCAAAATCATATATGCTTCAATATGGCGACAGGAAGTGGCAAAACTCTTATAATGGCGGGGCTTATTTTATATCTTTATAAAAAAGGCTATAGAAATTTTCTATTTTTTGTAAATAGAAGTCAGATTGTTGAAAAAACAAAAGAAAATTTTATAAACCAAAGTTCAAATAAATATCTTTTTAACGATAAAATTATAATAGATAACAAACTTGTAAAAATAAGTACGGTCAGCAATTTTGAAAACGAAAGTGATGATATAAATATCTGCTTTACTACGATTCAGGGGCTTTTCAGCGATTTAAACACACAAAAAGAAAATTCACTTACTTTTGAGGACTTTAAAGATAAAAAAATCGTTTTGATAGCTGATGAGGCACATCATATAAATGCAAAAACAAAAAAAGGGCAACTTGCATTTGATTTTAATCCTACTTGGGAAAATACGGTTGATAAGATATTTAAGTCAAATATTCAAAATTTACTGCTTGAGTTTAGTGCTACAATTGAGCTTGATAACTTATCCGTAAACGAAAAATACAAAGATAAAATTCTATTTAAATATGACTTAAAAGAGTTTGTAAAGAATAAATTCAGCAAAGACATCTATCTTTTTAGAAGCGATGTAGATAAAAAAGACAGAATGCTTCAAGCAGTAATTGTTTCGATATTTAGACAAAAAATAGCATTTAAATATAAAATAAATTTAAAGCCTGTTGTGCTTTTTAAATCTAAAAATATCAAAGAATCCGAAGAAAATATGAAAAATTTCATAGATTTGATTGAAAATTTAAACACTTCAAAAATCAGCGAGTTTAAGAAAAACAATAAAATTGAAGTTTTACATGACATTTTTAAAAATATCAATTTAACTGATTTGGCTGAAATCTTAAAAGTGGAGTTTAATCACAAAAAAATAATCAGCACAAATAATGATAAAGATTTAGAAAATAATCAAAAAATTTTAAATTCTCTTGAGGACGACAATAATCCGATTAGAGCGATTTTTACGGTTGATAAACTGAATGAAGGTTGGGATGTGCTAAATCTTTTTGATATAGTTCGTCTTTACGAGGGACAAAACAGTGGTGGAAATAATAAAGGAAAAATCGGTAGAACAACTATTAGCGAGGCACAGCTTATAGGAAGAGGGGCAAGGTATTTTCCGTTTGATTTTAACGAACGTGATAGATTTAAGAGAAAATTTGATGAAGATGTTTCGAATGAACTAAAAAATTTAGAGACTCTTTATTATTACAGTGAAAATAAAAGTAACTATATAAGCGAGCTTAGAAAAGCGCTCAGCGAAATAGGCTTGATAGAAAAAGAGGAATCAGAGCCGTTAAAATTAAAACTTAAAGATGAGTTTAAGACAAAAGAATTTTTATCAAAAAAAGTCTATAAGAATAAAAAATTAAAAAAAGATTATAAACAATCTAAATTAAGCGATTTTACTGATTTATCAAAATCAAATTTCAGTTATGATGCAAAAAGCGGTTTTGGTGTTTTACAGAAAGCTTTTGATGAAAATTCCAAGTCTAGTTTTGAAAATCAAGCAAAAATCAAGGCTGTAAATTTTGTAGAGTTTTGCGGTGAAAACGTAATCAAAAATGCTATTTTGTATAACGGATATTTTTGTATGAAAAATTTAAAACGCATTTTGCCAAATCTTAAAAATATGGAAGAGTTTATAAAAAATGACAAGTATCTTGGACAATTTAGCATAAATATAAGCGATAAATCATTAAATCATAAGGAACGTCTTGATTTGGCGATAGAGTTTTTAAATCATTTGGAAAAAGATATAAAAGGAAAAACTTATGAATTTCAAGGCTCAAAGGAATTTTTCGCTTATGAATTTGGCAAAATTTTTAAAATCGAAAAAGAGATAAAAAGAAGCGGGAAAATCAATCAGTGTAATACGCTAAGTGAAAAATGGTATGTTTATGAAGATTTTTTTGGAACAAGCGAAGAAGAAGAATTATTTAATTTAATAAAAGAAAGATTAGCAAATTATTTGAATGAAAAATATAGTGAATTTTATCTTGTGCGAAACGAGAGAGATTTAGCTATTTATGATTTTGAAAGCGGTGCAAGATTTGAGCCTGATTTTTTATTATTTTTAAAAGATGAGAGTTTTTCATATCAAATTTTTATAGAACCAAAAGGTGATAATTTGCTAAAACAAGATAATTGGAAAAACAGTTTTTTACTTAATATAAAATCTAATTTTGAAATTGACGATAAGAATTTTAAAATAATCGGAGTTAAATTTTATAATAAAGCAAATGAAAACGATTTTATAGATGATTTTAAAAGTAAAATTTAATATTTTTTGTCGTTGAAATTTATTATTTTTAAAAAATCAGCGGCAAAAATAAAAATATTTTTATCACAATATTAGATTTAATTTACTTTAAATCTGCCATTAAAATTTTCTATTATTAAGCTTGATATAACTATACTGCGCAGATTTCAGTATTATCTCAAAAAAGGTTTTAAATTCTTAAGCTTTATCACTTAAATTTTATTTTATTAATTTGTGTTTAATGGTTTAACTTTTTAAACTCTCAGCCAACGCCAAAATTTCAAAATACTCATTTTCCATATTTGTTAAATTTCCCTTTTTTTCTTCTAATTCTTCAAAAAGAGATTGAATTCCTACTTCTTTATAAATTTCAGGTGTTGAAAGTGCATGATTTAGCTCTTTTATACGGTTTTCAAGTCTTTCTATTTCAGCTGGATACTCATTTAAAATTTTATTTTGTTTAAAACTTAATTTTGTTTGAGTTTTTGGTTGTAAGCTTTTTTGAGCTTGTTGCTCATTTGCTTTTTCTTTGGCATCTTTTTCTATTTCATCAAGCTCTTCGATCTCATCTTCAAGCTCTAAATACTCACTATATGGCATGTATGTTTGATTAATATTTCCGCTATTTTCAAAAATCCAAAGCTTATTTGTAACTTTATCTACAAAATATCTATCGTGACTTACGATTATAACAGCGCCTTCAAAGCTCATTAAATACTCTTCTAAGATATTAATTGTAGCAATGTCAAGGTCATTTGTAGGTTCATCTAAAATTAAGCAATCATACTCTTTTGTAAAAAGTAAAGCCAAAGCTACCCTATTTTTTTCACCACCGCTCAAAGAGCCAACCTTTTGAGTTAAAAACTCTTTTGGGAAAAGAAAGTTCTTTAAATAGCCATATACATGCATATATCTACCTCTAACCCAAACATGGTCCCCACCATTTGGACAAAAAACCTCTATTAAGCTATCATCGTCGTTAATGCCCTCTCTCATTTGATCAAAATATCCGATTTTTAATTCGCCTTTTTTTATAACTCCACTATCTGGTGAAATTCTACCCAAAAATGTTTTTAAAAGTGTGCTTTTTCCACTTCCATTTTTTCCTACTATTCCAATCCTCTCACCTTGCAAAACCCTTGTATTGAAATTTTTAAAAAGTATTTTTCCACCTAAATCCTTAGTTAAATTTACACACTCAAAAAGCATTTTTTTTCTATTTTGCCCAAGTCCGCCGTGATTAAAACTAACGTTTGCTCTTTCTAGCTCAAGTTTTACTTTTCGTATAATTCCAGGATTTTTCTTTGCAGCTTCTCGCATTTGAATAACGCGTTGTTTTCTTCCTTCATCTCTTTTAAGCCTAGCTTTTACTCCACGTCTAAGCCACTCTTCTTCACTTTTTAAAGTTTTTATTAAAGTTTCGTAGCTTTTTTGCATAGAAGATAGCATTTCTTGTTTTTTAATTAAATAATTTTCATATCCACCATCAAAACTTTGAATTTCGCCATCTTCTATTTCTATACAGCGATTAGCAAGGCGTTCTATAAAATATCTATCATGACTTATAAAAACTATTGTTTGATTACTAGAAATAATCATTTCCTCTAAAAATTTAACCATGTAAACATCAAGATGGTTTGTTGGTTCATCTAATAAAAGTACATCAGGTTTTTTTAAGATAAGTCCGCCAAGTGCGACACGCCTTATCTCACCACCGCTTAAAGTTGAAATAGCTCTATCTTTAAATTCATCAAGTTCAAAATGTTCAATTACACGAGTTATTTTATTTTCTATATTCCACGCATCGTGTGTGTCTATAAATTTGCTAAGTTCGTTTTGTTTTTGTATTAAGTCTTTATTTTCAGGATCATTGGAAAGCAAATTTAAAGTTTTTGTATATTCATCAAATGCACTATATATCTCTTTAAGTTCTGATCTTATGGCTTGTTCTACTGTAAAATGTGATTTGAAATTTGGAGCTTGTTCAAGATACTGCACATTTATACCATTTTGCGTAACAACTCTTCCCTCATCAGGTGTATAAATTCCAGCAATTATTTTCATAAGAGTTGATTTTCCACCACCATTTTTTCCAATAATGGCAATTCTCTCTTTATCGTTTATAGTTAAATTTGCATTATTTAAAATACTTTTTGTACCAAATTTCTTTTTTACATCTATTAAATCAACAAGTGCCAATAAATTTCCTTATAATAAATTTTATTATTCTATATCAAATAAGTTAAATTTATAATAAAATAGCTTGATTTTAGTCAAAATAGCTTAATTTATCATCTTTTGGATTGTAGTTTTGTTTTGTAAATTTAATAAATTTTTCAATGTTTTCTTTTTTTGAACTATCTTTTTTATATATAAAGTAACTATAATTTTGCAAAGGATAATTATCATCTTTTGGATGAGAAATTGCACCTTTGTATTGCAAATAAGCTGAGTTTAAATTTTGTGTATAGTAGTAACTAGTGTATCCAATAGAATAAGGAGTTTGTTTTATAAAAAGAGCTAAATCTTTATTTCCCTTTTTTCCAATTCCTAGCTTAAAATTTATAAACTCACTGTTTTCTAAATTCCAAAAATCACTATTGTTTTTTAAAAAAGATGATATTGTAAATGTAGTACCAGATCCATCATATCTATGAAAAAAGATTATTTTTTCATTCGGTAGATTTAAATTTGGGTTTAAAAGAGCTATTTCTTTATCATTCCAAAACTTAATTTTTCCTATAAAAATTTTAGATATCAAATTTGGAGTTAAAACTAAATTTGATATATTTGGCAAATTATAACTTATGGAAATTGGACTTTTTATAAATGGTATAAACTCTAAACTATCATCTTTAAAAGCTATATCAACTATTGCAAAATCAGCTTTATTAAGCAAAACTTGTTTTATTCCACCGCTTGATCCAATTGGGAAATATAAAATTTCATTTTTAGTTTTTAATTTATATAAATTTGAAAGTTCAACTACTTTATCGCCTGCAAAGGTTGCACCATATCCTTTAAGCTCATAAGCATTTAATAAATTTATGCATAAAAAAATAAAACTAAATTTAACTATTTTTCGCAGCATTGCTATCCTTAATTCCAAAAAATTTCATAAAAATAATTTTAACTTTTTGCATAATTTTATCAAACCAACTCTTTTTTTGAAGTAAAATCGAAATATTTATCCCATCTTTTTTTGTATAAATTCTACTAGCCCCATCAAAAACAGAAGTATAAAACTCATCTTCATCTAAAAGTTTTTCTTCAACTAAATCTTTTGTATCTATAAAAAGATCTATATCAATACCATATTTTTCTCCTAGCTTATTTAGCTCATTTCTTAAATTTACAATATCTTCATGAAAATCTTTTTTTATCTTTTTTTTAATTACAAAAAGATCTATATCGCTACTTGGCTTTGGAGTTCCTTTGGCATAGCTTCCAAAAATCCAAATTTCTCTTGGGTTTAAAGATTTTAATTTTTTAATTAACTTATCTTGAATACCCTTTGGCAAATGAGTATTATCCAAATTTTCCACCTACATACTCTTGTAAAAGTTTTTCTCTTGGGTTTTTAAATATTTGCTCAGTTTTGCCAAATTCTATTAAATCTCCTAAATACATAAATGCTGTATAATCACTAACTCTTAGAGCTTGTTGCATGTTGTGAGTTACAATGACAATTGTGTAGTTTTCTTTTAGTCTATGTATAAGCTCTTCAATAGCTATTGTGGAAATTGGATCAAGTGCTGAAGTTGGCTCATCAAAAAGCAAAATATCAGGGCTTACTGCAATGGCTCTTGCTATACAAAGTCTTTGTCTTTGGCCTCCTGAAAGTCCTGCGGCATCATCATTTAATCTATCCTTTACCTCATCCCAGATATTTGCACCTTTTAAGGCACTTTCAGTAATTTGAGATAATGTTTTTTTATCTTTTATACCTTGAAGCTTTAAGCCATATTCAACATTATCTTTTATACTCATTGGAAAGGCAGTAGGTTGCTGAAAAATCATACCGATTTTTATTCTTAAATTTATTAAATCAATATTGCTACTTAAAATATTTTCACCACAAAAAGAAATTTCACCCTCAAAGCGATTTCCTGGATAAAGATCGTGAATTCTGTTAATTGACCTTAAAAGAGTTGATTTACCACATCCTGATGGCCCTATCAAAGCAGTTACTTTTTTATCAGCCACTGGCATGTTAATTTTATTTAAATTTGGTTTATTGCTTCCTTGATACCAAAATGAGAAATCTTTTATGCTTAAAGCAAGATTTTCTTTAACTTCTGTTATTGTTGCCATAAATTTATCCTTTATTTTTCTTTGTTTTTATTAACATTCTTCCAATTATATTTACACCTAAAACTACAACCGCAAGTAAAAATGCTCCCGCCCATGCAACTGAGTTTAAGTTTGCATCAGGACTTTGAGTAAATTCATAAATTGTATTTGTTAAGCTTGGCATTGGAGCAAATGGATTTAAAGTTAAAAAATCCCATGCACCTGAAGTAAATAAAAGCGGTGCAGTTTCACCTGAAACTCTTGCCACAGCTAAAACAACCCCAGTTAAAATGCCATTTTTTGCCGCACGAAATACAATTTGCATTGTAACTTTATATTTTGGTGCACCCAAAGCAAACGCCGCTTCTCTTAAGCTTTGTGGAACCAAAGTTAGCATATCATCGGTTGTTTTTAATATAACCGGTATCATCATAACAGCCAAAGCTAAAGCTCCAGCAAATCCATTATAAGAACCAAATGGTGATACCACAATAGCATAAATAAATGCACCAATTACAATTGATGGCGTACTCATCATAATATCGCTCATATTTCTTATAAAGTTTGATTTTCTATCATTAGCTCCGCCATATTCACTTAGATATGTCCCGGCCATTAATCCGATTGGAATTCCTATAACTGAGGCAATTCCTACTAAAATAGTATGTCCGATAAGAGCATTTCTAAGTCCGCCAAAAACAGTATCATCTATAAAAATAGAGCTACTAAATCCAGCTATTCCCTTAACTATCAAAGTCACCATTATCCACACTAAAAAAAACAATCCCAAAACCGCAAAGAAAATAGAAACATAATTTACTATTTTATTAGTTCTTACTCTTTTTGCGGCGGTTTTTTCTCTTATGGCTCTAAATTTATCACTCATTTTATTACTCTTTTCTTTCTAAGTAGTGCAAATTTTGCAACTGCAATCGTAATAAAGCTAATCACAAATAAAATAAGCGCTAGATAATACATTGAACTTTCATAAACTCTCATTCCCATTGCCTCGCCAAATTGCAGAGCAAGTGTTACTGGGATACTTGTTGCTGGATCTGAAATATTACTAGGAATAACAGAAATTCCACCAAGCAAAAACGCAACAGCCATAGTCTCACCAAACGCTCTACCTAAAGCTAAAATAATTGAACCAATAATTCCTGCTTTTGCATATGGAAAAATAACATTTTTTATAACATCGAATTTAGTAGCACCTAAGGCATAAGCTGATTCTTTCAAAATGGCTGGAGTTGTCTCCATGCTATCTCTTGTAACTGAGGCAATAAATGGCAAAATCATAATTGATAAAACAAGTCCACCAGTTAAAAGCCCAAGTCCAGTTCCCCCAAAAAGCTTTTGAACAAAAGGAACAAAATATAAAAAGCCCCACATTCCGTAAACAATTGACGGAATAGCAGCTAATAATTCAATATTTACACTAAAAAAAGCCCTAACTTTAAATGGAGCAATTTCTGTTAAAAATATAGCTATACCAATAGCAACAGGCGTAGCTAAAAGCATAGCTATAAATGTTGAAACTATCGTTCCAAATATAGCAGCTGCACCACCAAGACGCTTATTTGCCACATCCCAAGTAGAATCAAACAAAAACCCTAACCCAAATTCATTTATAGCAGGAAGTGCCCTATAAAAAAGTGTTAGAAAAATAATAAGCAAAATAATTAAAACCAAAATTGAAGACATTTTTGCAAAAAATGAGAATATTTTTTCATTTTTTAAAGCATGGCGCTGAAAACCTGTCATTATAAACCTTTTTGTAAGTTATAGCTCTCTGCAAGAATTAGCAGAGAGTTTTTTAATTTAGTTGTTTGGTTGAATGTTGTATTTTTTCCAATACTCTTCAATCATCTTAACGGTATCATCAGGAAGTGGTAAATATCCTAAATCAGCAGCTGCTTTTTTAGCTTTTTGGCTTGTAAATGCCCATTTAAAAAATTTAGTTACTTTTTTACCATCTTCAGCGTTATCACTTGGTAAAACGATAAATGTTGCTGCAACTATTGGATATGATTTCTCACCAGCACTATATGCTAAAACATCATAAAAATGCTCATCAATGCTAAAATTTGAATTTAATGCAGCACGATCAAAGTTTTCTTTTGTTGGCTCAGCCCAATCACCATTTTTTGTTTTTAGAGTTGCTGCAGCTAAGTTTTCTTGAACTTTATAAGCGTATTCAATATATCCAATTGAGTTTGAAGTTTGCTTTATTGTTTTTGCTACAAGAGGATTTCCTTGAGCTGGAGTTACTTTTGCGCCCCAATTAATTGTTTTTGCAGCACCATAATTTTTAGCCCAGTCTTCATCTGCTCTTGCTAAATAGCTCGTAAAGTTGAATGTTGTTCCACTTGATTCACTTCTTACAACTACAACGATGTCTGCAGCAGGAAGTTTTAAATTTGGATTAAGCTCTTTTAGGTATGCATCATCCCATTTTGTGATTTTTCCACTAAATATTCCTGCAACTGCTTTGCCATCAAGCTTTAATTCATAATCTTTTACACCATTTATGTTATAAGCTAAAACAACACTTCCTGTAACTCCTGGAAATTGTAAAAGTTTTTTCTCTTTTAACTCTTCTTTTGTTAAAGCTGCATCAGTTCCACCGAAATTTCCATTTCTATCAGTTATAGCACTTACTCCTTTTCCACTTCCACCACCACTATAAGTTACTTGATTTTTTGTATCTTTATAGTATAGTTTTGCCCACTCTTTATAAACAGGCATTGGAAAAGTTGCACCTTGACCTGAAATTTTGTCATTTGCACTCAAATTTGAAAAAACAAATGCCGAAGCGACTGCTAAAATAGCTAATTTTTTTACCATTTTTTATCCTTTTTCTAAAATTTGAAGCAATTGTAAAAAAACTTTATAACTTTTTGGAAACTTTTATAAGTAGATAAATTTTTAGACTAAACTCATAAAATTTAGCTATACTTTCACCATGAATAAACCTAAACCACTTGCCTCTTTGAAATTTAAAAACTTTAAAATTTATTGGATTGGGATGAATGTCTCGCTAATTGGCTCTTGGATGCAAAGTATCGCTCAACCTTGGCTAGCCCTTAGCATTACAAATAATGCATTCTTGGTAAGTTTGGTTGCCGTAGCTCAGTTTTTACCACCACTTTTTTTAACTCTAATCTCAGGAGCTTTGGTTGATAAATTTGATACAAGAAAACTGCTTTTTATCTCTCAAACAGGACTTATGGTTGTAGCTATTTTATTTACTTTAATGATGACAATGTTTGAAATTTCATTTTTAATGATAATGGTGCTTTCTTTTTTAAATGGAATATTTTTAAGTATTGATGCTCCAGCTAGGCAAAGTTTTGTATATGAGATAATAGAAGATGATAAATTTATACCAAACGCAGTTGCCCTAAACTCAATGAGTTTTAATGTGGCAAGAGTTTTTGGGCCAGGACTTGCTGGAATTGTAATAGCTAGTTTTGGTATAGAGTATTGTTTTTTAATAAACTCAGTTAGTTTTGCAGCTATTATAGTAAGTCTATTTTTTATAAAAAATAGGAGAATTTTATCAAAAAACAGATCTAAAAATATGCTTTATTCTATAAGAGATGGACTAATTTATGCTAAAAATAATCATATCATATCAAGTATGTTATATTTACTTTTGATAATGGCTCTATTTTTACCACATTACAATGTAACAATTTCTGCATTGGCGAAATTTGAACTTAATGGAAATGAGAAGACATTTGGATATTTAATGAGTTTTTTAGGGATTGGTTCGTTTTTGGGTGCACTTTTTATAGCAAGTTTTGGAAAGCTTAATTTTAAAATGATTTTTGCCGCCCCAATATTGGCTTCTGTTTTCTTAATCTTAACAGGATTTAGTTCAAATTTCTATATAAGTGGGCTGTTTCTTTTAATGACAGGTTTTTTCTTTGTTGTTGCAAGTTCTAGTATAAACTCAACCATTCAGCTAAAAACCAAAAACGAATATAGAGGAAGAGTTATGAGTATTTATTCACTATTTTTTCAAGGAAGCATACCATTTGGTGCAATTTATAGTGGTGCTTTGGTTGATGCCTTTAAGCCAAGATGCGGAATTTTAATGTGTGCTTTAAGTGCAATAATTTGCATAATTTTACTTATTAGATTTAAAAAGGTTTTGTTTTGGAAAGTTTAATTGTAGTAATTGATGATGAAGAGGATATGCTAGATCTTCTTGAGTATAACCTTACAAAAGCAGGCTATGAAGTGCTTGGGTTTTTAAATACTTCTAAAATTGAGCAACTTTTAAATGAAGAAAATGTTGATTTGTTAATAGTAGATAGAAACTTACCAGGCATCGAGGGAAGTGAGTTTATTAAGAATTTAAGACTTAAAGGATACAATAATTCAGTAATTTTTTTAAGCGCTAAAACTTCTATGGATGAACAACTTGAGGGTTTTGAAGCAGGAGGCGATGACTATATAACAAAGCCTTTTGAAATGGATAATCTACTTGCAAGAATCAAAGCCGTCCTAAAAAGAACAAAGAAAAAAGCAGATATTTATAAATTTAAAGATATTTTTATAAATTTAACAAATGCTGAAGTTTTAGTTGACAACACAAATGTTGAGCTAACTAAATTAGAGACAAATTTACTTGTTGAGTTTATAAAAAATAAAAATATTTTACTCACAAGAGATTATCTTTTAAGTGCTATTTGGAATGATGAAAACTCAAGCGAAAAAACAGTAAATATTGCTATAAAAAGACTTCGTGAAAAAATTGATCCAACAAGAGAAAAAAAATATATAAAATCAATTAGAGGCGAAGGATATATGCTTTGTTAAAAATCTATCAAATTTTTTTTATAAATTTCATAACTATTTTTTTGATTATGTTTTTTAGCTTTTCTTTTTTTACCTACAAGGCTGATAAAGAAAGAAACTATGAAAAAGCAGTAAATAAACTTAACACTATAAAAGAAATTTTAAGCATAACTCCAGGAAATTTATCAGATGATTTTATAAAAGGTCTGGCACTAAAAACAGATACCTATATTGCGGTTTTTGATGAAGATTTAGGTAAATTTACACTAAGCAACAATGAAATAATAAAGCTTGATATTTTTTTAGGACTTAAAAGCGTGATAAATAAAACCGATTTTGACTATATAAATAAACAACCAATAATATATGAAGCAAGCAGCGTTAAAATAGCAAATAAATCATATATAATAGTTGTTGCTACAAACCTAGAGAATAGTTATATAAATTTAAAAAATCTTTTTTTAAAACTATTTTTAATTTTTACTGTTTTTTTAATTTTAACATATTTAATAAATAGAACTTTTAGCAAAATTATAGGAAAAGAAATAGTAAAGATAAATTTCTTTTTAGATAAAATTTCTAAAAAAGATTACTCTTTTAATATTTCAAACTCATTTATAAAAGAGATTGACTTAATATATAAAAAACTCAATCAAGTTAAAGTTGATATAATAAAACTTGATAAAAAATTAAATCAAAAAACTGCTAAAATTCGTCTTAAAAACACTCAGCTTGAAGGAATACTAAGCGCTATTTCGCATGAGTTTAAAAACCCAGTTGCCATTATAAAAGCTTCATCTGATACTTTAAAAAATGATCCCTTAATGAGCGAAGAGTTTAAAAACAAATTTATAGAAAAAATTATAAAAAACTCACAAAAAATAGTAAATTTAGTTGATAAGATAAAACTCTCCTTTACTCAAAAAGAAATTATTTTAAATATCAATGAATTTAATTTAAAAGAGATTGTAAAAGATGTTAAAAACGAGCTTTTAGAAAAATATAAAGATAGAAATATTTTAATAAGCGGCAGCGATACTTTAATAAAAGCTGATAAAATTCTAATAAAACAAGTTATATTAAATCTAAGTGAAAATGCTTTAAAATACTCAAATGATGAAATTATTTTACAGATAAATGAACACTCTTTTTTTGTAAAAGATAGAGGAATAGGAATAGAAGAAGAAAATTTAAATCTAATAACAAAAAGATATTTTAGAGTAAGTAAAAATAACTGGGATAACTCTCTTGGATTGGGACTTTACATAGTAAAGCAAATTTTAAAAATACATAATTTTAATTTTATAATTAAAAGCGAATTTAATAAAGGCTCAACTTTTGGCTTTGAGTTTTAAAAATTTGATATAATCTTTTTTCATAAAAAGGATAAATTAAATGGAAAAAGAAGTTACACTTAAAAACTTATTTATACCAATATATCTAAATATGCTTTTATCGCTTTTAACCATTATTATAAATACATACATGATAAGTTTGATAGAGCCTCATTTAGTAGCAGCTATGGGAGCTGGAAATCAAATATTTAATTTAATGGTAAATGTTTTTAACCTTTTAGCAGTAGGCTGCTCAGTTGTTGTAGCTCAAGCAATTGGTGCAAGAAATAAAAAACTTGCCATTAGAAGTGTTCATGTAAGCATAGCATTTAACGCAGCTCTTGGATTAGTTGCGGGAATTTTTGTTTTTAGCTTTGCTAGAGTTATCTTAAAACTTATGCAAATTCCAACTGAAATTTTTAATGAAAGTTTGATCTATCTAAGAGTTATTAGTGTTGTATTTTTTATAGATGCGGTTGCTATAGTTTTGATTGCTGTAATTAGATCTTATGGATATGTATCTTACACAATAATAGTATCTGTTTTTATGAATATTTTTACAATATGTGGAAATTATATTGCATTGTTTGAGCCATTTGGGCTTTCATATTATGGTCTTTTTGGAGTTGGAATTTCAACTGCTTTGGGAAGATTTTTTGGTGTTTTTATACTATTTTTTATTCTAATAAAAGTTGTTAAAATTCCAATATTTATATCTCTTTTTTTCAAGGTGCAAAACTATGTCTTAAAAAAAATTCTTTCAATAGGACTTCCAAGTGCTGGAGAAAACTTCATCTGGACTTTTCAATACATAGTAGCTTTTAGTTTTGTGGCAAGCATGGGAGCAAATAGTCTTACAGTTCAAACCATATTTTTTCAAATTTCAGCATTTATATTTTTTGCAAGTAGTGCAATAGGCATCGCAAATGAAGTAATAGTTGCAAGGATGGTTGGAGCTGGTAAAAACGAACTTGCCTATAAAGAGAGTTTTAAAAACTTAAAAATAGGCTTTTTAGTAACTGCTGGATTTTTAATTTTGGTATTTTTAAATCAAGATTTTATAATGAATTTATTTCATCTAGATAATGATATAAAAAGCATTATGAAACCTCTTTTTATACTTTCACTATTTTTAGAAATAGCAAGAACACAAAATGTAATAATGGTAAATGCAATTAGAGCTAGTGGGGATGCCAAATTTCCATTTTACATGGGAGTTATCTTTATGCTTGGAGTTTCGCTTCCAATCGGATATACTTTAGGAATTTATTTAGGAATTGGAATACTTGGTGTTTGGATAGGATTTTTAGCTGATGAGAGCTTAAGAGGCTTGGCAAATACTTTTAGATGGAAAAGTAAAAAATGGCAAGGTAAAAAAGTGGTATAATTAAGCCTTTAAACTCATTATAAAAAGGATATATTTATGGATAAACATGGAAAAAAAGTAACAATTAATTATTTAAAATCACAAAAAGGCAAATCAAAATTAACTATGATAACTGCGTATGACGCACTTTTTGCAAATATTTTTGATGGATTTGTTGATATGATTTTAATAGGCGATAGCCTAGAAATGAACTTTAATGGACGAGATGATACATTAAAAGCCACAATGCAAAATATGATTTATCATACAAAAGCAGTTTGTAGAGGTGCAAAAACCTCATATATAATTGCTGATATGCCATTTGGCAGCATAAAAGATGAAAAAACGGCTTTAAAAAACGCTATTTTATTCTATAAAAAAACAAAAGCTGATGCGGTTAAAATAGAAGCAAACACTATTCCTCTTAGTATAATTAAAAATATTGTAAACAACGGAATTGCAGTAGTTGCTCACATTGGCTTAACTCCCCAAAACTCACGCGATGAGGGTGGATATCATGTAAAAGCAAAAGAAAAAAATGAAGCTAAAATGCTAATTCAAAAGGCAATAGATTTAGAAAACGTGGGAGCTTCGATATTAGTAGTTGAAGGAACAATAGCAAGTGTTGCTGAAAAAATCACACAAAGTGTAAAAATACCAGTTATTGGCATTGGAGCAGGAAACAAAACTGATGGACAAGTTTTAGTTTTTAGTGATGCGTTTGGATTTTATGATAAATTTAAACCTAAATTTGTAAAAAGATTTTTAAATGGAAAAGAGCTCGTTCAAAATGCTTTATTTGAATACATAAACGAAGTAAAAAGTGGTAAATTTCCAGATCAAGAACATAGCTACAATGGATAGCAAATTTATAAAATTTGATAAATTTGACATAAAAGCTACTAAAAAGCGTGTAAAATATGCAAGACTTAGGGTTGATAGAAATGGCGATATATATCTAACTTTGCCAATTTTATTTCCTAAATTTATGGTTTTAGAATTTTTAAACAAAAATAAAGCTTGGATTGAAAATAGAGTTAATTTTATAAAAAGTAAATCACTTCCAGAAAATAAAACTATGCTTTTAGGTCAAATTTACAGTTTAAAATTTGATGAAAGTTTTAAAAAAACTGAGATTTTAGGTGATGAGATAAGAGCTTTAAATTTAAATGAATTTATAAAATTTAAAAGAAGTTTTGCAAAAAATGAGTATATAAAATTTATAAATTTATATTTGCCAACTATAAAAAAGCCAATTAATAAGCTGACAATTCGCGATATGAAAACTAGATGGGGAAGTTGTAATTTTAAAAAAGGATATATAAATCTAGCTTTAAATTTAGTGGAAAAAAGTCCTGAATTAATCGAATATGTAGTACTTCACGAACTAACCCATCTAATTTTTCCACATCATCAAAAAAGCTTTTATGACTATATTGCCAATTTAATGCCTAATTTTAGAGATAGAGAAAAAAGGTTGTAAATTTAATTAAATAAAATATGCTATAATCCAGACCTTATTAAAGGGAATAGAATGAAAATAAATATAAAAAACTTAGGAATAGTAAAAGAAGCAGATATTGAGATAAATGGAATAACCGTTTTAGCTGGTGAAAATAGCACTGGGAAAAGTACAATTAGCAAAGCTCTATTTTCTGCTTTTAATGGACTATATAATATTGACAAAAAAATTGAAAATGATAAATTAAGAACAATAAAAAGAATGCTTGGACCATACACTACTATGGGTGAATATAGAAATTTAATCGTACATGGTTTAAGCAAATTTGATACTTTAAAGAATAATCTAGCAGAAAAAATCATAAAAAATAAAATAACTAAAAAAAATGAACTAAAAAAAATATTATCTGATTTAATAACAACCGAAGAAAAATCTCATATATTTGAAAAAATTATCAATAATATATCTGATGTTATAAATTTAGATAACAATAGCTATAAAAATACAATCTTAGAAGAACAATTTAACAAAGAATTTGATAACCAAATCAGCAACATAAGAAATAATGATAATGCCAAAATAGTTGTATCTTTCAGTCAAAATAAGAATAAAAATATTGATATCAGTATAATCTCAAATAAAATCAATATAAAAGAACATGCTGATATAATTACTCAAGCAATCTATATAGATGATATAAATATGGCTCTAGAATATAAAAAAGAAGCTGATATTTTTAGAATATACAATTTGGGTGAACCATTCTCACATACTACGTTATTAGTAAAACTATTAGATGATAAAAACCCAAGTTTAGCTAAAAAAATTATAAATGAAAAAAAGCTAGAAAATATAAATAAAATTTTAAACCAAATATCTCCAGGAATGTTATATACCAAAGATGATGGAAATTTTGTATATAAAACAAAAGATGGTATTGATATTAGCACAAGCAATATATCATTAGGGCTTAAAACATTTATTGTATTAAAAAAACTTATTCAAAATGACATAATAGAAGAAAATGGAACAATTATATTAGACGAGCCAGAAATTCACCTGCACCCAAAAAATCAACTAAAATTTGCTGAAATAATAGTATTATTACAAAAAGAATTTGAACTACATATTCTTCTTAGCACACATAGTCCATATTTTATTAAAGCCATTGAAGAGTATTCAAAAAAATACGCAATCAATAAAAAGTGTAAATTTTATCTATCTAGCTTGAAAAACAAAGTGGCTATATTTGAAGATGTAACAGAAGAAACTTATAAAATTTATAAGCTTTTAGCTGAGCCATATGATATATTAGATGAAATAGAAAAAGAAAACAATGATAGAGATAAAAATGATTAATTTAAGCAATAAATTTAATGGTTTTTCATCTACCATGAAAAATATCTCAAAAATTAAAAATGATGAATATATGACAAATTCACAATACGAAGTATATAACTTCGACAAAATAAAAGAAGATTTTTGTAAAAGAAATTACAAAGACGAAAATCTATTAACTTCAAACGATGGTATATTGCTTCATACCAATGATAATTTATACTTTATAGAGTTTAAAAGTGGTGTGTTAAACGATAAAGAAAAGAACAATATAAAAAGAAAAATTTTTGATAGCATATTTATTCTTCTTCACTACATAGATGAAAAAATAAATATAAAAGACTTAAAAAAATATTTAAATTATATTCTAGTTTATGATGGAGATAAGAATGGTCATAACAAAATAACCCAAAAAATACGTGAAGATGCAAGAAACAGTAATCAATGGTTTTCAAAAATAAAAATTCTTGAAAACCTATACTTTAAAGAAGTAAAATTAATGACAATAGATGACTTTAATAAGAGTGAATTTTATAAATAAATATTACTATAGAGCAAACAAAAAGATGTTTTATAATCTTTAATCAATAAACCTCTTAGTCAAATCCTTATAGCTATCAATTCTTCTATCTCTTAAAAATGGCCACCAACGCCTTACATTTTCACATCTTTGTTTATCAATCTCAACAACTTCACAAAGCTCACTTTCATCATCACTTCTAAAAAGCTCTTCACCTTGTGGTCCAAAAACAAAGCTATTACCCCAAAACCTAATGCCATCACTAACACCACTTTTATCTGGCTCAAAACCAACTCTATTTACTGCAACAACTGGAAGTGTGTTTGCTACAGCATGACCTCTTTGAACACTAACCCAAGCTTCAAGTTGGCGGTATTTTTCATCTTCTTCATCACTATCAAACCAACCAATAGCTGTTGGATAGATTAAGATTTCTGCTCCTTTTAAAGCCATTAATCTCGCAGCCTCAGGATACCACTGATCCCAACACACCAAAACACCAAGTCTTCCAACACTTGTATCTATTGGCTCATATCCTAAATCTCCTGGTGTAAAATAAAATTTTTCATAAAAATTTGGATCATCTGGAATGTGCATTTTGCGGTATTTACCAGCCATTTCTCCATCTTTTTCAAAAACAACAGCAGTGTTATGATAAAGTCCGGCAGCTCTTTTTTCAAACAAAGATGTTACTAAAACAACACCGTTTTTCTTAGCAACCTCACTCCAAAATTTAAGATCATCCTCATAAGAATTAGCATAATCAAATAAATTAACATCTTCATACTGACAAAAATACTCACTTTGATGAAGTTCTTGCAAAACAATTAAATTTGCACCTTTTAAAACTGCTTTTTCTATCAAATTTACTGTTTTTTGTCTAGTTTGGTCTTTTGAAATTTCAAATTTTTGTGAAATTATGCCTACTTTTAAATCTTTCATATCTTACCTTTTAAAATGTATTTTAAAAATTATAGCGAATTTAATCTTTTTTAGAGTCATCAACTGGATCAAAATGAATATCTATATCCCACTCAAAATTTGGATAACTGTTTTTTATATAATTAATTAACACTTCACCCTCATCGTGAGCATTTTGTAAAGAAATATCTTTTTTAAAAACTAAATCAATGCTAAAATAAGCTTTATCTACACTTTGTCTAGTTTTTAAATTATGATAACTAAGAATTAAATTTCTACTTTTTATAAAATCAACTATATTTTCAACTATATTTTTATCAATAGCCCTATCAAGCAATATATTTCCACCCTCTTTTATAAGCTTTATAGAACTCATAAAAATATAAACACTAACGATAATGCCAAAAAGAGAATCAATTAAAACAAAACCTGTAAAATATATAATTATAAGAGCTAAAATAGTTGCTATATTTGTATAAAGATCACTCTTATAATGTAAAATATCAGCTTTTACAATTAAAGAGCTTTTTTTCTGCAAGTGAAGATAAAAAACTAAAAGTCCAGTAGTTAAAGCTGAAATAACCATAACCAAAATTGCGATATCAGTTTTTATCTCACCTTGGGAATAAAATATATTTTTAACGCTTGAATAAAATATAAAAAGCCCAACTCCAAGTATAAAAAGTCCTTCTAAAAATGCCATTAAAGCTTCAAGCTTGCTAAGTCCGTAGTTGAATTTAGAATTTGCTTTATCTTTTGATTTTTTTAAAGCTGCATAGTTTAATCCTGAAATAATAGAGTCAAGCATCGAATCAATCGCCGATGCCATAACAGCAATTGAACCACTAAAAAGCCCTGCAGTTAGCTTAAATATAGCTAAAATAAAAGCAGTAACTCCTGCAACAAGCGGTGGACTTACTTTAAAAAGTAAAGTTTTATTTTTTAAATTTGACATTTTTAGCTTTCCTTTTAATTATCAATAAAATAACTTATTGATAATTATAGGACTAAAATCTAAATTTATACTTAATATTGAAACACTATTAAATAAAAGGTTATTTAAATTTTTTTCTTAGTTGCTTGTTTAAAATAAAACACAATTAAACCAATTATTATAAGTAGAATAAATGGCATAATTAATGGATTTTGCTTTGCTAAATTAAATAAATTTATAAGAACATCACCTGAAAAATAGCTTAAAAGTCCAAGACTTAAAGCCCAAATAAAAGCACTTATTATATTTATAATGCTAAATTTATAAAAGCTATATTTTGTAAGTCCAATGGCAAGTGGAACTAAAGTTTTTAAACCGTATATATATTTTTTAAATAAAATAATTTTTCCACCATGTTTTTTAAATAATATTTGAGCTAAAGCTAAATTTCGTTTTCGCTTTTTAAAATATGGCATAATTTCTTTTTTGTTATACCTACTCAAATAAAAAAGAAGAGTATCCCCCAAGGCATTTGAAATAGTCGCTATAATTATAACAAGTGGTAAATTCATGCTTCCAGCATAGCTTAAAACTCCAGCGGCAATTATTGCAACCATACCACCACCAAGTGTGTATAAAAATAAAATAATATATCCATAAGTTGAAAGTGAAGTTAGCATTTCACTCATCAATAGGCCTTTTTTATAGTTTTTACTAAATTTTCAAATGCATAACTATTTTGATTAAAAATCTTACCAGTATCTATATTTACTACAAATCCACCTATATTCACACCGGCAAAAGCTCCGGCTTTATTAACAAAAGCATAAACATCTTTATCAAATACACTAACAGCCCCAACGCTTGCACTAGCTTTATATAAAGAAACTGTTGCATCTGCACCAAGTTTAATATTTGCATTTATCATAGAATTTAAAATTTCACTATTCATAACAAAAAGTACCATGTAGTTATCTTCATAGCCTATTTGAAAACCAATACTTCCATTTGATATACTTGCTTCATATGCATTAAAATTTGAGCCATTTTTTATAAGAGCAACCCCATTTCCATACATTCCTGCAACTATAAAACCAACTTTTTTAACACTTGGAAATATCAAAATAGCTTTTGAGCTATCCACTAGGCTTTTTTTGTCAACATTTGCCTCTCTCATAGTAAGCTCATAGGCATTTGATGCATTCAACAAGTCCTCGTCTTTTGCGTGTGAATTTAAAGCTAAAAAAAATAAACTTAAAATAATTAAAATTTTTTTCATTAAAAATCCTTATTTTGCATATTCAGTAACTCGTGTTTCTCTTATAACACTTACTTTTATTTCTCCTGGATATTGAACATTAGCTTTTATATCATCAGCTATTTCTTTTGCAACTAAAACAGCCTCATCATCATTTATCAAATTTGCATTTACCATAACTCTTATTTCTCTACCAGCATTTATTGCATATGCTTGTTTTACTCCATTTTTACTAGTGGCTATCTCTTCAACCTCAAAAACTCTTTTTAAGAAACTTTCAAGCACTTCGCGTCTAGCTCCAGGTCTTGCAGCACTTAGTGCATCAGCTGTACAAACTGCAGCGCACTCTATACTTTGTGCTTCCTCATGTCCATGGTGAGCATAGATTGCATTTATAACAACTGGGTGCTCTTTATATCTTTTACAAATTTCAGCCCCTAAATCAACATGACTTCCCTCGTATTCATGAGTTAAGGCTTTACCAATATCATGTAAAAGTCCAGCGCGTCTTGCTAAATTTTCATCTCCACCAGTTTCAGCTGCGATAATTCCAGCTAGATGAGCAACTTCAAGACTATGAGCAAGAGCATTTTGTCCATAACTTGCTCTAAATTTAAGCTTTCCAATTAATTTTATGATTTCTGGATGAATTCCGCTAAGCCCTAAGTCCATAACGATATTTTCACCCTCTTCTAAAATACTTGCTTCAAACTCTTCACATACTTTTTTATGAATTTCTTCAATTCTAGCAGGCTGAATTCTTCCATCTTCAACCAATAACTCAACAACTCTTGTTGCAATTGCTCTTCTATAAAGGTTAAAGCTACTTAAAATAACTGCGTGTGGGGTATCATCGATTATAACATCAACGCCTAAAACCATTTCTAAGGTTTTTATATTTCGCCCCTCTTTGCCGATAATTCTACCTTTTAAGTCATCATTTTTTATATCAACAACATTTATAAGTCGCTCTGCTGCATACTCGCCAGCAAATCTAGTGGTGGCTTGGGCTATGATATAATTTGCTCTTTTTTTTGCCTCTTTTTTTGCCTCTTCTTCATATTTTCTAACAATGTGAGCAATGTCTCCACGGCTTCTTTCTTCAACTCTTTTTAAAATTTCATCTCTTGCCTCTTCTTCTGTTAGACCTGCGGAATGTTCTAAAACTTTTAATGCCTCTTCTATTTTAGCTTCATAGTTTTTCTTTAATAGTTTTCCCTCATCATACATATTTTTGGCATCTTTATGAAACTCTTCAATTTTTTTGGTATTGGTATCTAGAGTTTGCTTTTCTTCAACAAGTTCTTTTTGTTTTTTATCAAGCTCAGCTGTTTTTAAGTCAAAATCTTTTTGTATTTTTAAAACTTTATCTTCATACTTTTTTTTAGCATCAAACTCAGCTTCTTGGATAGTTAGTTTTGCATCTTTTAAAATACTTTCAGCCTCATATTCAATAGCTTTTGCTTTTGCTTTTGCCTGCTCTACAAAGATATTATAATTTGCTTCATTTATTTTTTTAGATATTAGATATCCTGCACCAACTCCCACTGCACCGGCTCCTAAGCCTAGAATTATTTCTATCATTTTTTCCTCTTATTAAATAATTTTTCTTTGGAGTTAAATAAATATCACATTTAATATCATGTTTTTGTGAAATAGTCTCTTTTATATACATATCGCAAATCTCCACAAAAATAATTAAAGGCTTATAGTTAAGACTGTCAAAAAATCTATCATAAAAGCCCATTCCATGACCAATTCTAGCCATTTTTCCATCAACTCCAACAACTGGAACTACAGCTAAATCTATTTTTTTCTTAAAAACATTTTGAAATCTATTTTCCAAGATGCCAAAACGAGACTTATAAAAAGGTCCTCTTAATTTTACCATTTCAAAGCTAAGATTTCGCATAAGCGGGATAAAAATTTCATTACTTTTTGCTAATTTTCTTCTTAAAAGCAGCAAATTAGGCTCATTTGCCATTGGCATAAAAAATAAAATTTTTTTAGAATTTGTTGTTTTAATTATCTTTTTTAAATTTCTTAAAATTTCATAATGGCTACATTTAGCTTTTGTTTTTGCAATAAGTTTAAGCTTTTTTTTAGCTTTTTTTCTAAATATTTCTTTTGTAATCATTTAACGGTTATTTTATTAAATTTATGTATAATTTTAGATTAAAAAAGATTTTAAATAGAGGAATTTTATGAAGTTTATCAAATTTATAATATTGTTTTTGATTCTTTTTTTTGCAGGTTGTGATAAAAAAGATGATAAAAAATCAACTTCTATTTTTAAAGAGAGCAATAAAACTTTAAATTTAGAACAAAATGAAGCTATTTTAACAACCAACTTAGATGCGCCAATTACAATTAAATTCACCAATGATGATCTTATAAGCGTTACTAAAACTGATGATGGAATAAATATAGAAAATAGCGATAAAGCTACAATTTTTTTCTTTTTTACATCTTGGTGCCCTCCTTGTTTGATTCAAATGCAAGTACTTAATAACTTAGCTAATAAATTTAAAAATGACATCAACATTTACGGGATTGTGGTAAAAAATGATGAAGATCCAAGCGAAAATAAAATAAATTTAGAAGATATAAAATTTCAAATAAGCCAAAGCTTGGAAAATGAAACTTTGATGGATGCAATTGGTGGAATTAAGAATATACCTTTTATGAGTGTTTATAAAAAAAGTGGAGAGCACTATAAAGACTATTTAGGTATAATACCTGAAGAAATGCTTGAAATAGAGATTAAAAAGGCTATAAAATGATAAATTTTTTTAAAAAAGGTTTGCAAAAAACAGTTGAAGCAATGAAATCTGCCAAACCTAAAAATGAAAAAATTTCAAAAGATATTTTAGAAGAAATGCTTTTAGAGGCAGACGTAGATTACGAAATAGTTGAAGAGATAATTTATTATCTTCCTCCACAAGATGAAGTTTCAAGAAAAGATTTAGAGCGTGTTTTAAATACATATTTTATGTATGAAGATAAAAATATATTAAAAGAAAAACCTTTTGTTGAGTTAATTTTAGGTGTAAATGGTGCTGGAAAGACGACATCAATTGCAAAATTAGCAAATTTATATAAAAAAAGTGGAAAAAAGGTAATTCTTGGAGCTTGCGATACTTTTAGAGCCGGAGCTATTGAACAACTTAGACAATGGGCAATAAAACTTGATATTCCTATAGTTGCATCAAATCAAGGTCACGATCCAGCAGCTGTTGCATACGACAGCATAAGCTCAGCAGTTGCAAGAGGATATGATAATGTTTTAATTGACACAGCAGGAAGACTTCAAAACCAAAAAAATTTAGCAAATGAACTTGAAAAAATAGTTAGAATTTCATCTCGCGCCATGCCAAGTGCACCTCATAGAAAAATTTTAGTTCTTGATGGAACACAGGGAAATAATAGCGTTAAGCAAACTTACGCTTTTAATGAAATTGTAAAACTTGATGGGGTAATAATCACAAAACTTGATGGAACATCAAAAGGTGGAGCACTTTTTGGAATAGCAAGAGAGCTTGAACTTCCGATTTTATATATCGGAGTTGGCGAAACAATGGATGATTTAGTTAAATTTGATGCAAAAGAATTTGTCAATACACTTTTAGATGGGATTTTTGAAGAATAATGGCTAAAAAAAAGACAGTTTTTGAATGTAGTGCATGTGGAAACAAACAAGCTAAATGGATGGGAAAATGTCCTGAATGTGGTGCTTGGGATAGTTTTGTGGAGCTAAATGAAGAGCAGATTAAATTTATAGAAACTTCTTCAAAAATAATAACTACTCCAAATAAAGCACAAGAAATTTGTGATATAAAAATAGAAGATGTTAAAAGAATATCAACAGAAGATAAAGAGCTTGATTTAGTTTTAGGTGGCGGGATAGTAGAAGGCTCACTTGTGCTAATTGGCGGAAGCCCTGGGATTGGCAAATCAACGCTTTTACTAAAAATAGCTTCAAATTTGGCAAAAAAATCTTTAAAAGTTCTTTATGTAAGCGGAGAAGAAAGCCTTAGTCAAATAAAGCTAAGAGCAGATAGGCTAAATGCTGTTTCAAAAAATTTATATCTTTTGGCTGAAATTTCACTTGAAAATATTAAAAATGAACTTTTACAAAATGAGTATAAATTTTTAGTTATAGATAGTATCCAAACACTTTATAGTGACGCTATAACCTCAGCCCCAGGATCTGTTTCACAAGTAAGAGAAATAACATTTGAGTTAATGCGAATAGCTAAAGAAAAAGGAATTTCTGTTTTTATCATAGGTCACATCACAAAAGAAGGTTCAATTGCAGGTCCTAGGGTGCTTGAACATATGGTTGATGTTGTGCTTTACTTTGAGGGGGATTCTAGTAAAGAATTAAGAGTTTTAAGAGGATTTAAAAACCGTTTTGGCTCAACAAGTGAAGTTGGCATATTTGAAATGAGCGATAAAGGCTTAATAAGTGCAAAAGATGTAACAAGTAAATTTTTTACAAGAGGATCTGCTGTGAGTGGAAGCGCAATAACAGTTATAATGGAAGGTTCTCGCCCATTAATAGTAGAAATTCAAGCCTTAGTTTGTGAAAGCTCATATCCAAAAAGAAGTTCAACTGGATATGACAAAAACAGACTTGATATGATAATAGCCTTACTTGATAGAAAAATGGAAATTTTACTTGGACATTATGATGTTTTTATAAATGTAATTGGCGGTGTTAAGATAAGTGAAACTGCTGCAGATTTAGCCGTAGTTGCGGCAATTGTAAGTAGTTTTAAAAATCGCCCAATTAGCAAAGAAAGTATATTTTTAGGCGAAGTTAGCTTAAATGGTGAAATTCGTGATATTTCAAACCTAGATCTTAGAGTAAAAGAAGCAAAAATGCAAAATTTTAGAAATGTCATAGCCCCATCTTTACCAATTGAAGAAAAAGGAATAAAAATATTTAAAACAAAAGAAATAAGGCAAATTTTAGATATGATGTAAGCGTTTTATGGTATAATACCTTAATTTATAGCAAAAAGGTTATATTATGAAAAAAAGTGATGAAATCATAAAAGATATACAAAATAGAAACCACAATTATTTAATTATGATAAATGACTTTGGTATAAGCTTGGCTAAAAATAGTTTATCATTTTTTGAAGTTCAATCTTTTTTTAAAAATTTAGCAAATTATGCAGCACATCAATTTGAGGACTTAAAACAAATTTTTGATGAGTTTGAAATAGACAAAAGACAAGTTGAGTCTCATATTAAAAATCAAAAAACATTTTTAAATGAAGTTAATTATATGTGTTCGTATATAAATGATGATATTTACAAAATAAAATCACTTTTTAATTTTTTGATATTTTGGTCAGAAATTGAAGTAAGTAACCAAAATTTCTTACTCTTTAAGCAAGTTGAACTTATAAAAAAAGGAATGACTCCAAGTACCGCTTACGAATTGATGAGTCTTAATGATAATACAAACTTTGCAAGAACTATTAATAATTTTATAAACACACTAATTCAAAAAAATGATGAACTTGTCCAAAGCAATGCAACACTTCAGGTAAAGTTTAATAAAACAACAAAAAAGCTAGATGCGCTAACAAAAGAGCTTGACGCTTTCCCTGTAGTAGATTCAATTACAAATTTACCAAATAGAACTCAAGCTTTAAAAGCCTTAAATATTTTATTTAATGAAGAAAATAAAAATACGGGAGTATTGCTATTTTCTCTAACAAGCTATAATGACATGATAAATCAACTTGGGTATGAGGTAACAAATAATATATTTTTAGCAATCATAAGAATTATCAAAAATTCAATTCGAAGTGATGATTTGATTTACTCTATGAAAAAAGATGAACTTATGATAATTTGCCAAAATTTAAACGAAGCAAGTGCAATTAACATATCAAATATACTAATAGAAAGAATTACAAAAAATACTGTTTTAAACACACTTCTTGGAAGTTTTGACAAGCTTAGTGTAAATATTGGTATAGCCTTATTTCAATCAGTTTCAGATATTGATGATTTACTTATTTTAGCAGATAGAAAACTTAAAAATGCTCAAACTATGGGAAAAAATAGGATTGAAATTTAGTTAAGCTTTATAACAAGCACCTATCGAAATATAACTTAAAATGTTTTAAAATACTTAGAAGATATAAAATTTGGTGCATTTAGCACCAAATTTATTAAGCAAGTGTTGCAGAAAGCATCCAAAGAGCTTTTTCATACTTACCAATGTAATCATCACAAATTGCTCCTGTTGCTCTATCTCCTGCCTCATCACTTAATTTTGCTAATTTTCTAAACTCACCTAGTAAATACTCATAATCTTTTTTTATTAATTCAACTACTTCTTTACAAGTAAAAGAATCTTTTTCTACTTTTGGAGTTTTTGATCTTTCAATTATAGCTTTTGGGCAAACTATAGCTTTTCCACCAAGTTGGATAGCCCTTTCGGCTGCCTCATCAAATAATTCACCCATATCATCATAAGCTTCTTCAGTATATTTATGGATAGCTAAAAATTGAGTTCCTTTTACATTCCAGTGATAATTATGAAATTGAACGCTTAAAGCTAAAGCATCTGCTTGAATTTGGTTAAGTTGTTCTATAACTTTATTCATTTTATTCTCCTTTTATTAAAATAAATTATGAGAATAATTATACTCTAAAAAGTTAAATAAATATCTTTAACGCATAAAAATATTTAAAAATAAAAATTATTTAGAAATTAGAGTTTTTAAAATTCTTTTACCTATCTCAACCCCTGGCTGATCATAAGTATTTATATCAAGCATAACTCCAACTGCACTTATTAAAAGCATATAATAATAAAGCAAATATCCAACATGCCACTCATCAAGTCTATTTAACTCTATTAAATCAACGCTAATTCCCTCATTTATTACAGCTTGCATTGTTGATTCACACTGAAGATTTAAAATTTCACTCATAAAATAACCATTTACAAAATCACAGCTTTCTAGATATTTTAAACTTAAATTTATTTTATTTTTATCAATTTCTTCTTCTAAAACTCTTATAAAAGTTACAGTTTTATCCTTTACACCATCCATAATAAGCTGTAAAAATGAGTGCTGATCTCTACTTCCAATCAATGCAACAGGTGTTAAGCCAAATCTTTTATACTCTTTTTTCTTACCAAGACTTTCAGCCCAAAGCTGCACATACCAATTATTAAAGCTTTTAAAACGATCTGAGTAACTAAAAAGCACATTTATTTTTGCTTTTTTATGCGTTGTATAATGGTATGCTTTTTGTAAAATAGTATCATTTTTTTCTATAAAAAACTCATTTGCACACTTTGAAGCACCATTTAAAAACTCTTTTACATCATATCCTAAAATTTCTAAAATGACAGTCGTTGATGGACTTAAAACACTAAATCTTCCACCTACGTTTGATGGTATATTAAAAACTTTAACATTAAGATCTTTTGCGAGTTTTTCCAAATTTGAATCGTGATCTGTTATAAAAACAAAATTTTTACTAAAGGTTTTAACCTCAAATTTAGAAATAATTTTTTTAAATATAGTAATTGTTTCTATTGTAGTGCCTGATTTTGAAACTATAAAAAAAAGTGTTTTATCAAATTTTAAAGAATTTGTAACATTTGAAAAACTATAAAAATCTAAATTGTCTAAAAAATTTACTTTTATTTTTTTATTTCCTAAAAGTTTACAAACCGCCTTTGTTCCAAGTGATGACCCACCCATCCCAACAATAACTAAATCATCAAATTCTTTATCTTTTATAAATTCTTTAACTTCATCTAAAACATCAAGCCCAGTTTTAGGAAGATGAAAATAGCCAATATTTCCCTCTTTAAATTCTAAATTTATTCGTTTTGCATACTCTTCAATTAAATTTCTATCAACTTTATTGAATTTTAAACTATTTACCACCATTTGAGTTTTTACCATTTTTTAATTTATTATAAAAATAATTTGTTGCTTCAACAAAACCATCCAAAGAACCACAATCGAATCTTTTGCCTTTAAATTTGTATGCCAAAACAATGCCCTCATTGGCTTGTTTTAAAAGTGCATCTGTTATTTGAATTTCACCATTTTTACCAGGTTTTGTAGCCTCTATAAAATTGAAAATATTTGGCGTTAATATATATCTTCCAATAATTGCGAGATTGCTTTTTGCCTCTTTAGGATCTGGTTTTTCGACCATGTTATTTACTATTAATAAATCATCTTCAATATATCTTCCCTCGATAATTCCATATTTATCTGTGTCTTTATTATCCACTTCCATAACAGCAACAATCGAAGCACGGTATTTTTCAAATACTCTAAGCATTTGAGTCATTACTCCATCGCCATTTTCATTTATACATAAATCATCAGCTAAAACTACACCAAAAGGCTCATCTCCAACTAAAATTTTACCTTTATTAATAGCATCCCCTAGCCCTCTCATCTGTCTTTGTCTAGTGAATGAAAATCTACAATTTTGCATTAAATCTCTAACTTCTTTTAGCAAATGCTCTTTACTTGTACCTGAAATTTGGTCTTCTAACTCATAGCTTAAATCAAAATAATCTTCCAAAGCTCTTTTGCCACGCCCTGTTACAAAAGCCATATTATGCATTCCAGCCTCTAATGCTTCATCAACTCCATAATGAATTAGCGGTTTTGTAAGTATAGGTAACATTTCTTTTGGAAGAGATTTTGTAGCTGGCAAAAATCTAGTTCCATAACCAGCTGCTGGAAAAAGACAAGTTTCTATCATAATTTAACCTTTTTAAAATTAATTTTTTATTTTATCAAAAAGTTGATAATAAAATAATTAACTTCTTTAAGTTATTTTTTATTGATTTTTAATTTTTGAGTAGTTAAAATAATATTCAAACTCATAATATAAAGGTTTTGTATGAAAAAATTATTTTTATCATTTTTATGTTTATCATCTTTTGTGTTGGCTGATCAAACTTATTACCTAAATGTCAAAAATATGAATTGTGGTGGTTGCGCAAGAAACATAGAAAAACTTTCAAATACAGTAGCAACCGTAACTAATATGAGTTATGACTTACAAACAAAAGATGTAAATTTAACAATAAAAGATAACGATGATATTAAAAAAGTCTTAAATATTATAGAAGAAAAAGGCTACAAAATAAAACTCAAAGATTAGCATATATATGAAAAAAATAATATTTTACGCAATCATCTTAAATTTATGTTATGGTGAAAATGTTGTTTTAAAAGAAATAGTTGTAACTGACTTAGATACTTTAAAAACATTTAATTCTTCAAATTACTTAAATAAAGAAAAAATAAATTTAATAACTTCAAAAGATGGTTCTATAACTGAAGTTTTAAAAACAAATCCAAATATCGCTTTTAGTAAGAGCGCAAGAAGTTCCACAGAAAGTGGAGAAATATCCCCAAAAGATATAAGTATAAACGGTGCAAGTCATTATCAAAATAACTTTTTAGTTGATAATATAAATTTCAATGATGATATAAACCCAACTGGCTATAAAAATTTATTTAAAAACGTTTGGAGAGGTCCAAGTCTTGGCACTCAAGCCATAAATTTAAACTCCGATCTACTAAAAAGTATTGAAGTTTTTGATAGCTTGGTGTCTGCAAAATATGGTGATTTCCAAGGTGGAGTTATAAAAGCAAAAACAAAAGATCCAAGCACAAAATTTAGCGGAATTACCAGCTTTGGATACACAAATGGAAATTGGCAAAAAACTTTTATAGATGAAAAAGTTAAAAAAAATTATGAAAATAAAAGAGGCTGGATGGATAAAAGCGATTTTGCAAAACGAAAATACAGATTTGAAATAGAAGGATATGTAAGTGAAAATGCTGGAATTTTGTTTGATTACTCAAGGAACGATTCGATCATCAAATACAATACAAAAAGCTCTATTTTGAATCCTGAATTTGCAAGTTTTCCAAACGACAAAAGAATAAATGAAAATTATTTTTTAAAAGGCATTTTACATCCAAATCAAAACCTTACAATAAAACCTAATTTTTTATACGCCAAACAAAAAACCAAAAGCTTTATAGAAGATGATAAAAACTCAAATATGAGTAATGAATTTGGAGGATACTCATTTGGAGTCGATGCCGATTTGGCATTAGATGGCATTTTTGTAGAGCAAAGTTTAAATTACAGCGAATTTGAAAGTTCGCGTTATTTTAATTTTAAAGATGGACTTTATATTTACAAAAAATCAAATTTAAAAAACTGGGGAGCAGGCAAAACATCAACTTATGGTGGGCTTAGCGACATAGAACAATTTCAAAAAACATTTAATTATAAACTTGATTTAACTTTTGATGAGCTTAAAACAGGTGAGATTTCACATAAATTTATAACAGGACTTGAATATATTAACAAATCAGGTAATCATAAAACATTAACTCCGGTAAAAGAATATACTTTTAGCAAACTTCCTACTGGGTATAAGTGTAAAAATGGCGATTTAGAGTGTATAAATGACGATAGTTTCGGTGGAAAAGGACAATTTGCAAACTCGCTTTGGTATTATGGAGATGTTGATAATAAAACCACAATGGATCAAATTTCAATTTATTTAGAGGATGAAATAAGCTACGAAAAGTTCAAATTTAGACCTGGAATCAGAATGCAAAGAGACTCTTTAACAAAAGATTTTTATAAAGCATTAAGATTTGCAAGTCAATATGAGTTTTATGATAAACAATTTATTGGTCTTGGTTTAAACAGATATTATGGAAGAAATATTTTTTATCAAAAACTTTATAACGATACCTACAGGCATCAAAAAGATTTTATAAAAAATCATCCTGATGATGAGTGGAAATTTGTAGGAAATAATACAAATAGCTATCTCTCAACCCGTTTAAAACTTCCTTACGATGATGAGTTCAGTATTTTTTACAATGGCAAAATTGATAATTTTGACTTAAATTTAAAATATGTTAAACGAAAAAGTAAAGATGAAGTTGTAGGTAAAACTGCCTCAAAGCTTGGACACACACAAAAAATAAATGGCTGGGATGATAACTATGCTATTTATACAAACGAAGGCAAAACAAACAGTGACATTTACACTTTTATTGTAAAAAATAACGAGCCAATTATAATTTTAAATACTTCAAATAACTTTGAAATTTCATACACACATATGAAAAGAAAAAGAAATTTTAACAACTATACCGATAAAAACTTAGACACAAAAGTGCTTTATAATGGAAAAATTACCGAAGTTGGAAATTTGCCAGTAATTGATTTTTACACTCCAAACTCTTTTAAATTCTCTCATAATGTAAAAATATCAAATTTTGTCATCTCAAATTTTATATCTTACACAGACAAAAGTGATGCATTAATAAAAGAATGGGATAGAAACCATCGAATGACTTCTTATAAAAAAGTTAAAATTCCATCTTATACAACTTGGGATATGAGAATTTCATATTCTCAAAATTTATGCAATAATATAAATTTCTTTACAAATTTAGATATAAATAATATTTTAAATAAAAAATACACTGTTTCAAAAGATCTTGATAATGGTGAAATTTATAACACTTTTGATCCAGGAAGAAATATCTGGCTTGAAATGGGTCTTAAATGGTAAAAAATTGATGAGCTACTTTCTAAGCTCATCATCTTGTTTTTTAGAAATATAATAATAAAATAAAGCTACAATTATAAATAAAGTAATAATTAAAAAAGTCATTTTGTACTCTTATGACGGAGTGTAGCCTGTCTTTTGGATTATGTGTTTTGCCTCATTACTTTTTAGCCACTCTAAAAATTCTTTAACACTTTCTTTTTTATTTTCTTTTAGTGTTACTGCGTAAAATTTACCAACAAATGGATAAGTTTCGTTTAAAATGCTTTGTGAGTTTGGATAAACTCCATTTATTTTAAGTAATTTTATATCAGAGTTTTTTACCATTTCTTTAGTAAAATACAAAAATGAAAATCCTAAAGCGTTTTTATAATTTTTATAAGTTCCAACACTTTTAACTATACCAGCCATATCACCAACAACATTTGTAGCAGGTGCTTGCATAAGCTCTTTGCCAGCCATTATCTTTTCAAGCATAGTTTGAGAACCTGAGTTTTTATCTCTTTGAAATGCTAAAATTTTAGCATTTTTTCCACCAACTTCTTTGTAGTTTGTAATTTTGCCTGAATAAATTTTAACAACCTCATCAACGCTTAAATTATCCAAACTATTTTTTGAATTTACAAAGAAGACAAAAGCTTCTTTACCAATTTCTAAAAACTCCATAGTAACATTTTTATCTTTTGCCAAATTTAACTGTTCATTAGAAGCACCTGCAACAAAAATAATATCAACTTTTTGATTGATTAAATTTTCATACGCTCCATTTGTAGTTGAACATTTTGCCACACTATCTTCGGCATGGCAAGGATAATATTTTAAATCAGAAGGATAAATGCTTTCAACAAAAGCAGCATAAATTGGGTAAAGTGCAGTTGCACCATCAATTAATGGTGGATTATTTTCAAATTTAAAATCACTTTTTACAGAAGCCAAATTTGGATTGTGTAAAGTTATTTTTTCTTTTAAGTCTAGCTCGTTAATATGCATTAAATTTGGATTATTAAAGTCAATAAATGGAGCAAATTTATCTAAATTAATCCTAGTATTAACCTGTTTTATATGCAGATCTTTTTCTAAAAAATATGTATAACCTCCAAAAGATAATGAAATTAAAAGGCAGATAAAAAGTGGTTTTTTATAGTTTTTGCCAGTATCTAGGAGGTTAAAGAAAAATTTCATAAAAAATAACCAAATAAGTAAAATAATTAAGGCATAAACTATGCCTTCGTAACCACCACTACTATAAATAATAATATAAAGTCCAAAAAATATAAAACAAATTCCAAAAGATAAAATTCCAGCAATTATTAAAATCAAAAGTTTTATCAAATTTATGCCTTTTTTGCTACCCTACTCTAAAATACCAATATTAAACAGAGTATCAATTTTTTCTTTTGTATATCTTTTTGCCATTAAATTTACCATTTTTTTAGAATTTACAAGACTTCCTTCTAGGATAAATTTAAATTTACCACTATTTTCAAGTTTTATAAGCTCATTTACAAGATCATTTTCATCTTTTTTTCCATCAAATAAAGGTAAAAAGTCATAATCTACATCTTTGTTAATTTCTATATTGTCATAAAATTTATTAAAAAACCCAGTGGTGTGGCCATTTGTTTTTGTAAAATCTAAAAGTTTTAAAAATGTAATATTTAGTTTTGGTTTTTCTTTTATACTTTTATCAAAAGTTACTTTTTCAAAACTAAACGCTAACTCTTTTGAGATTATGAGATATGCTAAACTTAAATAAAAATTACTAACATCATCATCACTATGAGTTTTTCTATACTCTTTCATAAACTCAGCAACATTTAAATTTGATGGATATATTGCGCTTAATTCTTCAAATAATTCAAACATATTTTTAGGCATAAAAGCACCACTTTTTAAATTTATATATAACTCTTTATCCATGTCATATTTAAAATTTCCACTTACAAATAAGCTATCTAAATCTTTAAATTTAATGTTAAAATTTGTATCTATTTTTTTTGAAAACTCATTTTTTACAAACAAACTTCTTCTAAAAGTCCTATCAATAATAAAATCAATAAATTGCTCAAACCTAACTCTATCGCCATTACATTCACTATTTAAAGCTTTTTTTAACTCATCTGTAATTGGTGGAAAGATAGAGTTTTTAAAATTTGCTTCAGATAAAAACTCTAAATTATGTTTTTTAGCACTATTTACAACTTCATAAAAATAATTTGGCCTATTTGTCTCTTCAAAATACTCATGTAAAATATAACTTTTACTTCTTAATTTTAAATCATCATAATACTCATCAATAGCTGTTTTTGCAACGCCTGGAACTGAATTATTCTTAAGAAAAGCTAAAGTATCAAAACCAAGCTCAAGTTTTAAGTCTGGATTATTTTGCTCTTTATCTTCTATTCTATAAAGCATAATATCTCTTAAAATTTCTTTTCCTTTCCAGCCAGGATAGGTATTATAAGATAGATATGCAACACCATTTGGTGCTAAACACTCATCAAAAATTTGTAAAATTTTGTCTTTTATATCATCACTTACCCAACTATAAACACCATGAGCTATGATATAGTCAAACTCACCAAAGCTCTTATCAATATCTAAAATATTTTTTTCATAAAATTCTATATTTGCAATATTTAATTCATTTGCTAAATTTCTAGCTTTTTGAATATGAATTCTTGAAATATCAACACCTACAACTTTTGCATTTTTATTATTTAATGCAAAAGGTATAATATTTCCACCCATTGAACATGCTAACTCTAAAACTCTAGCAGAGCCTATTTCTGGCATCTTTAAACCGTATAAAAGTCCTGCTAGATATGAATTTTCAGGTAAACTTTCTTTATAAACTTTTGACATATAAGGCACATCATCATAGGATTTTTTAACATCTTGCATAGTCTTTTTTTCCTCTATTTTAGTCTTTTTTTAACTGATAGCTTGTGAGCCTCCAAGCCCTCAGCTTCGGCTAAACTCATGCAAATTTCTGAAATTTCATTAAAGCCTTTTTCACTCATTGAAATTATTGAACTTCTTTTTAAGAAATTATATACCCCAAGAGGAGAGAAAAATCTGGCACTTCCACCAGTTGGTAAAGTATGGTTTGGTCCAGCCGCATAATCACCTATAGCCTCAGGTGTAAAGTGTCCTAAAAATATCGCTCCAGCGTGTCTTATATATGGCAAATAACTATTCGCATCAGTTGTTTGAATTTCTAAATGTTCAACTGCCAAATCATTTATTAATTTTATGACTTCGCACTTATTTTTTGCTACTATGATAGCAGCTTTTTGCTCAATGCTTTTTTTAGCAATTTCATATCTCTTTAAATTTGGTAAAATTTCATAGATTTCATTTTTAACTTTTTGAGCTAAATTCATAGAATTTGTTACTAAAAAACTACTTGCAAGTTCGTCATGTTCAGCTTGAGAAAGCATATCTATAGCCACTAAATGTGGATCTGAGCTATCATCTGCAATAACTCCTATCTCACTTGGTCCTGCTATCATATCAATATTTACATCACCAAAAACAAGTTTTTTCGCAGTTGCAACAAAGATATTTCCAGGACCAGTTATAACATCGACTTTTGGAACAGATTTTGTACCATAAGCCATCGCCCCAATCGCACTTGCACCACCAACTTTAAAAGCTTCTTTTACATCAAGCAAGTACATTGCAGCAAGCAAAAGTTCATTTACTTTTCCACCAACTGCTGGTGTGCAAACTACTATTTCTTTAACACCAGCTACAATAGCTGGGATTGCGTTCATCAAAAGCGAGCTTGGATATGCTGCCTTTCCTCCAGGTATATAAAGACCAGCTCTATCGACAGGTGTGATTTTTTGGCCTAAAATAGAGCCATCGTTTTCAAAATTAAGCCAAGATCTCTCGAGTTGTTTTTCATGATATGTCATAATCCTATTTTTAGCTTTTACAAGAGTATTTTTCATATTATCATCTAAGTCATCATAGGCTTTTTTCATACTTTCTTGTGTAATTTTAAGATTATTTTTTACTTCCCATTTGTCAAATTTTAAAATTTGCTCTTTCAAAGCATTATCACCATTAGTTTTTACCTCGTTGATGATATTTTTAACTATTGCCTCAACACTATCCATATCCAAATTTGATCTATTTATAAGTTTATTAAACTCAAAATCAAAATCTTTATCTATACTGTTTAAAAATTTCATAACAATCCTTTGTATTGATATCTTTCTATTTGTGAAATATTTCCTAAAATTCCGCCTTGATGAATGTATAAAAGCGGATTTTTAAACTCATTTAAATTTGATAAAACCGTTAAAAAACCAACTGGATCATAAACAAGATCAAATTCTATACAAGTTTCATTAAAAAGTTCTTTATAAATTTTAAAAAGCTCTTTTTTTGGCTTTGCAAAGTGATACTTTTTTGGAGGATTGAAAATAAATAGGTTTTTTAAATTTCCCAAATTTAAATTTTCAAGCTGTTTTTTAAGATACTCCTTATCCCCAACACATGGGCATGTAAAGATATTAAACTCACTATTTTTTGCTAAATATCCTGCACTTGTTCCAGTTCCACTAGGAAGAAAAATATCAAATTTAATATCATTATTTTTAGCAAATTGACTTATATCTTTGGCTTGGGAAATAAAGCCAATTTCTGCCTCTTTTTGAGCAACTCCCTCTTCGATAAAGATAGTTTTTTTATCAACTAAACTAAGAGCAAAATCACGGCGATTTGGTGATATAAAGTACTCCATCCCATTTTCTAGTGCAAACTTAAAATTTCCAACTGGATTTTTAGCTAAATTTGAGTTTAAATAACTTATCACATATTTAAACTTCAATCCTTTAAGTTTTGCAAAAACAGAAAGTGAATACATTGCATTTGACTGAGAGGAGCCATTTGAGACAATTGTATCATAATGGGTTAAATCCGCATGTAAAAAATAATCTAATTTTCTTGCTTTGTTACCGTTAAATTCATCACATAAATCACGTCCAAGCAAATCATCTCTAAGTAAAAAAAAATCTAAATTTTTAAATTTTACCTTTTCAATTTTCATATTCTAAGATCTTTTGAATTTCATTAATTGTATTTTTATTAGATAATACAAATTTTATCTCAATTCTTCTACTTGCATCTTTATCTTCAACACCATCTTTCATTACTGGAGACATAAAACTTCTTCCACTTGCTAAAAGATATTTTTTTAGCCTTTCATCTTCATTCCAAGAAGCTATAAACTCCATAACCGAAAATGCTCTAAGCTGAGAAAGTTCAAGATTAAAAAGATAACTTCCATCACTATCTGTGTGTCCTTCGATGATAATTGTGTCTAAATTTTCTCTAATTTCATCGTTTTGCATTAAAACTTCGAAATATTTGCTTAGTGTATTTTTAAGACTTTCTTTTGCTTCATCTTTTAAAGCATATGATCCTTTATCAAATAAAACCGATGATGATAGTCTTAAAGCTCCAGTATTTGGATCGATACTTACACTATTTCCAAGCTTTTCTTTAATATCGGCTATAACTCTTACGCTAATCCCACTTAAATTTTTTATACGATTTTTTGTAATATTCAAATCATTCAAAATTTTATTAATACTTGCATCTTTTGATGAAATTTGTTCCATTAAATAAGCTATTTTAAGCTCATTTTCATTTAGAGTATTATTTAAATCTTTATTTAAATCACGCTCTTTTTCATAATCTCCATAAATCTGATGAAGAGTTGTGTTAAGATCAGATTTTTCATCTTTTAGGCTATCAACAACTTTTTTAAGGCTTTCCATCTCAACTATAAAAAATGAGTTCTTTTCTTTTAATTTATTAGTTTCTATATCAAGCTCATTTAGCCTATTGCTAAAAATTTTATTTAATTCCTCAAGCTCTGAATTTTTTTGCTCTTGACTTTTTAAACTCGCAAGAGTACTTAAAAAATCAGCTTCTTTTTCTTTAAGACTACTTTGAGTTAAAACATATTTTACAATAATTCCACCTATTAAAAGTATAAAAACGAATAAAAGCCCAGCCATAAGATCAGCATATGCTATCCAAAAAGTATCATTTTGCTCTTTTTTTATTTTCATCTTTTTTCTTTTTTTACTTTTTAGAATCTTTTCTTTCTACATTATCAAGTGAAATCTTAAGTTCTTCTATAATATTTGCATTAGTATTTTTTTCTTTCTTTAAGCTATCGACAACTTTTTTTATTTCATCAACGCTTTTTATCACACTTTGTTTGAACATATTTTGTGTTTCATTTTGCTCGTTTAAAATGTTTTTGTTAAAATTTTCCAAACTAGTCTTAAACTCTTCTAAGCCATAAATAAGCTTATCAGCTAAATCTTGCAAATTTGTATCCCTTTTGTCGTTAAATGATAAAAGCTTTTCAAATTGTATTGATAAATTTACATAAATTTCATTTGTATCATCAACTAATTTAGAAAATGAGTTTAACATCTTTTCAAAGTCTTTATTAAGATTTTTTGAAATTTCACTTATGTTAGTAAACAATGAGATTGTCTCATTTAAACTTGATGAAGTTATTTTTAAAGAGTTTTTTTGCATTTCAAGCATTTCTTCAAATGTATGAAAATTTTCTTTCATAGCGATGCGTAAATTTTTAGTAAATTCGGTATTAAAAACAGTTTCAAAACTATTTGCAACTTTTTCATTTTGATTTAGTATTTCACTCATAAGACTTTGCGAGATTTCGTCCTTTTCCCAAAAGAAATTCTTAGTCACACTTTTGTATTTATAAACAATACTTTCAAATCTACTTAAGCCTTTTTTTTCAAAATATATCCACCACAAAGCCAAAAATATACCATAAATAGAAACATAAAAAGCTGTTCCAACTCCTCCTAAAAGCTGAGCTATTTCTGCTTCAAGTGAGTTTATATTAGTTGACGAAAAATGTGGCATTGAGATGGCTATACTTATAAAAGTTCCTAAAATTCCAAGCATAGGAAAAACACCGGCTGCAACTGAAGCGTAGTTTTCATTTCTTAAATTATTTGTAAAATTATCACTAAATAATTCAAAAGAAGAATTTGATTTTTTACTATTTCCAATAATTGTTAAATGGCTCATTATGTATTTTTTAAGCTCATCTTTAAAAATATCACTTCTGCTTTCAAATAAGCAACATCCATATTCTGCATTATGCCTTGCAAAAATCAAAGCTATGAAAAGTAAAAATCCGAGCATAATGATAGAGTGAAATTCCACTTTTAAGCTTATATAATTTAGATATCCTGATAGAAAAATCAAAAACACTAAAACAGGAATAAAAACTATTTTTATATAAACCCCAAAAAGAGATCTTTTAGACTCTTTTAATAGACTAAACTCATCAGATATTTCATTTTTACTTTCCATATTTTACCTTAATTTTTATTTATACAATTTAAATCTTCAAAGGCTTCCATTAATCTTTTTACCATACTTTCCTCACCAGCTCTTAACCATTTTCTAGGATCATAATATTTTTTATTTGGGCTATGTTCACCTTCTGGATTTCCGATTTGCCCTTGTAGATAATCTCTATTTTTAAGTTCATATTCTCTAACACCATCCCAAAAAGCCCATTGTGTATCTGTGTCGATATTCATTTTTATAACACCATAGCTTACGGCATTTTTTATATCTTTTATATCACTTCCACTACCGCCGTGAAATACAAAATTTACCGGCTTATCGCATTTTGTATTAAATTTTTCCTTTACAAATTTTTGGGAATTTTTTAAAATTTCAGGTCTTAGAACAACATTACCTGGTTTATATACACCGTGAACATTACCAAAACTTGCTGCAATTGTAAATTTATCACTTATTTTACCAAGTCTTTCAAATGCTTGAGCAACATCTTTTGGCTGAGTATATAAAAGTGCATTATCAACATTTGTATTATCAACACCATCTTCTTCTCCACCAGTTACTCCAAGCTCGATTTCCAAAGCTATGTCTAATTCACTTAGAGTTTTAAGATACTGCTCACAAGTACTTAAATTTTCATCCAAACTCTCAACACTTAAATCAAGCATATGAGAAGTAAAAAGTGGTTTTTTAAAAAGCTTAATATTTTCTCTGCTAGCTTCAATTAAAGAATCAATCCAAGGAAGAAGTTTTCTAGCAGCATGATCAGTATGTAAAATCACAGGAATGCCATAATGTTTTGCTAGCAGATGAACATGTCTTGCTCCACTGATTGCCCCCAAAACATCGGCTTCTTGGCAGGTTTTTCCTGCCACAAAACCTGCTCCACCATTTGAAAACTGGACTATTACGGGTGAATTGACTTTTTTTGCGCTTTCTAAAACTGCATTTATAGAATTTGTTCCAACTACATTAACAGCTGGTATAGCAAATCCCTCACTTTTAGCGTAATTATAAAGCTTAATCGCTTCATCGCCACCTAAAACACCTGCATTTACAACATCTAAAACACCCATTTAAAATCCTTATTTTTTATTTTTATATTCAATTTTTGCTTTTGATTTTAAATCTTTTACTTTTTTCTCAAAATCTGCTTGAAATTTTTCTTGTTTTACAATGCTTTTAATATAATCTTTAACTTCAGCTAGACCAAGTTGTTTTTTATCTTTTGCATCGTTTTTAAGTATTACATGATAGCCAAATTGAGTTTTTACAGGAGTTTTAGTAAGCTCACCTTTTTTAAGTTTATCAGCTGCTTCACCAAACTCAGGAACCATTTGCTCTTTTACAAAGTATCCTAAATCTCCACCATTTTGTTTACCACTTGGATCAAGACTTTTTTCTTTTGCAATTTCAGCAAATTTTTTCTTTAACGCATCACCTTTTAGCTTACTTAGATCAGCTATTATTTTTTTAGCATCATCTTCTTTTTCAACTAAAATATGGCTAGCTGCAATAGCTGCTGGCTCAATAAATTTATCTTTATTTTTATTATAAAAATCTTCTATTTCTTTATCGCTTACTTTTGTGTTGTTAAGCTCTTTTGCTTGCCAAGCTCTTAAAGCAATATCATCTTTTACAATTTCAAGCTGTTTTTTATAAAGCTCATCTTTTTCAATACCGCTTTTTTTAGCTTCATTGATTAAAACTCTTAAATCAATTGCTCTATCAATTACTTGATTTTGAATCTCAGCTGGAAGAGCTTCAAAATTAACTCCTGGCATTCCTGCAAGCATAGGTGCAAGATCAACATCAGTGATGTCCTTTCCATCAACTGTTGCAAAAACTTTAGCATTTAAACTCATAGCTACTGCTAAGCTTAAAGCTGTAAATAAAACTTTTTTCATATAAAACCTTTCTTAAAAAATTAAATTATTATATCTAGTAATAGTAAAGAAATGTTGAATTTTTGTAAAATTTCGGCTAAAATCTTTGAAATGAGAACCAAAAAAGAGATAAATTTAATAAAAGAGCTATTTTTAAAGCATTTTGATAAACCAGTTACAGAACTTAAATTCAAAAATCTTTATGAGTTGGTAGTTTGCGTTATGCTCTCAGCACAATGCACTGATAAAAGAGTAAATTTAATAACACCTGCTTTATTTAGCGAATTTCCAGATATTAAGTCTTTATCAAAAGCAAATTTAAACTCGCTTAAACTTCTTATAAACTCATGTAGTTTTTTTAACAATAAAGCCGAAAATTTAATAAAAATGGCAAAATCTGTTATGCAAAATTTCGGCGGAGAAATTCCACTAAATAAAAAAGATCTTATGAGCTTAGCTGGAATTGGACAAAAAACAGCAAATGTTGTTTTAATAGAGTTTAAAGGTGAAAATTTAATGGCGGTTGATACGCATGTTTTTAGGGTTTCACATAGGCTTGATTTAAGCAAGGCAAAAACGCCAGAACTTACTGAAATCGACCTAACAAAAGCTTTTAAAACTGAGCTTAACTACCTTCATCAAGCAATGGTGTTGTTTGGAAGATACACCTGTAAAGCGGTTAAGCCAAATTGTAAAGAGTGCTTTTTAAATGAAATTTGTAAAAGTAAGGATAAGATTTTATAACAATACTCTTTAAAAGTAACAACCTCCGCCAGTTGCACCTTGATCACTTTCAATTATAACCTTATCTTTTACCAAGTAACAATCCATATCTTTTCTGATATTTTCAAGCTCATTAGCTGTAAAAGACTTATCATAAATATTTAAAATTTTTGCACAAATAAAAAATCTACTTATTATAAAACTAACTCTATTTCCAAATTTTCCAACACTTAAATAATCTAGCGATTTTAACTCTTTTTTAATTAGCTCCAAATCCTCATCGCTAAAATATTTGTTTAATAGTTCTTTTGATATTTCATCATCATAATAATACTGTGTGCCATTTGCATCACCAACAACAAGCCTTTGGACTTTTGAATAATCTCTACTAAACTCTATGTCTAAAACTTGATTTTTTTCTGCGATATTTTTATATAAATTTCAACTTCGTTTTGATAAAAATAATCTATGCTTGATTTTTGGGATTTTCCACTTATTGATAAAGAAGAATAAACTACCAATGCAAACAATAAAATAATCATTAAGACTAAAAAATACAAAAGGAGTTTTAAAACTCCTTTGATTAAAAAAATGATTAAATTTTGTTCATTTTCATGCATTTTTTACAATTCCATCAACCACTTTATAGATTAAATCAGCAGATTTTATTTCTAGTTTTTCATTTATACTATGTGGTGCAAAAATATTTGGTCCAATAGAAGCAACCTTCAAATCACTTTGTTTTGCTAGAAAAAAACCGCATTCAAGCCCAGCATGAACAGCTACAAATTTTGCTTTTTTATTATATTTTTGCATATTTTTTAAAATAAATTTAGCAAATTCGTTGATTTCAGGCCTCCAAGGAGTAGTTTGATTTTCAGTTCTTATGTCGAAATTAAAACTTTTTGCCAAAGTTAAGGTTTCAAATTTGGAGTTTTCAAGTCCTTTTGCACTCATTGATCTTGCAAAAAATAAAACTTCGAATTTATTATCTACTTCTTTTGCAGTTGAGAGATTTATACTATCCTCTGGAGTATTAACTTCTGTATTAAAAGCCCTTACTCCCTGTGAGAAAATACAAAGCATATTTAAAAGCTCATCACTAAATTTATAAATTTTACTCTCTTTTTTACCTATAAAATCAGCTTTTATAAAATTTGGAATTTCTTTTAACTCTTTAAAAAATATAACTTTTGCATCTACTTTTGCAGCAATAGAGTTTCTTCTTTCTCCACCGTTAAAATAGGCTATTTTACCATCATTTTCTTTTATAAATCTAGCCATGGATTTAATAGCATTTGGAATATTTTCATGTATTTGTATGCCGCTATGTCCACCTGGAAATTTATCATTATCATCTATTTTTAACTCATATAAAAATCCATTGCAGTCTATTTTTTCTAAATTTCTAAATGCATACATATCAACGCTTCCTGCACACCCAATTGATACTTTATCATCTTCTTCACTATCTAAATTCAATAAATTTGGACTTTTTATAACTGAGTTAAATCTTGCAACACCCCAAAGTCCAACTTCTTCATTGTTAGTAAAAACAACTTCAAAATTATCATATTTATCCATCATGCTCATCATTATAGCTACTCCGATGCCATTATCGGCACCAAGACTTGAGTTTTTTGCCATCAAAAAACCATCTTTTTCAAAAGTTTGAATATTTGGAGCTTCACCTACACAAACCATGTCATAGTGACTTTGCAAACAAATTCTTGGGTTTCCTTTAAAGGCATGTATATTTCCAGCCTCATCAACACTTGCTTTAAAGCTATTTTTTTCACAATGCTTTAGTAAATATTCTTTCATTTTATCTGTTTCAAAACTACCATGAGGAATTTTACAAATTTCTTTAAAATACTCCATATAACTTTTCATTTTTTAGTCCTTTTAAATAAAAATTAAGATATTATACCCTAATTTATTTAGGATTTAATGATGAATTTAGACGAAATACGAGCAAGTAAATTTAAAGAATTAGATTTAAAAATTTATAAAAATATTTGGGAAAAAGTCTCAAATTTAAACACTGATTTTGATATAAAATGCAAATTTGAAGATATTATTGATATTAAAATTTTAGATGAAAAAGTAAATTTAAATGAAATTTTACAAATAGCTCTTATGCTTAAACCTTGGCGAAAAGGTCCTTTTAAAATTCATAATAAATTTGATGAAATTTTTATAGATAGTGAGTGGCAAAGTTTTATTAAATTTAATAATTTATTACCATTTTTAAATTTAAAAGATAAAATTGTTGGTGACATTGGATGCAATAACGGATATTATCTTTTCAAAATGCTTGAAATGGGTGCATTAAAACTTGTGGGATTTGATCCAAGTATTAGAACTTTTTTACAATTTAAGTTTTTAAATAAATTTATAAAAAGTGATATTAAATATGAGCTTTTAGGCGTAGAACATCTGCCTTTTTATGAGCATAAATTTGATACTTTATTTTGCCTTGGAGTGATTTATCATAGAAGTGATCCAGTAAAAATGTTAAAAGATATAAAACTTTCTTTAAATAAAAACGGAGAGATTTATTTAGATACGATGTATTTAGAAATGGATGGTGAGTTTGCTTTGGTGCCAAAAAACAATTATTCAAAGATGAGTAATGTTTATTTTATCCCAACTATTAAGGCTTTGCAAAATTGGTTTGAAAAAGCTAAATTTAAAGATTTTGAAGTACTTACTACAAAAACAACATATTTAAACGAACAAAGAAAAACTAAGTGGATAGATGGTGAAAGCCTTGGTGATTTCCTAGATCCAAACGACAGCTCAAAAACGGTTGAGGGATACCCCGCCCCAAAAAGAGTTTATGTTAGGGCTAGGGTTTAGATTTTGCTTGCATTAATCACCACTGTTTTAAATAATTTAAATCAAACTTAGATATAATACCTTATTTACAAATTTAAAAGGATGCTTTATGTCTAGTAAAAAGGTTAAATATTTATACTATATCTATAAAACCGCAACTAACGATAAAAAAGAAATAAAAAATTTGGATGCATTATTAAGCAAAACTGAAAATTTATTTATAAAAGATATAAAAAAATAGTTAAATATGTTTTAAATAAAAACAGGCTAATAATAGGGCAAGAAAGTTATTTAATGATAGCATACTTCTAACACTAAATCATGATTCTGAAGTTCTATCTATAAAGAAATAGGGAGCAAATAATTATAACAAATACAGATAAAAAAAGATTGCAAGCTAAGCTTGGCTACACAAATCTATGAAAACTGCTTATTGATAAACAAAAAAAAGGAATATTTAAAGCGTGATACAAGCATCAATCGCTAGATTAAACAAAGGCGGAAATGTAAATACAAAAACATTTCTAAAAATATGTCAATATTTCAACTGTAGTATATCGGATATTTGTGAGGTAAAATAAATTTAATTGGGAGATTTAATATGAAAATCAATAATATTTTTGAACTATTTAATATAACGAAAGAAAAACTTGAAGGACAACATGGAACAATTACTATAAACTTTGCTAATAGAAGCCATGTTTATTCTGGTAATGACGTAATAGGAAACTGTCTACAAGAATGGTTACCTAATTGGTTTGCGTATTTAGGTGTAAATATTATTCCTGGAGAGCATACACAGGCTTTTCCTGATTTCGTAGCAGTTTTTAATAATACTAGCTATGATGTCGAAGTTAAGGCTTGGAACTATAATAATAACCCTGCATTTGATTTAGCTAATTTTGGGAGCTTCTTAGAAACAACATTTGACAGCCCTGGCAAACTGGATGCATATTATTTTATTCTCGGTTATAAACCTATGGATGATGGTTTCTCAGAGGGTTTTAAGGTTGAAAAAGTGTATTTGAAAAATATATGGGAAATAACTGCCCCTGCTCAGAAATATCCAATCTGACTACAAGTAAAAAGAAATCAACCTTACGCAATGAGACCAACATCGTTTCATAAAAATCCTGATAAGGCTTTTAAATCAAAAAAAGCATTTATTAATGCTGTGAAAAACACTTATGACTTATTTCCGAGTACAAGTTTAAAATTTTCTTCAGATGAATGGCTTAATAGAGTTCTTTCTTATTAATTCTAGGCACAAAAAACTGCGAGACTGTTAATAGGCAGCTCTTGTAGTTCTTTGATTTTCATCAAATTTTACTGATTCTACATACGACTCTATCAACCTACTAGAAACAGCTCTTATTACAGGAATACAAACTGTATTTCCAAGTAAATCTAATGCTTCTGACTTCTTAATACTATTAAGTGAATAATTTTCCGGAAATCCAAACAACTTTAAACATTCATTTATAGTTAATGAACGTATGCCGTTCTTTATAGGTACTCCTAATTTATGAACATCTGTAGCCACCAATGCAGGAGCAACTTCATTTGGATTTAATATTTTTGAAAATTCAAATGACAATTTTCCAGTTACTATATTATATCCTCTTTCAAGGCTTTCATCTTTAACTCTTCTATTTCCGACTCGTTTTTTAGGATGTTCATATACTAGATAACCTTTTTCAACTAAATCCTTAAGCATTTCTTCTAAATTTTCATGTGAATAAAAAGATTTAATCATTTCAGTAGTTAATGGCATTCCATCCATCCAATCTATTCCTATTATATCCGCCCACTTCTTGTTTCTACGCTGTCTTAAAAGTTTTTCCAACAACTCTTTTTGCTCTAAGGTTACTTTACCTTTTAATTCAATATCCCAGCTATGAATATTATTATCCCCACCTCTTTTATCTTTTATAGCTTTTCCATAAAGTTCTTCTATGTCATAATGAGATAAAAGTTTTTTAGTAAAATTAGTCTCTTTAGCTTTAATATTTTCATCAATTATATCCTTTAAAACTGACTTTTTACTTTTAAATCCTTCTAGCTTTTTTACTATTGCATTCTTAATACCTATGATATAAATCCTATTTCTGGATTGAGCAAGTCCAAAGTCTTTTGCGTTTAATACTCTAGCATCAATATCATAGCCTAATTCTTCTAAAGTATTTTTGATAACTTTAAATGTTTTTCCTTTATCATGATTTACAAGACCTTCCACATTTTCAAGTACAAAGCCGATAGGTTTTTTGGCCAGTAAAATTTTAGCAACATCAAAAAATAGTGTTCCCCTGGCATCTTGAAATCCTAATCCTAATCCTGCTTGAGAAAATGCCTGACAAGGAAACCCTGCTAATAAAAAATCAAAGTTTGGCAAGTTTGATGGATTGATTTTAGTGATGTCACATTTAGGATCTTCTCCAAAATTATCTTTATAAGCTTTTATTGCAGACTCTTTTATATCGCTAGAAAAAACGCATTTTCCAAATAATTTATTATCAGCTAAAGCTTGTTCAAATCCTATTCTTATTCCTCCAAGTCCACTAAATAAATCTATATATGTTACTTGTTTTTCATTTTCTTTTATATCTACATTAATTAAATCAATTCCTAATTCTATTAATTCCCTAATTCTTCCTGAAAAACTTGTACAATTAGGAAGTGGTAAATTTTCAATTAACTCTTTTTCTTCTGAATTGATATACACAGAAACTGCCTGTTTCTTATCATGGACTGTTTTTCTTCCTGCGCCTTGACGCATTCCACCGTGCATAAAATCTCCTACTAATAAATTTTCTTTGATTAGTTTTATTATAGCACTTATACATTGTTTTTTCAAGTTTTTTAAAACCAAGATTTCTAAATTTTATTCTTATATTACTTAAACCACACTAAATAGTCTAATAGTATTGATGTATAGCAGTGAATAGAGAAGGTCTTATGAAAAGAATACAAAAAATTAATGCCAAATTACCTAGATAAAAAGAAAAAAATAGTAGCTATTTGTGCTAGGGTTTCAAGAAACAAAAGGAATAACTCCTAACTCTCTATTTTGGAAAAACTAAAAAGCAATCAGGATTTAACGATTAAATTTTAACAACATTACGATATTTGTGAATTTTTTAAAACAATTAGGGTTTAAATTTATCAAAAAACCACATAAAACAAAATGCTAAGCTTGCTGGTTTTGGGATATTTTCATCATAAATAAACTCTTTTGCCTCTTTTATGGGCAGATAAAAAATCTCTATTTTTTCATCATCTATCCCGCCTCCAACCGATACTTTCATCTCATCTGAAACCTCGGTATAAAAAAATGTCTGTTTTGAGGCAGCTGTTCCTAAACTACCATAAAATGAAGCTATTTTTTCTACACTATCAACCCTGTATCCGCACTCTTCTAAAATTTCTTCTTTTATTGTATCTTCTTCACTTAAGTTTTTATCCATTATGCCAGAACAAAGCTCATAGCTTATTCCATTTTCGCTTAAATTAATACTATCTTTTTCACATTTTAATAAAAGTGGAATGCGAAGCTGTTTCACAAGAACAAAAGCTTTTTTATCTGCATCAAACAAAAGAACTGAAACACTATCATAAACACTTATACATTCCCATTTTAATAGTTTTTTATCAAGCTCATACTCAACTAAAAATGGTTTTATAAATTTAGGATTTTCCAAACTTTTTATATTTTTTATTTTATAACTCATTTTAAATTTTTCCAAATTTTATAAAAGTATCCAAGACGCAAGCGCTAAGAAACTAAAAAAGCCAATTATATCAGTTCCTGCTGTTAAAATAACTGATGAGCCAACGGCTGGATCGATGTTAAATTTCTTTAATGTTAAAGGGATTATAGCTCCTAAAAGCCCAGCACAGCCCAAAGTTATAAACATAGCAAGAAATATAACAACTCCAAGCATAGGTTTATTAAACCAAATATATGCGATAATGCCAACTAAAAATGCAAAAGTAATTCCATTTATCAAAGATATCGTAAACTCTTTTTTAATAACTTTTTTAGCATCTTTAAACTCAATGTCGCCTAGTGCTAAACGTCTAACTGTAACAGTTAATGCTTGCGAGCCTGTATTTCCTCCAAGAGAAGCAACTATTGGCATTAAAACAGCAAGTGCTACAAATGATTCAATAGTTGAATCAAAAATTCCTATAATAAAAGATGATAAAAATGCAGTGATTAGATTAAAACCTAGCCAAACAGCCCTTGATTTACTAGCTTTTAATGCACCGTAATCATCTTCTTCAACTTCATCATCAACACCAACAAGGTTATAAATTTGTTCAGTTGCACTTTCTCTTACAAAGTCATGAATATCATCAGGCGTAATTCTTCCAAGTAAAATACCATTTTTATCAACAACTGGCAAAACTGATAAATCAAAATCTTGGAAAAGTATGGCTACATCTGAAATTTTATCTGTATCTAAAGCAAATTTTGGCTTAAAAGCATCTGGTTTTGCGCTTTTAACAACCTCATCTATGGTTAGACTGAAATTATAAATTATAAGATCCGATAGTGGAATACAGTATTTTAAAACTCCTTTTTCGTCAACTGCGCAAAGCTGATAAGCCATCTCTATTTCGCCACTGTGTCTTAAATCTCTTAATCTATCAACCGCCTCCATAACAGTTTCATTTAAATTTGCTTTAAAAACTTCAAGCTGCATATAGCTTCCTGCTTCATCATCCTTATAGGCAGAAAGTTTTAAAATATCTTTTTTATCTTCATCATCAAGTTCATTAAATATTGTTTTAGCTTTTATTTCATCTATGTCTTTGATATAGTCTAAAAGCTCAAATTGATCATCGCTTTCAAGTTCTTCTATGGCATTTACAAGTTTTTCTTTTGGAATGTTTTCAAGAACGTCTTTAAGCATATGCTCAGGCATTTCAATCGCAGAAGTCGAAAGGCTTTCTAAATCGAGTTTGTGTAAATATTTATAGTATAAATCTTCATCTTCTTTTTTTAATATTTTTAAACATTCAGCTATATCATCAGGGCTTAACTCTTCTTTATTTAAACTACTTAAATGTTCATCAAGTCTATTTTGTGCTTCTAAAAGCTCTTTATTTTCTATATTTTCCATATTTGCCCTTTTTTATAATTTTATAACCACTAAAACTCTATAAAATTTTCAAAATCAATAAATTTGGAAGGATTGTGATATCCACCCATAGCCATTTGTAAAATTTCATTTTGAGATTTTATATATTTTTTAAATCTTTTCTTCTCTTCTTTTTCAAGTTCTATATTTTCCTTAGCAACTTTTACAACTTTTTCAAAATCCATTGCTTTGTTATTTTTATAAAGTCCAAGATGCAGGTGTGGTCCTGTACTCATACCTGTATTTCCAACAAAAGCAACGATATCTCCTTGTGAAATTTTTCTTCCTTTTTTCATTCCTTTTGCAAAACCGTTCAAATGGGCATACAAAGACTTATAACCATTTTGATGTTGAATTTCAAGTGTTTTACCATATCCGCCTTTATTTCCCACAAAAACCACAGTCCCACTTCCAACTGCCTTTATAGCAGTTCCTCTTGGAGCAGCATAATCTGTGCCAAGATGAGCTCTATATCTTTTTAATACAGGATGATATCTTTTTGGAGTAAATTTTGATGAAACTCTAGCTCCTGGAATTGGAAGTTTAAACAAAAAATTTTGACTTATTTTACCATTTTCATCATAAAATTTAGATTCAAAGTAATAAATATAATTACTTTTTTTATTTTCTTCTATCATAGCTGATAAAATTTGAGGACTTCCGTAAGGTTTTCCAAGTCTAAATCTTTGAGTATAATTTATAGCAATTTGATCACCTTTTTGAAGACGTGAAAAATTTACTCTTCCTTTAAAGGCATTTGTAAAAGCAGCAGCAAGCTTACCATCTCCAGTTGCATTATTTATGTCTAAATATGGCATAGTTTCGACATTTAAACCTAAAGTATTATCTGTTTGTGTAAAAATTGTTGGAGTAAAAGTAAGATTAAATTTATTTTTTTCATCTTTATAGATATGAATTTGAAGTTCTTCTGTTATTGGTATTAAAATTTGTTCTAAATTTCCATCTTCATCTACAAGTTTCTCACACTCTATATCAGCACCTATTTCAGTGGCTAGTTCTTTGTCATCTTGCGATAAATCATAATAAAGACTTAATGGTAAGTTTGAATCTTCTAAAAAATGTAAAAATGTTTTTCCATTTGGCCAGTTAAATTTTTGCATAGTGCTAACATTTGCAAACAAGCTTAAATTTAAGATAAAAAAAATAAATACTTTTTTAAACATAATTCCTCTTTTTTGAAATTTTGACTAACTTTTTATAATACTATATTTTTTTTGACAGCTGGTAAATGAGTAAAAATTTATACTTTCTCAAACATTAACTAAAAATTTAGTATAATGATTTAATTTTTTTCAAGGAGTAATTTTGAGATATCTTATAACTATTTTTGTTTTTATACTTTCACTTGCAAGTGCGGCAAATTTTTCCATGCCAACTTATACTTCAAATTTGACATCTGTAAAAAATGGCTATGGCAAAGTTGTTGATAGCCCTGATATTATAATTGGAAGTAGCGGAATTGTAATGCATACTTTTAATAATGGTGAAAGTTCAATCATCGCAAGAGCAGTAGTAACTGATAAAAGTGCAGGTTTTGCAACTGTAAGATTTGAAGTATTTCAAGCTCTTAGCCAACCAGCTCTTCCAGTTCCTGGAATTTTACCAAAAGTTGGTGATAAGGTTATACTTAATTATCTTTACGATAGAGCAGTAATTGTCGTTCCAAATGAAGAAATTTACACTCAAATTATAAACTCATTTCCAAATATTCATTTTATAAACCCAGATCTTGCAGCATCACACTTAAATGCTTATAGAAAACCAAACCCATCAAGAGATGATTTTAGAAAAATTTGTGCTCAAACTGTTGCGGGGCTTATTTTTATAGCTATGGATAAAAAAGCAGTTTTTGCTGATTGTGGAAGTTTTGAAATACTAAAAAGCTTTGAAACAGGCGAAGTTAAAAACTATCAAGTGCCATTTTTTAGTAATGTTTATGGCATTGCACCTGCTTGGTGGAAATGGGAAAGTGAGTATATAACAAATTATAATAAGCATTATAAATTTTTATTAGATATTAAGGATTAAGTCTTGAAACAAATTCATATAGATTTTTTTAAAAAACTTTTAGGCGAGGATAATGCTTATTTTGATGAAGCACATAAGCTTTCATACTCTTATGATGCCACAAGAAAAGTATTCAAGCCAGATGCTGTTTTATTTCCAAAAGATGAAGATGAAGTAAGTAAAATTTTAGCATATTGTAATGATAATTTACTACCAGTTATCCCAAGAGGTGCTGGAAGTGGCTTTACAGGTGGAGCATTGGCAGTTAGTGGCGGAGTTATAATTTCATTTGAAAAACATATGAATAAAATTCTTGAAATAGATCTTGAAAATATGGTCGCAGTCGTTCAACCAGGTGTTATTAATATGGACTTGCAAAAAAAGGTTGAAAAACTTGGACTTTTTTATCCACCTGATCCTGCAAGCCAAACATACTCTACAATAGGTGGAAATGTGGCTGAAAATGCAGGTGGAATGAGAGCTAGCAAGTATGGCATAACAAAAGATTATGTTATGGCTTTAAGAGCTGTGCTTCCAAATGGAGAAATTATAAGAGCTGGCAAAAAAACCATAAAAGATGTAGCAGGATATAACCTGGTAGGCATTTTAACAGCAAGTGAGGGAAGCTTAGCTGTAATTACAGAAATTACTCTTAAATTAATAGCAAAACCAAAGCTTAAAAAAACAGCTTTTGGAGTTTTTAAAAGTGTAAATGAAGCTATGAATGCAGTTTATAAAACTCTTTCAAGTGGAGTTAAACCAGTAGCAATGGAATTTTTAGATAATTTAAGCATAAAGGCCGTTGAAGAAAATTTTCACAAAGGACTTCCAAAAGATGCTGGGGCTATTTTAATAACCGATGTTGATGGAGATTTAGAAATTTCACTAGATAAAGACTTAGAAATTATAGAAAAAGTTTTTAAAGAAAATGGTTGCTTTAATTTCATCATTGCAAAAGATGAAAAAGAAAGTAACGATTTATGGTTTTCTAGAAGAAATTGCTCTCAAGCAATTACATGCTATGGAAGTTTAAAAATAAATGAAGATATTACAGTTCCTCGCTCAAAACTCCCTGCTCTTTTAGAAAAAATAAATGAAGTTTCTAAAAAATATGATGTTTTAATCCCTTGTTTTGGGCATACTGGCGATGGAAATGTTCATACAAATGTAATGGTTGATAAAAATAATGAAGATGAAGTTAAAAAAGGATATGCTGCTATTGAAGAAATTTTTAAGATTACTATAGATCTTGGAGGAACTCTAAGTGGAGAACATGGTATAGGAATTTCAAAAGCACCATATATGAAGCTTGCTTTTAGTGACGCTGAAATGGAACTTTTCAGGGCTATTAAAAAAGCTTTTGATCCAAATAATATCTTAAATCCAAATAAAATGGGGCTTTAAATTTAGCCCTAATTTAAATTTATGAGCAAAATAGAATTTAGTAAATTTATAAATTTTATTTTTATAATTTATCTTATTTGCCTACTTCGTCTAGCTGTTTTTAGGGATAGTTTTAGTATTTTTCATATATTTGAAGTTGGCAAATATAATTTGTCTTTTTTTAGTGATTTGGCTGAAATTTACAAAAACGATAAAAAGATTTTTCTAATTTTATTTTTGGGAAATTTAGGTTGGTTTTTCCCTTTTGGAGCATATTTAAAATATAAAAATATAAACATTTTGAAAATTTTGTTTTTTAGCTTTTTGTTTTCTTTGCTAGTTGAAAGTTCGCAATTTATTTTTAAATGTGGTATTTTTGAAATAGATGATTTGGTTTTAAATACAATTGGTGCAGTGCTTGGAGCTATATTTATAAACATTATATTAAATTTAAAAAAGGAAAAAAATGATAAAGAAAATAAAAGATTTTTATAATAAATTTTACGACAGAGATCTAGTACATTTTGCCGCAAGCCTTAGCTTTTATACTATGCTTTCTATCATTCCACTTTTACTTTTATCATTTACGATTTTTACCCAACTTCCAAGCTTTGATGAGTATCTAGATAGAATAAAAAGTTTTATTTTTGAGAGTTTGCTTCCATCACATCAAGAGATAATTTCACAATATTTAGAGCAGTTCTTATCCAATAGTTTAAATTTAGGAATTATTGGCTTTGTGGCGATTATATTTTCAACAACAGCTTTTTTTGATAACTATAAATATGTAGTTAAAAAACTAACTACATCTTTGGCAAGTGGATTTTGGCAAGATTTTAGCAAATACTGGACTTTGATAACCCTTGCTCCACTTGGACTTGGACTATCATTTTATTTATCGGCTAAATTTCAAATTCTACTTAATCAAACAGAGCTTACAAAATGGATAAATTTAGCTATTTTTTTACCATATATCATTATTTGGGTGATTTTTGCCATAGTTTATAAAATATCAATCAATAAGCAAACTTCTAATAAATTTATTTTATTTTCATCATTTATAACAAGCCTTGCATGGAATGGCTCGAAATTTGCCTTTATAAAATACACTTTTTATAACAAAACTTACACTAGTATTTATGGCTCATTTAGTATTTTACTCTTTTTTCTTTTATGGATTTATATAAGTTGGATTATATTTTTATATGGATTTAAAATTTATACCCTCTTAGATGAAAAAAATGGGAATGATACCAAAAATGGGGAGCAAAATAGCTACTAATCTGTTTTTAATAGCTACAAAATTTAGTAAATTTAAACTATAAAAAAGCATTGGTGGTATGAAAATTTCATAAGTTTTAATGTTGTAATTTAAAAAATTAAGCAACAACTCATCCATTAAATTTCCAGCTCCAAAAATATGCAAAAATAAACTTAGTGGATAAAAAATAGTAAAAATATATCCAATTGGAATAACTGCAATTTGCGAAAAAGTAAAAGTGTTAAAATAATAATAAACAGGTATATTCATCGCAAAAAATACATAAATATTAAAAACTAAAATATGTTTTAAAATGCCTATTTTAGTGCTTTTAAATAAATTTTTAAAGTGATGCAGATACAAATAAATATAAAAAACTCCAAGACAAGAAAAGTAAAATCCAACCGAAAAAACCAAATTTGGCATAAAACAAATGCTTATAATTATCGTTAAAAACAGTGTACAAAATGAAAAAATCTTTAAATTTTTAACTAAAAATAAAAACGCCAAAGCACTCATTAAAAGTGAGCGTAAAAACGCAGGTGTAAAATCAAGCAAAAAAAGATAAAAAACCATTAGTAAAAACGCTACTAAACTTATATCAAAATACCTACTTCTATAAGGGAAAAATCTATTTTGAAAAAAACGATATATCGGAGTTATAAGTAAAAAAATAGTTGTAAAAATTATGCCAAGATGAAACCCACTAATCGAAACAACATGAGCAATCCCCCACTTTGTAACATCGTTTCTTAACTCTTTTGAAATGGGCGTTGCAAGATAAAGTGTAGAATAAAGTTCTTTAATTTTGTCATTTTCATGCTGATTTGAAATGAAATTTATCAAATTATTTTTAAAATTTGGACTATTTTGAAGTTTTTTTATATTAAAACTTTTTAAATAAAAACTTTTTTTAATATACTCTTTAAATGTTACTTTATCAGTTATAACTCCAAGCTTAATATTATCATATCTTTTTAGCTCATTTTCCTTTTTTGTGGTGGTATAAAAGCTAAAATCATCATTTTTAAGCTTTAAAACTCTATAAGTTTTATCATTTTTTGTTTTTAAATATGACTGCTCCACTACAGCATCAACATATCTAAATTTCAAAGCTTTAAAATCTTTAAATTTATAAAATTCATAACTTAAATTTAACCCAAAAATTATAAAAGCAACTATAAAAAATAGTAAAAGCTCTTTTTTTGAGTTAAATAAATTATTCATTTTATTATTTAATAAATCTGTTTTTAAATTTTAATTGCAACATAAAATTTAAAAACTTTTATTATCTAGCTATCCTCTAAAAGCTTGCTTACTAAGATATTGCTTGTATCTTTATGTTTTCTTATATTTTTAGCAAGTTTGTTATAATACTCTTCTAAAAACTCTTGGCTATTTAGAGGATTTTCAGAACTTAGTTTTACATACTCTCCATCATTTTGAAGCTCAAATGCCAAAGAAGTGTCATTTAGCTGAACATTTAATATATCAATCATCTTATTTTTTAAGCTTTCATTAAAAATAGGAGTCATCAACTCAAGTCTTCTTTCTAAATTCCTAGGCATCCAATCAGCACTTGAGATGTAAATTTCAGGACTTGAGTGTTTAAAATAAAAAATTCTTGCGTGTTCTAGGTATTTACCAACTATAGAAATTACTCGTATATTTTCACTAACTTCAGGAATTCCTGGTCTTAAACAACAAATTCCTCTAACAATAAGTTCTATTTTTACACCTGCTTTACTTGCACTGCTTAAAGCTTTTATCATATCAGAATCAACCAAAGCATTCATTTTAGCAATAATATGCCCATCACTTCCTTTTTTTTCCTCTACTTTTATCATATCAATTAAGCGCTCTTTTATCTGCATTGGCGACATAGAAAGCGTTTGTAATACTCTATTTTTATTATATCCTGATAAAATATGGAAAAAAGTCGTAGTATCTTTGGCAAATCTTTCATCAGTTGTAAAAAAACTTGCATCTGTGTAAATTTTTGAACTGCTTCCGTTATAGTTTCCAGTTCCAAGATGTATATAAAATTTAAGTTTATCACCATTTTTTCTAATTATTTGTGTTGATTTTGCATGAACTTTAAATCCTGGTATTCCATAAACCACATGAGCTCCAGCACTTTCTAGCGATTTTGCCCAGTGAAGATTATTTTCTTCATCAAATCTTGCTTTTAGTTCAACCATTACAGTTACTTGCTTACCATCATTTGCTGCATCTATTAAAGAAGCCACTATAGGAGAGTTTTTTTCAACTCTGTAAAGTGTCATTCTAATTGAGACCACCTTAGGATCTTTTGAAGCTTCTTTGATGAGTTGTTCAACTGGATTAAAACTTTCATAAGGATGATAAATTAAAATATCGCCTTTATCCATTGTCTCAAAAATTGACTCATTTTCATTAAAAGGTGGTAAAATTTTTGGAGAATATGGCGGAAGCGTTAGATTAGAAAAATTTTTATTTCCAACAACCCCCCAAAGACCATCAAGTGAAAGTGGTATATCATACTCAAAAATATCTTTATAAAAAACATTTATATGCTCATTTAAAAACTTAGTTATATCAGAATCTGCATTTTTTGCTATTTGAAGTCGGACAAATGCACCTTTTCTGCGAAGTTTTAACCCTTGTTCAAGTATCATCATAAAATCATCAGCTTCTTCTTCTTCTATTACAATATCAGCATTTCTTGTAACCCTAAAAGGAGCTGAACTAATCAAACTATATCCTGGAAAAATTTCTTCTGCATGACGGTGAACAATTGTTTCAATTGGCGTATAAGTATCAGTGCTAACTTGAACAAATCTTGGAATTACTCTAGGAATTCTTATCATTCCAAATTTAAAGCTTTGGGAGTCATTTGTATCTTTTAGTTTAACAGCTAGAGCAAAACTAAGATTGTTTAAATGTGGAAAAGGATGAGTTGAATCAACAGCTATTGGCACAATGATAGGCAAAATATTTGAGAAAAAATACTCATCTGCTTTTTGCCTTAATTCATCATTTAAATCATCATAGTTTTTAATATAAAAACCCTCATTTGCTAAAGCTTCAATGGTTTGTTTATAATAAATCTCTAAGCTATTTTTTTCATTATGCAAATACTCTCTTATTTTTCTAAGTTGATCAAGTGGTGTCATCTCATCGCTTCCACTAGCTGTAATACCTGCTATGAAAAGTTGTTTTAACCCAGCTACTCTTATCATATAAAACTCATCTAAATTTGTTGAGTAAATCGCTAAAAATTTAAGCTTTTCAATCAGCGGAATATCTTTTTCACACTGAGCCAAAACACGAGTATTAAACCTAAGCCAAGAAAGCTCTCTATTTAAAAAAATAGAACCATTTTTTAAATCTTGCATATTTAACCTTTAAATTTTTATATGTAATTATAGCTTAATTTTTCATCTGTTTTATAAAACATATTTGCAAAAATTTAAGTTAATTTAAAATAATAATAAATTTAAGGCTTTGAATTACAAGCCTTAAATTCCATTTATAAAATCAAATTTATTTTAACTCTATTCTTATTTTAGATTGTTTTTCTTCTGTGATTTTTGAGTATTGCTTTCCTTTGTAATATCCTATATTCTTATATCCTACTAAAACCTTTTTATCAACTTTTTGCTCTTTATACTCGCAACCACTTTTTTGGTTTCCTTTTATATTTCCCTCAACCCTATTTCCTGCATAGCCTCCAGCTATAGCTCCTGCAACGGTTGCTAGTTTTTTACCACTTCCACCGCCAAATTGATTTCCAACAACTCCACCACCAACTGCTCCAATTGCTGTTCCTAAAAGATTATAGTCATTTATAGAATTATTGCAGTTTTCTACATACTGGGTATCAGTTTTCATCTCGTAGATAGGCTTGTGCTCTGCAACATCGATAACTATACTTCTTGCAAACGCAAATCCTAAAAAAGCAAACGATAATAAAATAATTTTTTTCATAAAATCTCCTTTTTGAGTTAAATTTTAATATATTATAATTTAGATTTTTAAATTTATCTTAAAATTTCTAATCTTTTTTTAGCCACGTCTGCAATATCTTCTTCATAACCATAAAATTTAAATGTAGCACCATGCTGGATACTTCCATCAAGCAAATCTCCACTTTGGCGGTTTTTAAGGTCAATTCCAGCAACTTTAAATCCATCCAATGTTTTAGTAAATTCTAAAAGTCTAGAAGGCGGCTCTTTTAGTTTTGTAAAAAGATAACACCAACCACTTCCTCCATTTCGCCCAACACGACCACGAAGTTGATGCAAAGTCGCAAGCCCCATCCTCTCAGGTGCAACTACAACAATAATGCTAAGTCTAGGAAGTGAAATTCCAACTTCAACAACCGTTGTTGTCAAAAGCAAATCTCCTTTATCTCTAAACTCTTTTAAAATTTCTTCTTTTTCTTTATCACCACCGTGAGTTAAATAGACATTTTTAAAATTTTTATACCAGTAAGTACTTCCCTCATTTAAGCTTTGATAGTTTGAGCTTTGGCTTTCTTCAACAAGTGGATATACGATAATTACTTGTTTTCCTTTGCTTATCTCATCTTTTATATGCTTTATCATATCAAAAAAACCATCTTTATTTACAATAATTGTTTTTATATCTTTTTTAAATGGCATTTGTTTTAAAAAGCTTTGCTCTACGATATTTGATTGTATTAGTGAAAGTGTTCTAGGAATTGGTGTGGCGGAAAATTGTAAAAAATGAGCTTTAAATTTGCCATCTTTTGTGAGATTATTTATCTTTTGTCTTTGATTTGAGCCAAAGCGGTGCTGTTCGTCAACCATTATCAAATTTGCTTTTGGAAGTGGCTGAAAAAGCAGTGCGTGAGTGCCGATTATCAAATTTATATCTTTAAAATCTAGTTCTTTATCTCCACTTTTTACAAGCATAATTTTCATAAATTTTGGTAAAAGCTTTAAAGCTTCATTATAAATTTGCTCAGCTAAAATACTAGTTGGAGCCATCAAAACAGCAGTTTGTGGATAAACCATAAGAGAAGCTCCAAGCATAATTAAGGTCTTTCCACTTCCAACATCACCCATTACAACTCTTCTTTTAGCCACACAACTTAAAAGATCGTTTTTAATATCATTTAAAGCGTTTTTTTGATCATTTGTTGGAATAAAAGGCAGAGTTTTTATCCAAGAACTTATATCATAAATTTCTATTTTTTTAGCAGGAAAATTAAACTTTTTTTTACTAAGTTTTTTCATATAGTTAAAAATTTCTATAAATTTAAGCGTATTTAAAGCCTCATTATTTAGTTCTAAATTTTTAACTAGCTTTATACTTTCTTTACTTTTTTCATGAAGTTTTAGTAAAAACTCAGCTTCAAACTCATTTAAACCCTCACTTAAAAGTCCATCTTTATTTAGGTATTTTTCTATTAAAGATGTGATTTTATCATCCTTTAGGCTAAGTTTATATTTTGGTAAAATTTCACCTATTTTTGTTATAATTTTTGGATTTGTAAATTGCCAAGTAGAGTTATAAAAAGAGCTTTTTCCATTAATATAGATTTTTTTACCATTTTTAAAAGCACCATAATGCCATGGTCTTGCGTTAAAAATAATTATTCTAATGTCTAAATTCCAAGTTACACAAAATGCAGTTATGCTTAAAAAACTTCCTTTATTAAGCATGAATTTACACTCAATTAAAACTGTATTGTCACCCTCGTTTGGAAACTCACTCAAAGTTAAATCTTCAAAGTTTTTAGGCAAAATTAAAGCTAGATCAATAAGAGTTTTTACTCCAAGTTTATCAAGCTTTTTTTTGTCTAAAACTTCCATTTTTCTTACTTTTATCTATTTTTAACTTCCACTAACCACTGAAAAACTTAAATTTAAAATTTCATCATGAGCTTTTATAAATTTATTTAAATCATCTAAATTTAAAGCTTTTATTTTTTCTAGGGTTCTTTCAAACTCGCCAAATTCCTCACCCATATAAAACTCTTTTTGCTTGATATTTATACGACCAAACATAGTTTCTTTTTGTAAAACAACACTTCCAAGTAAGAAATTTTTAGCACTATTTAGCTCATCTTGGCTAACTCCATCTTTTACGAATTTTAAAAACTCAGATTTTATAACCTCGATGGCATCATCTTTGCTTTCATTTTTTGTTTGCATATATCCCCAAATTTTAGAGCTACTTAAACCAAAATCAGCTCTTGCGTAAATAGAGTAAGCAAGCCCTCTTTTAACACGGATTTCTTCCATTAGTCTACTTCCAAAACCACTGCTTCCAAAGATAAAAATTGCAACATTGGCTTTAAAAATTTCATCTTTTTTTACATTATATGGCGCACCAAAATAAATATAAGCTTGTTCTACTTGCTTTTTTACAAAAGAGAGTTTTTGTTCATCACTTGTTTTTATAAAAGGAAGGTTGTTTTTATTTCCATTTTTAAAACAATTTAAAAGCTCATTTAAATCTATATTTTCTTTGATATCTCCAGCTAAAACAATAAATAAATTCTCTAAAAATAAAGCGTCAAAGAACTCTTTTACTTCATTTAAACCAATTTTATCAATGCTTTCTAAAGTTCCAATTTGTGGATATTCTAAACTTGTATTTTCATATAAAAGTCTATTTAGCTCAGTCCTTGATAAATAGTCAAAATCTGTGTTATTTGAAGCTATTTCGCCTTTTATTAAAGTTTTAATCTTATCAAGTGTTTTTTGTGTAAAATTTGGATCTTTTAGTAGGCTTATAAGCAAATTTAAGCCGTAGTTAAAATTTTCTTTTAAAGTATTTATCTCAAAACCAAATGTTTCAAAGCCTGAAAATATACTTAAATTTACAGCCTTTAACTCAAGTAAATTTGCAAACTCGCTAACCCCAAGCTTTGAAGTTCCTTCATTTAGCATTTTAGCTACTAAATTTGCTAAGCCTGGGAATTTGCCATTTGCCACGCTTCCACTTGCCTTAAAGATGAGTTTAAAATTTACTACTGGCATAGAACTGTCAAACTCATAAAGCAAAGGAATATTTAAATTCTTATACTTTAAATCTATTTTTTTCATTTGTAAATTTCCAATATATCGTAATTTGTATTTCTTTTAGCAGGTATTTCACCCACGTCTTTAATTAAATTTATTAACTCATCTGCATTCATTCTAAAATTTGCTCCTGCGGCCTTAACAACATTTTCTTCCATCATTGTTGAGCCCATATCATTTGCTCCAAATTTTAAAGCAAGTTGCCCGATATAGCTTCCTTGTGTTACCCATGAGCTTTGTATATTTTTAAAATTATCTAAAAAAAGTCTTGAAACTGCAAGAAGTCTTAAATAACGGTTTGATGAAACTTTCATAATTTCAGGATGTTCTTTTAAAAGACGAGTATTTTTTCCTTGAAAACTCCATAAAATAAAAGCCCTAAACCCACCAGTAATATCTTGCAAATCTCTTAAAAATTTCCAATGCTGCACTATCTCGCGAGTTGTTTCAACTGTGCCAAACATCATCGTAGCTGTTGTTTTCATGCCAATTTCGTGTGCTTCTTTATGGATTCTAAGCCAAGTGGCAGTATCGCATTTTTTAGGTGCTACAATATCTCTAACCCTATCACTTAGTACTTCTGCTCCAGCTCCTGGTATTGAATAAAGACCTTTTTTTTGAAGTCTTAATAAAACTTCTTTTGTTGAAATTTTACTAATTTTTGCAATATAGTCAATCTCAATAGCAGAAAATCCATGAATTGTAATGCTTGGATAATTTTTAGCGATATATTCTACCAAGTCTTCATACCAGTCAATTTTAAGCTTTGGATGAACGCCACCTTGAAATAATATCTGCGTTCCGCCTATCTCAATCAATTCTTCTATCTTTTTACCAATTTCTTCGAAGCTTAAAACATAAGCATCATCTTCATTTACATGACGATAAAACGCACAAAATTTACAATCTACCCAACAAGCATTTGTATAGTTTATGTTTCTATCGATTATAAAAGTTGTTATTTTATCAGGATGTAAAGAGAGCTTTTTTTCATAAGCCATTTTACCAAGCTCCCAAAGCTCGGCATTTTCTACCAAATTTACAGCTTCATCTACACTTAATCTTTTGTTTATATCTAACATTATTTACACTATAACCTTTTAAAATTTAGTAAAAATTATTATATCAAATTTAGGCTTAATTAATATTTCTAAGCTAAATTTTGTAAATTTTCAATTAGTTTTTTATAATCACTCTCAACTAAAACTATATCTAAAAACTTTTTATCTATAAAACCCTCATCACTTTGAAATTTCACAAACTCAAAAAGCTTATCGTAAAATCCATTTAAATTTAAAAAGCCAATTGGCTTTTTATGATAGCCAATTTGTGCGTGAGTCCATACTTCAAAAGCTTCTTCAAGTGTTCCAAGCCCGCCAGGAAGTACTATAAAAGCTTCACACATATCATTCATCAAAGCCTTTCTTTTATGCATTGTTTTTACAGTTATTAGTTTTGTTAAATTTTTAGTTGCTAGCTCTTTTTTAAGCAAAAGCTCAGGTATTATACCAGTTATATTTCCACCACTACTTATAACACCATCGGCCAAAGCTCCCATAAGACCAATTCCACCACCTCCATAAATCACATTATGGTTATTAAAAGCTAGATATTTACCAAGTTCAAAGGCTATATTTTTAAAGTTTTCATTTCCTATTTTTGAACCACAAAACACAGTTACATTCATAATAATTTCCTTGAAATAAAAAATATTATACCAAATTTTGATATTTTAAAATTTAAAAGATTATAGAAATTTGAAAGATAGAAGCACATTTATGAGTTTCATAGCACTTCAAATTTGAAGTGCTATGTTTAAAAAAAGTATTAGTTAAAGAAATATCCTATAGATCCACCAACTGTGGTATTTTCTTGACTATCATAACTAACACCACCTTTAAATACCCATTTTCCATCATCACTCATTCCTGATAGACCAAGTGCTGCGGCACTTTCACCTTTGTGGTGACCCGCACCAATTGCGATTAAAGATTTTCCTGGTACTGTTGACTGAGGAAGCATACCAAGAGCAGTTGCAGATGCGATACCAGCTCTTGTTTCATCTCTAAGATCATTCATATCACCATAAACATTAGCTAAACGATTATTTAAATAATTTAGATTAACCGCATCAGTTCCTTTTACAGGATTTGCAACGTTACTTATAGTTCTTTCATGTCCAGGAGTTCCTACTGATACGGTGTTGTTTCTACCACCATCATTTGATCCGCCACCTATAGAAAGTGAGTTTTTACCAGTTGCTTTAGGTGGATTATTTTTAGCCCATTCTTCTTTATTTTCACTTTCTTTTATACTTGTCGTACCTGCTTTAATATTTTTTATTTGTCCTACAGTAGCAACGTCGGTATCTTCAGTTCCATCAGCTACATTTGTTATCTTCTTACCACCATTATCAAGACCATCTTTGGTAAGTTTAACATCACCGTTTTGGACAACGTCTTTTGCGATTTTAACATCATCGCCAACTGTTAAGCCATTTTCATCAAGTTTAGTATCACCTGCTTTTATACTGTTATCCGCTTTATTTATAACAACACCACCAACACTTACTTTATCAAACTTAACATCTTTTTTTGTAGAAACTTTATAAATTTTATTTCCTTTTGCTCCATTTCTTTCACTAACTGTTATATTATCACCATCTTCTACTTCAGTATTATTTGCAGCTATATTTTTTTGCAAATTCTTGGTAGCTGATTTAAGTTGATCTTCTGTAGCGGCTCTGCCTGAAACAATATTGTTTACATTCCAACTCGTATTTGTAAGACCTGTGATAGTTCCATCATCTCCACTTATAGTAACTGTATTGGCACCAGCAGCAACTAAATCTTTTGAGGTTATTTTGTCTTTTGTAATATCTGTTTTGCCACCTCCAAATTTAATAAAACCTTTATCTGTTAAATCTATCTCTTGATTTAGACTTACTATTTTTTTAGTACTGTCGTTTGGATCAGAATCAACCTTTATATTTGCGCCAGCTGTTACATTTAGAGCCTTACCGTTCAAGTTGCCTGTTATGCTTTTTAGTTTGTTTTCAACTTTATCAAGTTGTCCTTTATTTACTGCATCAGTATCAGCTACAGCATCAGCTACATTTGTAATTTGTTTTTTTCCTGCATCTATGCCTTTATTTGTAACACTTGGACCATCTTTTATAGTTAGACCACCGTTATTTATTACGGTATCTCCTACAGCTACACTTTCTAGACCAGTTAATTTTTTAGCTAAAGCAACAGTTAAATTTCCATCTTTATTTTTATAAACGCCTATGTTATTTGATGATAGTTTAGTTGTGTCTTTGATTCCGCCTGTGATTGATAATGTATTGCCTAGTTTTCTAGGAGCAGCTTCTTCATCATCACCTTGGAAATTTAGACCTTTATCTGTGTAACTTCTCAAAGATTTTAGTTGAGCGACATTGACTGCATCGGTATCTTGTGTTCCTGCTGCAAGATTTGTGATTTGGCGAGTTAATTTTTTGTCTGCATCTCCTACAGATACAGCTCCTAGTGTGCTTTTCCAAGTAGAGCTTGAATCTTCGCTTTTTTTACCAGTTGCAAAGTCAAGGCCTTTAGCTCCACTACCTGTGCTCGCTACAGATTCTCCTCCAAGTGCAACAGATTTATCAACTTCTGCTTTTGAATCATTTCCTATAGCTAAAGCATAATTTACTGCAGTGCTTTTGTCTTCATCTATTGTGTTTCCATATTGTTCTTTAGTAATGATTCCTACTCTTGCATCTTTACCAATAGCCATAGAGTATTGTCCATATGCCATGGCACCGCTTCCAATAGCACTTGTTACAAACCCGTTTGCTATTGCTTCATGACCTATTGCTATAGAGTTTAATTTAGTTGCAGAAGCAAACTCACCAATAGCTGTTGAGCTATCTCCTAGCCCCATAGCATTTTTACCGACAGATACAGAGTTCTTAGAAGCTGTTCTTGCATTAAAACCAATAGCTACACTGTTTTCAGCAGCAGTAAGTGCATGTGGTCCTATAGCTATAGAAGCCGAATGTTTTGCATGTGACTTATCTCCTATAGCTATAGAAGATGTGTCTTGTGATTGGGCAGATTTTCCAAAAGCAAGTGAGTTTTCACCTGTTGCTTTCGAATCTAGTCCAATAGCGGTTGCATTTTTACTTTCAGCTAAGGCATTTGGTCCTATAGCGATAGCGTCTTTGGCTGTTGCGCCTTTATTATCAGCATTTCCTACTTCAGTTGAATTTACGGAGAAGTATTTTATCTTATTTGCCTCATTTGATGTTTGCATATCATTAAGCCATTTGGTTAGACTTGTGTAGTTTTTAGGATCATTTCCACCTTTACCGTTTTTTGAGATATTGATATCATCAAATTTTGGAGTTTTTGCCATAAGTAAATTTATGCTTCCATCTTTGTTAATTGAAGTAGCTAGGTTTTCACTGCTTAAGTGTTTTGTTAAGTCATCTTTGCTGCCTGTTAGTTTAAAACCACCACCTACTTTGACAACTCCACCAAGTTTGTGAGAAACATCTATACCTTTGGTAATGTCAGTGTCGGCTGTAGCATTATAATCAGCTTGTGTATGAAAGCCTTGATTGGCTAAAGACTTGATTTGAGCGACATTGACTGCGTCAGTATCTTGTGTTCCTGCTGCGACATTTGTGATTTGACGAGTTACTACTTGATTTTCAACTCTACCTACAGATACAGCTCCTGCTGTACTTTTCCAAATATGGTCTGTTTTGTCACTTGGCCCGTTGGTTGAAAAATCAAAGCCTGTAACTCCACTACCTATGTTTGCTACTGATTTTGTTCCAAGTGCAACAGAGTCATCAACTTTTGCTTTTGAGTTATATCCTATAGCTAAAGCATAATTTACTTCTTTATTACCAGCATTAGCTTTTTCATCTACTTTTTTATCATTATCTCTTTTTGTAATAATCCCTACTGTTGCATCTCTACCAATGGCAATTGAGCTATTTCCATATGCTGTTGTATTATCACCAAAAGCTAAAGATGAGTCTCCTTGAGCAATAGCATAATAACCCATAGCATTTGAATTTACATTTGCAGCTATAGAGCTATATCCTAAGGCGCTTGAATACTTTCCAAGGGCTTTAGTTTCACTTCCTATAGCAATTGAATTTGATCCTTCGGCTTTAGCAAGAGCTCCTAAGGCGCTTGAATACTTTCCAAGGGCTTTAGTTTCACTTCCTATAGCAATTGAAGAATCTTTCGAAGCAAAAGTCAAATATCCAAAGGCAATACTTGATAAACCTTTTGAAGAAACATCCCAACCCATAGCAATTGAACCTTGAGCTAAAGCTTCTGCTTTATTTCCTATAGCTGTTGAATAAGCTTCTGAAGAACTAGCATTCGAACCTATTGCAATCTGTCCTTCTTTATTAGCTGTCTTGGTGTGATATCCCATAGCAATACTTTTTGCACCTTGATTTTCTGTACTATCTCCTATAGCTATACCACCTTTTGCAGTTGATTTTGCATGACTTCCGATAGCAACTGATTCTTCAAAAGTGGCAGATGACGAACTTCCTATAGCTATTGAATGGGTCTTTTCTGAGTTTGTATTATACCCAATTGCGATAGCGTGCTGTCCACTAGACTTAGAGCTTTCCCCCATGGCTATTGACATATTTCCAGTTGATTTTGAGTTTCCTCCTACGGCTATTGAGCCACCTCCTTTAGAAAAAGAATTTATTCCTATACTTACACCTGTATTTGTTTCTGATTTTGCATTTTTACCTATTGCGACAGATGAAGATCCTAATGCCGCAGCATTTGTTCCCACAGCTACAGAAGATTCTGCCGCACTGGCTTTAGAGCCAATGGCTATTGCGTTTTCTTTGTTTGCATTTGAGTCAATACCGATAGCTATCGAATTCTTCTCTAAGGCTCGTGCTCCAGCACCTACAGCAACAGCGTCTTTCTTTGCAATTGTGTATGAACCTAAAGCGGTAGCGTTAAAGTCTTTTGCATTTGCATTATATCCTACGGCTAAAGAATTAGGCTGTACAGCTTCAGCGCCTTCACCAAAAGCCATGCGATTATCATTTATATTTAATTTTGATATTACTAAAACACTACTCCTATCTACGGGTGTTCCGTCATCAGCGGTAAATCCTGTTGAACTTGCTGGATCTTTTTTAACTTCAAGTAATTTACCTTCTCGCATAACATATAAACTGCTTGCAAACAAAACATTTGCAGCGCAAATGCTTATCATCATAATTAAAATTTTTTTTCTCATTAAAACAACTCCTTGTTTTTTCTTTATAAGGGCATTATAATAGCATAAA